>Ga0164294_10003188_pt1 | contig 14617 bp, 12 predicted proteins | sample GEODES005metaG_FD_111479 | JGI IMG/M metagenome (GOLD analysis project Ga0164294, IMG submission 111479) | Oligotrophic lake water microbial communities from Sparkling Lake, Wisconsin, USA - GEODES005 metaG | ecosystem: Environmental > Aquatic > Freshwater > Lake | place: USA: Sparkling Lake...
GCCGACCACTGATCGGCATCTGCCTGGGCATGCAGCTGCTGGCTGAGAGTTCCACGGAGCTCAGTTTCACACCGGGGCTAGGGCTGATCCCTGGAGCGGTGGAGGCAATCGGTGAACCGCGATGGCACATCGGCTGGAACAGCCTGGAAGTGGCGGATGGCCAGCCACTGTTGCACGCCAGTGATGGCGAGGTGATGTATTTCAATCACTCCTACGCTTACCGGGGGCCGGAGGATTTTGTAGCGGCGCGCACCCGCCTGCGTGAGGGGAGCGAGCCGCTAGTGGCCGCGATCCAGCGGGGTTCTGTATTGGGGTTGCAGTTCCATCCAGAGAAGAGCCAGGCGTCAGGGCTGGAGCTGCTGGAGCGCCTGATCCGAGCGGGAGGAGAGCGCTGATGTTGCGCAAACGCCTGCTGGGGGCGGTGGTGGTTCGCCAGGGCTGGGCGGTCCAGTCGTTCGGGTATCGGCGCTGGCTGCCGCTGGGCAAACCGGAATGCCTGGTGGAGAACCTGGATCGCTGGGGAGCCGATGGAATCGTGGTGCTGTCGATCGACCGGGGCCATCAAGGTCCGGATCTTGAGTTAATTGAACGCCTGGGGGCTCTGGGCCTGAGCACTCCCCTCACCTACGGCGGCGGGCTGGCTACGGAAGAGCACGCCAGGTTGGCGGTGCGAGCGGGCGCCGAACGGCTGGTGGTTGATGCGGTGCTCAGCCACGATCCCCAGGCCGTAGGCTCCATGGCCAGTGCAGTTGGCGTGCAGGCCATGGTGGCGGCTCTGCCCTTGCTGAACGTGGCGAGTGGAGAGGTGCAGCACCTGCAGCACCGCACGGGCACCCAAGGAGCATTGGCCCTCTCAATTCGGGATCTGATCGCCGCCGAGCAGGTGTCTGAAGTGCTGGTGATCGATGCGGCAGGCGAAGGGGGCGGCCAGGGCTTCAACCCGATGCTGCTGGAGCTGGTGGAGTCCCAGACGGCTTTGCCTCTGCTGGCGTTCGGGGGCATTAGCCGGGCGGAACAGATCCGACCATTGCTAAGCCGCCCCCAGCTGGCGGGCGTGGTGGTGGGCAATGCGCTGAATTACCGCGAACACGCCATCGGCCAACTGAAGGCCGCCCTTACCGACCAACCGCTGCGGCCTCACCGCCAGCGCTGCGCCGTATGATCTCCAGCCAAGTTCAAACCTGCAAGCGCTGCTTGTACAGCACCAACCACCCCCTGGGCTTGGTGCTGGATGCGGAGGGCATCTGCAGCGGCTGCCGAGTGCATGAGGAGAAGGACCGCCTCGATTGGGCCGAGCGCTGGCAGCGGCTCGAGCAGCTGGTGAAGCCCTACCGCAGCCGCGACAGTCACAACTATGACTGCATCGTTCCGGTAAGCGGCGCCGGCGATTCCTTTTTCATCGTGCACCTAGTGAAGGAACGGCTAGGGCTTAAACCCCTGCTCGTCACCTACAACCGCTACTACAACACCCCGCTGGGTATACGCAACTTAGCGCAGCTAAGGCGGCGCTTCGATTGCGACATCCTGATCCAGAGCGTGAACCCGCTCTCGGTGAAGAAGATCATCCGCACCACACTCAGAGAGCTGGGCAGCTTTCACTGGCCTGCCCTGGCTGGCCAGAGCGTATTTCCGGTACAGGTTGCTGTCAGCCACAAAGTACCGCTGATCATCTGGGGCGCTCACCAAGGGCTGGAGCAGGTGGGTATGTTCTCGCACCTCCACGAGGTCGAGATGAGCCGCCGCTACCGTAAGGATCACGATCTCATGGGCTACGAGGCGGACGATCTGCTGAGCGTGTTCGACTCACTCACCGAGGCTGACATATGGCAGTACCGATACCCTGACGAACAGGCATTAGATCAAGTTGGTATTCGAGGGATTTATCTCGGCAACTTCGTAAGATGGGACCCATGGGCGCAGCATCAATTAATGGTAAAGCAAGCAGGCTATGGATCATCCAGAATGAATCGAACCTGCGACATCTATGATCACGTAGATGATTGGCATTACATGGATTACCATGATCTGCTTAAATGCAGCAAGCACGGGTTCGGGAAAGTAACCGATTTTGTTTGCCGAGAGATCCGCCACGGGCGGATTACCTTCGAGGAGGCAACCTCTTTAGCAAGTTTTCACCAGAGAAGTGTCCCCAGATACAAGAATTTACTCCTAGAATGGCTTGGCCTTCATGAAACAGGCTTAGATTTTCTAGACGCCCACTCACATAGACGATCATCTGGTTATAGCAAAGATGTAGATGTGCAAGATTATCGGACCTCAAGCTTGCCCAAGGCTCCATCGAGCAATTCCAGCCTGGAGATGCAGTTTCCAGTAAAGTATATCAATATTGGCAAAGGTTATTCTGCAGCACTTCCAGCAGATAGCTGCTGAAGAAGGCAAAAGCCCAGATAACGAATAAAGCATTTCCAAGCGCGATTAGGATCGTCTATCTTCACGACTGCAAAGTTCTGCCACCCCGGCTAAAGTAATTGATATTGCCGAAATTTAATCACACTTCGGAGCCTGGCCAATATGAAGATTCTGCTTGGACGTTGGCACCGAAATCAGTAAGCATCAAATAAAATTAGTCACGTATCATGATGCATGAAATGAGCAGTTAAAGCTTTTCAAGCTGCAATAAGTGCTCAGCCTCAAGTCCCACATCAAACCATCGCTAGACAGGCCAAAATAGATGAAGAATCTCCATTTGCATTATGATTTGCTACCACGGCGACCTCCTGCTGGGCTGGGCAAAACCTCCACGACCTCTACCAAAAGGCCTACACCCCCTGGGAATGGCACGCCCCTATAATGGACAGAGCCCGCGAGCTAGGCCTGGTCTGCTTCAGCTCACCGTTTGATGAAACAGCGGTCGATTTCCTGGAGGAACTCGGCGCCCCTGCTTACAAGATCGCCAGCTTTGAGAATAATCACCTACCGCCGATCGAAAAGGCAGCTGCAACTGGCAAGATATTGATCATATCCACCGGATTGTCTAGCCTCAGAGAACTGGATGACGCCGTTCCCACCGCTCGAGATGCCGGCTGCACCCAGCTGGCGCTCTTTAAGTGCACCAGTACCTATCCGGCAAGCCCTGAAAACACCAATATCCGCACCAGTCCGCATCTGCGCGAGCTTTTCGCCTGCGAGGTAGGACTCAGTGATCACACCATGGAAGTTGGAGTTGCAGTGGCATCTGTTGGTCTTGGAGCCACAGTTCTCGAAAAGCACTTCACTCTCGCTATGGCGGATGGAGGAGTGGATTCAACATTTTCATTTCCGTTCGAGCAAGCTAAACTAAACAGCCTTACAGATGAAACACGACGTGCTTGGCAAGCCTTGGGCGAAGTGTGCTATGGACCCACAGAAGCCGAGCAGAAGAGCATGGTCTTTCGAATGTCATTATACGTCTCCAAAGACATATCCAAAGGTGAAATACTTTCAGAAGAAAACATGCGCATTGTTAGGCCGGGCAATGTCCTTCCTCCAAGGTTCTATAAGTATTTCATTGGAAAGGTGGCACAGAGTGACTTTGAGATGGGACCCCCCATGGAATGGTAGATTTATGTGTATTCAGCTTCCCTACGTAGATCATTAAATATGAGGCCAAAGCACTTTGACCCCCTAGTCCTGCCCAATCTCCCATCAAGTAGTCGCATCTTGGTGGCTGATGCATGGGATGTTACGCCACATCTTGAAACAGGGCTCGAGATAGCGTTACGCCTCGCGCCAAGTTATTCGGAAGTGGGTTATATCCACTATGGGAATATTCTGCCTGTCTGCGAGTTTTCGGCCCAATCGCAGATGGGATGGTTTCGCAAGAAGATCGGCTTTAAGCACACTCGTGCGGAGAAGGGCATTAAGGTGGCCAAAGAGTTCGCTTTGTCATGTGGTTTGAATGTCACATTTATAGATACTTCCCGTTTCCAGCTCCCGGACGACTACCTACTTGAACCTGAATCTTTTAGCTCTTTAAGTTCTCTCCAGCGTGTATCCTTCCGCGGGAATAATCTATTGGGGATCTCCCTTGTGAGCTCTCTTGTATCGTTAACTTCTAATTCACTTGTCAATCCTGGAGATCATAAAACCCTGGTTGGCAACCTTGCAATCGGATTCGTAAGATGCTTCAGTTTGATCAGCAATCTGCTTGATCATGGCGGTTATGATGCCATTGTTGTTTTTAATGGTCGCTTCGCATCTGTAAAAGGTGCCGTATTGGCGGCAAATCGGTTATCAAAACCAATTTACTTTCATGAGAGAGGATGTTCTAAGGAAAAGTTCTGGCTTAAAGACTACCAGCCTCATGATCGCATAAGATTTCAGGCTGATATGCGAGAACACTGGGACCAATCAAAATGCAATTTAGCATCATTGCGGTCTGCTGACGAGTTCTTTCTATCTCAACGAGCTGGTACTCCACAGGGATGGACCTCTTTTAATGACTGTATGACTCCTGGCTCCTCCGCGTCGTTAATTTCTCAAGCCAAGGCAAAAGCTTTCGCGAAGACTGGAAGAGTCATTTGCTTTTTTTCAAGCTCTGAGGATGAATATGTTTCTACCGAAGGAGTTTTTGAATCCTCTGCTTTTGAGTGGACGTGCCAAGATGAGGCATGCCGTGCTCTTGCCAAGGTTGCCCATAAATACGGCCATTCGCTAGTGATTAGAAACCATCCTCACCTTCGATACAAGGCTGATGTTGATAGGGCTAAATGGGATAACCTAGAATTCATCGACGACCATCGTAATTTGACTCTGATCAGAAGCGATTCAGTTGCTGACAGTTACGAGCTAATCAATGCTTGCGATCTGGTAGTTGTATATGGTTCGACAGTAGGCATAGAAGCAGTGTACTGGAAGAAGCCTGTAATTGTCATGTCGGATACCCTTTATGACGAGATTGGTGCTTCAATTTATAAGCCCTTCACGGTTGATGAGCTTGACGCCTTGATTGGCAACATAGATAATCTTTTGGTAGAGAAAGATTCTGCCCTGCCTTATGGGTTCTACATTTCCACTTTTGGGATAAACTTTCAGCTTTATAGCCCGTGGACCCTGTTTCAGGGCAAATTCCTGGAAATCGATCTTAATCGGAGGTCATTAATTGTCATGCTGGCTTCACGGATCAAAAAGTTCTTCAGTTCTATGGTGGAACCTCAAAATCAAATTATCTAATTACCTAGCTCTAGCAAGGTTCTTCCCGTCTTGTTTTACATTCGCGTCCTGTGGGTCAAGCTCTTTTTTGCTCCTCATGGGCGATTTGAGCTAAATGACCCATCGCTGCTTATTGCATGCGTCCCTATCTTCGTGGGATCGCACTTAGTGGATCGGCTGATGGAAGCCCGCGAGGATGTGATCTGTCTCGACACCTTTTCCCTGGCCGTAAGGTCAATGTGGCTTAGTGGATCAGCCACCCGCGCTTCGAGGTGAACCGCCATGGCGTGAAAGAATCGTCCTGCCTGGAGGTCGAACGGACCTGGCAATTAGCCTGTCCGGCCTCACCGGTGCACTACCAGTTCAATCTGATCAAACCCCAAAACTAGTTTACTCGGTAACTACAACATGCTCGGCCAGCCGCGGCGCGTGGTTTCAAGGCTGCTGTCTATAGCTAATAATATTTTCGCTTTTTCGGAGGGAATCCATAGCCGTAACTATCGAGCCTCCGTAAACACGATCGGCCTGTGCAACTGCTACAACAAGCGTAAATCTGAAAACTTCTGTTTTGGCTTTGCAGCATCAATTATACCAAGATCCTGGCGGCAAGTATCCTCAATACTAATGGACCTTTTATGCTTCTTGATTATGGCAGGGTGGTAAGCATCTTCATCATGCTGCCCCTGCGCCGATGCTCTCACCCTCTATTGCGGCAGCAGCCAAATCAGCAGCTCTCTTTTCGTGGACGATCTAGTGGAGAGCCTGATCCGGCTGATGAACGGGTGGGCACGCAGGCTCGATCATCAGCGGTAACCCTGGCGAATTCACGATCCACCAGCTGGCCTAGCTCGTGTGCTCACAGATCAACCCCGAGCTGCCGCTGATCGAACAACCGCTCCCTGCCAACGATCCCTGCAACGGCAACCGGTGATCTCGCTTGTTCACCTGGAGCTGGGCTGGCAGCCCAAGGTGCCCCTGGAGCAAGGTCTGGAGACCAGCAACGCCTGGTTCACTAACTTGTTTTAAGGTCAGATGCTATATTTATAGATTATTCATTCTTCCTGTCTCCCCCGCAGTTTACAGCCCATGAATCAGTAGTCTCATGCTTAGTCCGCCTAGACTTTTGAATACAGCGGTATTATTTCTTGTGTTTAACCGACCAGGCACTACAGCCCAAGTCTTTGAAGCCATTCGGAGAGCAAAGCCCCCTCGTCTATATGTCGCTGCTGACGGGGCTCGTGCTGGACGTGCTAATGAATCGCAAATAGTAGGCAAGGTACGGGAGATTGCTACAAACGTCGATTGGCCATGTGAAGTAAGTACGCTTTTTCGGGATAAGAATTTGGGGTGCAAATATTCGATAAGCAGCGCCATCTCTTGGTTCTTCAGTCATGAGGCTGAAGGAATAATTATCGAAGACGATTGCCTGCCAAGTCAGAGTTTTTTCTGGTTTTGTGAGGACATGTTAGAGCGTTACCGCCATGATCAAGGCGTAATGGCGGTAACAGGCACTAATATTACTCGAAATATAGCCTTCGAGGCTGATTACTTTTACTCTAGATATGCATTGATGTGGGGGTGGGCCTCTTGGGCTTCTGCTTGGCAGCAATATGATCTTCAACTCGAAAACTGGCCTGAAGTTAACCAAATAAAGCATCTTAAGGGCTTGGGAGTGGTCAAGCTCAAAGAGGCTTTGGTCTGGAAAAGTATGCTCACCCAAACTAAGGATGGAGTAATCGATACTTGGGATTATCAATGGATCTATAGCTGCTGGATATGCGGGGGCCTGAGCATTGCCCCCGCTAGGAATCTAATCCGAAACAACGGTTTCTCAAGCGATGCTACTCACACCACTAACTTTCATCCAATTCTAAGTACTCTTGTGCTCAGTGATTTGCATTGGCCGCTTAGAGATCCATTGGAATGTAAGCCACATGCCGAGGCCGATGCTTTTATTAGCAAATACTGGTTTGGGGCTAGCTGGAAATCACTGATAAAGTTATTCCTCTTGCGCCTGCCTGGTCTTGCAAAATTATAATTTAGGAAAAACGATGAAGGAATCCATTAAAAGATTGGCTCGTTGTTTTGGTGCTGAGATCATTCGCTATCCTCCTGCCGATTCTTCCTCAGAGCAGTTATCCAGGGCGTTTAAACTAGCTGACGCAAATTTAATCTTTGATATCGGCGCTAACGAAGGACAATTCTCTAAAGGAATTCGTGAATTCGGCTACAAAGGAAGGATTGTGAGCTTCGAGCCGCTATCCTCTGCTAGGAGAAGCTTGGAAGCTTTTGCATTTAGTGATTTATCTTGGGAGGTGCATCGACAGTCCGCTATTGGTGAACATGATGGTGAAATTGAGATTCATATAGCAGGTAATTCTGTTTCCTCTTCTGTACTGCCGATGCTGGAATCTCATTCCGGCGCTGCAGTTGGCTCAGAGTATATAAATACGGAGCGGGTGCCGATAGCCAAACTAGATTCGGTTGCTAGTCACTATCTAACCCCCGATTCCAGGCTATTCATCAAGATCGATACTCAGGGATTTGAGTGGCAGGTGCTGGACGGAGCCTCTGAAACATTGAGACAAGCGCGTGGCGTGCTCTGCGAGCTTTCCTTAATCCCACTCTACGAGGGTCAACGGCTGTGGAGAGAAATAGTTGATCGACTCGAATCGGATGGCTTCATGTTGTGGGCATTGCAGAAGGGCTTCACTGATCCGCGAACTGGTCAGTCATTGCAGATGGACGGCATATTCCTGAAGCGTGATGTGTTGAGGGGCTGATGCTTCCCCATCTGCTAGACCGTTCAGCTCAAGGCTTTGGCCCTATGCGGTCAAGACACAGAGACCCAGGCTTACTAACTGTTGTATCTAACTATGTTGCTTAGTAGAGTCGCTTATTGAGTAGCTTCTGAGCAGATTCGATAGCGACAGCTGAGTGCATTTGTGGTGGTTATTCGATTGACTCGAACTGAGGCAGCAAGCGTATGCTTTGCTCGGAGATCTGAATTGGTTCACAAGGCACTGATTAACAAGTTGGTGACTCCCCCGCTTCATCAGCCTGGCATCAGTTTTGGTATTCATTGAAGAGTTGGGGGATAGGGATTATTTCAATGGGCCCTATTTCATGCCGATCTGCCTTCATACCCCCGTATTAATTCATCAACCCGCCATTGTCGCATATCTAGTGGCTTTTATGCAATGCTAATCGCATCCACTTTGGCAAGCTAATAACTACCGGGAGATAATCCTCTACCGTTTAATTTCCGAACGTTCATTTCCGTTCAGTGGATCTGAAAGTGCCGATATTTTCAATCATCTTGCTGCACTTTTTGAGCCCTTGAGAACCTTAATCCAAAGGCCAAGATCTAATCGCTGCATCTTTTGCGCTAATCGCTTCTGTTTATGACAGAACATCAGGCTAGGCACACAATAGGAACGCCTTATAGGGTTGCTGTCATTACTGCAACCTACAATGCTGCTCAGCATATAGAGCTGTGCGTAAAGTCAGTAGAATTTCAGACGCATCCAAATGTATTCCACGTCATCGTTGATGGTAAATCAGGCGATCAAACAATTAATCTTATCTCTAGCAGCAAAAGCAAGCGACTCCTCTTCATATCTGAACCCGATGTCGGCATATATTCTGCATGGAATAAGGGGATAAAGCTTATCGACGCGGATTGGTACTTATTTCTTGGTGCAGATGACATATTGTTGCCAAATGCCATTCAAACTTTGCTTGAACAGGCTCAGGCATCTAATTGCATTAACTTAGTCACTGCTAAAGCTCTATTGCTGGCTGACCATGGAGCCTTTGCTGGTCTGCTTGGTGGGCCCTTTTCAAGAATAGTGCTTTGGCATCACATGCCAAATGCTAATTGTTCTACTATTTACCACAAAAGCCTGTTTTCTGAGACCTCTCCTTTTAATGAATCTCTCAAGTCGGCTGCTGACTACTCATTTTTGCTGAAACAACGCAAGTGTATTGTATCTTCTCATTCTTCAGCCGTTGTAAGTTGCATGAAGCTAGGCGGAGTTAGCAATATTAAGCCAACGTTGAGCATTCTCGAATCCTACCGAGAAAGGCTTCGACATTACCCATATCCCTATCATTTCCTTTTTTCTATTTTTTATATGATATCACTAGCCAAGGCAGCGCTTTTATCTGCTTACCAATTCAAAAAACGTGAAACTTAACCTATTTGTCGCAATAAGTGGTATTTCTTTGGCAGTATTGCCATACTTGTTCAGTGCACTGGGTGCAGGCTCATTGGCTTTGGGATCTCTATGTGGCATTCTACTGGCTATCTTTTTAGGGATTTTAATTGATGCCAGATTGCAATCCTCCTCTTATCTGCTGAATATTATTATGAGTGCGGTCACACTCAATATTCTTGCGACATCTGTTTATTATCAGGAGTTACCATCGCTCCAGCAGTTAGGAGGTGCCCTTTTAGCTGCGTTACTTATTCTATTTGCAGGCATTCTCACTTTCTTCCTCCGTTTTATTTCCATTCAAAGACTTAGCACCTATACTAATTTTATAGTGTTTATGGCCATTGCCCTTAGCATGGCGTCTCTCGCGCTGGGGATTAATATGTTACCCTTCCCAAAGAGCATCCTGTTCTTTAGTGAACCTAGTCATTTCGCCATGGCGCTAACGCCATTTATTATTTACACAATCCTTGCCAATAAAAGACTGCACAGTTTATTCATTGTAATCCCTGTTGCGATCCTTAGCCTGCGGCTCGAAAACCTCACCTTGCTTTTGCTATCTTTGGTATGTGTTATCATTTTGATGTTACGCTTTCAGCTAGGAATTTTGATTCGGTTTGTATTGGCCTTTGCTATAATCTCAAGTTTTGTTATTTTTTCTTTGAACAACCAATACTTTGCCAGTCGAATATCGCTTGATTCACGGAATCTTTCTTCGCTAGTCTATTTACGAGGTTTTGAGGCTTCCGTGGCCTCACTGGCCGGCCCGCCATTTGTCGGGGTTGGCTTCCTAAGTATGTCTTTGCGTGCACAATCTTCACCTGCCGCTGATTTACTAGAACAGTACAATTTAGGTTATCTTAATAAGAATGACGGCGGTTTTGTCGCAGCAAAAATTCTTTCAGAGTTTGGTTGGCCAGGTTTAATCGGCCTTATATATTCTACTTCCCGATCTTTGCCCAAACTTGTTTATACACTTAAGCTTGCCTCGCAAAATAAAGCAACGAAGCCTGACAATATTTTTACTTCATGCATGGTTGCTGTATTAATGCAGCTTTTTGTTAGAGGTGCCGGTTATCTAGGGCCATTTCTTGTATTTGCAGCCCTTGCCTATTATTTCAGGCCCATATTCAACCATTCAATTAGTGCCCTTACTCGCAAATAATGTATTATATATTTATGGCGAAAGACACTGAAAGTCATCGTTCTTTATTGCAGCATTACCACTCAAGATTCATCTCATTGCGCCTAATCCATGCTGGTTTGCATAGATAAGTATTGCTAAAAACGTAATTAATCATGGCTTTCCGATCCCCATCCTTATTTGTATTGTGTACTCTAATCTTCATGGCATGCCAAGCAAGAAAACCATAATTATTTCTGCTGTAAATATTGTTGAGGGAGGCCCATTAACAGTCCTCCGAGAGTGTCTATATGCAGCAGTTGATTTGCTTGCCGAAGAGTACAATGTTGTCGCGCTTGTTAATTCTTCTGATCTCCTTGATATCTCGGGGATTAATTTTTTGGCTATTCCTGGCGCGAAAAAGTCATGGGCTAAACGACTTTATTGGGAATGGTTTGGCTTTCGTCAAATTTGTACCAAACTAAGGCCAGTATTCTGGCTCTCCCTCCATGACATCACGCCCCGCATCACAGGTTGCCCTCAGGCTGTATATTGCCATAATCCTAGTCCATTTTATAAAAGTACCCTCGAAGAAGCATATCTCTCCCCAGCCTTCTATGCATTTAGCTGCTTTTACTATTCTCTTTATAGTTTTTTTATTCGACGCAATAAATGGGTAATCGTTCAGCAAGACTGGTTACGTTCTGAGTTTCTTTCACGCACTCCTGGTTTGCCGATAGTTTTGTCGTATCCCTCTGTTAGTTGTTCCACAACTAGTGCTTTGATTAAGAGTGCAAGTCGTCAATCTATTAAATTCTTATATCCTGCACTTCCTCGTGTCTTCAAGAATATTCAGACTCTCTGCTTGGCAGCTCAGGCTCTAGTAGATGCTGGCACATTCGAATTTGAAATCATTCTCACAATTACTGGCCACGAAAACAAGTATTCAAGACATATCTATTCTCGATTCAATCACTTGCGGCCTATTAAATTCTTAGGCCCGCAAACCCGTGAACAGATGACAGCTTTGTATTCTAATTGTGACGTATTAGTATTTCCTAGCAAGCTTGAAACATGGGGCCTCCCAATTACAGAAGCTAAAGCATTTTCCATGCCTCTCTTTGTTTCTGATCTTCCTTATGCACGTGAGACTGTTGGTGATTACGCTAATGTATCGTTTTTTTCACCACTTTCGTCCACTCTTTTGGCCAGTCTGATGACTGCTTATATCAATAAGAGCTGGCTGCCTTCTGGTAATAAGTCTAATATTCTGCCAGCGCCTTTTGCGCATGGTTGGGCATCTTTGTGGTCATTTCTGGTTACTAGTAGTTCCATTTCTGGTCATGAGGATTCGAGTTTTGTCTAGTTCGCTTTCATCCAAGAAGCACGTTTACTTTAAGCATGATGCAGCTTCGTTTCTGTGTCTATGCCTTGATTTGTTTTTGACAAAAGTATTTTATTGGCGTGCCAGATTAATCAGATTTCCCTTGTATTGTAGGGGTTCTAAGCATGTTGATTTCGGTTCCAATCTTACTACAGGCCGCTACTGTAGGATTGACGCTTTATCGATGAATAGCAGTAGCGAAGGTGACGCTGGCCCATTACTTAAAATAATCTTTGGTTCTAGCGTCCAAATTGGAGATCGTGTTCATTTGGCTTCTGGCTATCGCCTCGTTATTGGCTCAAAGACTCTAATTGCAAGTAATGTTTTTATTACTGACCATGATCATGGCTCTACTGATTATGAGGCACTGTCTATTGAGCCAGCTGAGCGTAGGCTCCTCTGTGCCGATGTGGTGATTGGGGAATCATGTTGGATTGGTCAAAATGTATGCATACTTAAGGGGGTCCACCTTGGCAATAATTCGGTCGTTGCAGCTGGTGCAGTGGTTACTCGATCTTTCCCTCCTTTTTCTGTCATAGGTGGCATTCCAGCCAGGTTGCTTAAATCTATAAGCTAGGACTTCTTTTCTGGTTTATAATCCTTCAATATGGCCTTGCTTAAGATTATTCTTGGAAATGCCTTCCTTGGCTGGATCCAAATTTTATTTTTCTTCGAATTGCTTTTACATCAAAAAAATTATCGTCGATCGTCACTGGCATATATGTTAGGCCACAAAAAAAATTGTTTATAAACAATGCAAATGCGTGGATCGGCTTCTGCGGCTTGACTACTCAGGAAAGATCAGGCAATTAAGGTTCCCATGGAGCCACAGCAATGCAGTCGCCAAATGAAGACTAGAAGAATAGTAACCCGATGAAGGCTAAACTGATATCAAGAGCCAAGCCTCCTGAACGAGTTTGCATATATCAGAGGCAATCTAAAGGAAAAAAGACAAACTCGGATTTTACAAGGTCGTCCTATACATGAAGCAAACCTCAAAAGTGGCCTGAAAGCATCATTCATATACGAAAATAAGTCTATCGGATTGACAACTCACATCACGGGTCGACCTAAGGACTAAAACCGAGCCTAGAGCTTACTCGCCTAGAGGGTCAATGATACATTTTCTGATAGCAAAAAAATCCTGGTAAAACGCTTCGTTGTATCCTCCTGGAATAAACTCGTAAATTTCGAAACCATTAGGCAGGGAATTTTCAACATACGCACGAGAGACATGGGATATAGAATTTTTCTTCCCCTCGCTTGAACCAGGAAAATAGACGTACTTATTTCTATCATACTTATCCCTAGCAATGCCGCCCAAGTAAGCAGATATTGAATCACCATTCACAGTGAAACAAAATACTCCTCCTGGGGTCAATAGGCCAAGGAGCTCATTTAGCCAAGCACAGTAAGCTACCTCAGGCAAGTGAGTAAAAACAGAGAAAGAATAGATAAAGTCGAACCCATCAGGCTGATCTTCAAAGCATCCCAACGGAGGCATGAGCTGATTTGGCCTGTAATCAATACTTGAAATATGCTTTGACATAAATTGAACGGTTCTTAAATTAAAATCGGAGCCAAAAAGCTCAAATCCATCGAGACGCTCCTGTCTCAATCGATCAAACTGAAGAAGAAGTCGCCCTGGCCCGGCACCCCACTCATATATCTTTAGTCGCTTCTGCGATTGAGGAAAAGCACGATCAAGGATAGAGAGGTACGGAACAACGTGAAGCTTTCCGAGCCTATCGATCAACTCAAGATTTGTAGTGTTGTGCGCATCCCAGCATAAATCGGCAGGTCTTCTCAAGGCACCCGTACGCATAATGTATGCACTGTTGGCACGCCAAGAAAGCAACTTATCTTTCATAAACAGCAAATAATCTACAAGTCCCAACAGGCGCAGAGAAGCGAGGAGTTTCTTCAGTTTGCGCTTTGCGAGTGCCGTCATTTAGAGTAAGCAATTAGTACTAAAAAATAATTCAGCAAAATAGAAATAATAAAGTCAGCCAAAAAAACTGAACCGATGCCAGTCATAAACAATCACGAGCAAAGCACGGGGAAAATCTTAAAATAAGGACAAATTATCGTAGCAGTGGTGTCGAATAAGCTGAGGAATGGGTCGAATCTAAAAGCATTCAAACGCGAGTCGAACTGGCCGAGTCTCTTGTAGATGATTCGCATAGATCACGGAGTGGCTAACTCATGGCAGGAGTGTACCATTACGCTAAACCAAGTAGCAGGGGAGGCTGGCAGCCAGCTCGCCCGGCTGCTCCCACTGGTTCCGCTTTACAGGATATTTTTAGTACCAGGTTGTTCAGGCCGTTCAGCCCCAGGCGCAGTGTCGGCTTGGCAAGGATCGTGATCGGCACTTGCAATAGCCTGGCGATCCACCTGAAGGTGCAGCGCCGATCTTGGTTGGCATACGCCTCCTTGGCATGGGAAGATTGCTTGGGCTGAGTGTGTTTTTATACGCTTTACTGGGCACCTCCGATATCCTTGGCGTCGTTCTTGTAAATTGATATAACCTGCTATCTTTATTCTGACGACCTCTCGCATTGTTGCAAGTGATAAGCTTTAACTGGTTTTATGTAACTAAATTTCCTCTGAAGAATATTTCTAATTAAATTAGCCTCCAGGAAATGTACCCCTGCTTTGTCTTCTCTTCTGTTGATGCGTGTCTACTCCTAATTGCGAATGGTGATACTCTTCTCGTTGGTTTTGTATCGCCACTCACTAGAA
>Ga0164294_10003190_pt1 | contig 14615 bp, 15 predicted proteins | sample GEODES005metaG_FD_111479 | JGI IMG/M metagenome (GOLD analysis project Ga0164294, IMG submission 111479) | Oligotrophic lake water microbial communities from Sparkling Lake, Wisconsin, USA - GEODES005 metaG | ecosystem: Environmental > Aquatic > Freshwater > Lake | place: USA: Sparkling Lake...
GCTGAAATGGTGGATGTCAAAAGCAAACGGTGTGAGCATGCGGGATGTGATAAACAGCCAAACTTTGATTTAGCAGGTGGCAAAGGCCGTTTCTGTGTTGAACACAAAACAGCTGAAATGGTGAATGTCGTGAGCAAGCGGTGTGAGCATGCTGGATGTGATAAAATTACTCCAAAATTTGATACACCAGGTGGCAAAGGACGTTTCTGTGTCGCACACAAAACAGCTGAAATGGTTGATGTCAAAAACAAACGGTGTGAGCGTGCTGGGTGCGATAAACATCCGGTATTTGATTTAGCAGGTGGCAAAGGCCGTTTCTGTGTTGAACACAAAACAGCTGAAATGGTAGATGTTAAAAGCAAACGGTGCGAGCATGCTGGATGCGATAAACGTCCAGTATTTGATTTAGCAGGTGGCAAAGGCCGTTTCTGTGTTGAACATAAAACAGCTGATATGGTGGATGTCGTGAGCAAACGGTGTGAGCACCCCGATTGTAAAACACGTGCATACTATGGGCGTCCAGGTCATCCAAAATCACACTGTTACCCGCATCGCAAACCTGGCATGATACGGCGTCCCAATGCCAAATGCAAAGTTTCGAAATGCAAAGAACTTGCAATTTGGGGGACAAATTGGACACCGCGTCGAAACGCACAAAACCACCGATGACACCAACCTCGTCGAACGCCCGTGTGTTTCCTGCGGTCTCATGTATGTCCTCGACGCAGCCGACAAATGTGAAAGTTGTAATCCTTCAGCATTTGCATCAGCCCGTTTGGCAAAACAAAATGCCCTCATGTCATACCTTGAATCGCGGGGACTTACGGGTGTTAGCACAGACGTGGTTATTGATGATGGCATTTGCGGTAAAGAGCGCCCTGATCGCGTCTACGACTTTGACGACAAGATTGTTGTTCTCGAATGCGATGAACACCAACATCGAGATCGTGCATGTGTTTGTGAGCAAACCCGTATGGTTAATATCGGTCAGAGCTTTGGTGGAGTTCCCACGTACTTTATTCGTTGGAATCCGGATGATTATAGCCCAGAGAGTGACCGTAAGAATCCCGAATTGCTTCCAAAACGCCACAAACTTGTGGGTGATTTATTACGCGACATACGAAATGGGAAACATGTGCTGCCAACGGGTCTCGTGTCTGCCGTGTATTTGTACTATGATGGCTGGGATACACTTGCAACGGCTGAATGGAGTGTGTTGTTGGGTCTTGCACATTAAAATTCAAAAATCATATTCAAAAATCATTACATTTCACGGTTTTTGACGAAAATAATTCATAGTTTGCAGCACGATATTAAATTCAATCATCGACAATAGTAGGAGCAACAACAGAAGCAACAGAAGCGACGGGAGCAACAACGGGAGCAACAACCGAAACAGGAACGGAAACAATATACCTCCCATCACAAAGCCATTCACAAACACGATTCACCCAATGACGATATGCATCATCCTCGTCTTCACAATCATCACATATCAACGCGCCCGTGTCAGGATTCAAGCGGAAAATCTGTTTCCACGTTTCGCGTGCAACATCGCTCGCAACAATTATGGAAATCTCAAACTGATTTGCATACATGTTTGGCTCACGAAGCAAGATTTCAAACGTATTGGATGGACGAGGACACCCACTTAGTCCAACGGATGAATTCAACAACGAAACATTGAACATAAATGGCATTTGTATGGACACATGCAACATTGCACTGTCAATTTTTAAGCACAACAATGGCGACAAGACCAAGCATAGCAAAACCCATTAAAAGTGAACTAACGGACCCAACGGAACCAACGGGTGCCCGCGGGGCAAATCCTTCGGCAGACAGCGACGGTGGTAATGCAGCAGGTCTCAATACAGTACATAACCCGTATTTGCCTTGTCCACCAACGGGACTTTGCGCGGGCTGTGAAGTCGGACATGCAGGATCCAGCGCCACACCCTCGCGATAAGTTCCGTCTGCATTGTAACATTTCGGCGTTGCAGTGAATTCCGCTTTCGTCGTTTGAATTGCGGCACCAGTGCTGTCATATGCTTGAACCCAACGGGTTTGTGTGGGACGCCCATTGACATACTGAACTGGATCGACAATGAAGGGTTTAGAAGAATCCTGCGCGTTTTGAATGGATCCATTGACATCACCCACCGGACATTGAACCTGTTGGCAAACAGGGTATCCCGTCGAAGTAATGGCAGCAAAAATGGGTCGTGGGTCCAACGCATCTTCCGCGTTTTCAACCATACCTGGCGCGAGACCTTTTAATCCGGGAAGGCCAGCGGACGCGAGCGCTTCACTCACGTGTTTTCCGATACCGTCCCCGCGTGTAACGCCATCAAAATATTCGGACATCGTTGCTCCGTTTGAACACCGCATTTCCGTGTTAAGAAAATTCCGTATGCCCATCGGTTGTGGATTTTGATTGTCGAAAAACGTGCGGCCACCAAACGCAATAGTGTCCACATAATAATTGATGCCCGCGACGGAATCCAAAATTGCACCAACGGACGCTTCCTGACGTACACCAATTTGTCCGGGCAACGGTAAATTATCCGCGAACGAGTATTTTGGACCAAAATAGCCATAATCATCGAGACTTCCAGACATCTCTTCTGATTCTGGCTGAAAAAATGATGCAGCACCGGATCGACGTGTGTAAAGGTAATGAGTAGTGATTTATGGCCGCGCAAGAATAAGGTGACGAAAAACGACTGGGAATATGATGCGCCGAGTTCATTGCCAACGACGACAACCTACACGTGCCCGCTGTGTAAAGACAGCGATGAGCTTCAAAGCACTGGCGGCTGTGATACCGACACAATTGTTTGCAAGCGGTGTGGCACAATTGTTGAACAACCCATTGGAATGGGAGCTGAATACCGTTGGTACAGTGGGGATTCGGCGGGCCCAGGTACTGGCGGTGATCCAAGTAGATGCGGTTTCCCTGTGAATCACCTTATGCCAGAAAGCAGCATTGGCACGATCATTCTGACCAACAACATGACACCCATGATGTGGCGAATCCGTAAGTGGCACATGTGGAGTATTATGCCGTCGCGTGAACACACCTTGTGGAAAATCTTGGATGGCTTACAGCTCCGCGCATCCAACGCAAGTATCGGAAGTGCAATTGTGGATGAAGCCAAAGACCTCTTTGCGCAACTTACAGCATCCGCCGTGTGTCGTGGTCCAGCTCAACGTGATGCAGTTCTTGCTGCATGTATTTGGGAGGCTCTCAAACGCCATGGCGCGTCACGGCATCCGAAGGAAATTGCTGAAATCTTCAATATTCCACTCAAACAAGTTACGCGCGGAATTAAACAATTCCAAATGTTGTTTACGATGCGATTGCGCAGTGGGCGCACGGACACATACATTTGTCCAGATAAAAACGAAATGTCGCATGGGCGACGAAAAGGAAAAGCGAAAGATACAGTTGTTGCTGCGACCGTTACGACCGTTGCATCCGTTGCCACTGTTGATTCAGAAGCAGAAGACGACAGGCCCGGTCTCGCACTTCGAGCAAATTTGCGCAGAGCTTTGTGGGAAACATCCGTTAGTAAAACGATTTCAGGTGGGGACTTTATTGCACCGTTTGCCACTAAATTATCCATTCAACCGTTGGTACCCATGATGATCGAGATGTGTGAGCGCGTCGATGAAATGGGCATTGCTCCTGAAAATACACCTCTTTCAATGGCCGCATCCATCATCGCATTCTGCTGCAAAGAATGTAAACTTGCACCAGGAATCGAAATAACGGATGTGTCGCGCGTTTGCGGCGTGAGCTGTGTCACAATTAATAAATGTCTCAAACGGTTAATTCCCTTTAAAGAAAAACTGTTCGAAAAGTAATGGGAGCAGGACAAAGTGCATCGATCGAGAACCCGTTTGCTATTCCACCGTCCATAACCAGTGATATCGCTAAATTGTCCGCTGTTGCAGAACGAGTGTTGAGTAGCCCCGACATTTATGCCATTGAAAATCTTTCAAAACCAGGTGTGTGTGGAGACTATGCCGTGTTTCTCAAAGAGGGTCTCGAACAAACATTGATTAAATTTGTAGCAGATGTGAGTGGAGCTGGTATTTTGCCGGTGGTGTATGGGAATCCTGCATTGGACAAAAAACGCTTCACGGACGCCGCGCGCAAAGAAGTATGCTCGCAAATGGCAGAGTCGGGTATCCGTGCAATAACCACAATAGTTGCGTGTTTGGCATCCATCCAAATTGGGAGCAATGGCGTTGTTCTTCGTGGTGGCCGTCGGACGCGCAAACGGGGTGGTGGTGACTCGCCCGAAGAAATTGCAGCCAAAGAAGAAGCGGACCTCAAAGCACTTGTCGACGATGAAGGCGATGATGAGGAGCCGGACCCTGCTGTGTTCGACACACGTGTTGGGGAATTGGGTGATTTGAGGAGCTCCATGGTCATTTCGGGTGCGCTGGTAGAAAACAAAATTATTGATTCGGGAAGTATTCCAACAGTCTTTAAAAGCCCGATTTCAATTCTGAAAACCAGCGCAACAAGAGGCCCGTTTGACATGTATGATTTTAAACTTCGAATTACGCAAGTGACTGCACAGAATGCAACCGCGAAAATTTCAATTAAAGCGAAACAGCCGCAAGGCGGCGCGGATGCAGAATTAAACATTTTGTTTTTGAATCCGATTCCGTATCCATCCAATCAAACTAAATATACATGCATTCCAGTACGAATTAAACGCCCAGTCAAAGGTACGTTAATTGCGGCGGGTGTCATTTTCAAGGGTTATTTCAAATCCTTCAATCCAGAAACACGAAAAATACCGTTTTTGCAATTAATGTATGTGCTATTTGCAGCGGGTCTTGACGACTCCTATTTCACCAGCAATCCCGACGCATTTGAATCTCGCAGCGACACGTTGGTTGCAGGGAAATTTTACAAGCAAGTTGTGCGAGAATCTTACAACGGAATAAATTTGATTCTTAAACGTGCAGAACCATTTTTACGCGAAATGAGCCGCGGAGAACAACGAGGTATGTATCCATTTGATATGGCTCCCGCCGCTGAACGCGAATATATACCTCCAGCTCCACGCACTGTGCCGAAAAAGCTCAACACGAATTTCATAATTCCTCAAGCGGAATCCACATCGTTGGAAAAGTTATTCAAGAGCACAAAGGGCGATTTGCGTCAACACAGTTCACCTGCAAAAGTACGCGCCGAAACATTGGCTGGCCGTCTTGACCCGACGACCCGAACAGTGATAACAGGCATTTGTAATGATGTCTATTGGACCACCGCAACTGAAAAAGAGGAGATCGATAAAGCAACGGGCAAAAAAAACATAACACGTGTGCCTCAAACGGCTGGCAAGATTTATCCATGGCTTACGCTCCAAAATGTGTCGACTCTCAAGTGGGGAAATGAAACACAAATTATGTTTGACCCCTTGTGGAAGTCGGAGTTCATTGATCCCATGATGAAATTGTATAACGAAGAAATTAAATCGCAGGCTGCAGCATTAAAGTTAACTTCACCGCTGTTTTTGAGTTCCGGTGGCAAACCGCTAATGCTGACATCTTACAAATTTTTTGCTACAAAAGACGGGTTTAAACAACTTGAAGGTTTTTTTCAATGTCCACCGAGTCGTACGGCACCGCATGTAGCCTATCGTGAGGTGCAAGACGGCATTGCGCGTTTGCAGGCACGGTATGCAGCCCATGTCAAAGCCATCTGGGAACTGTTGAATGAACTCATTCTTGTAATTGAAGATCCGGTTACAAAAACACAGGCTGTCCGTTTACACCCCAAGGTTGTCGAGACATCCGTTGGAACTAAAAAGTACATCGATGTCAAAGCACAAGAAGCGATTCGATTAATCGGCGCATTTTATGTGGATATCGAACGCATTTATTTGCAAACGATATTAACGTTGCATGTCGTGTAGCAAGCCCTGTTACTTTTTCCAAATCAAGGAACACTTTGTACCATAGTTCATTCAGCAGAAAATTCCAAAGTCCTGTTGCTCATCTTGCACTTGTCAAATCAAGTGAAGACGAACAATTTCCGTATGCCCGTTGCGCTCCAAAGGAACGTATTGTTCGCGATTGGCAAATCAAGGAGCAAACGAACAATTTCCGTATGCCCGTTTGCAGATCGAAGTGCGTTATTGTTGTTTGCTGCGGGATTAAGTCAAATTCAGGAGCAAACGAACAATTTCCATATGTTCCTGGGGGCGCCGAAGTGCTTCATTGTTTGCTGCGATTGGCAAATCAAGAAGCAAACGAACGAGTCCTGCGTTCGCACGCATTGCTGGCGCATTTTAGCCAAATCTCGCATTCGCTCGGTTTGTAACATTGTCGCCAAATGTTGGATCGACTCCTCTTGACAGGAGCAAACGAACAATTTTTTCCCTAACGCATTTAAAAGTGGTTCATTGTTGTTTGCTGTGGAATTTACTCCTCTCGTGATTGGCAGATCAAGGAGCAAACGAACAATTTCTGTGTGTCCACCCAAGCATGCACTTGTAAGCGCTTGATTATTTAACACACTGGGATTTACTCCACATTCAAATCAAGGAGCATACACACAATTTCCGTATGCCCGTCGCAACATGCACGTCGAAGTGAAAAATTGGAAAATATCGCGGGATTAACTCCTCTTTCCAGCGGCAATTCCAGGAGCATACGGACAATTTCCGTTTGCCCCCGTGCACTTGCTCGACAAAGTGCTTCATCGTCGTTTGCTGCAGGATTTACTCCCATGGATCCCGCTTGTCAGCCGCCGTCCAATGTGTCCAGTCTAATTTTTCTGCTGGAAGACTGATGAGGCGGCTGACAAGCGGGAACAATGATTTACTCCTCTTTCCAGCGGCAAATCAAGGAGCATACGGACAATTTCCGTTTGCCCCCATGCACTTGCTCGCCGAAGTGCTTCATCGTCGTTTGCTGCGAAATTTACTCCTCTTTCCAGCGGCAATTCCATTTGCACGTGCAAATTGAAATGCATCATTGACGCCCGTTTCAAGAAATAGCCACATGAATTCTGTAGATTGACATGCAGTTTCAAATGTTAGAAGTGTCGTCATTTGCGCTCGTAAAATTTTAAGATGAATAACATGGTTACTGACGTGCGTGCCATCATCATGCGCATCTATGTGTGTCAATTTTTGCAAGTCTTTTTGCATTCAAAATACGGGTACTTTCTGGTTCGCAGAAAACACCACATATTTGTACATCCATGGTCTGAAAAAAATGACGACATCCGTATTCATTTTCTCCGAAATGAATAATGTTGTCTCTAAAAATCTTACGCGCAATTGCAACAACGACTGAAATGTCTGAAATGTCACTTATTACTGCCATTCATAATAAAAATGTTGGCCTTGTGGCCCTCCTGATTGAACGTGGGGTTGATAACAATGACTTTGTATTTGCATGTCAAGAAGGAAACCTGGAGATCGTGCATTTGCTCATCGACGTTTCTTCAGTAAATTTGAATGATGGACTACAATTTGCATGTTTTCACGGACAAACGAAAATCGTCCGTATGCTTCTGGAATTGCCGGTTGAAAGAGGTGTTAATCCAGCAGTAAACAATTCATATGGTTTACGACTCGCATGTGTCAATGGAAATATTGAACTTGCCCGTTTGTTTGTTGAACGAGGAGGCTGGTCATCATACACGTATTCTTCCGCACTTCAAGACGCATGTGAACGTGGCTTTACTGAAATTGTCCGGTTGATGCTTCGTGTGCCGTTTCGGATGAATGATAATCACGCGTTAAGCAATGCCTGTCGTAACGGACATTTGGACATTGTTCGGCTATTGATTGCGAATAACAAACTTTTAACTTATTTCGCGTATCCTCTTCGTGTAGCAGTCATGAATGAACACACGACAATTGTTCGTGTATTATTCGAACATGTACATGTGAATGCGAACAAACAGCAGAAACGAATATTTGATGAAGCTGCAGATGAGTGTTTACAAATTGCATGTGGAAATGGTTTGATGTCGAGTGTTCGTGTGTTACTTGAGTATGGGGTGCATCCAAGAGCAGGTTTAATGCGACTTACATCCAGGGATGACATTTTAACAATGCTTTATGCAAAAATTCCGTGGTACAAACGGGTGTTCGTGTAAAAAGCGGCAAACTTTTTGACGCCGTTAGATAAACTGGTCCAAGAGTCCAGGATTTGCCAGTGCTGCACCCCGTGAAACTATAGCGAGACACCCCAATACATAAATCGCCCCCAACTGACGGTCTGACCGCTCTGGGGCAGATGTTACAAATCGTTCACACACGTCCAACACAACCCGCTGTAAATCATGCAAATTCATGGCGTTAACGGTTCGAATTTGATATTTGAACGGGTTCACGGGACAAATTCGAACACGCTCTTGTTGCGAAAGACCTGCGCGATGAAACCACAGTTCAACCAATGCAGAATACACGCGCTTGAGAGCATGTTCATTTAAAAGTGAAAACCATGCCGGATTTGTGTAGTATCCCAAATCCGAAATGGTGCAGAAAACATCCGTAATTTTAACCGAAAAGGATGTTGGCGCTGTAACAAATACGTGTTTTGACATAGCAATACGCCGTAGGAAAACGGGCGTTAGTTGTGCTCGAGTAAATGGATTTAATGCGGGTTCTTTGACACGTTCTGCGTATGTTACAAGCGAAACCGCAGAGCGCACGTCCATCGAATACCCGCGCGTTCCTTCAACGAAACTTACGAAAAATTGAAGCGGTATTTCGTGAATTGCGTCTTCGGTGTAAAAATCGACGGAATTCATTGATTTTTCACGTAATTTTAGCAAAGGACCTGCTCGTTTAGCTAAATAGCGACACCAACGGCGTTGAATTTGGGTGCATGCTCTGTTTGGTGCTTCTGTGGGTGCTTCTGTGGGTGATTTTGGTGTTTCTGCTGTTGTTTCTGCTGGTGCTTTTGGTGTTACGGTGGGTGCTTCTGTGGGTGCTTCTGGTGTTACGGTGAGTGCTGTGGGTGCTTCTGTGGGTGCTTCTGGTGTTACGGTGGGTGGCGTTCCCGGTGTAAACCGCACACGAGACGTTTTGTGTCGCCCACACCACTCACTTCCAGAAATTACAGGATGTGTGCATTGACTTCCCGGAAATTTGCGTGAACGTATACTTTTACACAAATGCGAAGCCATCTTGTCAATCTGGAAACTTTTGCCCTGAGGCCAAAAAGGGCGGCAACTTTTGGGGTTGGGGGGGCAAAGATGACGCGAGTGCGACTCCATCCCCCAAAAGTACTCCCGCGTTCAATGTCTTCAAATACTTCCTCCGACAACACCAGCAAAATGAGCACCAAGACGTCCAAGAAAGCCGCTGCCGCCGCTGTCGCCGCCCCTGTTGTTGCCCCCGCCCCCGTTGCAGCCGCCAAGGAGCCCAAGGCCCCTAAGGCACCCAAGGCGCCCAAGGCTGCCAAGGAGACCAAGGTTGAGGAGGTCGCCGCGCCTGTTGTTGCTGCCGAGCCCGAGGTTGCGGCGGCTGTTGCTGCACCCGCATCGGATGAGGATGCGCGCGTCAAGCTTACGACGCTTCTTGCCGAGTTAGAGACGCAGTATGTCGCGCAGAAGGCTGCACTCGCGGCATCGCATGCGACGCTCAAGTCTATTGAGCGCGTGTCGAATCGCGTCATCAAGCAGTCTGAGCGCAAGCGTAAGCGCAAGACCTCGTCGGATGAGCCCAAAAAGGTTAGCGGGTTCAGCAAGCCCACGGCGATTAGCGACGAGCTGTGCGCGTTCCTGGGTCAGCCCAAGGGTACGCTTGTTAGCCGCGGTTCCGTGACCAAGTCGATTGTCGAGTACGCCAAGTCCAAGGGGCTCATGGAGGGCAAGGGCATCAAGCAGGATGCCGCACTCCGCAAGCTCCTCCCGCTTCCTGAGGGGTCTGCGCCGCTGACGATCCTCACGCTCCAGACGCACCTCAAGGTTCACTACCCCAAGGTCGCCAAGCCGGTTGCGTAAATTGTTGTTTAGTTTGTTAAAGTTTCCCCCGTGGTTTCTTAGCTCAGTTGGTAGAGCGGTCGGCTGTTAACCGACAAGTCGGTGGTTCAATCCCACCAGGGACCGATTTTGATGTTGTACATCTGAATCCGTCAGTTATCAACTCGCCAACGTAATTAGAGAAAAAATGCCCACAATACTCATTCAATACGATGACCGTGTGAACCCTCTTTTCGAGCGCCTTATGACCCGCAATCGCGCATATTGTGCTCGCCACGGATATACATATTTGCGCCCCACGCAACATTTTGATTTACCACCCTATTGGATTAAAGTTGCCCTCGTGCGTCAACAAATTGCCACAGCGCCAAACGGGTCCATCATACTGTGGCTGGATTCGGATGCATGCATTCACGCACACCATCGCCCCGTTGACTCGCTTTTTGTCGGAAATTCCGATTTTCTTATTTCCGAAGATGCGTGGTCTGCGGAAACACTCAATGTCGGCGTTTTCATAGTGCGAGCTACACCCACAACCCGTAAACTGATGGATGCTTGGTGGAATTGCTACCAAACAGCTGCTGCACAATGGACGCGTGGATCCGACGGGAAATGGACGTGTGCCGGTGAGTGGGCTGGTCTGGATTATGAACAAGGGACGCTTAATCGCATCATTGTTCCCCGTTTTTCAACGACAATTCAGCGTTTTCCCGTACACGTATTTGATAACTCGTACCCGTTTCCGAGCGCAGAGACATTTTCGTGTCACCTAATTCGACCGGATACTGACAAAATGGACAACATACGGACATATGTGCGAGCACCGACGACAATGCTGTGGATTTGTGTGATCGCAGTTTTGAGGTTGATGATATAAAAATTGACAGACATGAGCGGTGTTCATTCGGGGGGGAGCAATGCAACATCTGATGATCTTGCGTGCAATTGTTGTAAACATCATTTGAACGCGCAGTTGAATATGGGAATATCGGTGTTGTACAATTGTTGCTTGACAGCGGATTTCAGGTAGATCAAAAATCCTTTCGCTCAGCATGTGCACGCGGATTCACTGACATTGTTCGTTTACTAAAACTACTCCAGACTATGTTGCATTTGAATTTGCATGTAGACACGGACACACTGAAATTGTTGATATGCTTTTAGAAATTGATGAATATAATAGCATTGAAAATGCATTGCGATTGGCGTACGAAAATAATCGCGCAGATCTTGTTCGGTGGCTCATTGGCGAGCGTGAAAGCGCGAGCCACATTGGCGAGCGCGTGTATCACATTGGTGACGACAGGAACCACATTAGCGACGTCAGGCGCAATACGCTAATGTGGGCCAGTAGATGCGGACATACTGACATTGTTCGTCGATTACTTGATAGCGATGATAGAAATACAAGGGAGGCCATGCATAATGCATGCGAACACGGACACATTGAAATAGTTCGTATGCTAATTGTTGAATCTCAGAAATTTATTTCGACAATCTTTCATATATCATCAATTCACAGGGGAAATAGTCGATGTCTAATTTCTGCATGCGCTCAGGGACACACGGAAATTGTTCGTTTACTTTTACCTTTGCAGACGCCAGAAGAGAGCGAAAATGAAGCACTTCAAATCTCTTGCAAAAATGGACACGCAGAAACTGTTCGTTTACTTCTGAATAATCCATTTACAACGCACATAAACCCAGCAGCTAAAAACAACAAGGCATTTGAGTTAGCATGCGAATATGGGCACACGGAAATTGTTCGTTTACTCCTTGATTTGCCTCCAGAACGAGGAGTTAATCCTGCGACAATTTTCAATCGCGCGCATCTCTTTCCCGCTGCAGTTTTACCATTATTGATAGCAAAATTTCCACGATTTGCGATTTGCGTTAAGGGAAAATGAACACAATCTTTAAAAATCGCTAACGCTCTTCAAAAAACATCGCTGGCGTTCGGTTTTTAAACATACACGAGCCTACACGAGCCTACACGATTTTGAACAGTCTTCTCGAGGATGGGCTAAAAATGACAACCACAACAGGCACACCCTTTTGATATGGACACTTCATCCGAGGAAATTAATCCCGCCAATACGTTTAACAGTTTATCGCTCTTACGCACAATTGCGCAAACGTTGTTGCCCGCAACTATCAACGCGGCAATTGAAATGGGAGACACATGTTTGGTGTGGTTGGCACTTGATGAGGGTGTCGTCGAGAATAAATCATTCGTGCGTGCATGCAGCAACGGATTTGTTGAAATTGTTCGTTTGCTCCTTGACTTGCCAGCGGAAAGAGGAATTGTTCCAGGCAACAATGCAGCACTTCAAAATGCATGCAAAAACGGCCATACGGACATTGTTCGTTTGCTTCTTGACTTACCGTTAGAAAGGGGAATAAATCCAGCCGTTGACGACAATATTGTGCTTCGACTCGCGTGTGAGCACGGGCACACGGAAATTGTTCGTTTGCTCCTTGACTTGCCACATGAAAGAGGAATCCGTGCATCCGCTAACAACTTCACTTCGCCACTACAAATTGCATGCCAAAACGGACACACGGAGATTGTTCGTATGCTCCTTGATTTGCCGTTGGGTCGTGGAGTGAATCCGTCTGTATGTTACAATGCAGCACTTCGAATTGCAAGTGTTAACGGCTACACAGAAATTGTTCGTATGCTCCTGGAGCTGCCGTTGGAAAGAGGCGTAAATCCAGCTTTGAACGAAAATGTGGCACTTCGATGGGCAAGCGAAAACGGCCACGCGGAAATTGTCCGTTTGTTTCTCGATTTACCGTTGGAAAGAGGAGTAGATCCTGCAGCATACAACAATGGAGCACTTCGAGTGGCATGCCGATGGGGCCACACGGATATTGTTCGTGTGTTGCTTGAATTGCCGTTGGAAAGAGGAGTTGATCCTGGTGTAGACAATGCACCATATCGAAATGCAAGCATCGGCGGACATACGGAAATTGTTCGTTTGCTACTTGAACTGCCAGCGGAACGAGGAGTTGTTAGCGGGAAAGTGTTATTTGGTTAAACGACCGATAAACTCTTGAATTTTACCAAACGACTAAGGAATGCAGTGTCCTCCGAAGTAACTGCCAAACCGAATCGAAATTTAAGGTTACTACTGTATTTTGGTACACATTACCTTAAATGTTTGGAAACAGCACTTCACAGCACTTCACAGCTCGTTCACAGCACTTCACATTTACGAATGTGTCCTTTAAACGCCGTTTTTTTGCGCAGTGCGAAAGTATGAGATTGAATGAAGTCGTCGACCACTTGCTAAGTTATGTACGCATGAGACATATTGAATTTGTGCAACCGCTAAAAAAATGGCAATCATTATTAACGCGGTGCTCGTGGTTTAGAGATGCTCAAGAATTTTACACATTACGCCGCGCGTGGAACAGAGAATTTGCATCGATTGAACTCTGACGGCGTAATTGAATCACTCCAGCTTTTGCGTGCAATTGCAAACACAATTGTACGCAAATCGTTACTTGAAACTGTTCAATCAGGAGACATACGGTTTGTGCGGCTTGTGATTGAGGATGGCGTTGAAGAGGGTGTTGAAAATGAATCCTTTGTGTGTGCATGCAGCAACGGATTTGTTGAAATTGTTCGTTTGCTCCTTGCGTTAGAGAGAGAAGTGAATCCGGCTGCAAACGACAATGCTGCAATTCGATTCGCAAGTGAAAACGGACACACGGACATTGTCCGTTTACTTCTCGATTTGCCGTTAGAGCGTGGAGTAGATCCTGCAGCATACACCTATCGAGCACTTCGAATGGCATGCAAAAACGGGCACACGGAAGTGGTTCGTGTCCTCCTCGATTTGGAACGAGGCGTGGATCCGTCTGCATTCTACAATGACGCACTTCGAGGTGCATGCAGAAACGGGCGCACGAAAATTGTTCGTATGCTCCTTGATTTGCCGTTAGACCGTGGAATTAATCCTGCTGCGCAATACAATTATGCACTTCGAATGGCATGCCAAAACGGACACACGGAAATTGTTCGTTTGCTTCTTGAACTTCCGTTGGACCGTGGAGTGAATCCGTCTGCATGTTACAATGACGCAATTCGATGCGCATGCGCAAACGGACATATGGAAATTGTTCGTATGCTCCTTGATTTGCCGTTGGAAAGAGGAGTGAATCCTGCGGCAGACGCCAATTATGCGCTTGTACACGCATGCGAAAACGGACACACGAACACCGCCCGTTTACTCCTGGATTTGCCGTTGGAAAGAGGAGTGAATCCGGCGACACGCGACAATTTCGCATTTCGAATTGCGAGCTTCAACGGGCATACGGACATTATTCGTATGCTCCTTGATTTGCCGTTGGACCGTGGTTTGGATCCGTCTGCGTGCAACAATGAGGCACTTCATGCTGCAAGCTACCATGGACACACGGAAATCGTTCGTTTACTTAGGGCTGCAATGGAATGAACAACCTGACAAAATTTTGAAGTGATGTGATTTGATTCGGTTTAAAATCTCCGGGATAGGATGACCGACCTATGATGTTTTAGGCTAAAACATTTTAGACATTTTGTCACATAAATGCATAAAATGTTTTCAAAACATGCAGAATAACGCATAAACATTAAAAAGTGTGCGCTAAAGAC
>Ga0164294_10003191_pt1 | contig 14613 bp, 9 predicted proteins | sample GEODES005metaG_FD_111479 | JGI IMG/M metagenome (GOLD analysis project Ga0164294, IMG submission 111479) | Oligotrophic lake water microbial communities from Sparkling Lake, Wisconsin, USA - GEODES005 metaG | ecosystem: Environmental > Aquatic > Freshwater > Lake | place: USA: Sparkling Lake...
CAGATGGTGCAGCAGCGGCCTAGATTGCGTCAAACAACCAATGGGGAGACTTCGCCATGGCCCTTCCGGCGCTTTTTGATCTGACCGGGCAGACCGCCCTCATCACCGGTTCCAGCCGCGGCATCGGAAAGGCCATTGCCCACCGCATGGCCGAACATGGCGCCAACGTGGTGATCTCCAGCCGCAAGGCGGATGCCTGCGAAGCCGCGCGGGACGAGATCAACGCCGCCGTGGGCCGCGAAGCCGCCATCAGCGTGCCAGCCAACATTGCATCCAAGGAAAGTCTGCAGGCGCTGGTTGATGCCACCGTCGCCCAGTGGGGCCAGATCGATCACCTGGTCTGCAACGCCGCCAGCAACCCCTATTATGGCCCGCAGGGCGGCATTTCTGATGAAGCCTTCACCAAGATCCTTCAGAACAACATCGTTTCGAACCACTGGCTGATCAGCATGGTCGCCCCGGCGATGCGTGCCCGCAAGGATGGCACCATCACCATCGTCTCCTCCATCGGCGGCCTGCGCGGCAGCACCATCATCGGCGCCTATTGCATCTCCAAGGCGGCCGACATGCAATTGGCCCGCAACCTCGCCTGTGAATATGGGGCCGACAATGTGCGCGTGAATTGCATCGCGCCCGGCCTGATCAAGACCGATTTTGCCAAGGCGCTGTGGGATGATGCCGAAACCTTGAAGCGCTCCACCGCCACCGCGCCGCTGAAGCGCATCGGCGTGCCGGATGAAATTGCCGGCATGGCGGTGTTCCTGGCGGGCAAGGCCGGCGCGTTCACGACGGGGCAGAATTTCGTGATCGATGGCGGGGTGACGGCTGCCTGATCGCAGCGACTACCGCCTGTCGTAATAGATCTGCCCCATCAGCCCGAACAGGCGGATGGCATCGGGCGGCGTCGGGTCGTTGTTGTACTCACGGTAGAGCGTGTCGACATTGACCGCGATGCGTTCGGCGTCCTTCCAGGTCGCATAACGGCCCAGCCCGATATCGCGCGCGGCGTCCTCGGCCGACAGGCCGGCCGCAAAGCGGGCGCGGGCTTCGCGATCGATATAGGCCAGATAGTCCGCCACCTCGCGCACCCCGGCCTTGTCGGTGAGGGGGCCGTGACCGGGCACGATCACATCCACATCCATGGCATTGATGCGCTCGCAGGCGGCGATCCAGTTCGATACCGGCCCGGCCCACATGATCGGCGTGCCTTCGATGAACAAGATGTCGCCGGTGAACACCGCCTTGGCCTGCGGCACATGCACCAGCACATCGCCGGCGGTGTGAGCGGGGCCAACCTCGATCAGGTCAACCGCGCGGCCGCCCACGTCCAGTTGAGTCTGGCCACAAAAGGTGCGGGTCGGCGCGCGTTCCTGCACGCCGGCAAAATCGAACGGCGCAAACACCTCGGCGAAATAGCGGCCAGCCACCCCCATCTGCCCGGCGGCGCCTGCCGCCTTCAACTGCGCCAGCAGCGCCGGTGAAAACGCCTCCATCTCGCGCGCCGACGCTTCCGACGCGATGATGTCCGCTTTCTCCAGCAGATGATTGCCGTGGGTGTGATCGCCATTGGCATGGGTGTTGACCACCTGGCCGATGCTCGCCGCGCCGAAGCCCGTCGCACGCTCCATGCCGGCCAGCATCTCGGCGGTCAGCTGCGTGTCGAACAATGTGTCCACCAGCGCCGCTGCGCCGTCACCGGGCCGCCCTTCCACGATCAGCCCGGCGTTGGACCAGCCCCACCCGCCATCGGGCTGCAGCCACGCGAACAGGCCGTCGCCGATTTCGTGCAGGCCCCGGGTGAAGGCCGTCATGGCTGGCCTTCCAGCTCAAAGCTGATCGTCACCTGCGCGGACAATGACAATTCGCCCGGCTGCACCGGCGGCGCCGCGCCGGCTTCGGCCATCGCCATGCGCATCATCGGCCGCGGGCCGGGTTCCGGAGCGCCGGCGCCTTCGCTGATGCTGGCAATGCGCTTCACCTTCAGGCCGGCGGCCTTGGCATAAAGCTCCGCCCGGGCGCGGGCCTTGGCCACGGCAGCGGTGCGCGCTTCGTCCAGCGCGGCGTCCGGATTGGCCAGGGTGAACTCCGGCCCCTGCACCTCGTTGGCGCCGGCCTTGATTGCCACGTCGATCAGCTTGCCGGCATCGCCCAACTTCAGGGTGCGCAGGCTGATGCTGTTGCGGGCCTGGTAACCAGTGAGGATCGGCGACTGGTTCGGTTCGTAACGATATTGCGGATTGAGGCTGAGCCCGGTGGTCTGCACGTCGCGATCGGCGACGCCGGCCACTTTCAGGGCTGCAAGCACGGCGTTCATGCGGGCCGCGTTGGCCGCCATCGCCTCGGCCGCCGTGGCCGCCGTGGTCAGCACGCCGGCCGTCATCCGCAGCTGGTCCGGCGCCCGGGCCAGATCGGCACTGGCGGTGACGGTGAGCATGGCTGGCATCGCGGCGGTGCGTTGCAGCATCAAGCGCATGGGGCCGTCCGCGGGGAATGGCGGCAGACCAGGTGGCGGCACTTGCGTCCGATCCTGAGCAGCGGCGGGGGGAGCGGCAGCCAACAAAAGCAGCAGAATGGCAGAAAAGCGCATGAATCAGCTCCTGGTTCGCGATGCCGACATGATGGCGCGACTGGCGGCCGCCGTCACTCCTGCAAATCTTCGCCGCATCCGTGCGGCGAAATACCGTCGAGTAGCGCTCAAATTTGCCTTTTTGCTGCCATCGACTTGGTTTAAGGAATGTTCTTGCATGCGGTGATGTATTTCGATAATACACCCTCGCAGAGGAACTATGTCAATGAACGCCCAACAGCCTGTCCCTTCACCAGCCGCGGCGGAGGTGTATAACTTCTCACCTGCCGAAGGCGACGCGCCGTCAAAGCGCAACCGCTGGCTGAAGCCGGGCCTGATCGCGCTGGCTGTCGCGCTGGCCGGGGCGGCCGCGTGGCAGGCGTTCGGCCCCGCCGCCGCCCCGCCCGCCGCGCCTGCAAGCAACCTGCCGGAAGTCACCGTGCTGGTGCCCGGCACCACCATGCTGGCTGATGCGATCACCGCGCCTGGCAGCATTGCCGCCAAGCGCGATGCCGCCGTGGGTGTGCAGGGCGAAGGTGGTCGCGTGGTGCGCGTGATGGTGGAACCCGGCCAGCGCGTTGGCGCCGGACAGGTGTTGGCCCAGATCGATCGTCAGGTGCAAACCCAGGAAATCGCCCAGCTTTCTGCCAGCGTTCGCCAGGCCGAAGCCGAAGCGCGGCTGGCGCAGGCCAATCTGGCCCGCGCCGAAAGCCTGGTGGCCAAGGGCTTCATCAGCCGTGCTGACATCGATCAACGCGTTGCCACCCGTGATGGCGCGCAGGCCCGCGTTGGCGTGGCCCGCGCCCAATTGGGTGCGGCCCGCGAACGGGCTGACCGGCTTGACGTGCGGTCGCCGGCTGCTGGCCTGATCCTGTCACGCAATGTCGAAACCGGACAGGTGGTCGGCCCCGGCACCGGCGCGCTGTTCCGCTTGGCCGAAGGCAATGCGCTGGAAATGCGCGCGCAGGTCGCCGAACAGGATCTCGCCCGGCTGAAGGTAGGCATGTCTGCTGTCGTCACCCCGGTGGGCGCGACCGAAGGCTTTAAGGGCAAGGTATGGCTGATCGATCCGGTGATCGATCCGGCCAATCGCCAGGGCATCGTGCGCATCCAACTTGAATATACGCCCGGCCTGCGGGTTGGCGCCTTTGCCCGCGCCCGCATCGAAGGCGGCGAGACCACGCGGCCGCTGCTGCCGCAATCCGCGGTGCTGGCCGATGCGAACGGCAATTTCGTCTATGTACTGGGCAAAGACAACAAGGTGGAGCGCCGCAGCATCGAAGTGGGCGCGATCAGCGATGCCGGCGTCGGTGTTGCTTCGGGCCTCACCGGCGCGGAACGGGTGGTGGCCAGTGCCGGCGCCTTCCTGAAGCCGGGCGACACGATCAAGCCGGTGCTGGCCGCCCCCGCCACGCGCTGATTTCGACAGGACACGTCCACAATGCGCAATATTTCTGCCTGGTCGATCAAGAATCCGGTACCGCCGCTGGTGCTGTTCGCACTGCTGATGCTGGCCGGCATCCTTTCGTTCCGGGCGATGGACATCAACAACCAGCCCGATATCGAATTCCCGGGCGCGATGATCATGGTGGCGCAGCCGGGCGCTGCCCCGGAAGAGCTGGAAAACCAGGTCACGCAGCGGGTTGAAGCAGCGGTGCGCAACATCACCGGTGTCGATGAAGTGAACAGCACGGTTTCCGAAGGCAGCAGCCGCACCATGGTGCAGTTTGCCATCGGCACGCCGATTGATCGCGCCGTCAACGATGTGCGCGACGCTATTGCCAATATCCGTTCCGATCTGCCGCAGGGCATCCTGCAGCCGCAGGTGAGCCGGCTCGACATTGCCGGCGGGCCGATTGCCTATTTCGCGGTTGAATCCACGGCGATGACCCTGGAAGAACTCAGCTGGTTCGTCGACAACACCGTGGCCAAGCGCCTGCTGGGCATCCCCGGCATGGCTCAGGTGCGCCGTTCGGGTGGGGTCAGCCGCGAAATCCGGGTGATCCTCGATCCCGATCGCATGCAGGCCTATGGCGTCACGGCAAGCCAGGTGAACGCCCAGCTGCGTCAGGTGAACCTGAATGCCGCCGGTGGCCGCGCCGAAATCGCCGGCGCCGAACAATCGGTTCGCGTGATGGGCAATGCCCGCAACGCCGTGGGCCTCGGCGAAACCCAGATCAACCTCGGTCAGGGGCGCAGCATCCGCCTTGCCGATATCGCCGATGTACGCGACGGCTATGCAGAGCAGCGCAGCATTTCCAAGCTTAATGGCCGCCAGGTGCTCAGCTTCTCGATGGCCAAGGCCAAGGGCTCGTCTGACGTCACGGTGTATGATGCGGCGGTCAAGGAAATCGACGCCCTGCGCACGCAATATCCCAAGGTCTCGTTCAAGCTGATTTTCACCTCGGTGGAATATACCAAGAACCAGTATCACGGCGCCATCGACGCGATGATCGAAGGCGCGATCCTCGCCGTGCTGGTGGTTTGGCTGTTCCTGCGCGATTGGCGCGCCACAGTGATTTCGGCACTGGCCATCCCTCTGTCTGCCATTCCCACCTTCTGGTTCCTCGATGTCTGGCTGGGCTTCAGCCTCAACCAGCTCTCGCTGCTCGCGCTCAGCCTGGTGGCGGGCGTGCTGGTTGACGATGCCATCGTGGAAATCGAAAACATCGTGCGCCACATGCGCATGGGCAAATCCGCCTGGCAGGCCAGCATGGACGCGGCCGACGAGATCGGCCTGGCCGTCGTTGCCACCACCATGTCGATTGTCGCGGTGTTCCTGCCGGTGGCGCTGATGCCCGGCATTTCTGGCCAGTTCTTCAAGAATTTCGGCGCAACCGTTGCGGTCTCCGTCCTGATCAGCCTTGCCGTCGCGCGCCTGATCACGCCGATGCTCGCCGCCTTCTTCCTGAAGAGCGAAGGCCAGGCCGAACATGGCACCGGCAAGTGGGTCGATGTCTATATGGGTATCCTGAACTGGGCGCTGGCCAACCGCATGAAAACCGTGTTCGGCATTGGCGGCGTCGCGCTGGGGCTGACCATCGTGCTGTTTGCCACCCTGCCGATGACCTTCCAGCCCGACGTCGACAATGATGACTCCCAGGTGACCATCGCCCTCCCGCCTGGCGTCACGCTGCCACAAACCGAAGCCATCGTTGAAAAGGCTGTGGCCGTGCTGGAAAGCTCGCCCGATCTGGCGCTGGCCTTTGCCGATGTCGATGTCGGCGGCGGCAACATCTATCTCACGCTGAAGAAAAGCCGGACGATGCACCGCATCGATTGGGAACGTGCAATGGCGCCCAAGCTGGCCGCCATTCCCGATGCCCGCATCGGCTTTTCAGCCCAGGGCGATGGCCCGCCCGGCGGCCGCCCGATCAGTGTCACACTCACCGGCAATGATCCCATCCTGCTCGACAGCACCTCCCGCAAGGTGGTGGAAGAAATGCGCGCGATGCCTGAACTGCGCCAGGCCCGGATCGATGGCGGCCTGCAACGGCCGGAAATCACCATCAAGCCGCGGCTTGATCTTGCCGCCGAACTGGGTGTGACCACGGCTGCGCTATCGGAAACCATCCGCATCGCCACGCTGGGCGATATCGACCAGAATGTCGCCAAGTTCAGCGTCGCCGATCGCCAGATCCCGATCCGTGTCGCACTGGCCGAATCCTCGCGGCGCAATCTTTCCACGATCGAAAACCTGCCGGTGCCCACCGCGCGCGGCGGCACCGTGCCACTGAAGGTGGTCGCCGAAATCAGCTTTGGCACCGGCCCCACTGAAATCCGCCGCTTCAACCAGCAGCGCCGCATCCTGATGGGTGCCGATCTTGCCCCAGGCCTGCTGTCTGGCGATGTGCAGACCAAGGTGAACCTGCTGCCCAGCCTGAAGAACCTGCCGCCTGGCGTCGAAAAGGTGCAGCTGGGCATGCAGAAGTGGTTGGGCGAACTCGTGTCAAACTTCATCCTAGCGGTGATCGCCGGTGTGGTGATGGTGTTTGCCGTGCTGGTGCTGCTGTACAAGCGGGTGCTGCCGCCGTTCGTCAACATGATGTCGCTGTTGCTGGCGCCGCTGGGTGGCCTGATCGCCCTTGGGCTCACCGGCAATGCCATCTCCATGCCGGTGTTTATCGGCCTGCTGATGCTGCTCGGCATTGTCGCCAAGAACTCCATCCTTCTGGTCGACATGGCCATCGAAGAAATGGAAAAGGGCGTTCCCAAGCTGGAAGCGATCCTTGAGGCCGGCCACAAGCGCGTGCAGCCGATCGTGATGACCACGGTCGCCATGGTAGCGGGCATGATGCCGGTGGCGCTGGCGCTGGGTGGTGACGGTTCCTGGCGCGCACCGATGGGCATCGTGGTGATCGGCGGCCTGATTGTTTCGACCGCTCTCACCCTGATCATCGTGCCCGCCGGCTTCTCCATCGCCGTTTCGGTGGAAGAATGGCTGGCGCCGCGCATGAAGCGGTGGTTCACCAACAACGAAGGGGCTGCTAAGCTTCCCGGCGTCTCGCCTGCGGAGTGATCACGCCCTGAACAGCCTGCTGCCGGAATCGCCCTTTCACCGGATGCGCCTGATCGCCACGCTGCTCCTTGCAGCCATGGCCGTGATCTTCATCGTCTGCCTGATGTTTCCCAAAGCCCATCCGGCGGTGCCGTGGATCATGGCGTTCAGTGAAGCGGCGATGGTGGGCGGTCTGGCCGACTGGTTCGCCGTGACCGCGCTGTTCCGTCATCCGCTGGGTCTGCCGATCCCGCACACCGCCATCATTCCGCAACAGAAGGACCGGCTGGGCGAAACCCTGGCCCAGTTCCTGAAAGACAATTTCCTGAAACCCCAGGTCGTCGCCCGCCGTCTGGACGATGCCGATCTGGCCGGCGTGTTGGCACGCTGGCTGGCCGCGCCGCCGGCTGCAGGACCAAACCGCAAGAAGGGCATCGCGCCACTGGTTGGCCAGCTGATCGACGGGTTGGATGATCCCGCCATCGCCAAGGCGGTGGAAGATCTGGCCCGCGGCCGACTGCAATCCATGCAATTGTCCCCCATCATTGCCGAAGCGGTGGACACGCTGGTGGCGGGCGGCCGCCACGAACTGCTAATCGATGCCGCTGTCGAATGGGGGCTGGCGACCATCGTCGATGAAGCCCCCAACATCCGCGGCAAGGTGACGGAGCGCACCAACTGGTTGCTGCGCCTTGCCGGCGCCGATGAAAGCCTGTCGGATACGATGATCAGTTCGGTGCAGCGCCTGCTGGTGGAGATCAAGCATGATCCCTGGCACCCGGTGCGGCAGCGCCTGGTCGATGCCTTCAAGCAGTGGACATTCGATTTGCGCCACTTCCCCGAAAGCCAGGCGCGGGTGGAAGGCTTCAAGGATGATCTGCTCGCCAATCCGGCGATGGGCAGCTGGGTGCAGGGCCTGTGGGATGCCGCACGCGGCGCGCTGGCCACCAGCCTGAAGCAACCCGGCGAGAACCGGCTGGGCGGCGCGCTGGTGGCGCTTGGCAACCGCATCGAAGGTGACGACGCGTTGAAGGCGGGGCTGAACACCGCCCTGCGCCGCGCCGTTGCTGGCCTCGCCAAGACCCATGGCGACGAGATCGTGAAGCTGGTTTCCGAAACCGTGCGCAGCTGGGATGCCGATACCGTCACCGACAAGGTGGAACAGGCGGTTGGCCGCGATCTGCAGTTCATCCGCATCAACGGCACGTTGATCGGCGGTTGCATCGGCGTGGTCATCTATGCGAGCGCGCGCTTTGTCCTCCTGCCACACTGAGTGCCCGATGCTTGATCGCCAGCCCACCCTCGCCCATCCTGTCGTCACGTTGCGCGCCGCCACTGCGGCCGATTGGCCGGCGCTGTTTGCCGCCGCCCATGATCCCGGCATCTGGGAAGGCCACCCTGCACATGATCGCTGGCAGGAACCGGTGTTCCGCGCCTTCTTCGAGGATGGCCTGGCCAGCGGCGGCATGCTGGTGGCCGAGGAACCGGCGACCGGCGCGCTCATCGGTTCCTCCCGCTTTGATTTCAGCCGCGCCGAATCCGGTGAAGTGGAAGTGGGCTGGACCTTCCTGGTGCGCCGCCACTGGGGCAGCCGCACCAATCACATCATGAAAGCACTGATGGTCGGGCACGCCTTGCAGAACGTGGAACGGGTGATCTTCCTGATCGGCGAAACCAACATTCGCAGTCGCACCGCCATCACCCGCATCGGTGCGACGCTGACCGACCGGCAGATGACCGCCCAGCTGTCCACCGGGCCGGTCACTCACCCGTACTACAGCATCGATCGCGCCAGCTTTGCCGCGGGGCCGCTCTTCCCGCTGTGGGAAGAACGGATCAGCTGACATCCACCAGATTGTCGTCTGAATTGCGGTCGACATATTTGTTGTAAGGGTCGATCCCGGCAAAGGCCGGCTTGGCCTTGCTGGTCAGCACCAGGACCTGTTTGCCCGATGTCACCGGCAGCCGCGTCATCGCCAGCACATCGGTCCGGCTGAACGCCCCCTGCCCCGGCTTGGCGGTGAACAGGCCGACGTCGATCGTGTCGGCCAGCGGTGCGGCTTTCTCCACGCCCTTGCCATCGGCATAGAGCTTGGCGGCGTCTACCGACAGCCGCGTTTCCCAGCGGCCATCGGCCAGTTTCCGGGTTGTCGCCGCCGTCGCCTTCAGATCATATAGGGTTATGCGCTCGAACAGGTCGCTCACCAGCTGCCGTTCGGCGTCATTGCGGGCCAGCGACTTGTAGCCGTTCACCAGTGTCGTGGAGGTGAGATAGGGCGCCCCCTTGAACTTGTGGGCCGCGAGGATGCCGGCCAGCATGGCGTTGACCCGATCCTCTCCCAGCCGGTCGGCGAGCAGATACATGACCAGGCTGCCCTTTCGGTAATGGATATAGCCCTGGTTCTCGACCCTATTCAGCGGCAGTTCCTCGATGATCTCACCGCCGCGGTTGCGCAGATAATTGTCCAGTTCATACTTCAGGAAGCGGCGGATCTTGTCCTCGCCATAGAGCTGCTTCATCACTATCAGCGCCGAATATTGCGCCATGGTCTCCACGAACAGCGTGCCGCCCTGCATCTCCGCGCTGATGATCTGGTGGCCCCAATATTGGTGGGCGACCTCGTGCGCGGTGACATAGGTGACGTAATCGATCTTCTCGGGATCATCATTGGCGGCCAGGAAGCCGATGGATTCCGAAAACGGGATCGTGCCGGCAAAGGCCTGCGCGAAATTCTCGTAACCCGGGAACTCGATGATGCGGGCATAATCGAACTGATAAGGCCCGAAATTCTTGCGGAAATACGCGAGGCTGGTCTGCATCGAAGCCAGCATGGTGTCCACGTTATAGGCGTGGGACGGGTGGTGATAGACGGTGAGCTTCACGCCATCGGCATCGGCGGACTTCTCGGCATAGGCCGCCGACTGTACCGAGAAGAACGACAGGATCGGTTGCGGCGAGACGAAGCGCGCAATGCGGCGGCCGCCTTCCACCCGATCTTCCACCTTGCGGCCCGGCGCGATCGGCGTCTGCCCGGCACTGGTGGCCAGCGTGATGTCGCTGTTCACCCAATCGGCATTGCCCAGATAGTTGCGCTCCAACGCCGCCTTGTCGCCCAGCGGTGGCAGGCGGCGTTCGGGAATGAGGCCATATTTGCGGCGCTTGGCGCGATCCTGCAGAAAGCCATCCTGGCTCATGCCGATCTGCGGCATGAAATCGCCGTTGTTCATGAAGCTGCCGTTGGCGATGAGATTGGTGTCCTCACCACGCGCCGGGAAGCCGGCTTGTTCACGGGTGATGGTGAAATCCACCGCCAACTGCGCGCCCGGCGCCAGCGGCCGATCGAAACGGTAGATGCGATATTTGTTCTCGGCATCGTCCATGGCCAGGCGGGCGCCCGGCACGGTGATGCGCGCGATTTCGCTCTTGATCGAACCCAGCCGCACATGCAGGTCCGCCAGCGGCGCGCCGGTGTCGTTCACCAGGCGCATCTGCCCCTGCGCCTGCATCCGCCGCTGTTCCGGCCACAGATCGACCCGCAGCTTCACATCGGTGGTGGAAGGCTGTTTCAGGCCGAGATAGCGCGCATAGCGCTTCTCATAATCGGCCTGCCGCGCCTCATTGTCGTCGCGGGTGCGATAGTCGTTCAGCACGTTGGTGTTGTGCCAGATGAAGGCGCCACTGGCGGCGCTGCCAGCCAGGCTGATCAGGATCAGAACCAGCGGCACGCCGGCCAGCCGGCGCGGCAAGGCCCGCAGCCGCGGCCACAGCGACACATCGGTGCCGCGCCGCCACAACAGATGCGCCAGCACTGCCAGCAGCAGCGCCACAAAGCTCCAGTAGATCTGCAGCCACATCCCGCCCAAGGCGCCGATCTGGTTGCCGTTCAGATCGGAAAAGCGCGCCGGGGTCACTGCGCCATAATTGTAGAGCGGGTGTTCGAAGCCGATGTTGCCCAGCGTGATCGAGGCGACGAGGTAGACCACCATCACCGCCCAGCCGACATATTTGTTGGGGCTGAGCGCCTGCACGAACACCGACAGCACTGCCAGCTGCACCACGAAGATGCCGCTGGGCAGCACATACCAGACCAGATACTGCAGCGGCTCCAGCGCCGTCACCCCGCGCCACAGCTGCACCAGCATCGCCGCCAGTACTGACACGATCAGGCTGGTAAACAGCACGCCGGCCACCGCCAGCACCTTGGGCACCAGATAGGCCCAATTGGGCAGCGACGTGCTGTCCACGATCTCGTGGAAGCGGCGGTCCCGATCGCGCCACACCACTTCGCCGGCGTAGTAGATCGCAATGATGATCGGGAAGATCGTGAAACTGCCATTCAGCTGTTCGATCAACGCAAAGGTGAGCGGCCGCGCCGGCGTGCCGTAAATCTCGTTGGCAAAGATCAGGCTGCCCGACGCGTTGAACAGGCCGATCAGCAGCAGCACCAGATAGGCCGGGCTTTTGAACACCAGGCCCATTTCGAACCGGGTGCGCGCCCACAGCCGGGCACCGGCGGCCGCCGCCGGACGCGCCGCCGGCAGCACCGCCACGGTTTGCGGTGCGACGGCAGCGGCCTTGGCCTCTTTCTTGGCAGCGCGCGCCGCAGCACGCGCCGAAAGCCCACCTTCGGCAAAACGGAAACGCCAGCCGGCAAAGCCCAGCGCCGCCAGCGCCACGCCCAGCCAGATCGCCCGATTGGCCAGCAGGGCACCAGTGAGCGGCGGGGTGAGGCCGTTGCGTTCAGCCGCTGTCCAGTAGCGTGTGGCATTGCCGATGGCGGCAAAACCGAACGGTTCGATAAGCGCGGCGGTCTCGCGCAGTTCCGGCTTGGTGCGCAGGAAGCCATTGAGCACCAGATAAAGCACCAGGAACACCACAACGCCCACATAGGAATACATCATCGACCGGGTGAGCGTGGCGACCGCAAAGAAGATCGCCGAGGTGAGCAGCACGTTGGGCAGCGCCAGCACCAGATAGGCATAGGCATAATCGGCGATCCGGTTGGGCCCCAGTGTTTCGGGATCGAGCCAGGGCATCACAGAGCCAATCACGATGGCCAGCGGGACCACCAGGAAGGCAAGCGCCCCGGCCAGCGCCGCCCCGGTGAAGCGGCCGAACAGATAATCGAATTTGGAAACGCGCGTGGCCCGCACCATCGGACCAAAGCCGCTTTCATCGTCGCGCACGATCACATTGGCCACGAAGGCGGTCGTGACGAACATGAAGAACAGGGAGAGGATCTGGTGCACCTGCACCACGGCAAAGGGCGCGTTCTTGTGCACATTGCCGCCCGATCCGATCGAGATCTGGTCAACCGTGGTCGCCCCGAAGGTGAGCAGGAAGAACAGGATCGCGACAACCCAGAACACCGGGTTCTTCAGCTGATAGCGCAGCTCGAACAGCGTGATGGCGCCAAACATCGTTCGCCTCAGGCCGCAGCAGCGGTGGTGGTGCGGCGGCTGCGGGCCAGCGTGGCGAAATACACATCCTCCAGCCCGCCTTCGACGGCGGTGAAGCCGGCACCCGGATCGCGCTCGGACAGGATGTGCACGATCGTTCGCCCGGCAAACAGCCTGGTGGAGATCACCTCATGGGCGGCCTTTGTGGCTTCGAGCTCGTCCCGCCCGATCGTCTTGGCCCACACGCTGCCGCGCGCCCGTTCGATCAGTTCCAGCGGCGCGCCTTCCAGCTGGATGCGCCCGCCGGCCAGCACCGCCATGCGCGGGCACAGATCGGCCACGTCTTCAACGATGTGGGTGGAAAGGATGATCACCACGTTCTCGCCAATCTCGGCAAGCAGGTTGAGGAAACGGTTGCGCTCTTCGGGATCAAGGCCGGCGGTCGGCTCATCGACGATAATCAGCCGCGGTTTGCCGATCAGCGCCTGGGCAATGCCAAACCGCTGCCGCATCCCGCCCGAAAACCCGGCGATGGCCTTGCTCCGCACGTTCCACAGGTTCGTCTGGTTCAGCAGCGTCTCCACCGTCGCCTTGCGTTCCCCGGCCGAAGCAATGCCCTTCAGCACGCACATGTGATCCAGCATCGCATAAGCCGAAACGCGCGGATAAACCCCGAAATCCTGTGGCAGATATCCCAGCGTCTCGCGCAATTTCTCCGGCTGGGCGATCACGTCGATATCGCCAAACATGATCGTGCCGGCCGTAGGCGTCTGCAACGTCGCCACCGTGCGCATCAGTGTCGATTTGCCGGCGCCATTCGGGCCGAGCAGGCCAAACATGCCATTGGGCACGGTCAGGTTCACATCATCTAGCGCGCGGGTGCCATTGGCATAGACATGGGTGACGCCCGACAGCTGCAGCATGACGCTAAACTCCTCCCGTTGAACCGGCTTTTCATAGCAGGTGTGTTAGAGATGTAAAGCGGTCGGCAGTTGCCAAGCCCGGCTGCCTGCGCCAGTCTGAATCCAAAGGGGAACAACCATGAATAATCGCGCCTTGATCGGGTGGGCACTGCTGGCACTGGTGGCGGCACCGGCACTGGCCAGCCCAGCCTCTGACGAGTTGCGCGCGTCCGTCCGCAGCTGGCGCCAAACCAACGAACGCAAATTGATCTCCGATTACAGCGCCTTCGTCGCCATGCCGAGCATCGCCAGCAACCTGGCCGACGTGGATCGCAACGCCGATTTCCTCGAAACCCAGCTGAAATCCCGCGGCTTCACCACAAGCCAACTTCGCGCCCGCCCCGGCACGCCCGCGAGTGTGTTTGCGGAGCGCCGCACCCCCGGCGCGAAACGCACGCTCCTCCTCTACGCCCATTATGACGGGCAGCCGGTGAACCAGCCCGGCTGGCTCGATCCGCCGTTCCAGCCCACCCTGCGCAGCGCGCCACCAGCCAGCGCCAACGTCGATCTGGCCGCCGCCACCGCTATCGACAAGGAATGGCGCCTGCACGGCAGAGCCACCGGGGACGACAAATCCACCATCGCCGTCACGCTTTGGGCGCTGGATGCGCTCGCCGCCAAGGGCATCAAGCCCAATGTGAACATCAAGATCCTGTGGGAGGGCGAGGAAGAGGCCGGCTCCCCCAATTTCGGCACCATCGTGCGCGCCAACAAGGCGCTGCTCGCCGCCGATCTGCTGATCATGGGCGATGGCCCCGTGCACCAATCCGGCCGCCCGCTGGTGAGCGGCGGCAACCGCGGCATCGTCGATTTCGAAGCGACCGTCTATGGCCCCGCCCGGGCCTTGCACGATGGCCATTATGGCAATTGGGTGCCCAGCCCCACGGTAATGATCGCCGATCTGGTGATGCAGCTGCGTGATGATCAGGGCAACATCAAGGTGCCCGGCCTGGCCAGCGAAGTGCCGCCGCCCAGCGCCACCGACAAGGCGGCGCTGGCCGCCCTGCCTGCCGTGGAGCCGCAACTGATGGACGAACTGGCGCTCGGCCGCCACATCGGCACGCCGCGCCTCGCCGATGGCTACCTCGCCCCCACATTGAACGTGCGCGCCATCCACGGCGGCGACACACGCTCGCCGGCCGCCAACGCCATTGCCACCCAGGCCTGGGCCAGCTTCGACATCCGCC
>Ga0164294_10003192_pt1 | contig 14612 bp, 13 predicted proteins | sample GEODES005metaG_FD_111479 | JGI IMG/M metagenome (GOLD analysis project Ga0164294, IMG submission 111479) | Oligotrophic lake water microbial communities from Sparkling Lake, Wisconsin, USA - GEODES005 metaG | ecosystem: Environmental > Aquatic > Freshwater > Lake | place: USA: Sparkling Lake...
CTGGACGCTCTATCTGTTCCTGTGGCTGGGCTTCCTTGCCGGCGCGGTGATGGGCGCCGCCGGGCATCTGCGTTGGGGCTGGACGGCATTGTGGCTGGCACCGATCGCCAGCGCGGTGCTCACCTTCGCGCTGGTCCGCATCCGGCCGCAGCTGTCCGGGCCGGTGGTCGTCCATTGACCGAGGGGCGCTGCGCCTGCGGGCAGGTCTCGTACCGGCTGCGTGCCGCGCCGATGATCGTCCATTGCTGCCATTGCAGCTGGTGCCAGCGCGAGACCGGCAGCGCCTTCGTGATCAACGCGGTGGTGGAAACCGCTGCGCTGGGCACGACCGGCGAGGCCGAGCTGGTGGTCACGCCCTCGGCGAGCGGTGCGGGACAGGAGATCGCGCGCTGTCCGTCGTGCCGGGTGGCGCTGTGGAGCCATTATCCGAGCGCGGGGCGCAAGGCGGCGTTCCTGCGCGTCGGCGCGATGGCCGAGCCCGATGCCTGCCCGCCCGACGTCCACATCTTCACGTCGACCAAGCAGGACTGGGTGGTGCTGCCCGAAGGCGCGCCGGCCTATCCCGGGTTCTACGATCCGGGCGAGCTATGGTCGCCGGAACTGCGCGCGCGCTGGGGCGCGATGATGGCGGGCGGATAGCGCCTGCGATCAAGGCGTGGTGAGGCGCTCGACGCCGCGCTCGGCCGAAGCCTTGAGGCTGCCGTCCTTCATTGTCTCGCTCATCTTCTTGAGCTGATCGGCGGCTTCCTGCGCCGTGCCGGTCCAGCCGGCGTTCTTGGCGACGGTGCCGACTTCCTTGAGCTCGTCGATGAGCTGGCGCTGGAGCGCGATCGTGGTGACGGGAGTCTCGGCGATGCTCGACACTGCCTTTTGCGCCGCCGTCTCGATAACTTCCTGGGCCGCGGGCGTGATCGAGGCCGGCGGGTTCTGCACGAGCACAGTTCGGAGTGCCTGCGCCGCCTTGGCGGTTTCCTCGATGCCGTCGGCCTTGGCTTGCTGGGCGATCGCAGCGACTTCGCGTGTCACCTCGCGCGTGCGACGGCTGATATTGTCGACGGCCGTGGTGAGTACCGCCGGGAACGCCAGCCCGCACAGCAGCGCGAAGAAGAGGATCCGGAGCGGCTCCTTGGTATTGCTGTCGGCGAGCACGTAGATCGAAATGCCCGCGGCGGCGACGCCGAGCAGCGGGCTTTGCCAATAGCTGCTCGTCGGCGGGTTCTCCGCGTTCGGCCGCAGGCGCGCGACGACCGGCTGAAGCAATCCGCCGACCAGCCCGCCGAAAATCACCACGCCGAAATTGACCGCCTTTGCAGCGACGAAGAAATCATCGATCCCCAGCCAGCCCGACATCGCCACCCCCATGCGCTTGCCTGGGGAGAGAGGATGACGGACTGGCGGGTCAGTTCAAAACGGAACTTGATCAGATATGGATCGGCTTGCCCTGCACCGCCATCGCGGCCTCCTTGAAGGCCTCCGAGTGCGTCGGGTGGGCGTGGCAGGTGTAGGCGATGTCTTCCGACGTCGCGCCGAACTCCATCGCCTGGGCGGCCTGGGCGATCATCGTGCCGGCGACCGAGGCGATCATCCACACGCCGAGCACGCGGTCCGACTTGGCGTCGGCGATCACCTTCACCCAGCCGTCGGGCTCGTGGTTGGTCTTGGCGCGCGAATTGGCGACCATCGGGAACTTGCCCGTCTTGATCTCGCCGCGCTCCTTGGCCTGCTCCTCGGTGAGACCGACGCCGGCGATCTCGGGCCAAGTGTAGACGACCGACGGGATCACGTCGTGGTTCACGATGCCGGTGAGGCCGGCGATGTTCTCGGCAACCGCGATGCCCTCATCCTCGGCCTTGTGCGCGAGCATCGGGCCGGGGACGACGTCGCCGATCGCCCAGATGCCGGGGACCGAGGTGCGGAAGTCGTGGTCGATCTCGATCTGGCCGCGCTGGTTGGTCGACAGGCCGGCCGCCTCAAGGCCGAGGCCCGAGGTGTTCGGGCGACGGCCGATCGACACGAGCACCGCATCGGCCTCGAGCGTCTCGGCAGCGCCGCCGGCCGACGGCTCGAGCGTGAGCGTCGCCTTGTCGCCATTGACCTGGACGCCGGTGACCTTGGTGCTGAGCTTGAGCTCCATGCCCTGCTTCTTGAACAGCTTGCCCGCTTCCTTGCGGACTTCGCCGTCCATGCCCGGCAGCAGCTGGTCGAGGAACTCGACCACGGTGACCTTGGCGCCGACGCGGCGCCACACCGAGCCGAGCTCGAGACCGATCACGCCGCCGCCGATGACGACGAGATGCTGCGGGACCTTGGGCAGCTCGAGCGCGCCGGTCGAATCGACGACGACCTTCTGGTCGATCTCGACGCCGGGCAGCGGGGTGACCGAGGAGCCGGTGGCGATGATGATGTTCTTGGCGCGGACGGTGCGGTCACCGACGGTGACACTGTCCTTGCCGGTGAAGGTGGCATGGCCCTTGAGCCACTCGACCTTGTTCTTCTTGAACAGGAACTCGATGCCGCCGGTCAGGCCCTTCACCGCGTCGACGCGCTGCGCGTGCATCGCGTCGAGGTCGAGCTCGACGCTCGGGGTCTTGATGCCGAGCTTGGCGAGCTTGCCGCTGGCGGCTTCCTCGAACAGCTCGGAGGCGTGGAGCAGCGCCTTGGAGGGAATGCAGCCGACATTGAGGCAGGTGCCGCCCAGCGTCGCGCGGCTCTCGGCGCACGCGGTCTTGAGGCCCAGCTGCGCCGCACGGATCGCCGCGACATAGCCGCCGGGGCCCGAACCGATCACCAGGACGTCGAAATCATAGTCGGCCATGTTCTTCTCTTTCGTCTCTGCGACGGGAGCAGGCGGGGGCGCGGGGGGAGGCGTTTCCTCCACGGGCGCCGGCGCCGGCTCGATCATCGGGGAGGCTGCTTCTTCGTGCCTCCGCTTGCGCTTCCACAACCACATAGGACGACCCGCCCCGCCTGCAACCCATGAGGGCTAGCGGCGGAGCAAGTCAGTTTTGCGACCGTATCAGAGGTCGATCAGCAGGCGGGTCGGATCCTCGATGGCGTTCTTGAGCGCGACGAGGAAGGTCACCGCTTCGCGGCCGTCGACCAGGCGGTGGTCGTAGCTGAGCGCGAGGTACATCATCGGGCGGACGACGACCTGGCCGTCGCGGACGACCGGGCGATCCTCGATGCGGTGCAGGCCGAGCACGGCCGACTGCGGCGGGTTGATGATCGGGGTCGACATCAGCGAGCCGAACACGCCGCCGTTCGAGATGGTGAAGGTGCCGCCCTTCATTTCTTCCATCTTGAGCGTGCCGTCCTTGGCGCGCTTGCCGAAGTCGCCGATCGTCTTCTCGATGCCGGCGACCGACAGGGTCTCGGCGTCGCGGATCACGGGGACGACCAGGCCGTTGGGGGCCGACACGGCGACCGAGATGTCGCAATAGTCGTGATAGACGATCTCATCGCCTTCGATCGAGCCGTTGACGCCCGGGATGTCCTTGAGCGCCATGCAGGCGGCCTTCACGAAGAAGCCCATGAAGCCGAGACGCACACCGTGCTTCTTCTCGAACAGATCCTTGTACTTGGCGCGCGCCTCGATCACCGCGGTCATGTCCACGTCGTTGAACGTGGTGAGCATCGCGGCAGTGTTCTGCGCTTCCTTGAGGCGCTTGGCGACGGTCTGGCGGAGACGCGTCATCTTGACGCGCTCTTCCTTGCGGCCGCCGGTCGAGGCTGCAGCCGGAGCGGCGGCAGGCGCCGGGGTCGCGGCCGGAGCCGGCTTGTTGCTCGCGGCGGTCAGCACGTCGTCCTTGGTCAGGCGGCCGTCCTTGCCGGTGCCCTGCACGGTCGACGGATCGACACCGGTCTCAAGCACCGCGCGGCGGACCGACGGCGAAAGCGCGGCGGCCTCGTTGCCGGCTGCCGGGGCAGCGGCCGGAGCCGGAGCGGGCGCAGCGGCGGGGGCCGGGCTCGGCGCGGTAGCGGCGGCACCGCCTTCGCTCACCACGGCGATCACGGCGCCGACTTCGACGGTGTCACCCACCTTGACGAGCTGATCGCCCATCACGCCCGCGACCGGGCTGCCGACCTCGACCGAGACCTTGTCGGTCTCGAGGCTGGCGATCGGCTCGTCGAGCTGGACGGGGTCGCCGGGGTTCTTCAGCCATTCGCCGAGCGTGGCTTCGGTGATCGATTCACCCAGCGTCGGGACTTTAACGTCTGCCATTGTCTTTCCTCGTTCCCTGGGAGGGTGTCAGTTCTTGCGGGTCCGGCGAATTTCTTCGCGGACATTGTGACCGAGCGCGTCGGCGACGAGCGCCCCCTGCTCGGCCTGGTGGCGCTTCATCAGGCCGGTGGCGACTGCCGCAGCCGGGGCACGGCCGGCATAGCGGGCGCGCGCGATCTTCGACTTCGCCTCGGCGAGGCTCGCTTCGATGAAGGGCTCGACGAAGGTCCAGTAGCCGTTGTTCTTCGGCTCTTCCTGCGCCCAGATCACTTCCTCGAGGTTGGTCATGCGCGCGATGCGCTTGGCCAGGGCCTCGCCCGGGAAGGGATAGAGCTGCTCGATGCGTACGATCGCGGTGTTCTTGTCACCGGCAGCATCGCGCGCCTCGATGAGGTCATAGGCGACCTTCCCGGTGCACAGCACCAGGCGCTTCACCTCGGTATCCGCCGGTGCCGACGGGTCCGACAGGATGCGCATGAAGTGGCTGTCGCCGAGGAAGTCCTCGGCCTTGCTCACCGCCATCTTGTGGCGGAGCAGCGACTTCGGCGTCATCTGCACCAGCGGCTTGCGGAAGTTGCGGTGCATCTGGCGGCGCAGCAGGTGGAAGTAGTTTGCCGGCGTCGTGATGTTGACGACCTGCATGTTATCTTCCGCGCAGAGCTGGAGATAGCGTTCCGGGCGCGCCGAGCTGTGCTCGGGACCCTGGCCCTCATAGCCGTGCGGCAGCAGCATCACCAGGCCGTTGGCGCGCAGCCACTTGGCTTCGCCGGCGGCGATGAACTGGTCGATCATGATCTGCGCGCCGTTGGCGAAGTCGCCGAACTGCGCTTCCCACAGCACCAGCGTCTTCGGATCGGCCAGCGCATAGCCGTACTCGAAGCCGAGCACGCCATATTCGCTGAGCGGCGAGTCGAGTACTTCGAACGTGCCGTGCGGGATCGTCTGCAGCGGGATGTAGCGATGCTCATCCTTCTGATCGACCCAGACGGCGTGACGCTGCGAGAACGTGCCGCGGCCGACGTCCTGGCCCGACAGGCGGACGCCATAGCCTTCCGACAGCAGCGCGCCGAAGGCCAGGGCCTCGCCGGTCGCCCAGTCGAAATTCTCGCCCGAGGTGAACATCGCACGCTTCGCATCGAGCACGCGGCCGAGCGTCTTGTGGATCTCGAGGTCCGCGGGGACTTCGGTCAGCGTGCGGCCGAGGCTGTCGAACAGCTTCTTCTCGATGCCGGTATCGACGCTGCGACGCGCATTCTCGGCATCGGCCGGGGCCGACAGGCCCGACCAGCGGCCGCCGAACCAGTCCGCCTTGTTGGGGAGGTACGACTTGCCCGCCTCGAACTCGCCTTCGAGTAGCAGGTTGAACTGCTTGACCTTCTCATCGACGAAGCCCTGGTCGATCGTGCCTTCGGCGATCAGCTTCTTCGAATAGACGACGCTGACCGACGGATGCTGGCGGATCGCCTTGTACATCAGCGGCTGGGTGAACGAAGGCTCGTCGCCTTCATTGTGGCCGAAGCGGCGATAGCACCACATGTCGATCACGACGTCGCGCTTGAAGGTCTGGCGGAACTCGATCGCCATCTTGCAGGCGAAGGTGACCGCTTCGGGATCGTCGCCGTTGACGTGGAAGATCGGCGCCTGGACGCCCTTGGCGACGTCCGACGGATAGGGCGAGGAGCGCGCGAACTGCGGGCTCGTCGTGAAGCCGATCTGGTTGTTGATGATGAAGTGGAGGCAGCCGCCGGTGTTGTAGCCGCGGATGCCCGAGAAGCCGAGGCATTCCCAGACGATGCCCTGGCCGGCGAACGCGGCGTCGCCGTGCAGCAGCACGGGCAGCGAGCCGGTGTGCTGATCGAGGTCGCCGGCAATCGTCTGGATCGCGCGGGTCTTGCCGAGCACGACAGGGTCGGCGGCTTCGAGGTGCGAGGGGTTGGCGACCAGCGACATGTGGACGCTGATCCCGTCGAACTCGCGATCCGTGCTGGTGCCGAGGTGATACTTCACGTCGCCCGAGCCGCCGACGTCATCGGGGTTGGACGAGCCGCCCGAGAATTCGTGGAAGATCGCGCGGTACGGCTTCGACATCACGTTGGTCAGCATGTTCAGCCGGCCGCGGTGCGCCATGCCGTACACGATCTCACGCACGCCGAGCTGGCCGCCGTACTTGATGATGGCTTCCATCGCCGGGATCATCGCTTCGCCGCCGTCGAGGCCGAAGCGCTTGGTGCCGACATATTTCTTGCCGCAGAACCGCTCCCATTCCTCGGCCTCGATGACCTTGGAGAGGATCGCCTTCTTGCCGTCGGCGGTGAACTGGATGGCCTTGTCCTTGCCTTCCATCCGATCCTGGAGGAAGCGGCGCTCCTCGACGTCGGCGATGTGCATGTACTCAAGGCCGACATTGCCGCAGTAATTGGCCTGCAGGATCGTGACGAGCTCGCGCACCGTGGCCTTTTCCAGGCCGAGGTTGCCGCCGAGATAGATCGGGCGATCGAGATCGGCGCCGGTGAAGCCGTGATATTCCGGCGTCAGGTCGGCGGGCAGGTCCTGGCGGGCAAGGCCGAGCGGATCGAGCGTGGCGGCGAGGTGACCGCGCACCCGGTAGGTGCGGATCAGCAGCATCGCGCGGATCGAGTCGCCGGCGGCGCGGGCGATATCGGCTTCCGATGCGGCCGGGCCGGCGGGCTTGGCGGCAGGCGCCGCGCCACCCTTGGCGGGCTTCGGTGCCGGCTCCATCTGGGTCGGGTCGAGGCCGGCAGTGAGGGCGTCCGTGTCGGCGAGCGGCCAGCGCGGATTCGCCCAGCTCGGGCCCGAGGCGGTGTTTTCGAGACCCTCGAAGAACTGCTGCCACTGCGGCTCGATGCCGGTGGGATCCGCCTTGTAGCGGCGGTACAGCGTTTCCACGAAGGCGGGGCTCACCCCACCAGCAATTTGCTCGAAATCCAGGCCCTCGTAGCCCATCGTCAATTCCTCAATCGTACCCCGGAAGCCGGGGTCTCAGGCCGATAGCGCTCGACCTCACCGCACGAGATCCCGCCCCGGCTCCAGTCCGGGGCAGGATGACGCGTAGTTGTTAACCCTTGAGCACTTCCACAAGGGTCGAGCCGAGCTCGGACGGGCTGGCCGCGACGCGGATGCCGGCTTCTTCCATCTTCGCGATCTTTTCCTCGGCGCCGCCCTGGCCGCCCGAGACGATCGCACCGGCATGGCCCATGCGGCGGCCCGGAGGCGCCGTGCGGCCCGCGATGAAGCCGGCCATCGGCTTCTTGCGGCCACGCTTGGCCTCGTCGATCAGGAACTGCGCGGCTTCCTCTTCGGCCGAGCCGCCGATTTCGCCGATCATGATCATCGACTTGGTCGCCTCGTCGGCGAGGAACAGCTCGAGCACGTCGATGAAGTTGGTGCCGTTGACGGGGTCGCCGCCGATGCCCACTGCGGTGGTCTGGCCGAGGCCGGCATTGGTGGTCTGGAACACCGCCTCATAGGTGAGGGTGCCCGAGCGCGAGACGACGCCCACCGAGCCCTTTGAGAAGATCGAGCCCGGCATGATGCCGATCTTGCACTCGCCCGGGGTCAGCAGGCCGGGGCAGTTCGGGCCGATCAGGCGCGACTTCGAACCCGACAGGGCGCGCTTCACCTTGACCATGTCGAGCACCGGAATGCCCTCGGTGATGCAGACGATGAGCGGCACTTCGGCGTCGATCGCCTCGAGGATCGAGTCGGCGGCGAAGGGCGGCGGCACGTAGATGACCGAGGCGTCGGCGCCGGTCTTGGTGACGGCTTCGGCGACCGTGTCGAACACGGGCAGGCCGATATGCTCGGTGCCGCCCTTGCCGGGGGTCACGCCGCCGACCATCTGCGTCCCATAGGCAAGCGCCTGCTGGGTGTGGAAGGTGCCGGTCTCACCGGTCATCCCCTGGGTGATGACCTTGGTGTTCTTGTTGATCAGGATGCTCATGCGTTCACTGGGCTCCGGGAGCTTTGGAATCGGGATTAGGCACGAGGACGCGCAATGCGACCCAGCCGCCATAGGTGGCTGCGGTCGTCTGCGTGCCTTCGCGGGCGGAAGTGGTGGCGACCGAGGCGCCGACCGCGCTGGCGGTCGGGCGGGCGGTCAGCGGCACGCTGTCCTCGTTCGGCAGAACGAGCTTGCGGGCCATGTAATAGTCATCGTCCGACAGCGCGAGCCACAGCACGATGCAGCTGTCGGAGATCGGGCTCTTGCCCACCTCGACCGAGGGGACGAGCAGATAGAGCTGGCCGCCGCCGATCCGGTACATGGTGTTGACCACGGTGGCGGGATCGGGCGCGGGGAGCTTCTCGGCCTCGGCGCGCGACGCCGTGGTCGAGGCACCGAGCGCGCGGCGGGCGCTGGGCGGCAGCGCCGCATAGGTCACCGGTTCGGCGGTCTTCTTGTTCAGCCGCACCGCACCGTTGATGCAGGCCGCCTGGAACAGCGGCACCGGCTCGGCCGGGGCGGTGGGCGTGACTTCCTGCGCAGCGGCAGGGGCCGGAAGCAGCGAAGCCGCGCTTGCACAGGCAAGCGCGGCAATCGCGAGCAGGCCGGAGCGCTGCGCGGCCATGATCAGGCGAGCGAGCCGTCGATCGCCTTGCAGGCGACCAGCAGTTCCTTCACCGCGTCGACCGAGACCGTCAGATTGGCCTTGGCTTCGTCGGTCAGGCTGATCTCGATCACCTTCTCGACGCCGTCCTTGCCGATGACGATAGGCACGCCGACGTACAGGTTGTCGACGCCATACTGGCCGGTGAGGTGGGCAGCGGCCGGAAGGACGCGCTTCTTGTCGTAGAGGTAGCTCTCGGCCATCGCGATCGCCGAGGTGGCGGGCGCGTAGAAGGCCGAGCCGGTCTTGAGCAGGCCGACGATCTCGCCGCCGCCCGAACGGGTGCGCGCCACGATCGCGTCGATGCGCTCCTTGGTCGAGAAGCCCATTTCGATCAGGTCGGTGACCGGGATGCCCGAGACGGTCGAGTATTCGAGGACCGGGACCATGGTGTCGCCATGGCCGCCGAGCACGAACGAGTTCACGTCCTTGACCGAGACGTTGAATTCCTCGGCGAGGAAGTGGCTGAAGCGAGCCGAGTCGAGCACGCCGGCCATGCCGACGACCTTCTGGTGCGGCAGGCCCGAGAATTCGCGCAGCGCCCAGACCATCGCGTCGAGCGGGTTGGTGATGCAGATCACGAACGCGTCGGGCGCGTTGGCGGCGATGCCCTCGCCGACGGCCTTCATGACCTTGAGGTTGATGCCGAGCAGGTCGTCGCGGCTCATGCCCGGCTTGCGGGCGACGCCGGCGGTGACGATGATCACGTCCGCGCCTGCGATGTCGGCATAGTCGTTGGTGCCGGTGATCTTCGAGTCAAAGCCTTCGACCGGGCCGCACTGCGACAGGTCGAGCGCCTTGCCCTGGGGCACGCCTTCGACGACGTCGAACAGGACGATGTCGCCCAGGCCCTTGAGTGCTGCGAGGTGCGCGAGCGTACCGCCGATATTGCCGGCGCCGATCAGCGCGATCTTCTTGCGGGCCATGGAAACTCCCTATGGGTCTGGTTCAACCGGACACCAGCACGCACGTACCGGCGCGCCGGTGAAAGCGGTGGCGGCTTAGGCCCAATATAGGAGAGTCGCAACCCATGAATACGGGTGCGGTCCGATTATCTTTGCAACTAATTCGCAAGTGCAATAGTGGCTTAAGGACGCTTTTTGCGGAAGGGGTTCAGCCGGTCAGCGCCCCTGCCAGATCCTGTCCTTTGCCGGTCAGCGCATAGAGCGGCAGCGGCGGATAGCGGTCCTCCAGCCTTCGCTGGACCAGCGCCTCGTCTATCACAGCCTTGAGCGTGGTCGAAAGCGCGCGGGGGGTGACCGGGGCGAGCCGGGCCTGGATTTCGCCGAAGCGCGTCCAGTCCGGCCCGAGCCCGGCGACCAGCGGGAGCGACCAGCGCGGCAGGTCGCCGGTGGCCAGCTTCAGCCGTGCCCGCGCCGCCTCGATCCGCTCGCACAGCGCGCCGACCGGGCGCCCGGCCTCGCTCAGCAGATATTCGGGGCGCAGCGGGTGGCCATGGCCCGGATTGGGGATCACCCAGCCGCATTCCCTCAGCCAGCCGAGGCAGCGCGTCAGGCTGTTGTGCGAGAGATCGAAGGTGCGCGCGATCACCGCGAAGCGCGCGCCCTGCTCGCGGCTGAGCAATGCCAGCACCGGGATCGCCCAGCGATTGGCCTCGAGCAGCCGGAGCAGCTGCGGCGGGGAGGGGGGTGTTGACTCCATGTTCAAATTCATATCGACTATATAAATGGAACCATAGAGTCGGAGAATCGATATGGCAACTACGCTCGAAGCCCCCGCCGCCGTCGCGCTCGGCTATGATGGCGGGCTCACCTGCGCGATCAGCGTCACCAATCTCGATGCTGGCATCGCCTGGTATCGCGACGTGCTGGGCATGACCCTGCTCTACCGGGTCGACGAGATCGCCTGGTGCGAGTTCGAGAGCCCGGTGGCACGCGTGAATATCGGCCTGTCGCAGGTCGAGAGCGTGCCCCAGGGCGGCGGCGCGACGCTCACCTTCGGCGTGACGGACCTCGATGCGGCCAAGGCCGTGCTCGACGGCGCCGCGGTGCGCCAGGATGGGCCGATCCAGGAAATCCCCGCCATGGTCCGCCTGCTCACTTTCTATGATCCGGACGGCAATGCGCTGATGCTCTACCAGGATATCGCGGAGAAGGGCTGAGCCGGGCGGTGACGCGGCCTTAATGCTTCCTGGGGCACAACCGCCCCATGGGGTCTTCCGCGCAGAACCGAGGCGAGCGCCTGGACGCAGTCGACCTGCTGCGCGTGTGCAGCGCCGTGCTGGTGCTCGGCTTCCACTACGGCGCGACCTTTGCCCGGGGCGGCAGCGATAACAGTGCGGGCTGGGCCGGGATCGACACGCTGCCGCGCGACTGGGCCGCCTATAGCTGGTTCGGCTGGGTCGGGGTCGAGGTCTTCTTCGTCATCTCGGGGCTGGTGATCGCCGGCTCGGCGCAGGGCGTCGGCGCCGGGACGTTCCTGGCGCGCCGGGCGCGGCGGCTGGTGCCGGCGGCATGGCTGTGCGCGACGATCACCGCACTGGTGCTGCTCGGCATGGGCGCGGCACCGGCGCACCTGCTCGCCCAATGGGCCGGGTCGGTGTTCTTCTCGCCGGTCGGGCCGTGGATCGACGCCTCCTACTGGACCCTGGGCATCGAGATCAGCTTCTACCTGCTGGTGGCGGGCACGGTCCGGCTGACCGGATCGGCGCGGCTCGAAGGGCTCGCCTGGCTGCTCGCGCTGGCGAGCCTTGGCTATTATGCGGTGGTCCTCACCACCGGCATGGCGCCCAAGGTGGCGGACCGCCGCTGGCTCGACCTGCTGCTGCTGCCGCACGGCGCGCTGTTCGGGCTGGGCATCTTTGTGCGGGCGATCCTCACCACTGGCCTGCGCCCGGCGCGGGCGGCGGGCGTGCTGCTGTGCGTGCTGCTCGGCCTGATCGAAATCCTGGGCACCGCGACCAGCGTCGCGGGCGAGTTCGGCATCCGCACCGGGCAGGCCGCGCCGGCGATCGTCTTCCTTGCCGCCGTCGCAATCCTGCTCGCCGCGCCGTGGCTGCAGGCGCCGCTCGGCCGGATGCTGCCGCATCGGATGGTGACGCTGCTCGGGCTCTCGACCTATCCGCTCTACCTGCTGCACCAGGACGCCGGCGGCGCGCTGTTCGTCCTGCTCCAGCGGTCAGGGCTCGCGCCGGTTCCTGCAATCGCGCTGACGGTGCTCGCCGTCATTGCCGGCGCGCTGCTGGTTGCCGGTGCGATCGAACCGGCGCTGCGCCGGCGGCTCGTGCGTGCTGCGGAAGGGCTTCGCTCAGCGTTCGCCCGCCTCCGCCCGGCGCCGGTATTCCTCGGCGAGCACGCCAAACGCTAGCTTGCGCTGGCCGGTCTCGGAGATCAGGCCCTTGCGGTTCCAGCCCTGCTGATAGACCGGGTGCTGGCGGCGCGGCGAGCGGAAGTCCTTGAGGATCCACGGGCTGAGCCCGCGCAGATAGGGCACCTTCGCCGCCATCTCGAGCGTGCGGCGATAATATTCGGCCTGATATTCCTCGCTGAACTTGTGCGGGGCGGCGCCGCCGTCGTGATAGCCGTACAGCGCATCGGCGCCGAATTCGGAGAAGATCAGCGGCCTGGTGACCGGGCTCTTCCATTCGAAGCTGGGGATCGCGGCGAGCGGGTCGTCCGAATACCAGCCGTTGTACGTGTTGATCGCCATCACATCGAGATCGTCGACCAGCGGATCGTCGATGCGCATCACCTTGCCCTGGCGCGCGCTGAGCAGTGCGGCGGTGACCAGCCGGCTGCCATCGAGCGCGCGGACATCGCCGATCAGCGTGCGCAGGAAGGCGTTGCGCGCGTCCGAGACCGGCGTCTCGTTGGCGACGCTCCAGAGGATGATCGCGGCGCGGTTGCGGTCGCGGCGGATATTCTCGGCGATCATCCGCCGCGCGGTGGCCAGCGTGTCCGGGTTGCTCCAGTTGACGCGCCAGTAGACGGGGACCTCGCTCCACACGAGCAGGCCCATCTCGTCGGCGAGCCGGGTGGTGCCTTCGTCATGCGGATAATGGGCGAGCCGCACGAAATTGCCGTGCAGCCCATGCTTGATCTCGCCGAACAGCGCGGCGGCCGCGGCGGGGCTCATCGCGCGGACGGGATCCTTGCCCAGTTCCTCCTCGTGCATCGAGATGCCGCGCAGGAAGATCGACTTGCCGTTGAGCAGGATCCTGTCGCCCTGCACTTCGATCGTGCGAAAGCCGACACGATCGGTGAAGCGGTCCGCGCCGGTGCTGATCTCAACCTGGTAGAGCGTCGGGCTCTCGGGCGACCAGCGCTTGAGCGACCGGGGGGCAGGCAGGCTGGCGCTCCAATTGCCTTCGCCATCGGTGCGGCCTTCGAGCGTGGCGCCGAGCGCGGGGATGGCGAGACGGATCGGGGCATTGGCGGCCTGCGCGCCGAGGAGGTGGGTGGAGACCGCGATGCGGCCATCCTTGCCCAGCCGCACGAACGCGTCGTCGACGAAGGTCTCGGGTACGGTGACCAGGCGGACCGAGCGGGTGATGCCGCCATAGGTCTCCCAGTCGGTGACCGGTGGCGGCACGTCATTGTCGGTGCGGGTGGAATCGACGCCGACAGTGATCTGGTTGCTGCCGGCACGCAGCCCGTCGGTCACGTCGAAGGCGAAGGGGGTGAAGGCGCCGACATGCTTGCCGAGCGGCTTGCCGTTGAGGAAGACGCTGGCGGCATAATCGGCGCTGCCGAAGCGCAGATAGACGCGCTTGCCCGGGCCGGCGGGCGCGTAGTCGAAGGTCCGCTGGTACCAGACCAGCCCCTGATAATAGCGCATCTCGGGCGCATGGCCGATCCAGCTGCCGGGCAGATGGGTGACCGGCGAGCGCTGCATGTCGAACTCGAACAGCGCGGTCGGGCGCCTCGCCGCTTCCTCCTCCTGGCTCTTGTCCTGCCAGCGCGCGGTGCTTTCCCCCGGCGGGCCGCCATGGAAGCCGGCGACGCCGTCGCGATAGGGATCGACCGACCAGTGCCAGGCGCCGTCAAGGCTCTGGCCCTCGCGCAGATCGGCGGCGACCAGCGTCTGCGCCGAAGCAGGCAATGGAGTCAGCAAAGCCGTCAGGGCGAACCCGAACCCGCGCATACACTCTCCTCTTTTGCTTTTGCGGGGAGGGTATCGTTCGCCGGGAGGCTTCGCCAGCTACTCATCTGGGCAGAGGCGGCGTTGGGGCCATATCGGGGGGATCGTCGCTCGACCCGTCGGGCGGATCGACTTACGCCCTGCCGGAGCCGAGGGAGGGATCAATGGCAGGACGCAAGCTCTTCACGAACAATACGCCGCACATGCTCGCCGTCACATTGGTGATCCGTGCGAGCTACGATCCCCGGAATGTCGCGGGCACCAAGGATTTCCAGCTCGGCCCGCGCGAGTCCCAGTGGCAGGAATATGGGAATGACATCGACATCTATCTGAACGGCATCAAGGTCGTGGCGCAGGCCGGAGAATCGGTGATCGCGCATCAGGACATTGTCATCCTGCGCGGTTCGCCACTCGATGACGCCCTGAACACTCGGAACGGCGTCGATTTCGACCTTGCCAATGGCCAGATCGTCCTGAGTACGCGGCAGGTTAGCTAGGCGCGCTTATTGCTCGCCGTGGCCCTCGGCCAGATAGGTATCCGAGCGCATTTCCATCAGCCGGCTGACGGTGCGGTCGAACTCGAAGCGGCCGTCGCCGGCCTCGTACAGGTCCTGCGGCGCGGCATCGGCAGCGGCGAGCAGCTTGACCTTGTGCTCGTAAAGCGC
>Ga0164294_10003194_pt1 | contig 14610 bp, 18 predicted proteins | sample GEODES005metaG_FD_111479 | JGI IMG/M metagenome (GOLD analysis project Ga0164294, IMG submission 111479) | Oligotrophic lake water microbial communities from Sparkling Lake, Wisconsin, USA - GEODES005 metaG | ecosystem: Environmental > Aquatic > Freshwater > Lake | place: USA: Sparkling Lake...
CGGCCGGGTTCGCGCCATGCGTCCGTCGCTGAGTGTACCGGCGACGCTCGCCACCATCGACACCTCCAGCGCCTCCGGCATTATGTAGTAAATGCACCAAGGTGAGGTTATCTACTCGCCTTATGATGCTATTTGCCATCGTTTTCGATGCTTCTTCGGGGCTAGCAGCTTTCCCAGTAGGCCATGTCTGGGACGATCTCACAGCTGGTCACACCTGGCTGTTTGCAGCGGACACGATAAGCGAAGCCAGCTTTATGCGTCTCGCCGAATACGTCCTCGTAATCGACCCTTCCCCAGATATGGACGGAGGTGTTGCCAGCTTGAAAATTCATAATAGCGTACTGCGGCAAGGGGGTGCCCTGCTCAAAAATTTGCCAAGTTATGGATTGACCGGGTGGAACCGTAACTCGATGAATTCCCTCTACGTCGGGAACGACGGGTGTGGGGGGCAGGTCGTCAAACCATGCGACGCCCACGGGTACATTGGTAAGAAATCCAGGCGTGCGTCCGATATTTTTGACCGTCCAACTTGCCCAGAGCGTCATTCCGCCGCTCGGCAACTGCCGAGAGTGAACATCAGTTTTAATGATGGAAAGATGCGCCCGTTCTGCCAATCGAGTAATTGCGAGAGCCTGCTGTGTGTCTCGCGCGACTTGGATAGCGCGAAGAGTGTTCCTAGCATTCTCCCGCATGGAAACGCGGTTAGCTTCTGCGGCGGCATCGGCGGTACGTGCTGCGACAGCAAGGGCACTGTCGGCGTCCTGCGTCGCAGCATCTGCAATTCTAACAGCCTTCCGAGTGTAATACAGGGACCAAATCAGCCCTACCACTCCGGCCACGCCTATCCAGAAGCTTCGAGCAGCCCATTCGCTAGCCTGTTTAGCTTGATCCGCCGCTTGCCATTCGGCGCAAAGCTCGGATTCTCTGTTCTCTTCGCCGCGTTGGCATGGCCGGTCATGTTCCGAGGCTGGAGCAGGCTCGATAGATGGGGCGGCCGAATTGGCAATCACTCCAAGGGGCTGGCGTATTGTGGGATGGCGCTGGGATTGCTTGCTGCGAGCGCCATCCCTTTCTGGTGAACTGGCTAAGATCAGGAATCCGACAGTCGCAAGGATGATGCTCCGATAGCCTCTAGGCATTGTACCAAGAACACCGCTGTGAATTTGCCACGGGCAAGCTTGTTACGAATATTCGGTTCGGAGTCGATAACCCCTATGTCGGCGAGCCTCCCGACAAGCTGGGCATAGGTGACGTTTCGGCGCTTCAATTCCGCTTTGAGCATGGACTTAACCAGCTCTTCCCATTCCTTGTCAGTGCGCTTTTCCTGCACGATGCACTCCATTCGTCGCAAATGCCATCATATACGATGCTTTTGCCCTTGCATAGGGTGTGCTGATGTAACTATATTCGATGCATAAGCACTGGATATGATGACATGCAGCACTTCCTTCTCGCCGCCGCCGCTCGCTCGATTAGCCTTAAGGCTGTTTTCAAGATGGGTGAGGACAAAGCGTATGAGACGTTCTGCCAGCTTCGTTGGCCTGAGACGGAGGGCGAGGCAGTTTGCCCAAAGTGCGGCTGTGTGGAGACTTACAACATCACTTCGCGCCGCCGCTTCAAGTGCGTTGCCTGCTATCACCAGTTCTCGGTCACGTCCGGCACGATCTTCGCCAGCCGCAAGCTGAGCTTCACGGATCTACTCGCCGCAATCGTGATCTTTGTGAACGGCGCTAAGGGTGTGTCGGCGCTGCAAGTGAGCCGCGATCTGGATATCCAGTATAAGACGGCCTTTGTGTTGTCCCACAAGCTGCGTGAGGCGATGGGCCGCGAAGATGCCGCACGCACGCTGTCCGGCGTGGTCGAGACTGACGGAGCGTACTTTGGCGGATATGTGAAGCCTTCCAACCACAAGACCGACCGACGCGACCGTCGCCTTCTCGCTAACCAGTCAGGCAAGCGCCAGTCGGTTATCGTCATTCGCGAGCGCGATGGGCAGTCGATCACGTTTGTCGGCAAGCGCGAAGCCGAGGGCGTCGCCTACGTCGCTGCTCGCGTTGAGGCTGGAACGGTCGTTCACGCGGACGAGGCTTCACATTTGGTCGCTCTGCACGGCCACTATGACGCCAAGCGCATCAACCACAGCGAATGCTATAGCGACGGCACAGCCTGCACTAACATGGCAGAAAGCTTCTTTAGCCGCCTGCGTCGTATGGAGATCGGTACGCACCACCATATCGCTGGGCCGTACCTCTCGGCTTATTCAGCGGAGGCCTCATGGCGTGAGGACAACCGCCGCGTTGCAAACGGCGATCAGGCTATGATTGTCTTGGTCGCCGCCCTTGCTTCGCAGCAGTCGCGCACTTGGGGCGGATACTGGCAGCGCTGACTATTTTTCCGGCCTCTTTTTTGCAGTACCGCCGATTTGAATTCCCACACCCGAGTTTCGTATAACCATCCCAGAAATCGTTGTACGGTGACCGGTTGCATGCACGCCAACATCAAGCCCCTCAATGTGGCCATCTTTTAGCACCGAGTCCTCTCCTTCAAGCCTTACGCCTACAGTGGGATGATTACTCTCCGGGCGAGGATCATAAGAGGGCGACTTTCTCGCTGATAGGTAAACCGCGCCGAGGCCGAAAATCGACATAACTACGACAGCTAAACCCGCATAAAAGACGACAGCTTCGTGTTTAGGAAAAACGATCGATCCGACTTGTGTCATAGAAGCCAAACCAGCGCCGGCGCCTACCAGCAATGCACCGCAGATAATTTCTATTCTGTTCATATCCGAAAAATAGCAGAAGAGTTTATGTTGGCACAGTACCTACGGTACCTTGCTTATCGCCCACAGCGAATACGGACCCGGCCCTTGCACTGACGCGGCCTGCCCGCGATCTCGTCGCTCTCGAAGCGCCGTCGATACCCGCTTAGTCATCAACCTCAACAGCTTGTCGTCCATCGCCAGTCCTCGCTCCAGAATCATCTGGGAGGCTATCTCGCGCGATGTCAGGGGTTCCTTGGCGGTGCGTAGTATCGACAATATCATGCGGCTCATCTGCCCGCGATGGCTCCAATCGTCAGGCGGTCGAAACTTTGCTGCTATGCTCTCGGGTTCAAAGTCGGGGCTTATGATCCGAAGCGTTGCGTCCAGATGTTCCAGGTCTTTGGCAAGCTTGCCGATCGCCTCATGGTGGCGGTGTAGTTCGCCCGCTAGCTCTGCACGGCGCTTAATTAGCCCGGTTAATACATAATCCGTCATACGATGATATTACGCATCACAGACAATTATGTCTGTCCTCACGTTGGTGCATCTGCTACATAATGCCGAGCGCCTCGCCCGGCGTCAGCGGCGGCAATATGCCGGGCAGGCACGCCGCCATCAGCGATTTGCCCGCTCCCGGCGGCCCGACGAACAACAGGTTGTGGCCGCCCGCCGCCGCGATCTCCAGCGCACGCTTGGCGGTCTCCTGCCCTTTGACCTGCGCGAGATCGGGGCCACTACTCGCCTCCTCGGCCTCGCCCGGCTGGGGCAGCGGCAAGGGCCGCAGCCCACGAAAATGATCGAGCAAAGCCATCAGGTCGGGCGCCGCCACAACCTCGACCGATCCGGCCCACGCCGCTTCCGCCCCCTGCGAGGCCGGGCAGACCAGCCCCAGCCCCCGCTCCGACGCATGCAGCGCCGCGAGCAGCACGCCCGGCGCCGCGGCGATCCGCCCGTCGAGCCCCAACTCGCCGACGACGACATAGCCGGACAAAGTTTCGGCATCGATCACGCCCATCGCGCCGAGCAGCCCGAGCGCGACCGGCAGATCGTAGTGCGATCCTTCCTTGGGAAGATCGGCCGGCGAGAGGTTCACGACGATCCGCTTGGGCGGCAGCGCAAGGCCGATCGCCTGCAATGCGGCGCGCACCCGCTCCCGGCTCTCGGCAACGGCCTTGTCGGCCAGCCCGACCATCACGAAGGCGGGGACGCCCGGCGCGACCTGCACCTGAACCTCGACGGCCCGCGCCTCCAGCCCCAGAAACGCCACCGTCGCGACATGTGCTACCATTCGTGCCCCACCCCTTGTCCGCCGACCTTAGCGGAGCGACGGGCGAGGACAGGCTTCAATCGATCCAAAATGGAGTTTGTTCGCGCGAACGAAGGTGTGCCTTGTACTTGCGCGGCCGAGCCCACACATCCTCCCGCATGGACCGACCCTGGCGCATCCCCTTGCTCATCCTCGGATGGGTGCTGATCGTGCTGACGCCGGTCGTCGGTATCCTGCCCGGCCCGGGCGGCATCTTCCTGTTCGCGGGCGGGCTGATCCTGCTGCTGCGGAACTCGATGTGGGTGAAGCGGCAATATGCGCGGATCAAGCAGCGCTGGCCGAGGATCGGCCATCATGCCGATCGCACGCTTCGCCGGCCGACCTGGCGGCGCAAGCAGGCGCTGCGCGAGGCGGAACAGGGCTCCACTGCCACAGCGAAGCGGTAACCGGAGAATTGACTTCGCCGCCCGACTCCCATAGGGGACCGCCAACCAACGGCCGCCGTGCAACCGGCGGCTTTTTGCATATTGGCTGGCCTGACGTGGCCGGACTAGAGGAAAGACAAGATGAAGCGGACCTTCCAGCCCAGCAACCTCGTGCGCAAGCGGCGCCATGGTTTCCGTGCGCGCAGCGCCACGCCGGGTGGCCGCAAGGTGCTCGCCGCCCGCCGCGCCCGCGGCCGCGCCAAGCTTTCGGCCTGAGCCAAGCTGCTGTTCTGCGGGGCCTGAGGCGCCGCAGCGAATTTCTCGCCGCCAATGCCGGCCGGCGCGCGCCCATGCCTGCCTTCGTCCTGCTCGTCCGCCCGCGCGGTGACGACGATGCCGCGATGGGCATGGGTTTCACCGTCACCAAGAAGATCGGCGGCGCCGTGGTGCGCAACCGAATCAAGCGCCGCTTCCGCGCACTCGCCCGTGAGGTTCTGCCCGAGGCCGGTCTGGCGGGCGCAGACCATATCCTGATCGGGCGCTCGGCAGCGTTGACCCGCGATTATGCCGATCTGGCGGCCGATCTGCGCAAGGCTCTCAGGAAATGCTCGGGCGAAGGCCGCCGCGCGCAAGAGCAGCAGCAACAGCAGTGACCAGCCCCCTCGCCACCCCGCTCATCCTGCTCGCCCGCCTGTGGCAGATCGGCCCGTCGCGCATCCTTCCGCCCACCTGTCGCTATTCGCCGTCCTGCTCGGCCTATGCGATCGAGGCCTGGTCGCGCTATGGGGCGTTCGCCGGCAGTTGGCTGGCACTCAAACGGATCGTCCGTTGCAACCCCTTCGGTGGCTGCGGGCACGATCCCGTCCCCTGATTTCAAGGTCTTAGAACGCTCGTGCAAAATCAGCGCAACCTCGTCCTGGCCATCGTCCTCTCGGCGATCGTGCTGATCGGCTGGTCCCTTCTGGCGCCGCGATTCGCGCCGCCGGTCGCCAATCCGCCCGCGACCAAGATCGTGAACGGCAAGCAGGTCGCGCTGCCGACGCCTGAGACCGCGCGTGAAGCCAAGCCGATCGTCCGCGATCGCGCCGCCGCACTGAAGGAAAGCCCGCGCATCGCGATCGCGACGCCGAAGCTGGTCGGCACGCTGAACCTGAAGGGCGCGCGGATCGACGATCTGGTACTGACCGATCACCGCGAGACGGTGGCCAAGGACAGCCCGCCCGTCCGCCTGCTCTCGCCCGGCGGGACGCCCGACGCTTATTTCGCCGGCTTCGGCTGGATGGGCGACAACGTGGCACTGCCCGGCGCCGACACGATCTGGACCGCCGACGGCACCACGCTGACGCCCGAAACGCCGGTCACGCTGACGTGGGACAACGGCCAGGGCCAGCGCTTCGCGCTCAAGTTCGCGGTCGACAAGAGCTACATGTTCACCGTCACCCAGACGGTGCAGAACAGCGCAGCCGCCCCCGTTACGCTCCGCTCCTACGGGCTCATCAGCCGCACCGGCATGTCGAAGGACCTGTCGAGCTGGACGATGCACACCGGCCCGATCGGCAAGTTCGACAATGGCGCGAACTATGACGTGAGCTTCGAGAATCTCGACGGTCAGGAGCCCGGCTTCTTCGCGCGCGTCACCGGCACCAGCGCGCGCGCCGGCACCAACGATTTCACGACCAGCGGTGGCTGGCTCGGCTTCGGCGATAAGTACTGGCAGACCGCGCTGGTCCCGGCGGCGGGCACGCCGACGCAGGCGCGGTTCCTGTCGAGCGGCGAGCATCGCTATCAGGCCGATTTCGCAGGGCAACCGCAGGCGATCCCGGCCGGCAAGGCCTGGTCGACGCAGAACCGCTTCTTCGCCGGCGCCAAGGAGGTCTCGGTCCTCGATGCCTATGAGGCGCAGGGCGTGCCGCTGTTCGATCGCGCGATCGACTGGGGCTGGTTCGTCTGGTTCGAAAAGCCGATCTTCTATCTGCTCGACAAGCTTTTCCACCTCGTCGGCAACTTCGGCGTCGCGATCATCCTGCTCACCTGCATCGTCCGCGCGATCCTCTTCCCGGTCGCGCAGCGGCAATTCTCGTCGATGGCGAAGATGCGCGTGCTGCAGCCGAAGATGAAGGCGCTGCAGGAGCGCTACAAGGACGACAAGCCGCGCCTGCAGACCGAGATGATGGAGCTTTACAAGAGCGAGAAGGCCAATCCGCTCGCGGGCTGCCTGCCGATCTTCGTGCAGATGCCGATCTTCATCGCGCTCTATAAGGTGCTGTCGCTCTCGATCGAGATGCGCCACCAGCCCTTCGCGCTGTGGATCCGCGACTTGTCCGCGCCCGATCCGCTGACCCCGATCAACCTGTTCGGCTATCTGCCCTTCCAGCCGCCGGGGATGCTCCACCTGGGCGTCCTCGCCATCCTGCTCGGCATCACGATGTGGCTGCAGATGAAGATGAACCCGGCGGTGGGCGATCCCGCGCAGCAGCAGGTGATGGCGATCATGCCGTGGATGATGATGCTGTTCTTCGCGCCGCTCGCGGCCGGGCTGCAGCTCTATTACGTCATGAACAACCTGCTGACCCTCGGCCAGCAACGCATCCTCTATGCGCGGACGCCGGGCATGCGCGATCCCGTTTCGTGAGCGAGGATTTCGAAGCCATCGCCGCTGCCGAGCGGATGGAAGCTGCGCGCAAGCTCTTCTCCGGCCCGATCTCCTTCCTGAAATCGGCGCCGGGGCTGCAATTCCTGCCCGACGCCGACGTGCCCGAGGTGGCGTTCGCGGGCCGATCGAACGTCGGCAAATCGTCGCTGCTGAACGCGCTCACCAACCGCAACAGCCTGGCGCGCACGTCGAACACGCCGGGCCGCACGCAGGAACTCAACTTCTTCGAGGTCGGCGACCCCGCGGTGATGCGGCTGGTCGACATGCCGGGCTACGGTTTCGCCGAGGCGCCGAAGGACATCGTGCGCAAATGGAAGTTCCTGGTGAACGACTATCTGCGCGGCCGCGTGACGCTGAAGCGCGCGCTGGTGCTGATCGACTGCCGCCATGGCCCGAAGCCCGTCGATCTCGAGATCATGGAGATGCTCGACAAGGCCGCCGTCTCCTATCGCCTCGTCCTCACCAAGAGCGACAAGGTGAAGGCCAGCGAACTCGCCGCCGTGACCGAGCGCACCGTGGCGGAAGCCCGCAAGCATGCCGCGGCACATCCTGAGATCCTCGCCACGTCGAGCGAAAAGGGCGGCGGCATCGCCGAACTGCGCGCGGCCGTGCTGGAGGCGATGCTGGCATGAGCGCCGGGCTCGATCGCCGGACGCTGCTCGCCAGTGCCACCGGTCTGATCGCCGCCCCGCTCTTCGCCGCCGATCTTACGCCAGCCACGCGCGTCATCCTGCTCGGCACCAAGGGTGGTCCCCTGCCCTCGCCTACCCGTGCCGCGCCATCGACGCTGCTGATGGTCGGCGGCAAGGCGTTCGTCGTCGATTGCGGCAACGGCGTCGCGCTTCAGATCGTCAAGGCGGGCATTCCGCTTTCCAGCCTCGCGCAGGTCTTCATCACCCACAATCATTCGGACCATGTCATCGACGTGGCGACGTTGCTGGTGCTCGCATGGGAAGCAGGGCTGCAGACACCGGTTACGGTCCACGGCCCACCGCCGCTGAAGCATATCGTCGCGAGCGGGCTCGAGGTTTCGGCTTACGACATCGAGGCCCGGATACGCGAGGAAGGGCGACCGCCGCTCAAGCCACTCGTCCAGGTCGAGGAGATCGCGCGTCCCGGCGTCGTGCTCCGCACCTCCGAGGTGACCGTCACCACGGCGCTGGTCGACCATCTCAGCGTCAGGCCCGCGCTCGCCTATCGCTTCGACACCCGCGACCGTTCGATCGTGATCTCGGGCGATACCGCACCGAACGATGCACTGATCGCGCTCGCCCGCGATGCCGATGTGCTGATCCACGAAGCGCTCTACGCGCCGATGCTCGACAGCATCAAGGACGGCAATGCGCCGACGCTCCGTGACCATCTCGTCCGCAGCCACACGACCACGGAAGCGCTCGGCGAGATTGCCGCAAAGGCGCGCGTGAGAAAGCTCGTCCTCTCCCACCTCGTGCCCGGCGCAGGCGTCACCGACGAGCAGTGGATCGCAGGCGTGCGCAAACATTATTCCGGCCCCGTCGTGGTCGGTCGCGACCTGCTGGAAGTCTAGCCGCCTCAATTGCACTTTCGATGTTTTAAGTGCAATGTCAGCCTCAACAAGCGGAGGCGGGAAGATGGTCAAGGCGTTATCGAAGGCCACCCTGTCGATCGTCGCGGCATCGGTCTGCCTGCATGCCTCGCCACTGCTCGGGCGAAGCCCCGCGGCTTGGGTGACGAGTTGGGCCGCCTCGGCACAAGGCCCGTTCCCGGCTGGCGCCATCGTCGCGCAGCCCGACCAGAGCTTCACGATCCCCTATCCTGCCCATGGCGCTCGGGATCAGGCACTGCGGATGATCGTGCGGCCGTCGGTCTGGGGCACGCAGGCCCGCATCCGCTTCACCAACGTGTTCGGCCAGCGTCCGTTGGCGCTCGACGGTCTCTACGTCGGTCTGCAATCGGCCGGTGCCAGCCTCGTCCATGGCAGCAATCAGCCGCTGACCTTTCACGGCAGCCGCAGCGTGACCATCGCGCCCGGCACGGAGATCTGGTCCGACCCCGTCACCTTCCCGCCGGTCATCGCGCAGGGCGGCGCAGCCCTCGCCGGGCGCAAGCTCGCGATATCCCTGCACGTCGTCGGCGAGAGCGGGCCGATCACCTGGCACGCCAAGGGCATGCAGACCTCTTACCTGTCCGCGCCCGGCGCCGGATCGCATGGCGCAGAAGAAGGCGAAGCCGCCGTCCCTTATCCCATCAACAGCTGGCTGTTCGTCGACGCCGTCGACATGGCCACGCCGTCCGACACCGCGCTCGTCGTGTGCCTCGGCGACTCGATCACCGACGGCAGCAACAGCACATTGAACGGCGACGATCGCGGGCCCGATCAGTTCCAGCGCCGTTTCGACGCCCTCGCCCCGAACCGCGTCGCCGTGGTCGACGAAGGCATCGGCAGCAATCAGGTGACCGGCCCCGCCGTCTATCCCGGCGATCCGGTGTTCGGCGGCGGGCCATCGGCGCTGGACCGGCTGCCGCGCGACGTCGTCGGCCTGTCGGGCGTGAAGGCGGTGATCTGGTTTGAGGGCATCAACGATCTGTCGCGCGGGGTCTCGCCGGAGGATCTGATCGCCGGCCTGCGCCGTGGCGTCGCGCTGCTCCGCGCGAAAATCCCCGGCGTCCGCGTGATCGGCGCGACGATCACCCCCTCGCTCGGCTCCAAGGGCAATTCGGGCACCGCCGAGCAGGATCGGAAACGGCAGCAGGTCAACGATTTCATCCGTGGCGGCAGGCTTTACGACGGCGTCCTCGATTTCGAGAAGGCCGTGATCGATCCCGCGACCGGCGGCCTGCGCGCGGACATGACCTTCGGCACCACCATCGGCGGCCCAGGCGACAAGCTCCACCCGAACCGCGCCGGCTATCTGGCGATGGCGCAGGCGATCGACCTCGCCGTCATCCTGCCTTCACTGGCGAAGCGCTGACTAGCGATCCTTCCCGAACCACATCCGCTGCAATTCCGGCTCGCGATCGATCAGCTGATGCTTCAGCGCACCGCCGACATGGCCGAAGAACAGCACGTAGAGGATCCACGCGCACACCGAATGCGCCGCACCGAACCCGTCGTGGATCTTGTCGCGCAATCCCGGCTCCAGATGCATGATGAAGCCGATCCGCGGCCACTGGAACAGGTTGAACCACTGCATCGGATGCGTCGCGGCGTCCTTCCACGCCGAATCCATGATCCAGCCCGACAGCGGCATGAAGAAGATCACCAGATAGAGCAGGATATGCGTCACGTGCGAGGCGGTGATCTCCCACGTCTGATAGGTCGTCGGCAGCGCCGGTGGCGTGTGCGTCCAGCGCCACAGCAGCCGCATGATGGCAAGGCCGAGGACGAGGATGCCGATCGACTTGTGCGCATCGATCATCGGGCGGACATTGTCGTCGGCAGCATGCGGCCACACCCAGGCGAGCGTGACGTTCGCGATCATCAACAGCGCGATCACCCAATGGAGCGTCACCGCAATTCCTGTATAGCGCCGCAACTCCATTCCGCGTCTCCCACCCGATCGATCGGTGCAGCCTAATGCCCCGTTCATGACAGAGGAAGAATGATCTTCCGGTGAACATGCTCAGCCACAGTTTCGAGGCGCAGTCGCCGCGGCTTTCCCCCCGCGCGGTGCCGCTGCGCAGCCACCTCATCAACGCGGTCGCCCCGGTGCTTTTTCTGGCGCTGCTGGCGCAGGCCTTCTTCCGCCACGGCATCGGCGGCTGGGCGGTGGGCGTGGTCTACATCCTCTACGATACCGGCCTGCTGGTCTTCACGGGCGTGAAGATCCGCCGCCTCGCCGCCGGAGAGGCCGTGCCGCTCGCCACCGTCGATCGCCCCGCGCTCACCGTGATCGTCGCCGCGCATAACGAGGCCGCCGTCCTCGGCATCACCATCGATACGCTCGCCAGCCAGAGCGAACCGCCCGATTTCATCCTCCTCGCCGACGATGGCTCCAGCGACGACAGCCCGGCCGTCCTGAAAGCACTCTACGGCCTCGAAGCCCCCGCGATCGGCGAGTTCAGCGCCCCCGCCCCCAAACTGCCCATGCTCCGCTGGCTTCGCCTCCCCCACGGCGGCAAGGCCAATGCGCTCAACGAGGCGATGGTGCGGGTCGAGACCGAGATGGTGATGACGGTCGATGCCGATACCCTGCTCGCCCCCGATGCGCTGAAGGCGATGCGCGATGCCTTCGCCTCCGATCCGCATCTCGTCGCCGCGACCGGCGTGCTCGTCCCCGTCTGCGGCCGCCACCTTTCGGGGCGGCTGTTCCAATGGTTCCAGCGCTACGAATATGTCCGCAACTTCCTGTCGCGCTACGCCTGGGCCGAGCTCGACAGCCTGCTGCTGATCTCGGGCGCACTCGCCGCCTTCCGCCGCCATGCCGTGATCGAGGTCGGCGGGTTCGACCGCAATTGCATGGTCGAGGATTATGAGCTGATCCACCGTCTCTACCGCCACGCCGCCGACACCGGGCAGGATTGGCGCGTGCGCGTGATCGGCCGCGCCGTCGCCACCACCGATGCCCCGGCCAGCCCGATCGGCTTCCTGCGCCAGCGCCGCCGCTGGTTCGGCGGCTTCCTGCAGACGCAGCACTGGAACCGCGACATGGTCGGCAATCGCCATTACGGCCACCTCGGCACCGCGATGCTGCCGGTGAAGAGCCTCGATCGCTGGCAGCCGATCTACGGTCTCGTCGCGCTGATCGTGCTGGTCGCCATGCTAGCCACCGGCCGCTTCCGCGTCGTCGTCGCGATCATCGCGATCATGCTCGCCAAGGTCGCGATCGATCTCGCCTTCCACCTCTGGTCGATCACGATCTACCGCCGCTGGACCGGGCAGCGCGAAGGCCTCGCGCTCGGCCCGGCGCTTTTCGCCTCGGTCCTCGAGCCCTTCACCTTCCAGCTGCTCCGCCATGCCGGCGCCGCTTGGGGCTGGATCGCCTTCCTGCGCGGCCGCGAGACCTGGGTTAAACAGCGCCGCACCGCGATTGCAGGCAAGCACGCGAATACCTAGAGGTCGATTCAGCTCCGCTGAATCGTGCGGTACCGGCCCGCTCCCCCGCCCAACCTCCCGATCAGGGTACGATGTCGGGAGGTTGGGCGGGGGAGCGGGCCGGTACCGCCTCATCGCCGTGAGGCGATCAAACAATGAGGCCCCATGCTCAAGCTCATCATCGGCAACAAAGCCTATTCCTCCTGGTCGATGCGCGGCTGGCTCGCGGTCAGGCAATCGGGGCTGGAGTATGAGGAGATCGTCGTCCCGCTCTACGACGAGAGCTGGGACAAACGCCGCGAGGGCGCCGAATTCGCGCCCTCCTCGGGCAAGGTGCCGATCCTGTGGGACGGCGACGTCGTGGTGTGGGACAGCCTCGCCATCATCGAATTCCTTGCCGACAAGGTCGGCCGCGACCGCTTCTGGCCGGAGGATGAGGCCGCCCGCGCCTGCGCCCGATCCATGGCGGCGGAAATGCACTCCAGCTTCCTGGCGCTCCGCCGCGCGTGCAGCATGAACGTGCGCCGCACCTATCCGGCCCAGCCGATGACGCCCGAGCTCGCCGCCGATGTCGAGCGGATCTGCTCGCTGTGGGCCGATGCCCGCTCGCGCTGGGGCAGCGGCGGCCCGTTCCTTTTCGGGCAATTCTCGGCGGCGGACATCATGTTCGCGCCGGTCGTGACGCGCTTCCTGACCTACAGCATCCCGGTGCCGCGCTTTGCCGCCGTCTACGGCCGCGCCGTCCTCACCCACCCGTTCGTCGCCGAATGGCTGGCGGACGCGCAGGACGAACGCTGGGTGATCGAGAAGTTCGAGCAGCCCGCTACCACCTGACACCTCACGCCTGCTCCTGGCGAAGCTCCTCGATCCGGCGCTCGCTCTTGTGCTCGGCCCCGGCGACTTCGTTGCGCGCGCCTTCGATAGCGTGGAGCAGTTCGTCGATCTTCAGATGCAGCGCATTCTCGCGCCGGCGCTGCTGGTTGAGCACCATCTGCGTCAGGATGAAGCCGCCGATCGTCATCGTCGAGGCCAGCGCCGCCTCGGACCGCCCGAGTGCCAGCCACGCGATCGAGGCTGCGAGCACGAACACCTGCACGATCGCATGGCCGACGAAATCCGCCGTCCGGGCCGACAGCATCCCGATCGCCTGATAGAGCCTCTCGAACATCACGCCCCTAACGCACGAAACGCGCGGGCGGCGCCTGCTACTTGCCGACCAGATCCGGATGCGCGGCCTTCCACACCATCGCCCGGTGCACGCGGCGCTCCACACTCGGGTGATCGTAGAACAGGATTTCCTCCAGTTCCGATGGTGACGAGGCCCGATAGGCGATGGTCTTCACCAGCGCCTTGGAGAGCCCGTCGGGCTCATGCGCCACCTCCATCGAGAAATGGTCGGCATCGCTTTCCTGCACGCGGGTCAGCGTGTTGAGCAGCGGCGTCGCCAGCAGCCCGAGGACGGCGGTGATCATGACGATGACCGGAAACGCCGCCGGATCGGCGAGCCCCAACCCGCTGCCCACCCGCGCCGACACCCACGGAAACAGCCGATCGACCAGGAAGAACATCAGCACCGCCAGCACGCTCATCCCCAGCGCGAACAGCAGGACGTGGCCGCGGGCATAATGGCCCATCTCGTGGCCGACGACGCCGCGCACCTCGGCCAGGTCCGCGCCCTGCTTGAACATCGTATCGCTCATCGCCACCCGCGCGCTGCCGAACAGGCCGGAGACGTTGGCGGTGTAGCGATCGGATTGCTTAGATCCGTCGTAGATCAATATCTTGTCCGAAGGCACGCCGGCCCGCTTGGCGAGCGTGACCACGGCATCGCGGGTCGGCCCCGGGGGTGCCGGCGTATAGCGGTTGAACAAGGGCTCGATCAGCACCGGCGCGATCAGCACGATCACCAGGATCGCCACCGCCGCGACTCCGCCCGACCACAGCCACCACGTCCGCGGCGCCTTGCGGATCAGCGCATAGATGCCGATCAGGATCACCCCGAACATCACGACGCTGATCACAGTCGAGAGCAGCCCTTCGCCCAGCCATCCCGCGAAGGGCTGGTGGGTCAGGTCATACTGCCGTTCGCGCCACCAATGCGCGTAGATCGACCAGGGCAGCTCGATCACGAAATCGAGCAGCAGGAACGCCGCCGCGCAGAGGAACACCGCAAGGTTGGGCCGTGACCGCCGCCGCTGGATCCACCCGCGCAGCCGCTCCAGCAGCCCCGCTCGCAGGATGATCGCCGCCGCCACGATCGTGACCAGCGCGCCCCACAACAACAGCCAGTGGCCGCCCTGCGTGTAGGCGGTGGCGCGGGCATGCGCCTCGGGCGACAGCGTCGCCATATAGGCCGCCGTCGCGGTATCGGGGTCGAAAGCAGCCATCGGTCACGCTCCGCAGTGGAAGCGAGCCATAGTAAGCTGCGGGCAAGCCCTGTCTATTGTCCGCAGCCAGCCCTCACCGACCAGCCGGCGTATCCAGGCC
>Ga0164294_10003195_pt1 | contig 14609 bp, 11 predicted proteins | sample GEODES005metaG_FD_111479 | JGI IMG/M metagenome (GOLD analysis project Ga0164294, IMG submission 111479) | Oligotrophic lake water microbial communities from Sparkling Lake, Wisconsin, USA - GEODES005 metaG | ecosystem: Environmental > Aquatic > Freshwater > Lake | place: USA: Sparkling Lake...
AGTCAAAGAGTTGCAATGTCTTCGCAAATTGAGCAAATCACTCTCGACAGGGAGCTGGCCCTCCAAACTGCTAGCGACGAGCGAATGGCACTCGAGTCAGAAATCGTGGCGTTAAAAGAGCAGTTCGAGAAGATGAGCGCCCTGGCCGAACAGCGCGATGGTCTGAAGAACAAACTTCACCAGACATTAGTCGAGCTAGATGTAGCGAAGAAGCAAGCCAGCAGTTTTAAGGAAATGTCCAACTCTATGGCTGTTCGATTGCTAGCCTTCGGCCGGGATCACCATTTGGTCATGGAAGCTAGTGCAGAGTTGGTACAAAAACTGGAAACTTCGGAAACGGAGATATCCCGATTGACGCGAACGACTGAAGCACTACGAAACGAACTTCAGAGCAATTCGTCGACCTCGGTAAAGGCTCCGCCGACACTGGGCAACATCTATAAGAAGCTGCGCTTTCATAGGTTTTACTTACCTTTCCTTTACAAGGCGGTGCGGAATAGCGTGCGAAATCAGTCGAAGCGGTTTCAGGCGAAGGCATAACCATTGAGAGTGCTCCTTCTTGCCCCTATTGCAACCTCCAAGATCACCAAGCAGCTTGCGGAGCTTGCCAACTGTATGCTCGCCTTGGGTCACGAAATACATATCCTCGCGCGAAAAGTCACACGCGTTCAGACAGCCAGCGGTCTTGTACTGTCGCGTAACGATTATTGTGTTGATAACCTAAGAAACAGGGTTGGTATTGATCGGGTGACTCTTTTGCACTCTCACATCTCCCGGAAATCCATTTCTACTGAGGCGCGCTTGGACGAAGTGGATGAACAGCGAGCTCAAGGCTGGATTGAGCTCTTCTGCCCTGATATCGTGTTGCTGAGTGGGGACGATCTCGTGGTTGAAGATCCAGTCATTCATGCACTCAAAAAGTCTTTGCCGGCGCCCGCAGAGTTGCGACTTCGGCAAGGTTCGGACGGCGATTGGCTGCTCTCGGCGGCGCTCGATGATATGTCACTAAAAATCGCAGCAACACGAATAGCACTAAAGAAGGATTTGCATGCCAATCTGCCTAGGCTGGCTGGAAGAACTGTGTCTAATCAAAAACAAATTGCGGTCCTGGAGCGGGAGCGATCACAGTTAAACGATTTGATCAAGGGTGCTGCGACCAAAATACCATTATCAGTTGCCAATGCTGGGACTTCCAAGACCGAAAGCCTGCCGGAGGTTAGAGGGGAACTTGAGTCGATCAAGGAGGGGGATGTAATTTTCGGACAAACACTCTGGGTCAAGGGGTGGATCGACTGTAGTCCACATTTAGGCATTCGTGAAGTGGAGGTCTTAATTAACGACCATCCATACCGCATAGTTCCAAAACACGTACGCGGTGAAATAGCCGAGAACTTAAAGAATCCTGACATCCTTGGATTTGATGTACGGCTTCCGTTAAATGCTGGAGGACCGCCACTTCGCCTTGCATTGGTACTTATCCACAAGGATGGGCGTAAGCAGGTCTGGCAACGGCGCAATTGCTGGGCCAATGATTGCATTCCCAGCCGTCACACAATTCCTATTATTCTTGGTCAAGCGATTGTTGAGTCCTCACTTTCGAGTGGGTCGGAAGAACACTCTACGAATTGGCTTCGTGGAACTGTTCGAACTGACGAAAACAATCCAAAAAAAATAATTGCACTTCAACGTGGCAATCGAGTTGCTTGCTTACCATTAGAAAATAGAGGTGATTTAACCAAGCTGAGCAATCAGAAACACGTCGAGTTCACTTTCCATCAAGCTCTATCGTGCGAAACGTATGACTCAAGCCTCCCATTGGACATATGGATTGAATTTCATGAAAGTCATCTTGTTCACTGGTTAAGATGCAACCCGCTTTGTGATACGCTGGTCGAACCCCTTCAGTGGACTTTAAATGGACTACAAAGTGGGACGGTGATGCAGGGCGATTCGATCATTTGCACTGCTGGGCCGATCAAGGATGGGTTGAATCCGGCAGTATTCGTCAACGGTCAAAGAGTTGATACAGTTCGAACTCCGTCACAAGACCCAGCTTATTGGTCATTGACGGTACCTGTGGCGCAAGCAGGTAACGACATTCAAGTGCGCGTCGAATGCGGTGCAGAGTACCAAACTTTACAGGTCTGGCGACATATCGAAGCTCCTCGTAGATCACACCTCTGTGCCGTAGTGGTTCCGCCTACAAGCACCGTTGCCTCAGGATTGCCTTTTGCTGTAAAGGGAAAATCTCGCTCGATTCTCGTCATTCGCAAGGCGCCGTCGCCAACCGATGAATTGTATGTACTTGCGCCACTCAGACTTCTGGAATCAGTCGGGCTTGCACAAATAAAAACGATTGATTTGGACATGGATTTTGAAAATCCAGTCGAGACAGATGCATTCCTGACAGATGGCACCTCGGTCGTCGTATCACGATACATATCAGATAGATGGATTGCTGCGATAACCCGACGAAAACAGAATTTGGGACAGATAATTTATTTAATGGATGACGATGTAGCAGCTGCTATCGATACCCACCATTTGCCTGGAGGATATCGCCAAAGAATGATCAAAGTGGCATGCGGTGAGTTTCAGACCATGATCAAACTTTGCGATCATTTCGTTGTCACATCTCAGAATTTGCTTTCCCGCTACTCAAGCAAAAAAACAGATCTAATCGGACCACCGTATCTGCACCCGCCTAAAAATTTGAAGCATCTTGATCTTGAGGATGAAATCACAATCACTTATCAAGGGACAGAAGGGCACAGAGACGATCTCTCTGCAATTGCGCCTGCGCTGCGATCAATTCATGACATGTATACACACGTTCGCTTGCAGATCATCATTGGTAATCTGAAATTTGTCCCTCATCAACTCAAGGGGCTAACTCGCTGCGAAGCGATTCCACCGATGCCATGGACTGAATACAAAAAATTTCGTTCCACAGCTAGGGGTCACATTGCATTGGCGCCCATTTTGGATACGCCTTACAACCGCGGAAAGTCTATTGTCAAGATATTTGATATCAGCTCTCTCGGAGCTGCAGGCATCTACTCCAATTCTTCCCCTTATAACGCTGTTATCGAACACGGCGTGAATGGAATACTGTTAGAGAATGATCCGCAAATGTGGTTCAAAACATTAAAGTGGCTAATTGAGCGTCCTGATGAGATTCGTCGTCTCGCGACTGAGAGCCAAAAGCTAGCACTTAAGATTGGGAATCTTTCTCACCTTCAAGACTATTGGACTCGTAAACTTGGTCTTAAGGCTCAGTATGCGTGATTGCACCACTGAATCCAAAAGGTTCACATCCCATCATTCGATAACAGATTCTGCAACTGACGCCAAACGTACAAAGTTTCTGGTGTACCTTGAGGTCGCAAATAACCATCGCAATCCCATAGTTGCCGCATTAGCTCGAACTATTTTGTCTAGTGGACACGATATCCGTATTGCATGTGAAAGACGTGTTGCTTATCAATTAGAGAACTCTTCTCCTGTGCAGTTAGAACTTGATGAATCTATCGATCTTAATTTTTCAGGAGATCTCGAAAATATTGTCGAAAAAATCGACGTGCTTTCGCTGGACAATGATTCAATATCTGAAGCGGCGAGTAAAAGACGTTCAAACGCGATTGTCACTCTTGTTGAAAGATATCAACCTGACCTAGTGATTCTTTGGAATGGCAACTTTGCATACCAAAAGGCTACCAATCTCACGCTTGAGGCGCTTGGATATAAAGACCGAATTCTTTTTCTTGAGGTGGCATGGTTTTCGCAACGAGAGTTCATCTACTTTGATACCAAGGGGGTAAATCTCTACAGCAGCATTAGTGGTCGCACGTCAGAACCCTTATCTTCTCTACAGACTATGCGCTTGGAGCAGTGGTATGAACGCAAGCGCTCCTCGCGCGTCAGGATGGAGGACGAATTACGTCGCCCTGGTCCTTTGCGTATCTTCGTGCCGCTGCAAGTTGATACTGACACCAGCATAAAAGAGGGCTCTCCTTTCACAGACATGCAATCTTTTATCAAATTTATCGAAATGTGGCTTCCTTCAGAATCCGAGGTGATTCTTAAGGCGCATCCGAAAGCGCAGTACCACTATCTTCTTGGCTCAAAGCAGCGTAATTTTCATTTCCGTGCAAGTGGTTCCATAGATGAGTTCATAAATGATGCGGATGTGGTGCTCGGAGTAAATAGCACTGTGCTCTTGGAAGCTGCTTCCATCGGTAAACGTGTAGTCGCATTTGGACGTGGATTGTTTACTGGATGCCAAGTGATCACAGAAGCAAATCCTGATGATGACTCAGCAGAGATTTTTTCTCGCCCTATTAATCCGGCTGCTCGTGCAAGCTTTTTTTACCATCTCGTATTTGATCGGCAAGTCAGTATTGAGCAACTCAAACGACAGAATGCTGCTCATTTATTTTCACGTCACCCATTTAATGAATTTCCGATCGCCCCAAGCTGGGTTGGTCGTATCTTTTGCATAAACGCCCAAGAAGGAAAATCCATGATCAAAATAGGCAAAAGCAAAATCGCCCGGACTGTATCCCTGGATGTAGAAAAGGGCGGTCAAATATCAATAGGTGATGACTGTGAAGTCCGGCATCATGCGGTTCTAGAGGTTTCTGGCCGTTATAACGGCTCTATCGAAATAGGGAATCATAGTGTTGTCGGGGTAGGTAATTGGTTGCAAGGTTCGGGCAGTATAAAAATCGGAAATGACGTAATCATCGGACCCTATGTCGCCATTGTTTCAACAAATCATAGCTACGATGACACGTCAAAGCCGGTAGCTCAACAGCCATTGCAGACGGGAGAAGTTGTTATAGAGGATGATGTGTGGATTGGCGCCCACTGCACGATCGCTCAGAACGTTCGCATTGGTGCACATTCCATCATTGGAGCAAATTCATTTGTGAACAAGGATGTTCCGCCTTACTCCGTGGCAGTGGGCTCTCCTGCTAAAGTGATCAAGCGCAGGAAGTAAGCGCATGCGAATCCTCTTTGTCATTGGAGCCGGTATCCTTCCCGAACAGCGCATCAAGCGCTGGCAGATGGTCTCCCAGTTGTATGCACGCCTTGGCCGCGGGTTTCAGCGGCTCGGGCATCAGATTTATTTTTATGTGCATCCAGACGCGTACCATGAGGATGTGCCGCCAGCCCTAACTTGGCAGTGCACTGATCATGAGCACCTCCCCCATGTGCTGGAGAACTTCAATCCTGAGTTTGTGTTCTGCTGGAATGGCTCGTCAGCAGGCGACATGGCCACTGCCACGATTGCCCAGGCCCTCGGGGCCAAGATGGTGTATTCCGAGCAGGGATGGTTTCCGCAGGCGCCCACCATTTACTTTGATCTGTCTGGCTGTAACGGCAAATGTGGCACCAAGAACCGCAGTTACCCAGCACTGAAGGAGGCTGAGCACAAGCGATTCATCGCTCGTCGCAAGGCATACATCACCGAAGTGGGCCAGGCGGAAAGTTTTGATGCGGACAAGTTCGAGATCTCCTCTCCTGACCTGTCAAAACCGGTGTTCGTGCCACTTCAGGATGAACGCGACCTCAACATCATTCAGGATTCTCCGTTCAAGACCATGAATGAGTTTGTGGGATTCCTGGCCCATCACTACCCGGATCAACGCTTTATTGCACGGCCCCATCCAAAGTACCCGAACCCCACCCTGGACGCGTATCCCAATTTCCAACTAGATGACCCAAAGCGCCCGATGTTCGAAAGCCTGGCTGCATGTGGGATGGTGATCGGCATCAATTCCACAACGCTGCAGGAAAGCGCTCTGCTGGGCTTCACTGTCGTTTCAATTGGGGAAAGCCTCGCCACCGGGACCGGTCTGTTCGTGGATGTTCGCCCAGGGGAGTTCCCACCTCCGGCGTTGAACACCATCGAGGTGCGAACTCAGGACGCCGCTTCCGTGCTTCATCACCTGATGTGCGTGAAGCAGATGCAACGGGACGCTCTGGACGATCCTGTCGTCCTCATGCAGTCGAATCTGTTCCGCGACCTCACCCAGAATCTCAACTGGAATAGCATCTACCGCTGAACTAACCCCATCCAGAAAGCCAATATATGTCCGTGACGCCATGCCCCTACAAGGAGCTACCAGAGAGCGCTTTTGGAAACGATCTGTCGCTGAGCCGCTTTGGACAACCGTTGACCCCGTACTGTCTGCTCCCTTCAAGATCACGCAGACCATGAAGGTTGCAACCGCAGGAAGCTGCTTTGCACAACACATAGCTCGCCATCTGAAGAACAGTGGCTACAACTACTATGTCCGCGAAAGAGCTCCAACGTGCATACATCCTAAAGTAGCTCTGCAGTACAACTACGGCACTTTTTCAGCACGATTTGGTAACGTCTACACCACTCGCCAACTTCGGCAGTTGCGCCGAAACAGAGGCAGCCTCGGCATGAGGCTATCTAGACCGCACTGGAGACGCGACGACGTAGCGAAAACACTGGTTGCTATAGCTCTAACTTCGGCATGCAGCAGCGTTCTACCAGCGACTAGCAAGCAACAGGTTGGGCCAAATCTTGAGAGCTCGGATGGTCATCGAGCTTGTGCATCGCCTCCCGTCTGGACTATTTCCGGCAAGGTGCTCCTTGAGCCTGGGTGCATCTTCACTAGTACGGTGAACATCACACATAGCCATACAGAGCTGGACTGCCAAGGCAGCGTGATCGATCCTGGATCGCGAAAGGGCTATGCCTTGCACATCAACTCTCAGGGCCAACGATTGACCAACGTTACGGTGCGCAACTGCATAGTTCGAAACGCCAATGCGATTGGAATAGTGGTGGGCTGGCGAGGCTCGGATCAGGCCAAGGTGTCCAAGTACGATCGAGAAGAGATCTATGACCGGACACCACACTTTATCCAGATCATCAACACAAGGGTAGAGGCCTCAAAAGGGGCGGGCATTTACATCGACGATTACGTTTCAGATGTCACGTTGAGGCATGTTGCCGTGACTCGCTCTGACTCAATGGCAATCTATCTGGAGCACAGCTCTCGTCGGATCACCTTAGAAGACTCTCTTTTCGAGGACAACAGTCTTGTAAAAAAACGTGAGGCCCTAGCGATTGACTCCTCAGCCCACAACGTAATCAGGCGGAATATCTTTCGGCGCAACAAAGCGGGTGGTATTTTTCTTTACAAGAACTGTCACGAGCATGCAGCTTTCGAGGCCAAACAGACTGAACGATGGCAAGGATCTGACAACAACTTGATCGAAGACAACCATTTCGAGGATGAGCCCGTCGGCGTCTGGATTGGTTCGAGACAGAGCTTGGATCTTCGAAAATTGCGCTGCGGCGATCCTTACTACGGCGGTAAATTTGTAAGGGATAAGGCGCGTGAAAACACAGTTCGTAGCAATAGCTTCTTGAGAGTTACGAAGGGCGTGCTGATTGAAGACGACGAGAACGCTGTGGTTGGGAACCGATTCCGAGACACGCGAGAAGTGTGCATACGCGTAGGTTCTGCCCCCCGCTCGGAATTTCTCGGTCTCCCCGTCGTTGGAATCAAAGTCAAGTACAACGAATGTGATCTTGGCATCGATGTGAAATCAAGGCAAAAAGCGGTCCCTTTAGGCATTGAATTTGTTCACGGCTCCAGTGCGACTAGATGAGTCAGGCTCTGCTCCTTCGGTCAATCTGACCTCTCCATTGATATCTTGAAACTTGGAAAAAAATGATCGCAATTGGAAACGCCATCAAGGCTGGAAACAATCAACCGTTTGTTCTGTTCGGCGGCATCAACGTCCTCGAATCTCGCGACCTTGCGATGAAATCTTGCGCAGAGTACGTGCGCGTCTGTCAAAAGCTGGGTATCCCATACGTCTTCAAAGCCAGCTTTGACAAGGCAAATCGTTCGTCTATCCATTGGTGAGTTTGCCAAGCGTATAGTGCTGTCGCGCAACTCGGTACGGAGATGGTTGAGAGCACCGGAGGATTTATAGGAAACCTTGCCGAAAAATAAAGGTCTTAATAAAATGTACAACATTTACTATATGATGAGTTTTTCTAGATCTGGCGAGACTCTCGTCCAAAGACACCTAAGTCAAAATAATGAACTACATATTGGCTATGATTTAAATCTTAAAGATACTACAAAAGAGATCCAGTTAAAAAAATTTCTGAGGCTTAAAAATCCATCAGAATTATCAGAATTGGAGGCTCATAAATTTGGTATCTCAAGGAAGAAAATTATAGCTAAAGCAATCTGGCCAAATCATAATCAACGGGGCTTTATCTTAGCTCGTCATCCATTGCCTATTATCGCTAGTGTTGCTTCAAAATACAAAGAGGTTCTTTCCGAGCAATTTAGCAATAAAATCGATAGGGTATGCTCCTATGTTAATGCTTTGTATGGGACTCGTCTTTCGAAATATTATTCACTTGATGATATTGTGTTGAAGTTGGCGGTTGCATATTCACACAGAATGAGGACTGCATATGAAACTGGAGAGCCGATTGTGCACTATGAGCTTTTTGTTAATGACCACAAGTCAGTTCTTGAGAAGCTATGCGCTAAACTTGATATTCATATTAATGATGACATGTTATTTCCTGAGCGTAATTTTGGCGAAGAGGATATAGGTCATGGTGGTTTACACTTGAGCTCACCAGTCGATTCGAGTAGAGCATTCCTAAAAACTAAGCATCTTTCACAGCGTCAAGTAGACATAGTTCTTTATGTTTGCGCTGAGGTAATGGAGCTTTTTGGCTATAAGGAGAACATCAATAGCGGCATGATTAATGAGCTTTGTGATGATAGATTTAGTTAATTTTATTAATAGCACAAAAAACTCGTGCAGTGGGCGCATTTACTAGGTCGCCTCAACAATTTAACGTCTCGGCGAGCGGTTGAATGCGCCTTGATTACTAAATTCACTTTTAAAGCAGTCCATCAATGAGCAACTCTCTTGAGTCAGAATCTATAGAAATTCTCCGCGAGGCCGTTGCTACAGCTCAAAAACCGGTCATGATGTATTCGGTTGGCAAAGATTCTTCGGTCATGTTGCACTTGGCACGCAAAGCGTTTTACCCAGCCCCGCCACCGTTTCCGCTGTTGCATGTGGACACCGGCTGGAAGTTTCAGGCCATGTACGCACACCGTACCCGCATGGTGGCTGAGAGCGGTATGCAGCTGCTAGTGCATACCAACCCCGATGGAGTTGCTGCGGGTGTGGGACCGTTTACCCACGGTAGCAGCTTTCATACTGATGTGATGAAAACCCAAGCGCTTAAGCAGGCCTTAGACGCCCATGGTTTTGACGTGGTGTTTGGCGGCGCCCGGCGTGATGAAGAAAAAAGCCGCGCCAAAGAGCGCGTGTTTTCTTTTCGTGCCCCCGGCCACCGTTGGGACCCCAAGGCGCAGCGCCCAGAGCTATGGAACCTCTACAACACCCGTATTTTTCCAGATGCGTCGATCCGCGTGTTTCCCATCAGCAACTGGACCGAGGCCGACATTTGGCAGTACATCCAGGCTGAAGACATTCCCATCGTCCCGCTTTATCTGGCCGCTGAGCGTCCTGTCGTGCAGCGCGGGGAGCAGTGGCTGATGGTGGATGACGACCGCTACCCCTTTGCCCCCGGTGAGGTAGCCCAAATGCTCCGTGTGCGCTTTCGCACCTTGGGCTGCTGGCCGCTAACAGCCGCCATAGAGTCAGACGCCACCACGCTGGATGCGGTGATAGCCGAAACCCTAGGCGCCCGGGGCTCTGAACGAGAGGGACGTTTGATCGATTCGGACGTGCCTGGCTCCATGGAAAAGAAAAAACAAGAAGGCTACTTTTAATGGAAACCCTACGTTTTATTACCTGTGGCAGTGTCGATGACGGCAAGAGCACACTCATTGGCCGCTTACTTTATGATAGCAAGGCAATTTTTGACGACCAGTTAGCCGCCTTGGTGAAAGACTCGGCGCTATACGGCACCCAAGGCACTCAGATCGACTTGGCGCTGCTGGTGGATGGCCTGCAAGCCGAGCGCGAGCAAGGCATCACTATTGACGTAGCCTACCGATTTTTTACTACTAACGAGCGCCGATTTGTGGTGGCAGACACCCCCGGACACGAGCAATACACGCGCAACATGGCTACCGGTGCCTCTACCGCCAGCCTAGCTGTCATCTTGATTGACGCTCGCAAGGGAGTGCTGTTGCAAACCCGACGCCACAGCCGCATTGTGTCGATGATGGGTATCAAGCATGTGGTGCTGGCGGTGAACAAGATGGACCTTGTGGGATTTGACGAAGCCGCCCTGAACGCCATCGTAGCCGACTACCGCAGCTTTGCCAGCAATTTACGATTTGACAGCCTTCTAGCAATACCACTGTCTGGCTTGACGGGTGACAACGTGTTGGCCCCCAGCCCGAACATGCCCTGGTACATCGGCCCCACGCTGATGCAGTACCTCAATACGGTAGACACCCGCAGCACCCAGCCGCAGTGTGCGTTCCGCATGCCGGTCCAGTGGGTCAACCGGCCCAACCTAGATTTCAGGGGCTTTTGCGGCCGTATTGCCGCTGGCACACTGAGTCCCGGTGATGCGGTGCGGGTGCTTCCTTCTGGCGTACAAACTCACGTTAAAGCGTTGTTGCTGGGCTTTGACGAAGTGGCCGCAGCCGACGCGGGTGATGCAGTCACCATCACGCTCGTAGACGAGGTGGACGCTAGCCGGGGCGATATGCTGGCAGCAGCTGATGCACCACCCGAGGTAGCCGACCAGTTTGAGGCCAAATTGCTGTGGATGAGCGAACACGCTCTTGCCCCTGGGCGGCAGTACTTGATTAAGCACGCATGCAAAGAAGTAAACGCCACCATCACCGACATCAAGTACCGCGAAGATGTGAACAGCGGCGCCCAACTGGCCGCCAAAAAGCTGGGCCTTAACGAGATTGCGGTGGTCAACCTCTCTACCAGTGCCCCGCTGGTGTTTGAACCCTATGCGGTGAATCAAACCCTAGGTGGGTTTATTTTGGTGGACAAGCTGACATTTGAGACGGTGGGTGCCGGCATGATTGATTTTGCATTGCGCCGGGCAAATAACATTCACTGGCAGGTGCTGGAGTTGAACAAGGCAACGAGGGCGGCCCAAAAGCACCAAACGCCGCGCTGTATTTGGTTTACAGGTTTATCGGGTTCGGGAAAGTCAACCATTGCAAACATGCTGGAAAAACGCCTGCATATCGATGGCCGCCACACCTATTTGCTGGACGGAGACAACGTGCGTCACGACCTGAACCGCGACTTAGGTTTTACGGAGGCCGACCGTGTAGAAAACATCCGCCGAGTGGCCGAAGTGGCTCGGCTCATGGTGGATGCTGGGCTGATTGTGGTAGTGAGCTTAATTTCGCCGTTTGCCGCCGAGCGCGCCATGGCGCGCAGCCTGTTTGCGTCAGATGAGTTTATGGAAGTGTTTGTCGATACCCCGTTGGAAGAGTGTGAACGCCGAGACGTCAAGGGGCTGTATGCCAAAGCACGCAAGGGTGAGCTTAAAAACTTTACCGGCATTGACAGTCCCTATGAGTCCCCAACCAAACCAGAAGTGCAGTTAGAGACGGCGCTGCTGTCGCTAGACCAATGCGTGGACAAACTAATGACCTGTTTGATATAGGCCCCATATGGATCTAATGCTGATGGCTGCCGGTGCGATAACCGGATTTGTGGTGGGTTTGACGGGCGTTGGTGGTGGCGCATTAATGACGCCGTTGTTGCTTTTATTGTTTGGGGTAGCACCGCTGACGGCAATTGGCACTGACTTGTGGTTTGCAAAGCTTTGGAAATATTGAGCATTTTTCGCAGTAAAGACATTGGCCCTACAGCTTGTGTAGGCGCGGCGGGACTAGTTTTTGCCCTGATTGTTTGAATACTTATTAAATGTAAATTAAATACAACGAAATCGCTGCCACTTTAGCGTTTCTGGGTATTTGTTCTTTCTTTGTGTTTCCGAGGGAAGTCATCGCTAATTGGTTATCAGTCGCCTCATCTTCGTAATGCCTCCCATCTACTGATCAGGAAAACTGAAAAATTCCTGCGTTGTCATGCAGATTCCCGATCCGATTTCTAAAGAGCATAAATCTGAAGCTAGTTTCGGCGCTACTTCGCGCCATTTAGCTTGCGTACCATTTTTGTCGCAGTTTATGGGTATGCCCGTAATATTCTTAGGCGTTCTTGAGCTTAAAGGACTCATAAATGTTGGAGTGCTCGCAGCTATGCTGGGGTGGGGTTGTCGCTCCACTACTGACAAAGCCCGGGGGGTGGCTCGCCAAAAATTCATTCCCTTTTGGGCGCTCGAAGATGGCTTTCTCCGCTCCTTTTCTACCGGGGAAAACAGCCCACCTTTGTCAATTGTGGTTGATGAACTGGGCATTTATTACGACAGTTCACAGCCCAATGCTTTGGAAAACCTGCTGGCTAGCGAGGCTAATGTCTTGATTGGTTGTTCTGCTTGTGTAGAAGTCGCACATACGGCTCTTAGGATGTATGGTTTGAGCAAGTACAACCACGCAGCTGATTTAGATGAATCCACTGGGGTGTTTGGCTTTGTTGGTATGGATCAGAACCAGGGACATGTTCTGGTGGTTGATCAAACTGTTGGTGATATGTCCGTGACTTTGGGCGGTGCCAGTGCTGAGACTTTTTTAGAAATGCTTGCCGTTGCTCGTGCAGAGAACCCACAGGCCACTATTTATGTTAAGGCGCACCCAGAGGTATCTTTGGGCAGAAAGGGGGGCTACCTGACAGCCGTTCAGTCTGATAGGCGAACGGTTGTGTTGCGAGACGCTGTTAACCCCATGAGTCTCTTCAAGAAAATTGACACGGTTTATGTGGTCACCAGCACCATGGGCTTCGAGGCGCTTCTGGCGGGTAAGCCTGTCGTTTGTTTTGGTGTGCCGTGGTACGCAGGTTGGGGTCTAACGGATGACCGTTGCAAGGACTCACCAGCATGGGCGCGTCGAAATCGCAGGCGTTCGGTGGATGAGTTGTTTGCTGCCGCCTATATTCACTACACCCGTTATCTTGACCCATTAACGCACAGGCGTGGAAACATCACGGACGTTATCCATTGGTTGGTACGTCAAAAAGATATGGCTAGGCAAATGCATGGTGTCAATAGACGTAATCGCGTGATAGGTATTGGCTTTCGTATTTGGAAAGCTGCGACTCTCAAGCCTATATTAGGTTTGCATCATGAGCTAGTGCAATTTATTTCAAATGCAAGCAGTTTAGAAAAACTGTCACTCCAACCCGGAGAAACGTTAGTTTGTTGGGGTGCTAATCCTCACCCTCAGCAAATAGCGTTTGCGAAAGAAAAACAACTGAAACTTTTGCATTTAGAAGACGGCTTCATCCGCTCAGTAGGCTTGGGTTCCGACCTCATTCGTCCGCAGTCCATTGTGTTGGACGAGCGCGGCATTTATTTTGATGCCACGCGTCCCTCTGACTTAGAGCACATGCTCTCCGCCCGTGAATTCACATCGGAAGACGTGCAACGGGCGCAACAGGTGCGAACATTCATCGTTAATCACGCTATTACCAAATACAACCTAGAACCGCTCCAAACCGTGCAATGGCAAAACAATGGCAAATTAGTTGTCTTGGTGCCGGGGCAGGTAGAAGACGACGCCTCTATTCGCCTAGGCTGCACTCATGTGCGTACCAACCTAGATTTATTGCGTGCTGTTCGTGAGGCTCGGCCTGATGCGTTTATTGTTTACAAGCCTCACCCTGACGTTTTGAGCCTCAATCGCAAAGGGCGCGTGGCCTTATCGGCTGCACGCGAGTACGCAGACCATGTAGAGGCGGGTGTGTCGGTGGTAAGTTGCATTGACGCCTGTGACGAAGTGCACACCATGACGTCGCTGACAGGTTTTGATGCTTTGCTTCGAGGTAAAAAGGTCGTGACGTATGGCCAGCCGTTTTATGCAGGCTGGGGCCTCACCGAAGACCGAGCGGTGAATGCAACAGCGTTTGAAAGGCGGCAACGCCGTTTGACTTTGGATGAGCTGGTTGCAGGTGCTTTGCTGCATTACCCCATTTATTGGGATTGGGACTTAAAGGGCTACACCACGTGTGAAGCGGTGTTGCATCGCATTGTTGAGCAGCTTACGGCGTTAGAAGCCAATGGCGGCTTGCAAAAACTGCGTGTTGGTTTTGTCCGGAGGCAGTTGCGCAAGGCTAAGGTGTTGTTTGATAGTTGGACTGGGCGGTTGTGACCGATCAGCCCGTATCGCGCCGCCGGGTCCACTACTTCAGCGGTTTTGATCCACGCGGTGCGGCCTATTACCACCGCTTGTGCAAAGAAGAAGCGGCCAAGCCGCAGGTGCAGGGCGGTACCTTGCGCGTTGGACGCCGTCAGCGCTTAGACAAGCTGATTCACTGCTGGGCGGTGAACTGGCAGAGCGGTGGCAATGATGCAAAGTCTGTCGAAACCCAACATGTGTTTATGTGTTGGGATGACATTATTCGCAGCCACTGGAGCAAAAGCCCGTGGGCTTTAGCCAGGGAGTTTGGGTTCGCCTATCGGGGCATTATTTTTGATGTGGATTTGTCGCGGGTTAAACAAATCTTTC
>Ga0164294_10003196_pt1 | contig 14606 bp, 16 predicted proteins | sample GEODES005metaG_FD_111479 | JGI IMG/M metagenome (GOLD analysis project Ga0164294, IMG submission 111479) | Oligotrophic lake water microbial communities from Sparkling Lake, Wisconsin, USA - GEODES005 metaG | ecosystem: Environmental > Aquatic > Freshwater > Lake | place: USA: Sparkling Lake...
AGCGCATCACATTCGAACTGGTGTAGAGCTCGATTGAAATCACGGGCAGTTTTTTGCCTGAGTTGGTGGCTACCAAACGCACCGCACAAGTGGAGCCTGTGACTTTATCTAAGCCATCTTTTTCAGCCAGCATATTGGCTTCTTGTGCCAATAACTGGCGATACCACTCACCGATGACACCGCGGCAAATAAAGAATTCCTCATCGCCGGTTTTGTGAAAGGGTTCGATATAGGGCCGGCGTTTGGAATCAAAATAAAACAAAGGCTCTTGGCCTTCAAAGGTTCTTTTGGGCCGTTCGGCCGCTGCAGGCGGGCCCTTGCCGTCCGCTTTCTTTTCTTCTTTGGCCGGGGCAGCACTCTCGTCTTTTTTAGCCTCGGGTTTTTTCGCAGGTTCTGCAGCCGCTTCCTTGGGAGGAGCCGGATCATTCGCGCGCGCCAAGTCCACGCCCGCCAAGGCCATCAGCAAGGGCAGCATGTGCAGGAAAGTGGAGAGTTTTTTCATAGGGTCAACAATAGTCGTGTCTTAGGATCGGCACGAATCAAGCGGGCTTGAGCCCAACCAAGCTCAGGGATTTTCAACCGTGTAGCAGGTTTGATCGCGATGCCACTTGCCGGTGTCGGTGACGCAATGGTGCTGAATCAGACGGCGACTGAAGTCCGAGAAAAAATAAGAACGCATGATGGCGGTTTTGTTGGGGACAAAGTTGACCGTTCTGAATACTGGGCATTCTTCATTTTTGATGCAACGTTCAAATTGCCGATTGGTTTCGAACAGCTGAATGCCAATGCGACCAGGTGTCAGGCTTTTATCGGTGCCGTAAGTCACGATGCAGGTTTTGGAATCGACGAAAGGCAATTCGGCCAGTTCGTTGAAATAATTCATTTCAGCCACCACCAATTCCAAAAACCAAGGGGCGACCAAGCCTTTGCATTCGTAATAGTCCAGTTTGTCGTTGTGGTAGACCACTTCGCCCAAGGGCATGCCGTTTTTCGTTAACCGGATCATCGGGTCTTTGCCCGAGTTGGGTGGGCGGGCCTTGGAGGCACGGGGTGCTTGTTCCTGGCCTTCGGCACTTTGGGCACCTTCGTTCAGAACGGCTTCGACCCTGCGGCTGAAATTCTCTTCTTCCTGCGGAGTTGTGGTGCGTTTTTCAGGAATAGGTTTGAACTTGGCTTCGTTCGTGGGTTTGTTGTCCGAGCAACCCACCATGGCCAATGCCAACAGCAAGAGAAGGGTCCATTTGGAAGTGGGTTGGTGCATGGTCAAAGCGGGAAATGGCATGACCTGTATTATCAACTCAAGCTCTGAGCTGAGAAACCGATGTCATAGAGACCATGCGCATTTCAATCCAATTCTTTATAACTACTTTGGCTGCTGCTTTGGCGCTCATGGTGGTGGGGTGTGGGGGCGGATCAAATGCAAATGATGTCATCCCCGCATCTGGAACCGTTGTGAAAACTTGGAATGCCACTAACGGTGTCAACTACCCAAAGCACATGGTTTTTCTAGGTGGGAATTTATACATTTCTAACAACGGATCAATTTTGGGAAATGTAGATGATGACCAAATAATAAAAATAGATGCGAACGGAGCGACTTCAGTTTATTCAACGGTTGGTGAGCCCATTGGCATCGCTGTTAAAAATAACATTTTGTATGTAACAGGTCGAGATCCAGTGAGCGACACGAGTGGTCTTCTTGAACTGAATCCAACTGCTTCTGCACCGAAGGCAGCCACGACGATCAACTACTATGGTTTTGTATTTTCAACAACCAAAATTTATTTGGTAGATGGTGCGAGCATCAGTGTTTTGAATGCGGATTTTTCAACTTCAGCGCCCGCGACCATCAACCTCACCAATTCAGCGCCACAGGGTTTATTGCTTTATGGAAATCGACTTTATGTTTCGAATACGGATGGTTCAATCAGTGTCATAGATACGGATACCCACACTTTGATCGCAGATTTATTTTCTGCAAATTCATTTGCTCGCCCAAATGCAATGGTCTTAGATGGATTGGGGAATATGTATGTTGCCAACGCCGGCAGTGGCGTTGGTGAAGGTGGGTCCATCAGCAAAGTCAATCTAGCCACACTTGCCAAAGAAACCTTTGTCACTGCAACGCAGGTGGGCTTGTGCGGCGCTGCGGGACTTGCGATCAAAGACGGGTATATCTACGTCAGCAATGGCACATGCAACACACCTGCATTGAGGCACAGAATCCTCAAAATCAAACTCTAAATTACCGCTTTTCGTATTGCGCCTTGCCAAACAAAGTCTCCATCGCCTTCTTGTCGTTTTGCAAAGGCTTGCGTAAATCCGCCAAAACCTCACAGCCGCGAATCACCGCTGGGCGTTCGTTGATCATGTCAAACCATTCTTTCAAGCGCGGGAAGTCGGCCCAATCAATGCCTTGATTTTTCCAACTGCGCAGCCAAGGATAAATCGCGATGTCGGCAATGCTGTAGGTTTTGCCAGCGATATACGGATGCAGGGCCAGTTGTTTGTCCATCACACCATACAAGCGCCGCGCTTCGTTGGTGTAGCGGTCAATGCCGTACTGAATTTTTTCAGGGGCATAAATCCTGAAATGGTGGGCTTGCCCCAACATCGGCCCAACGCCGCCCATCTGGAACATCAGCCACTGCAACACCTCGTATTTGGCGCGGTCACTTTTGGGCATGAATTTGCCAAACTTGGCCGCCAGGTAAATCAAAATCGCACCCGACTCGAACAGGCTGATGGGTTGACCATCAGGCCCATGCGGGTCCACCAAGGCGGGGATTTTGTTGTTGGGGCTGATGGTTAAAAACTCGGGCGTGAACTGTTCGCCTTGCCCGATGTGGATGGGATGCGCCAGCCAATCGCGGCCCAAACGCAGGCCACATTCCTCCAACATGATGTGGACTTTATGGCCGTTGGGTGTGGGCCAGCTGTAGACATCAATCATCATGAACCTCGGGTGACAGGCATTTCAACGTCTTGGGGCGCGGTGCTGATGTGTCGCGCCAACTCCAGTTTGGCAATCGCATTGCGGTGCACTTCATCTGGACCATCGGCCAAGCGCAAGGTGCGTTGATTGGCGTAAGCGTAGGCCAGCGGGAAATCGTCGCTGACACCGCCACCGCCATGGGCCTGAATGGCCCAGTCGATGATTTGGCAGGCCATGTTGGGTGCAATCACTTTGATCATGGCGATTTCCGTGCGCGCGATTTTGTTGCCGACGGTGTCCATCATGTAGGCGGCCTTCAGGGTCAGCAAGCGGGCTTGCTCGATCATGATGCGGCCGTCGGCCAGGCGCTCATGCCACACCCCTTGGGCGGACACGGGCTTGCCAAACGCGACACGGCTGTTCAAGCGTTTGACCATGAGTTCCATGGCGCGCTCAGCCGCACCGATGGTGCGCATGCAATGGTGAATCCGGCCTGGGCCCAGGCGGCCTTGGGCGATTTCAAAGCCACGGCCTTCACCCAACAGCAAATTGCCGACCGGCACACGCACATTTTTCAGGTCCACTTCCATGTGGCCGTGAGGCGCATCGTCGTAGCCAAACACGGACAGGGGTCGCATGACGGTGACGCCGGGCGCATTGGCCGGCACGATGATCATGCTTTGCTGCGAGTGACGTGGTGCGTCAGGGTCTGTTTTGCCCATCACGATGTAGACAGCGCAACGGGGGTCACCTGCACCAGACGACCACCATTTGCGACCATTGATGACGTAATGGTCACCATCGCGTTCGATGCGAGTTTGGATGTTGGTGGCGTCTGAAGAGGCCACCTCGGGTTCGGTCATCAAAAAAGCGGAGCGAATCTCGCCGCGCAACAAAGGCTCCAGCCATTGGTCTTTGAGTTCTTCACTGGCGTAGCGCTCGAAGGTTTCCATGTTGCCGGTGTCCGGCGCCGAGCAGTTGAACACCTCGGCGGCGAAGGGCACGCGGCCCATGATTTCGCACAGAGGCGCGTATTCCAAGTTGCTCAAACCCTCGGGCGCACGTTTGCTGTGTGGCAAAAACAAATTCCACAGTCCCGCTTTGCGGGCCAAGGGTTTGAGTTCCTCAATCAGTTTGGTGGGCACCCACGCATTGCCCTTGGCACGGTTCTCAGCGATTTCTTGGAAAAAGCGTTTTTCATTCGGATAGATGTGTTCGTCCATGAAGGCGATCAAGCGCGCTTGCAGGGTTTTGACCTTGTCGGTGTAATCGAAATTCATGAGGTGCTCCGGTTGTAATGGTTGTCAGTGAGAACTGCGTTGGGCGAACAGCCAGGCCAATTCGGCCATGGGGCGCGCGCCAGCGCCTGATGCTTTGGCCTCGGCGCTGGAGGCGGTGCCGTCTTCCACGCGCTTGGCAATGCCTTGCAAAATGGCCGCGATGCGGAACATGTTGTAGGCCAGGTAGAAATTCCAATCCTTTTTCAGCGCATCCAGTGTGGTGATGCCCGAACGCTGGCAATACAAGTCGATGTACTCGTCTTCCAATGGAATGCCCAAGGCCGCATGGTCCAGGGCACCAATGCCCCGAAAGCTGCCGGGCGGGATGTGCCAAGACATGCAGTGGTAACTGAAGTCAGCCAAGGGGTGGCCCAGCGTGGACAGTTCCCAGTCCAGCACCGCCAAAACGCGGGGTTCGGTGGGATGGAAGATCAGGTTGTCCAAACGGAAATCGCCGTGCACGATGCAGGTGAGATCGGCGCGGGCGCTGGCGGGCATGTTGGCCGGCAGCCAGGCCATCAGCTTGTCCATTTCTGCAATCGGTTGCGTGACCGACGCCACATACTGTTTGCTCCAGCGGCCAATTTGGCGGTCAAAGTAGTTGCCCGGTTTGCCATAGCTTTCCAAGCCTTGCGCTTTGTAATCGACGGCATGCAATGCGGCGATGACGCGGTTCATTTCCAGATAAATCTCGCGCCGCTCTGCAGGGTTCATGCCAGGCAAGGCTTGGTCCCACAGAACACGACCTTGCACGAATTCCATGACGTAAAACGCGCGGCCAATCACTGCTTCGTCTTCGCACAGCACGTGCATTTGGGCAACCGGCACGCCAGTGCCATGCAGACCGCGCATGACCTTGAACTCACGCTCGATCGCATGGGCAGAAGGGAGCAACTTGGCCACTGGACCGGGTTTGGCCCGCATCACATAACTGGCGTTGGGTGTGTTGAGTTTGTAGGTTGGATTGGACTGGCCGCCCTTGAACATTTCGACTTGCAGCGGCCCTTCAAAGCCGGTCATGTGCTGCATCAACCATTGTTCGAGTGCTTCGGTGTCGAACCGGTGTGCGTCGCTCACCTCACGGGTGCCGACGAAATTGTCAAAATTGCTCATGCATTACTCCGCAGCGCTGATCTGCATCAAGGCCTGTTGATTTCGAATGACCAAGCCGCCCGGTTCGATGCGCAAAGCCTCCTCGCGTTCCATCGCTTTGAGTTCTTGATTGACCCGTTGACGGGATGCGCCCAGCAACTGCGCCAGTTCCTCTTGCGCCAAATGCAAGCCGATGCGAATTTCGTCGGCGTGATTCAAAGAAGGCACGCCGTAGCTGCGGGCCAAATGCAGCAACTGCTTGGCCAAACGGGCCCGCAGCGGCAAGGTATTGAGGTCTTCCACCAAGCCGAACAACTGCCGTATGCGCCGCGCTTGCAGGCGCAGCATGGCGTCGTAGAACTCGACATGAATGGCGAGTATTTTCTGGAAATCGGCTTTGGCCACGCACAGGATGGTGGTGTCCCCGTGGGCGTACACGTCGTGGGTGCGGCTGTCGCCGTCCAAAATCGCCACATCGCCAAACCAAATGCCGGGCTCCACATAAGTGAAGGTGATTTGTTTGCCCGACAAAGCCGTGCTGCTCACCCGCACCGCGCCTTTGGCGCAGGCCATCCATTCTTCTGGCGAGTCGCCGCGTGCAGCGATCAGGTCGCCGTCTTTGAGTCGTTTGACATACGCGCATCGAAGAATATCGTGTCGAAGAGAGGGTGAAAGGGAAGAAAACCAGCGTCCGGCGTTGACAGCCTCGCGTTCTTCAATGGTAAGGATTGGATCGTCCATCGTCTGTCTTTTGGGTGACCACAGGGTCAAAACGTGTCGCCAGCGAGACCGCTGGCAGGGGTGAAAAAATCAGGGTTTGTAGTGTGGGCTGTCTTTGTTTAAAAAAGCCTGGATGCCAATCCCCGCATTCGGGTGGTGCAGATTATTGACGAAGTGCTTTTTTTCCAAGGGCAGATGGGTGTAAAGGTCATGTTGGCTGGCTGCTTCGAGCAGTTCTTTGATGCTGGCCAAGGCGTTGGGCGCGCGTTGGTTCAAGCGTTCGGCCAGCAACAGGGCTTGGTTCAGGGCGTCACCAGAGGGACAGAGTTGGTTGACCAATCCCCAAGCCTGCATATCGGATGCGCTGATTTTGTCGCCCAGCATCAGCCATTGACTCACCAAAGACCGGGGCAGGGCACGCGCCAAATGCCAACTGCCGCCGCCATCAGGCGACAAACCGATCGAGCTATAGGCCATCACAAAAACGCTGTCTTGTGCGGCCACCAACAAATCGCAGGCCAAAGCCAAGGAAAACCCTGCGCCGGCGGCGGCCCCTTCAACCGCTGCAATCACCGGTTTGGGAAAGGTGCGAACGGCTTCAATCCAGTTGTGCAGGCCTTCAATGCTTTGAGCTTGATGTTCGGGGGGCAATGCGCGGTTGGCCAGCAAGCGGTTCAGATTGCCGCCGGCGCAAAAATGAGCGCCCTCACCCGTCAGGACGACGCTGCGAACATCCGGATTGCTTTCGGCCACGTTCAGGGCTTCCACGCCAGCGCTGTACATCTCCGGCCCCAAGGCGTTGCGGTGTTCCGGGTTGGAGATGGTCAGGACCAAGGTTTGGCCTTCGCTGTGGCTTTTGAGTTGGGCAGTCATGGCGTCAATGGCTGGTGTGCAAAAGGCTCAAGCCCAAGGCGCCACGGCGACGTAGCCATGGGCTGGGGCGGTAGCGCGGATCACCGTAAACGGTTTGCAGATTGAACAACACTTCCAGCAGGTTGTCTGCGCCCAAGCTGTCGCCGAGTGCCAGCGGGCCTTTGGGGTAGCCCAGACCCAAGGTGACGGCGGTGTCCAAGTCTTGGGGTGTGCAAATACCTTGCTGGCAGATGTCGCTGGCAATGTTGACGATTTGCGCCAACACCCGTTGGGTGACGAAACCGCCACTGTCTTCGATGACACTGACCGCTTTGCCATCCTTGGCGAACAAGGCGATGGCGGCGTCACGCATGTCGCGGCGCGTGGCAGGGTTGGTGGCCAAGACACGGCGTTTGGTGGCGGCGTCTGGCATCAACAAGTCCAGCCCCAGCGTGCGTGCAGGGTCGAGCCGCTCGACGATGGCGCAGGTGGTGACGTCAAAGCCCAACGGCGCCACCAAACAAAGTGCTTGTGGCGAAGGGGCAGCGCCGGTTTCGATCTTGGCGCCCAAGTCCTTGAGAAGTTGCAGGAGTTCAGCGCGACGGGCGGCGCGTGCTGATACCCAAACAGGCGGCCATTCGGCGACATGCGGTGTGGCAGGCTCGGGGGGCAGCTGCGCTTTGCCATCCATGTAGGTGTAGAAACCTTGACCCGATTTGCGACCCAGCCAGCCCCCTGCCAAGCGTTGGCTGGTGATGACGTTGGGACGGTAGCGCGGCTCTTCAAAATATTGGTGGTAGATCGACTCCATCACCGGATGCGACACGTCTAAAGCCGTGAGGTCCAGCAATTCAAACGGGCCGAGCTTGAAACCCACTTGGTCTTTCAATATCCGGTCGATGGTGGCGAAATCGGCAATCCCTTCAGAGGCCGTACGCAGCGCTTCGGTGATGTAACCACGTCCTGCATGGTTGACGATGAAGCCGGGGGTGTCTTTGGCGCGCACCGCCTGGTGCCCCATGGCTGCAGCCCATTGCATCAGGCTTTGACAAGTGGCTTCGCTGGTGGCCAAACCAGCCACGACTTCAACCACTTTCATGAGTGGTACGGGGTTAAAAAAATGAAAACCGGCAAACCGCTGGGGGTGTTGCATGTCGGCCGCCAGCGCCGTGACAGACAAAGATGAGGTGTTGCTCGCAATGATGGCTTCGCTGCTGAGTAAGTTCTCAAGCTGGGCGAACAATGCTTTTTTGACGCTGAGGTTCTCGACAACAGCCTCGATAACCATCTCACATGGGGCCAGGTCGTGCAAATGTTCAGCGGCTTTCAAGCTTTGCCCAAAGTGGGTCACTTGTTCGGCTGTCAGCCGGCCTTTTTCGTGCAATTTTTGCCATTGCGCACGCACTGAGGCACACGCCTTGTCAGCGGCACCGGGGACCACATCGAACACCAGCACCTGACAAGGCACTTGAGTGGCGATTTGGGCGATGCCTTGGCCCATGGCCCCAGCGCCCACCACGCCGATTGTTTGAATCAAACTTTTCATATAAATCATTATGGCCCAGTGCTCCAAGGGCCAGCCAGAGAATGTGTGGGCCGCGTGATCCAAAGGTGAGCCAGAGAATGTGTGGGCCGAATGATCCAAAGGCGAGTCAGAAAACGTGTGCCAGAATGATTTCAATATCCATCAACCTGCCGAGGGGACACCATGACACTCAAGCTTTGCGGCTTTGCCGCCAGCAATTACTACAACAAACTGAAACTGCAGTTGCTTGAAAAAGGCGTGCCGTTTGAAGAGGAGTTGGTTTGGACGGGAAACAGCCACCCTAAATTGGTGTCCCGCTCGCCCATGGGCAAGGTGCCCTTTTTAGATACGCCTGATGGCTATATCTCTGAATCTTTGGTGTGTGCCGACTATATTGAAGCGGCCTACCCCGATCACCCATTGCTGCCAGCCTATCCGTTTCAAGCCGGCAAAGTTCGAGAACTGATTGTTTATCTGGAATTGCACATTGAGTTGGTGGTGCGGGCCTTGTATCCACAGGCTTTTTTTGGCGGCCAAGTCAGTGACGGCACAAAAGAAAAAGTTCGTCAGCAATTAGCGCGAAATGTGCCGGCTTTTGCAGCCTTGGCCAAATTTTCGCCCTTTGTGGCAGGTGAGCAGTTCACGCTGGCTGATTGCGCAGCAGCGTTTCATTTGCCAATTGCGGTGTCTGCTTGCAAGCTGGTGCTGGGAGAAGACCTGCTGGCCGAATTGCCCGTGAAAGCTTACAGCCAGCAGATGTCGCAGAACCCGCACATGGCCAAAATCTTGGCCGATCGCAAAGCCAACAGCGAGTTGATGACGACATTGCTGAGTCGGAAAAAATAACGCGCTCAGCAGTCGCGCAACCGCTCAGTTGCTGAATGAAGCGCGCTGATTTTCCAGTGCGATCAGTCTGTCGAGTTCGGCGCAAACATCGGCCATGCGACCCGAGATGACCATGCGTCCAGCCGTGTGACGAGGCGGGCGCTGGTCTTCAGCCACGCGCACCACGCGCAAGGGACGCTGGCCTACTCCACAGGGCATGGTGGACACAGGTGTTTTGACCATGATGGAAGACATGAGTGCGCGGTACGCGGCATCGACACGATGAAGAACGGGCTGCTTGGTCCAAAGGGTGGTGTTCATGGGGTCTCCTGGGCTTAAAACTGGTTGCGGATCAGGCCGACGGCCAAGCCTTCAATCTGGAAGGGCTCGCCAGCGCGGACATGGATGGTGTCGAAATCAGGGTTTTCGGGGTGCAAAGCGATGCCTTGCGGGGACTTTTGGAAACGTTTGACGGTGACTTCTTCGCCCAAACGCGCCACCACAATTTGTCCGTTGCGCGCTTCTTGGGTGGATTTGACCGCCAGCAAGTCGCCGTCCATGATGCCGATGTCACGCATGGACAGACCTTTGACCTTGAGCAGATAGTCGGGCTGCTGCTGGAACAAGGACGCCTCGACTTGGTAGGTTTGCTCGATGTGTTCTTGCGCCAAGATGGGTGAACCGGCGGCCACGCGGCCCACCAAGGGCAGCATGAGCTGGCCCAAGCCGGGCAGGGTGAATTGCTTGAAACCGCTGCCTCCCATGACGGGTTCGGGGGGGCTTTTCAAGCGAATGCCCCGGGAAGTACCGCTGACCAATTGGATGACGCCTTTGCGGGCCAAGGCCTGCAGGTGCTCCTCAGCGGCATTGGGGGACTTGAAACCGAGCGCTGCGGCGATCTCGGCACGTGTGGGCGGTGCACCGGTGTTTTGGATGGCGGTTTGGATGAGTTCCAAAATTTGTTGCTGCCGGGCTGTGAGCTTGACGTGGTCCATAAGAGGCTCCTGCACTATGCTTGGGGTTCGGGAAAATATTCAAACAAGCTGTTTGGATATCCAGTAACTGTATTTTTAACCAGTTTTTAAGCTTTGGCAAGCATGCAACCCCAAATAAATTTCAAAACCATGGTCTTGGGTACTGGCGGCACCATCGCCGGTTTGGTCATTGATGCTTCAAATCCAAGCAATTACAAGGCTTCCCAGTTAGCAATAACTGACATATTGCGGCAAGCCGGCATTTCAACATCGCTCTTAGAACTGCACGATGTGGCGCAAATCGACAGCAAAGACATGGGTGCAGCGGTTTGGCGCAGGCTCCTTCAAGCGGTTGTGACGGCCCAACAACGCGCTGATGTGCAAGCCATCGTTATCACGCACGGCACAGACACATTGGAAGAAACCGCGTTTTTGCTTGACCTGATGGGGCCTTGGACAAAACCCGTGGTGCTGACTTGCGCGATGCAACCGGCTGACTCGCCCACAGCGGATGGTCCCGGCAATCTGCGAGATGCCCTGCTGTTGGCGCACCATCCCGCGTTCACAGGCGTGGCAGTGGTTTGCGCGGGCCAAGCGCACCACGCCCAGCATGTGCAAAAAATAAGAACCGACCAGAACGATGCGTTTTCCAGTGGCTTGCGCCAACCTCTGGCCCAGATGCACGATAGGCAATGGGCGTTTTTTGAAGAACTGGCTTCAGCTTCAAGCACCGATCCATGGGGGCCAGCATCTGGGCGCGTCACGTCTCTGAACCCCACCCCAATCGCTTCATTACCCATGGCAAATTGGCAGCGCCCCAGCCTGGAAACCCTCTTGAACACCGCAGATTGGCCAAGAGTTGAGTGGCTCACCAACCACGCCGATGCCGACGGCGACATGGTGTTGGATTTGTTGTCCATCGGGTCCAAAGGCCGTCGACCCTTGCGCGGATTGATAGTGGCTGCTACCGGCGCAGGCACTGTCAGTATTGGACTTGAAGAGGCGCTAATGAAAGCCCAGGCCGCAGGCGTGGTGGTTTGGGTCAGCAGCCGATGTGTTTGGGGGAAAGCGCAGTTTTACGAGCCCAAACCTTGGGGTCAGGCCACGCCATTGAACCCGGCCAAAGCCATGGTGGCGCTTCGGATCATGTTGCTGGCCGAGGCGCATTCAGTTGAATGAAGCCCACCCAGAGCCTGCATGGTCACCCCGCTGAGGGGGAAAGCAAAACCTAGGAAGCCAAGGCCAGCAAGGCGCGTGACTTGATTTCTTCAACGCTCCCTTGGCCGCTGATGGCGCGGTATTTGGGCGCTGTCGCGGGGTCGGATTGGGCCCATTGGGCGTAGTAATCGACCAAGGGGCGGGTTTGCGCGCTGTAAACCTCGAGGCGTTTGTTCACTGTCTCTTCTTTGTCATCGTCGCGTTGAATAAGCGGTTCGCCGGTCACATCGTCGATGCCTGCGACCTTGGGAGGGTTGAATTTCACATGGTAGGTACGGCCACTGGCCACGTGGGCGCGACGCCCGCTCATGCGCTCGATGATGGCCTCGAATGGCACGTCAATCTCCAGCACGCAGTCGAGCTGGACACCGGCCTCTTTCATTGCATTGGCTTGCGGAATCGTGCGGGGAAAGCCGTCGAACAAAAAGCCATTGGCGCAGTCAGGGTGAGTGATACGTTCTTTGACCAGGCCAATGATGATGTCATCGCCGACCAAGCCACCCGCGTCCATGACTTGTTTGGCCGCCAAGCCCATTTCAGTGCCGGCTTTGACAGCGGCGCGCAGCATGTCGCCCGTTGAAATTTGGGGGATGCCGTATTCCTTGCAAATGAAAGTGGCTTGGGTGCCTTTGCCGGCACCGGGTGCGCCCAACAGAATCAGTCTCATTGTCGTCCTTGGTGGTTCAGCCCCGTCTTGGCGGGATGTTTTTTTTTCAGTGGTGCCGAGAATAGCATGCGGTCTTGATGCCTTAGGGGCGAGTCGAAGCCTGAAGCAGCGACCGCACCCTTGCCAAATCTTCAGGGGTGTCGACGCCTGCTGGGCTGACGTGGTCTGACACATGCACGGCTATGTGATGACCGTGCCAGATGGCCCGCAACTGCTCTAAAGATTCGGCCAATTCGGTAGGTGCTGGCGACAGCTTTGGAAAGGTTTTCAAAAATCCGACACGGTACGCATACAAACCGACGTGACGCAGCACAGGGTAGGGCGGAAGCGCGTCAGTTTCGCCATCACGCCAAAACGGAATGCTGGCGCGGCTGAAATAACTGGCGCGGTGCTCAGCGTTCAACACCACCTTGACAACATGCGGGCTGCGCCAATCGGCGGCGTTGTCGATGGCGTGGGCCAAGGTGCTCATGCTGCAATCTGGGGAGCGGGCCAGCAATCCTGCCACGTCATTGATGAGGCCGGGATCGATCAGTGGTTCGTCGCCCTGCACGTTCACCACAATGGTGTCGTCGTCCAAGCCGAGTAAGCTGGTGGCTTCGGCCAGGCGATCGCTGCCGCTGACATGGTCGATGCGGGTCAAAAGAGCTTGCACGGCATGCGTTTGGCAGGCTTTCACGATGCGGGGGTCATCAGCCGCAACCACAACCTGTGACGCCTCAGACTGCCCGGCACGCTGGGCCACCCGAACCACCATCGGCAGTCCGTCCAAGTCGGCCAGCGGTTTGTTGGGGAGTCGGGTGGAAGCCAGCCGCGCTGGAATCAGCACGACAAAAGGGGGGTGCGCCATTCAGCGTTCCACTTCCTCATCGGTGAGGGTGCGGGCCTCGACTTCCAGCAGCACCGGAATACCGTCGCGTATGGGATAGGCCAAACGCGCGCTGCGTGACACCAATTCGTTCATCTCTGGGCGGTAAATGAGCGGGCCTTTGGTCACGGGGCAGACCAGCAATTCAAGGAGTTTTTTATCCATGGCGGGATGATAGTCTTTGTACATCTAGCGCGAGTTGGTTCAGCAAGGCATCGGGCAATTGGCAGTCCAGCGGCACCGCCCATGCTTGTGGGAAATGCGGCCACAGCTTGACGGCGTCTTTTTCGGTGCACAGCAGTTGTTCAGGCCGGGTGGATTGCCATTGGTTCAATGGCGCGTGGTCGGGCAAGGCGTGCGTGGCGGCCAAGGTCAAACCCTGGGCTTGCAGCGCTTGGAAAAACAACTCGGGCTGGGCAATCGCTGCCAAGGCTTGCACGGCTTGCCCTTGAAAGCTGTCGAGCGTTCGGGTCTGGCCTTTGCCGTTCACGGCCTGCGCCGACAGTTGCCGTGAGGCTGCATGGCTGTTCTCGAAAGCATGCAAACCTGTGTGCACCAAGTACTGTCGGGTTGGGCTGCGCGGGTGGCGAGGCCAAGGCTCGCGCAGCGGCCCAGCCGGCAGCAACCAGCCGTTACCCAAAGCGCGGTCGTCAAACACACACAAGGCGATGTCGTGCTGCATGGCATGGTGTTGCAAGCCGTCATCGCTGATGATGAGTTGCGTGCGGGGGTAGGCCTGCAGCAAGGCTTGGGCGGCCAAGGCACGTTGTCGACCCACGAAGACAGGAATTTTGCAGCGCTGCTTGACCAGGACGGCTTCATCGCCCAGTTGATCTGCGGCACTGTCTCGCTGCACTTCCTGAACCCGCCGGTTGTCCACGCCATGACCACGGGTGATCACCCCCACCTGCCAGCCCCGTCGCTGGAAATAATCCGCCAAGTGCATAACGATGGGGGTTTTGCCGGTGCCGCCAACCACCACATTGCCCACCACCAAAACAGGCACAGGCAGACAAATGCTGGCACGCCAACCGAAAAGGTAACTTTGATCATTCAGGAATAACCAAGCGCGACTCAAGAGGGTCAGCGGCCATAGCAATCGGGTCAACCAGCCTTTGGTTTGCCAGGACTGGCGCAGCAAGTGGGCAGTGGGGTGCATGGGTCAGGCGTGGTCAGTCAATGAATCGATGGGTATCACGGCATGGACTCGGTGCCTCAAGGCAGGGTTGTCGTCTGACTGCGGGTTTGCGCCGAAAAGGTGATTTGTTGCAAGCCGCTGCTTTGAGCGGCTTCCAGGACCAACATCACGGATTGGTGACTGGCCCGCGCATCGGCGCTGATAACCACCAACGGGTTACTCACCTCTTTCGCGGCCAATGCCAAGGCTTGCGCCAAGGCGGCAACGCTGGCGGGCACCACCGTTTTTTGCACCAGGAATTGACCATCACTGCTGACATTGATGCGAATCTCATGCGGGCGTTCTTGTTGTGGCGTGGTGTCGGCTTGCGGCAAACGCAAGTCGAGTTGGGTCAATCGGCCATAGGTCGTGGTCATCATTAAAAAGATGAGCACCACCAACAACACATCAATAAACGGAATCAGGTTGATCTCGGGTTCGGTGGATATGCGGCGCGCAAATCGCATGGTCAA
>Ga0164294_10003197_pt1 | contig 14601 bp, 9 predicted proteins | sample GEODES005metaG_FD_111479 | JGI IMG/M metagenome (GOLD analysis project Ga0164294, IMG submission 111479) | Oligotrophic lake water microbial communities from Sparkling Lake, Wisconsin, USA - GEODES005 metaG | ecosystem: Environmental > Aquatic > Freshwater > Lake | place: USA: Sparkling Lake...
CTGTTCTTGCCAGAATCTTTCTGAACAATGAAAAAGAATCAATGTTTTTATCCAAATAACCAACAATATTAACATCATCAGTTGTGCCGATTTTAAATTCTAACTTTTTACAACTGTTCATGCTAAAACCCGCAATCAATAGGGATGCAGCGAAAAAATAATATACAATTTTTTTATTCATGATTGACAATTGAGTTATTTATAAAAAGGGTTTTGTACCAATAATTTATTGGTTTGCATTTCGTAAAGGAAGATGGGCATATAGTGACTGTTCTTATCTCTTAGTTTATTGATTGCCGCTTGTTGCCTGTCTGACGGTACACTTATGCGGGCTGAATTGAGCAAGAAAATAATGTCTTGATAATTGTTCCTTTTTGCATTTCTCAACAAATCATACCACCGCTTACCTTCAAAGGCGAATTCCCGCTGGCGTTCCTGCAAGATATATTCAGTCATAGCTGTTTTACTTGTAGAATCCATGGTCTGACTAAAATCAAAAGCCTTTGCACGCTCTCTAATAGTTTTAACCAACCGAGATGCTTCAATGGGTTGATTGAGCTGATTGATGGCCTCTGCTTTCATCAACAAAACATCAGCATAACGGTAAAAAATCCAATGTGCATACGATTGATCCGGGGCCCTTGTTGATGTTCCAAATCCATTGGCTCCAATGTATTTCCAAATCGCCAAATCGGATGCTCTGAGCGATACTCCATCACCTCGTTGATCTACCAGTGGCACGGCATTAAGCAAATCCACACCAAAAACTTCATCCATCAAATGCGGTGCTGCTCCCCATCGCCTGGTGCTTGCAACATGCATAAAATAAAATGGATTCAATTTCTGTGCATCAAACTGCAGTTCAAAAATACTTTCGTTGGAATTTCCTTCAAAATAGATTTCAGTGAACAAATTCGAATTTCCTCCTATCAAACCGAAATTCTTTGAATTAATCACTTTATCACATTCAGCAGCCGCTTCAGTGTATTTCTCCATCCATAAATACACATCTGCAAGGATGGTATTTACCGTATAACGGGTAACCCTTCCCTTGTCTGTATCCAATGCCCCGTAAGTTGTTGGCAAACTTTTTTCGGCCTCGGTAAGGTCCTTTACCACCTGTATAAAAATGCTATCTTGGCTTGACTTAGGTATGGGTTTGATGTCTTCATCACTGATGGTTGCATCTAGCTTTAATGGCACGTCTTTAAAGGTTCTTGCCAAATAGAAATACATCAATGCGCGAATTGTCAACGCTTCTCCTGTAGCCCGTTTCAATTGAGCAGTTGAAAAAGTATTGTCTTTCGCCAACACACCAGGAGCTAACTCGATTACGGTATTGCAATAATTGATAGTCTGATACACACTTCTCCAATTGGAATAAATATTGGTGGGAAGAATATTCAGGTTGACAATATCATATTCACTGTCGTTTGCCCTAAACCCAGGCGCAACCATGTCGCCTCTTGTTTCACCCCAAATAAAAAAATATTCTGCAAGCGACAAATCATTTGCCGTGCTTCCGAGCATTGACGCATAAATTCCTGTAACAGCTGCATTAACTTGTTCTTTGGTCTGCCAAAACTCTTCCCGCACAATACCATCAAGCGGTTTTAGGTCGAGGTATTTTTTACAAGAGATACTGCCGAAAACCACAATTGTGAGGGCGATATATATAATTGACTTCTTCATTTTTGGGGTCCTATTAATTTTCTAAAAAATTATTTTTTCAATCGTTCAAATTAGAAGCCTGCCACCAATCCTATGGTAAAAATTCTGGCAGGTGGTGTCATGGAATAATCATAGGCTATCCTAAATGGATCTGCACCGGTTGCACTTACTTCAGGATCTTGCCCTGTATACCTGCTTAAGGTGAAGAGGTTTTCCCCAGTGATATATGCACTGATGGTCTTCATTTTGAACTTTGACAAAACCTTCTTGTCAAAAGTATACCTTACCGTTAATGACCGGAATCTAACAAAAGAAGCATCTTCCACATATCTGTCACTTCCCAACCAGTTGTATCCTCCGGCAATTACCGCTCTTGGAATGTCTGTTACATCACCTTCTTTCCTCCAACGTCTCAATGTTGCAGTACTTTGGTTGTCAAAATAATACATGTTGGTTGTTGTCAACTTTGTTCCATTTACAATATTATACCCATAACGGAAGTTGAAAAATGTAGATACTTTCAACTTGTCCTTCCATGTAAATGATGGTCCAAACCCACCTGAAAGCTTTGGATTGCTGTTTCCGAGGTAAACAACATCCATGTAATTAATATTTCCATCATTGTTGATGTCCTCATAAATGGCATCCCCTGGTTGGAAAACATAATCGATATTGGGATAATTAAATCTCATGTAAACGATTTGTCCGTTTGGACCAATAATCTGCTTTCCTGTATTGCTTTGGGCGATTGTTGCGGCCTTGTCTTTATATACCCCTTTATACTTGTATCCGTAAAAAGAACCAAATGGATTGTCAACTTGTAACAACCTTATGTAATTCCCCAGCTGTGTTGCGTCTCCTTTGCTGCTTGGGTAAAATTCTGATATCTCACGGATGATATTCTCATTGCGAGAAATATTAAAATCGAACCCCAAACCCCAATTTTTCTTCTTGATAGGGGTCGTCCATACGGCAACTTCCCAACCTCTGTTATCTAAAGTTCCAACGTTTAAGTTCACACTGTTAAACCCTGTAAAAGAGGCAATTTGAAGTCCATCAAAATAAAGGTCTTTCGTCCTATTTCTATAAACCTCTGCATCCATCCTAATCCTCCCTTTGAAAAAAGAAACATTTGCACCTAGATTTGAACCGTGTATTGTTTGCCACCTGAGGTTTTTCAATTCCATTGTTGCTGGATAAACCCCACTCTGTCCTAAATAACTCCAGTTATATGTTGAATATCGGTTGTAAAAAGTGTAATCGTATCTTGGAGCTTCACCACTTTGACCATAACTGGCTCTCAAGCTTAGATCATCTAAATTCTTGAATTTCTCAAAATACTTCTCCCCAGACACCCTCCAACGCATTGATACAGAGGGGAATAGCCCGTATTTATAATTAGGACCAAACCTTGAGTTTCCATCGCCCCTGAGACCTGCATTGATGATGTATTTGTCTTTATAAGAATACTGTGCACTAACCACCGCGCCTACACTTCTTGTTTCAGTTGTATTTGAAATTGCACGCAACTCTTCATTTTGTGTTCTTGATGCATTCGAAGGATCGGTAAGCAAAGATGATGCTGTATTAGATGTCATCAATTCCTGACTCAATGCTTTGTAGTCGTTTGTTAAGATGCTCAAGAAACTGACAAAAGAATGATTCCTATTTTTCAATTGAGGTGTATAAACCAAGTTCGATTTCGTGCCCACGCTAAACAAGTCAATATCTCCATCGTATGCCCTGTTTACTACTGTTTCGATATTTGGCCTTCCTGTTGCGATTTGTGGAAGGAAACTCTGATTTTTTGTGTTGTTGATATCGAACTGTACGTCAAAGGTTGCTTTCAAAACCTTTTTAATAATATCGTAGTTCATTTGAAAACGAGGAACTATGCGCTCACCCAAAACATTGTATTTTGCCTTTGCTGCCATGGCTACCGGATTATAAATACGGCTGTACTGTCCTTGCACATTGGCTGCTGGTGAAAAATAGTTGGGTGATAGATTTCCTAACTCATCGTATTCAAACACACTCATATTAGGCATTTTGATGTAAGCTACACCACGTATAGCACCATCTCTTGCACTTAAATAATTCCTATTTTGGTCTGTATGGGTATAGGCTATGCTGGTGAAAATCTTGATTTTTTCAGATATGTTATAATCCAAATTGATCCTTGTGTTGATTCTTTTCAAGTCTGTTCCCAATGTGGTACCTACCTGATCAAAATATCCGATTGATGCAAAATACCTTGCCTTTTCTCCTCCTCCACTCATGCTTACCGTATGATCTTGGAGTGCTCCAACACGAGATATGGCATCCACCCAATTTGTATTGTTGCTGTAGTTATTATACCAATAAGGATCATTCGGGTCGTAATTAAATTCCCTTACATTCTGACTGTTCAATGTTGATCCATTTCTGTTGATGAATGCTTCAGGTATCAAAGTTGAATACTGATCTCCATTCAACATTGGTATAGGAGCTGGCAAAAACGAAGAAGAACCTTTGAATGTATACGTAATGGATGGTTTCCCAATGCTTCCTCTTTTGGTTGTAATCACCAAAACTCCGTTTGCTGCCCTTGAACCCCAAATCGCCGTTGCCGCTGCATCTTTCAAAACAGTGATGTCTTTAATATCTGCTGGTGATATGTTTAACAACTGCGCATATCCCTGCTCATCAGCAGTTCCAAAATTAAAATCACCGGGAATTTCAGTATCATAAGGCATTCCATCAACCACAATCAGTGGCGTTCCTGTACTACTGATTGAAGAAACACCACGTATCCGGATATTCATTGCGGCTCCTGGATCTCCACTTGTTGCAGTGATGTCTACACCACTCAAACGTCCTTGTAAAGCCTGATCGATACTCACAGCTTGCAACTCTTCAAGGTCTTTTGCATTTATTTTTACCGAAGCCACGGTTTGATTTCTCTCGTTGATTGGAAGCATCCCATTGTCGATGACCCTGTTGGCTACAATCACCACTTCACCTAGATCACCAGAGGCATCCTCTAATTGAAAATTGATGGTTGTTGCACCACCGATAGCCCTTGTAATCGATTTGTAACCAATGTTTGAAACACTGATTTTATTTTTTGGATTGATAATCTTCAACACAAAATTTCCGGCGATATCTGTTGATGCCCCTTTAACAATCCTTCCTTCTGCATCGATCTCAGTTACAGAAACACCAGCAATGGCTTCCTTGGTTTTTTTATCTGTAATCTTTCCTCGAATGATAAGCTTTGCTGTTGCATCTTGGGCAAAAACAGACTTACCCACCATCCCTACAGATGAAATCAATATCAGCAAAATCAATTTCTTTATATACGTCATAAAGTAAATATTAGAATGAGTTTAATTATTGTACTTTAAATAATTGTCAATCAGATGTATCGTACATCGGTTGCTTAAAAAATTACTGCTTGCTAGGATAACTTTTGAATTCCTGCTGCTCATATCTGTTAAAGACATCACATTCAATGCAGAATTGTTTACAAATACATTGTTGGGATCTCCATTTCCAGTCTTTTGAAGTGTTTCATAAGAACCACTTTCAAGTCCATCTGTTCCAACTGTCTTCTTATTTAAGATATGCGCATAGATGAATTTAACAACCAACTCTCTATCTGCTGGAGAGGTTGGATTAAACAGTGGAACCTTATTAGGAGCTACTCCTGTTCCTGGCAACAATCCTGCATTTACAGCAGCCCTGATGGCACTGTTGTTCGGGATAAACATGGTATAAAAAGTTCCTGATGCTACAGAGGTTATATCACCGGTAGCCAAAGTATAAATGCTTGAATTTCTCAAAAACTGCCAATATGAATTAAATTCTGAAGTTGCAGGTGTTCCGAGCAATTCAATGTGCTTCCCAATCGTTTTCTCACTGAAATTGATAATCCTATCGATATAATGTACTGTTCCGTTTTGGGCTGATTCTGAGGAAAGAACCTTTGCAACATTTCCCTCGTCAAAGTTTCCTGACCCAATAACAGTATTGTTTCCGTATTTTACAAACTCCCCACTGAAGGTATTTGCTACACCATTTGATGCAGTACTTTTGATGTCAACTTGAGGTACAATGTGCATATTGATTACCCTTAGCAATCGAACCAAGGCGGATGAACCGGTAAGTTGCGTGCCTCCTGCTGGTGGTATGTATCTCCACTGGTTATTGATGTTGTTGTCAACCGTTGGATCTGCATAGTATCCTGCGGCATTCAACACGGCATTGCTGACCAAAAACAGTGTGTACTTCTGTCTTATATTTGAAACCTGAAACTTCAATTCCTGGTTCAACAAACTGGTCATCATGGTATAATTCGGGTTTAGATATGCCTTTCCATAAACACTGCTGAACACATTAGCTTCTTGTACTTTTTTCGTTCCGTAGAATATGGCATTACTAAGAACCTTCTTCTCAACAATATCGGTAGATGAATTAAACCTTGCCTCCTCGCCTAAAAAATTGAAAGTCGTAGCAAACTTGCTTGGCCAAACAGCACTTTGCCACATGTGCGCATTTACAAAATCATAAATAATGTTGATTGGCATTGCCGCTAAGCTGGGATAATGTTTCAACAAAACGGTATTGATGTAGGTTGTCAACACATCATTTGTTGGCACAAACATGGTATATGTATTGGACTGTGCATCATTGTCTTGCAACTTGGTAAAATTCTCGTTGTTTGGAGAAAAAGCAAGGTTAGAATTGAATATTTTAGTAAATACTGATGCACTACCGCCATTAATTGCTTGATACTTCTGGGTTGCAGTGGGATTTAAAGCATACTGAACTAGAAACCTATCAAATATTTTTTTAAATTCACTGTATTCAGGTCTTGAAGAAATGTATTCATCCAACCCTGGCAATACCGTCAACACCCTATTTACTACATGTATGACCCCATTTTCAGCAGGAATGTCCTTTTCTGTTACCATGGCATCTGCCACGTTGAATCCAGTATAGGTTGCTTTGGGATAAAAATAATTATAATCAGCAGCTGTTAATCCCTTTGATGACATGAAGTTATCTACAAAATATGGCAAATGCTTACTGTTGTTATCTGCATCCACGAAATATGTAATTCCATTGTTGTTTCTGTTGCTAGAAATAATCTTGATTGCTTTTCCAGAGGAATCTTTCCCATCATAAACACCCACATAATTTGCAGTTCTTCTTTTGAAAGCCGCATTGGGAACCCATCCTATGTTGCTCTGAAAATCTCCAATCCGCTCTTTCTTGTATGCATTATACACCAAAGCATAGGTAACTAACTTCTGACATGCAGCACTGTCTAACTGTGCAACACCAGTAATTCCGTTTTCAGTCATGTACACTTGAAAAGCTGAATCATGTGGTGCAAAAACTGTCCAATAGCCTGCAGATGACAATGTTTTCTTGTACCCAGATTTGTCAATCACCGACAAAAAGGACTTGAAGTTTCCCTTGCTTTCAAGCACTTGATAAATTGGAGGCTCCAGGGTTGCTGGTCGGCCATAATATGCATCCCATGCCTCTTTTTTACAACTCATGCTGCCTATCAACATCAGCATCAACAGCATTAATGGGTAAGTGAATTTTTTCATTGTATTTTTTGAGAAAATTATTGATAACTATTTCTTCCTAGGAAAATAATTGTATTAATAGCTTGTAAAACACATTTTACCTATAGAACCAAAAATGTAATTATACAAGTAAACATGGGAGAGGAAGGAAATGAAATGTGACTTTTTGTTCATAATACAGTTGGCAATAAATGGTAAAAAATGTTTTTAAAAAAAATTCAATCGTTTATAATCTACAATATAGGGAACTCTTGATTTTTCTCAGTCATGTACCATCCAGAAATAGTCTATTTATTTACGCAATCGTTCCCGAAAACTCATTTGCGAATAATCCCAAATAATATCATTTTTCTAAACCCTTGTTTCCTGCGAAAATGTGAACTCCCCAATTTGAAATAAAACTTGATATTGGTCAAACCTATTTCTTTTGAATGGAAACTGCATAAACTTGTGTACTTCCTTCAAAATTAGCCCTAAAAATCACCCATTTACCGTCTGGAGAGAAATGCACATTGGGCTCAAGTTTATAATTGTGGTGTTTCATTTCAACCAGCTTTTCTGATTTCATCTTGTCTCCTTCCGGCTTGAACAAATAAATCCACTGACCGTCAGAAGCCCTTGCTACTTGTCCAGGATTGCCGCCATCACCGCAAAAAGCTGACTGATCCTTATTGGCATTGAAATGTATACTCCATTCATTTCTTTCTATACTATACTTTTTTCTTTCGCCTGTTTTTAATGAAACGCCTGCTACAAAAAATGTTTTAGAGCGCGGCTGTTGCAAATCATACCAAACCATGCTGCCATCTTTACTGAACCATTCATGTCCCGCAATCTCCATATCCATGGTCCTTGTATGCATTTTAACTGGAACTTGCTTTTCGATGTCAATCGTCCAAATTCTATCCACTTTGTGCCAAGGTCCTTCATGGCAATACATCATCAATTTAGGATCTGTTGGTGAAAATTGAACATGGTTCAACCAAGCAGAATCAGTAAATATTTTCTTTAGCTGTCCAGTCTGAATGTCAATGGTAAAGAGGGTTCTGGGCAAATGTGCATCATAAATTATGTCAAAATAACTTGACTTATTGGGATACTTTTTAAAGAGTTCTTTTTCGGAATCACCCGACCAAACTCCACCCAACAGTTTTTCATCTGCATTCAAACACGTTATACTACCCTTAAAGTCTGGTGGAAAAACATAAATCAGGGTTGTCTTTTTTGTTTCCACATGGGTAGAAAAAATGCTGTCTTTTATCTGATAAAATATTTCTTTCCTTTTTCTCCCAACAATTTCACCATTCATCGGCAAGGCCAGCGTTGTTAACTGCTCGATTTTGTTTGAAGAAAGGTCTATTTTGTAAAGTTGCTTGTTCTTACTTTTGATGTTGTAAGTTTCCTGCTTTATGGCAGTATTTTGCTGATTAGCTGGAAGTTGATCCGTTCCGTAAAAAATCATTTCATTTCCCACAAATGGATTGTTATGGAAATAAAAACTCATGTTATCACCAGCTCTATTTGTTAGTCGTTTTACTACATGCCCAGTTGCACTGTCAATCCATGAATATGGCATGGACTTTCCGCCGGTTGACATAATTATTTGTCCATTCAAGGTTGTGCTAACAAAAATAAAAAACAACGAGGCTGACAATAATTTTTTCATCTTCATGATCATTTTTATAAATTCTTAAATCAGTTCCCATCAGGCTTTAGGGATGGGCGTAAACTGCTGAGGGGCCAGTACCATTCACTAAATTTCATTGGTTTGATAATATATTCCAACGGTAAATTGTTTTTTAATTGAATTGCCAACGGAAGCTTTGCATCAATCATTCCTTTTGCAATGCATAGAGCGATATGATAAGCTCCATAAGTGCTAAAATGTGTATTATCCATCAGCGGCTTATCTTGACCAGGAAAACTGTTGGCGGGAAAGTGAACAAATGCTTTGAGTGACTCTTCCACTCCCCAAGTTTCGTACAAATTTTTACTCATTGTATTCAAATCAATCAGCGCCACATTTTCATCTATGGCTACTTTTCTAACGGCAGCAGGATACTCTCCCAAAGTATTCGAAATATTTCCAGTAGCATCAAAACTTCTTCGGTGCATGGAAGTAATTAAAACTGGTATCCCACCTTTACTCCTACATTTAGTGATATAATCCCTTAAATCATTGGAGTAACTGGTCCATGGTCCTATTCCATTTCCTTTTTGTTTTTGATCATTGTGGCCAAATTCGATGAATAAATAATCTCCTGGTTTCATCAGGTTTAGTATTTTTTCTAACCTGCGTGCTGAGCGGAATGAGCTTAATGCCTCACCCGATTCTGCATAATTGGCTACCACAACCTTACCGGGTATAAAAAAGTTTGGTATCATTTGTCCCCAAGCTGCCCAGGGTTCTTTATCCTGATCTACCACGGTCGAATTTCCAGCCAAAAAAACAGTTGTTGCTTCTTTGTTGGGTGTTATGGTCAGTCTGCATATTTTAGGTGCTCTGCCGTTAAATTCCAGCGTTAGCTTTTTGTCCCAATGCAAATAATCACGTTCTCTTTGCTTTAATTTTACGAATCCTGTAGCAATTCCATTCGTTCTAATGATGGTATCGCGTGCATGCACAGTAAACTTTACAGATGAAATTTCACCACTTTGGGTAACAACCAAATCGCTCATAGCCCTCCTGCATTCTGCCCTAATAACGGTTTCTGAAATCCCTTGTTTGTCGCCCAAAACAACTTCTACATCGTAGTTACCTTCAGGAACTAAAACCGAGAAAAAAAAGGGTTCAGAGGATGTAATATAATCGGAAGTAAGTGGATCTTTTATTTTTCGATTGTTATGGTTTGTAAGATTTTGAGATGATTCAAACCCATAACCCAAAGAATCGCTGTACAATGTTTTAATACCAATGGGCATGAATCCTTCTTTTGTTGATCCGTTGCCGAAATCAAATTGCCATTTTTTCTGACAGAATGCTTCATGGCTATCTACAATGACAATAACTACTAACACCAAATAAGCCTTAGAATTCAGAATCCATCCCATAATAATCTATCAATCATTGTTTATTTATGTCAATTCAAAATCTGCTGTAATGATTAAAAAGAGACATTTTAAAAATTAAATTACAACAATTTATTGTTTGTGATAAAAAAAAGCCGTTCGCATAAAACGAACGGCTAATATTGATGTCTTGAAAATTAGCGTTATTCTGCCAATTGGAAAGTAACTGGCTGACGGCGATAGGCTTTAACCTGACGACCGTTTTGAACAGCTGGCTTCCATTTTGGACCCTTTCTGATAGCTGCAGTAGCTATTTCAGCAAGTTTTGTACCAGGACCAAGGCAATTAGGAACACCGGCTTCGCTGCATGACATGGCACGCACCTCACTTACTGATCCTTCTTTGTCCACGATGAAAAGAATAACAACGGTACCAGATTTTCCTTCATCTTGAAGGTCATCGATGTTTCTTTCAATCTCCCTGGTTACGTAACGGGTCCAACCCGCTGTTCCACCTGGGAATTCAGCATCAATTTCCACTTTTTGGAAAACCTTGTCGTAGTCATCTTCTTTTGGAGCTTCAACTACACCACCTTTGTCTTCAACAGGCGGAGCAACGATACCCTCATCTTTTGTACCTTCTTGGTTTACTGTACCAATTTTGGTTTCTTCTAATTTTTCAATCTCAGGTGGCTTCTCTTCTTCCTTCACTTCTTCATCCTTCACTACTTTAGGAGGAGTGAATTTTGCCATCTCAACTTTAGGAGGCTCAGGTGGCTTCGGAGGAGGTGGTGGAGGCGGCTCGTTGGGTTCATCTTGTTTGATTTCTTCCAATTGTACCTCTTTGATGTCCACGGCATTCTTTTTGTTGCCGAGATCCAATGAGGAAATGAAAGAAGCTAACATGATGAGCATAGCCAAAGAAGCCGTCAGAATCAAGGCGTTTCTGAGACGCTTGTTATAATCTTTGCGCAGCTCATAAGCGCCGTAGTCTTTATTTCGACCTTCGAAAACGAGGTCGACCAACTCGGAACTTAAAATTTTATTTGCATCCATTGGTAATGCGTTTTAATTGAGATTCAGTTACCTACTTTTTTCACAAAATTACTTGATTCCTGAAGCAGCTTCAGTCAACGTAATCAATTGATACTCCTGTGGGGAGATATCTACCATTGCATATCTTTTGATAGCGTTGATGGTCATTTCATCCAATATATCCACTGTATTTTTGTAAGTGGCATCAATTGTAGGCTTAATGATTACAACGAGATCATCAACATTGGTACTTTGTTTTTTGCGGATGATTTCATCCCTGATGGTTTTGAAAGTTGCTGTTTTTATCTGCAAAGGATCTAGTCCTTCATAGTAATAAACAACATCTTGTTTTCCCAACATGATGGTGAAAGCACCAGATTCTTTTACTTTGTTTTGTTCTTCAGGCTTATCAACATCCTTGGGCATGAACAGGTTCATTGCTGTTGGCTGTGCCATGGTTGTAGTGAAGATAAAGAAAGTAATCAATAAGAAGCCAAGGTCAACCATTGGAGTCATGTCAACCGTAGTAGACAATTTCTTGGCCTTCTTTACACCAGGACCTTTTTTACCCCCGCCGCCATCGCCGGTATCTAAACTTGCCATAAATTAATATTTATTGATGTTTTCAATATGATTTACTTCTCTCCGTTGATTTGCTTTTGTCTTGTTTCATACAATGCTGTTCCAGCCGGTGCATCTTCTGGTGAAGTAACCAACAAAAACTTGTTTTGATCGTTCTTTTTGAACGCATTCAAAATGTTCTTGAAATCAGGATACTTTGTATCATTATCTGCTTTGATAAGCAGATTCAACTTTCTTCCAGAATACGCACTGAGTGCATCCCTAACCCAAAAGTAAAGTTCCCCACCAGTAGAATCAGCACATGGAACACCAGGCTGCTTCACCTTTTTTGCCTGTTCAGGATCCATGGCAAGGAGGTTTTTCAATTGATTGAAAGGAACACCTACGCTTGGTGCATTGATAAAGGCCTTCATCTCAGCAGGAGTTAAGCCAAGATTACGGGTGGTATTTAAGTTCTGGATAAGAACCTGACGAAACTCAGGATTATCAACAGAAACAAAAGCCCTTCCCTCTTTATCAACAGATACCATAAAGGCATCTTTCTCAGGAAGCACGATAGAAGAAACTGAATTAGGGGTAGTTACCTCTACAGGTTCTTCTGGCTTGAACTTGGTCGCCAGCATGAAAAACGACAAGATCAGAAAGGCTACGTCCACAAACGGCGTCATGTCGTTTTGAGGAACGTGCTTTTTTATTTTGACACTTGGCATGTTTACTATTTTAAGAGTTAGATTCAACTATCTTGATTTTCCATAAAGGAAAACAAGAATTATTATTTGTACTGAGAAGCGAAGCTTTGAGTAAGGGTAAAGCCAGACTCATCAATACCATAAGTGATAGAATCAATTCTTGTAGTGAACACGTTGTACATAAGCAATGCTACAGATGAAGTTGCAATACCCAATGCAGTGTTATACAATGCTTCAGAAATACCTACCGCAAGTTCAGCAGCAGCACCTGATCCACCTTCTTCACCTAGAGAAGAGAATGATTTAATCATACCTAGTACAGTTCCCAAAAGGGCAACAAGTGTACCAAGAGAAGTTAATGTAGATAAAAACACAAGGTTCTTTTGCAACATTGGTAATTCTAATGCTGTAGCTTCTTCAACTTCTTTTTGAATAGCATGAACTTTTTGCTCAGCATTCAACTCAGTTGCAGAAATCATTTCTTTGTACTTCTTAAGACCTGCTTTCATTACGTTTCCTACACTGCCCTTTTGCTTGTCGCACTCTGCGATTGCAGCATCAACATTCTTGTTTGCAAGGTGAAACTGTACTTTACGAACAAACTCACTAATAGCACCAGAACCAGTTGCTCTTTTGATTGTTAAGAAACGCTCAATAGAGAAAGTGATTACCATAAGAAAACAACCGATCAACAATGGAACGATGATACCACCTTCGTAAGCACGATTCCAAGCTCCCTTAGGTCCTTTGTGCGCTGGCCAGAATCCACCTTCAAGATCAGGCTTCGTGAAGCTATCCGGATTTCCCAAAATAAATCTCCAGATACAATACCCTGCGATCAAACAAATGATCGGAGCTAGAATAGAGATTAAGTTACCACTGCCTTTTGATTGAGCTGGCTTTGCAGCTGCATTTGGTTTTGTTTCAGCCATGACTTTCATTTTTTGATTTAAAATTTCTGTTTTGGTAAATTATTTACAATTCTACTAAAATATTCTGTTAAAAAGATGAACTCTTCAAAGAAAATTTCAATAGCGCAAGGCAAGTTAATAAATTAGATTATAAAAAGAACATTGAAAATAAAAAATAATAAATATCTAAAGTACCGCACATTCAATACGAAAAAAACATCAGAACCATCCATCAAAAATTTATGTTTTATCAAAAAAACAAGTTTATATTTATTCCCACTAAAATCAGAAAAATGATAAGAACTTTCATTATCAGAACTGCATTAGCTATGTCGATGTTGTTCTTGATTCAAGACCAAAACTTTGCACAAAACAGACCGTCACGAGAAATGCCCCCTGGCGCACCATCAGCTTCCACAGCACCTGGCGCTGGCATGTTAACTCCTCCTATGGGTGCACCAAAAACCGGACCTAAACCTTACAAAGAGGTGATTACGGCCAAAGCCAAATCATCAAAAGGTTTATTCACCGTTCATAAAATCGAAGAAAAATATTTTTTCGAATTGGACGAGTCTATCTTTGGTAGAGAGATTATGGCCATTACCCGATTTTCTAAAGTTGCTGGCGGCGGCGGCGTTTATGGCGGTGAACTTGCCAACCAACAAGTATTAAAATTTGAAAAAGGTCCTGAAAACAAGGTATTTGTGCGCGTTGTTACCGTAATAAGTGTTGCAGATTCTACTCAACCTATTTACAAAGCTGTTTCTAATTCTAATTTAGATCCAATTGCGGCTTCATTCGACATCAAATCTTTGGGTAAAGACTCTTCTGGTGCAGTTATTGAAGTGACCGATTTCTTCAAAGGCGACAATCAAATTGTTTCTTTGAATGCTTCTTCTAAAAGAAGATTCAACCTTACTGCCATTATGAGCGACCGTTCTTATGTTGAAAGCATTAAAACATTCCCAATTAACACAGAAGTTAGGACTGTTAAAACCTTTGGAGCTTCTGCTGGCGGCGGCTTCGGTGCAGCGCCTTCTCCTTTCCCTTCTACCAGCTTACCTGCTGCAAATGCTGCTGGTGCAGTTACATTGGAAACAAATACATCTTTCATCATTTTGCC
>Ga0164294_10003198_pt1 | contig 14597 bp, 11 predicted proteins | sample GEODES005metaG_FD_111479 | JGI IMG/M metagenome (GOLD analysis project Ga0164294, IMG submission 111479) | Oligotrophic lake water microbial communities from Sparkling Lake, Wisconsin, USA - GEODES005 metaG | ecosystem: Environmental > Aquatic > Freshwater > Lake | place: USA: Sparkling Lake...
CCCCCGATCTGATCCGCACCCTGTGGGATGCGGGGCTGACGCATTACGACGTCGCCTCCATCGCCGAAGTGCGCTTGGTCCGCGAAGTCGCGCCCAATACCACGCTGGGCTTCATGCACCCGATCAAGGCGCCGGAAGCCATCGCAGAGGCCTATCACCGCCATGGCGTGAAGGTGTTCAGCCTGGATTCGCTCGACGAACTCGACAAGATCGTCGCCGCCACGTCCACCGATGGCGTTGCTGCCACCGACCTGACGCTGTGCGTCCGGCTGCGCGTCTCGTCCTCGCATGCCAAGCTCAGCCTGGCATCCAAGTTCGGCGTGCATGCCGATGAAGCCGCGCCGGTGCTGATGGCCGCCCGTCAGGTCGCCGATGCGCTGGGGATCTGCTTCCATGTCGGCAGCCAGGCGATGAGCCCGCAGGCCTATGGCGATGCCATGGCGCAGGTGCGCGCGGCAATCGTTGCGGCTGGCGTCACTGTTGACATCGTCGATGTCGGTGGCGGCTTCCCGTCGATCTATCCCGGCATGGCGCCAGCCCGGCTGGAAGCCTATTTCGAGGTGATCCACCGCGCCTTTGAATCGCTGCCGATTTCCTATTCGGCCGAGCTGTGGTGCGAACCCGGCCGGGCGCTGAGCGCCGAATATGCCTCGGTGCTGGTGCGGGTGGAAGCGCGCAAGGACGATGTGCTCTACATCAACGACGGTGCCTATGGTGCGTTGTTCGATGCCGCGCATGTCGATTGGCGCTTCCCGGTGCAGTTGGTGCGCGATACGCCCAGCCGCGCCCGCGACATCGATTTCAGCTTCTGGGGCCCGACCTGCGACGACATGGATTATATGCGCGGTCCCTTCGCGTTGCCGGCCGACATCAAGGCGGGCGACTATATCGAAGTCGGCATGCTGGGCGCCTATGGCTCGGCGATGCGCACCGGTTTCAATGGCTTCACCGCCGGCGAAACGGTGATCATGTCGGACGAACCCATGGACACGCTCTATGCTGTCACGGAAGAGTCGCCGGACAAGGTTATCCAGCTGCGATCGATCTGATTTCTCATGCCCCCACCCCGCGTGGTGGGGGCATGGTTCCCCCGCTCGGCGCCGGACTCCCCCGGCCGCGGGCGGCGTTTCCGCTTGAAACGCCGGGCCATCATCAAATCCGGGAGAATCTCCATGACCACCCAAGACCTCAACGCCCCATTGAATGCTGTCGTCACCGAACTCAGCCCCGCCGAGCGCCAGCGCAAGGCCGAGCTGCTGTCCACGCTGGTCGAGCATATCGACATCAAGAGCTTCGACGCCCGCCCGATCATCGACGGCATGGCCAAGATGAGCTTCACCAGCCGCGATCTGGCCCGCGCCACTGCCATCTACAACCAGATGCTCGCCGATCCCGATTGCACCATCTTTCTGGTGATCGCCGGTTCGACCAGCGCCGGCGGCTGCATGGATCTTTATGCCGAGCTGCTGAAGAACAACATGATCGACGGCATTGTCGCCACTGGCGCCTCGATCGTGGACATGGATTTCTTCGAAGGCCTTGGCCACAAACATTATCAGGCGCTGGAAGTGCCGGATGACGATACGCTGCGCTCGCTGCTGATCGATCGCATCTATGATACCTATATCGACGAAGAAGCCCTGCAGGATTGCGATCACACCATCTACGAGATCGCCAACAGCCTCGAACCCCGCGGCTATTCCAGCCGGGCCTTCATCCGCGAGATGGGCAAATATCTGGTCGAGCATGGCAAGAAGGACAACAGCCTCGTCAAGCTCGCCTATGAGCATGACGTGCCGATCTTCTGCCCGGCGTTTGTCGATTCCTCGGCCGGCTTTGGCCTCGTCAAGCATCAGGTGGAGCGCGCCAAGGCCGGCCAGCCCTACATGATGCTCGATGCCATCGCCGATTTCCGCGAACTGACCGACATCAAGATCAAGGCCGGCACCACCGGGCTTCTCATGATCGGCGGCGGCGTGCCGAAGAACTTCATCCAGGACACGGTGGTCTGCGCCGAGATCCTTGGTCACCACGATGTCGAAGTGCACAAATATGCCGTGCAGATCACCGTCGCCGACGTGCGCGACGGCGCCTGCTCATCCTCGACGCTGCAGGAAGCGGCAAGCTGGGGCAAGGTGAACACCGGCATCGAACAGATGGTGTTCGCCGAAGCCGGCTCGGTGATGCCGCTGCTCGCCAGCGACGCCTACCACCGCGGCCACTGGCAAACCCGCGCCAAGCGCGCGTGGGGCAAGCTGTTCGCCTGAGGGCGAACGGGGTGGCAAATTGTTCGCCTGAGGGCGAACGGGGGGCAAATTGTTCGCCTGAGGGCGAACGGGGGCAAATTGTTCGCGTGACCCTCTTCCCTCTTCCCTTGCGGGAGAGGGCGACCCGCCGAAGGCGAGCGGGGTGAGGGGTAAGTCCTTCCCATTTGACAAACCCCCGCCAAACGAAAATACCCTCCCCGCTACAAACGGGGAGGGTTTTTTCATGTCGCAATCCATCTTGCTGCCGATGCTGGCGCTGGCCGCCTGGACGATGATCGTCTGGATCTGGATGTACGCCACCCGCCTGCCCGCCATGAGCCGGGCGAAGATCGACGGCACCAAATTGGTCGGTTCCACCGGCAAGAGCCTGCGCGATGATCTCGTCGCCGCCGGCGAAGTGCGCGCCAGTTGGGTGGCCGACAATTACAACCATCTGATGGAACAGCCGACCATCTTCTATGCCGTCACACTGGCATTGGCCGTGCTGGGCGAAGCGGGCAGCCTCGCCGTCAATCTGGCCTGGGCCTATGCCGGCCTGCGTGTCGCCCACAGTCTGGTGCAGATCCTGTCCAACCGCGTCCTCATCCGCTTCGCGCTGTTCGCCACTGCCAGCCTTTGCCTGTTCGGCCTGGTGCTGCTGGCGCTGTCGGTGGCGGTCGCTCAGGGCTGACGTTCGAACCTTGCAACCAGTTCGACATGGCTGGACCAGCGGAACTGCGCCACCGGCCACAAGGCGGTGAGCGTGTAGCCGCCTTCCACCAAGATCTTCGCATCACGTCCGAAGCTGTTGGGATTGCACGATACTGCAACCACGACGGGCACCGCTGAGGCCGCCAGCGCGCGCGCCTGCGCCTCTGCGCCGGCACGCGGCGGATCGAACACGACCACGTCGAGACCGGCGAGTTCCTTGCCTGCCAATGGCCGGCGGAACAGATCGCGGTGCTGCACCTCCACCTTGCGGCCGGCGCGGCGGCCAGCCACGCCCAGCGCCATCACCGCCGGCCCCGCCGCATCCATGGCCAGCACGGCCGAACGCTGCGACAGGGGCAGCGCAAACGTGCCCAACCCGCAGAACAGGTCCGCCACCCGGCCGGCATCCCCCACCGCCGCCAGCACCGCCGCCACCAGCGCCGCCTCGCCCTCGCGCGTGGCCTGCAGGAACGGCGCCACCGGCAGTGGCACGACGGCTCCGCCCATGCGCAGCGTTGGCTGGCGACGCTCGACCAGCGTGTCGATGCCGCCCGGCCCTTCCACGCTGAGCCGCGCCAGATCATGGCTTGCGGCAAAATCACTGAGCGCCTCGATCGCCGCCAGCCCTTCGGCCGAGACATTGGCGAGCAGCAGATCGATGCCATCATCGCTCAGCGTCATCGCGATGCCGGCCCCCTGCCCGTCTTTCAGCCGCGCCTTCAGCAGCAGGCGCAGCTGCGGCAGCAAGGTCATCAGTTCGGGGGCCAGCAGCGGGCAATCGGTGATATCGACCAGCGCATGAGTGCCTTCGCTGTGAAAGCCCAGGCTGAGCCGGCCGCTGCGTTTCAGCGCCTTCAGGCTGGCGCGGCGGCGGCTGCGCGGCGGCGACAGCGCCACGGGATGCGTCTGCGCCGGCAGCCCGGCCGGCAGCACGCGCAGCAACCGATCCAGGACGAAATCCACATAGGCCACATCATCCAGATGCTGCAATTGGCAACCACCGCAGGTCGGATAATGCGCGCAGGCCGCCGGCGCATGGTGCGGGCCGGGGATGATGCGCGGCGGATCGACCGCGAAATCGACACTGTCGCCAATCGCCGCCAATGGCACAAACCGGCCATCGCCGGTGATGCCATCACCGCGCGCCGCCAGTCGCACGATGGCCTGCAAATCGCTCACAGACTGGACAGCACCGCCGGCAGGCTGGCGACAAGATCATCGGCGATGCCGCCCGGGCCGAGCCGCCGACCGGCTTCGCCGTGCAGCCAGGCCGCCGCGCACGCCGATTCGAACAAGGGGTGGCCCTGCGCCAGCAACGCAGCGATCATGCCGGCCAACACATCGCCGGACCCGGCGGTGGCCAGCCATGGCGCCGCATGGGCGTTGATGGCGGCGCGGCCATCGGGCGCCGCAATGATGGTGGCGCGGCCCTTCAACAGCACCACCGTGCCGGTCTTCTCCGCTGCGGCCTGCACCGCCGCCAGACGGTCACTGCCCACCGGGCCGAACAATTGCGCGAATTCCCCTTCATGCGGGGTCAATACCGCCGGAATCCCGAGGGTGGACGCATTGAGCAAGCGCAGCGCCCCGGCATCGATCACCGTCGGCCGGGCTGCCCATTGCAACCGGCGCAGCCAGCCGCGCGCGCGCGCGTCGGCCTCCATGCCAGGCCCGATCACCACGGCGCCCATGCGCGGATCAGCCAGCAGCGCGGCGGCCTCCTCGTCACTGCGCCGCATCAGCGCCAGTGCCGGCAGCGGGCCAGCATCGTCGCTGGCCAGCGTCACCAACCCGGCGCCGCAGCGCAACGCCGCCAACCCGGTGAGGCCAGATGCACCGCCATGGCCGTTGGTGCCCTCCACCATCATCACCCAACCGCGGGCATATTTGTGGGTATCCGGCGCCGGCCCCACCAGGCGCGGCGGCGCGGTCAGCCGCAGCGTGCTGGCCAGCGGCACGCCGATATCGATCACTGCCAACCGCCCCGTCACCGAGGCACCGTCGCCCAGCACATGGCCAGGCTTGGCGGCACCGAAGGCCACGGTGAGCTCCGCCGCAAACGGTTGACCCAGGCATTGGCCGGTATCGGCATGCAGGCCGGACACGATGTCGATGGCCACCACCCGGCCCACCCCACGCAACCGATCGATCACCGCCTGCACATCTTCGGGAACGGGCCGCGACAGGCCGATGCCGAACAGCGCATCGATGATCAGCGGCGCCGGCGGCGCATCGGCCAGCGCCACCACGGCGCCGCCATGATCCCGCCAGCGCTGTGCCATGGTCGCGGCTGGCTCGGACATGGGCGGCGCATCGGCTGCCACGGTCACCGTCACGCCGGCTGCACTGAGCAACAGGGCAATGCCATAGCCATCGCCGCCATTGTTGCCCGGCCCGCACAAGATCGTCGCCCGCCGCGCCGGGGCATAGGCCAGGATCGCCCGCGCCGCGCCCGCCGCCGCTCGCTCCATCAGGATGAGCGCGCTGGTGCCGGCCGCAATGGCTGCGGCTTCGGCCGCCCGCATCGCCGCGACAGCCAACAACGGCTGCCCAGAATCGAAGTTGAACATCCGGGCCTTGTCACAAACCACAGGCCGGCAAACAAGGGTGCATCGTTCGATTGTTGCAATGCGTGCAGGCGCCGTTCTTTATGCCATACCGGCCACTTGCCGGTCTTGCCGATCGCCGGCCTTGTTTCTGCCGGTTTTATGGCTGACCATCCGCCTGTTGGGGCTGACGCCGGCAACAATGCAAAATTGATCATGGATTGAACGATGAACCCGAAAATCCGCGCCGTCCTGCCGGAAGACGCCGCCGAACTGGCCGAATTGCTGAACGCCATCATCGCGCGCGGCGGCACCACGGCGTTTGAAACCGCGTTTACACCGGCACGGCTGGCAGAGGCCTATCTGATCGGCCCGAGCGTGCATTGCTGTTTCGTCGCCGAACGGAATGGCCAGTTGCTCGGTTTTCAGACGCTGGGCACGCAGACGTTCCTGCCCGCCGGCATTGGCGATATCGCGACCTTCACCCGGCTGGGCGGTACCCAGCGCGGTGTGGGCTCGGCGCTGTTCGCTACCACCTGCACCCGCGCGCGCGAACTGGGCCTGCGTGCCATCAACGCCACCATCCGCGGTGACAATGTCGGCGGGCTCGCCTTCTACAGCCGCATGGGCTTTCTGGATCATGAAGTCGTGCCGGCGGTGCCGCTGAAGGACGGCACGCCGGTGGACCGCATCAGGAAGCGGTTCATCCTGGTCGACCAATCCACCTGACGTGATGATTGGAGCCGGCGGCGGACAAACGCTTGCGTGATCTGCATGACCACGCAAGCCAAAGCCCCCGGAAAAAGGTCGAAAATGGCCAGAAGGGCGAACAGGAACCAGAACCCGGCATCGCGGATACAAGGTCCATGGACCAGCAGCGCCACCGCATGACAGGCGGCGCTGCCGAACAGAAACAACCGAACGAACCGCAATGCATTGCTGCAGGACGGGCTCTGTGCGGGTCTGCTGCAGCCAACACCTCAACGGACGGCGGTTACCCCTCAGATATCCGCAAACACGTGCGTTTCGGCCTTGGCCCCCGGATGCGTCACCGCCCCCAACCGCGCCGATCCGACCGTCTGGGCGAATTTCCAGATCGCGCCCGATTGATAATCGGTGGCACGCGGCACCCACGCCGCCCGCCGTTCGGCCAGCACGGCTTCGTCCACCTCCAGGTCGATCGTGCCTGCATTGGCATCGATGGTGATGATGTCGCCATCCTGCACCAGCGCGATCGGGCCGCCTTCGGCGGCTTCCGGGCCGACATGGCCGATGCAGAAACCGCGCGTCGCGCCGGAGAAGCGGCCATCGGTGATCAGCGCCACATCCTCGCCCAGGCCCAGGCCATAAAGCGCGGCCGTGGTGGAGAGCATCTCGCGCATGCCCGGCCCGCCCTTGGGCCCTTCATAGCGGATGACGATCACGCAGCCCTTGGCGATATCACGCGCTTCGACCGCCGCGAACGCCGCTTCCTCGCCTTCGAACACCCGCGCCGGGCCACTGAAACGCAGGGTCTTCATCCCCGCCACCTTCACGATCGCGCCGTCGGGGGCCAGGCTGCCCTTCAGTCCGACGACCCCGCCGGTCGGGGACAATGGCGTCGCCACCGGATAAATCACCTTCTGATCCGGGTTCCACGTCACCTCGTCGATGTTTTCCGCCAGCGTCTTGCCGGTCACCGTCATGCAGTCGCCGTGCAGGAAACCGGCATCGAACAGCGCCTTCAGCGCCATGTAGACGCCGCCTGCATCATACATGTCCTTGGCGACATAGCGCCCGCCCGGTTTCAGATCGGCGATATAGGGCGTCGTCTTGAAGATTTCGGCCATGTCGAACAGATCGAAATCCACGCCGCATTCGTTGGCCATGGCCGGCAGATGCAGCGCCGCATTGGTGGAGCCGCCAGTGGCCGCCACGATCCGGGCCGCATTTTCAAAGGCCTGGCGCGTACAGATATCACGCGGCCGCAAGTTGCGCTCGATCAGGGTCATGATCTGCTTGCCGGCCGCGATCGCGATGTCGCCGCGCGTCTGGTACGGCGCCGGCGTCATGTTGCTGTTGGGCAGCGAGAGGCCAATCGCCTCGCCCACGCAGGCCATGGTGTTGGCGGTGAACTGCCCGCCGCACGCACCGTGGCCGGGGCACGCGACCTTTTCCAGCGCTGTCAGCCGCGCCAGCGGACAACTGCCTGCCGCAAAGCCGCCCACGGCCTCGAACACGTCGACAACGGTCACATCCTGGTTTTCAAAGCGACCCGGCAGGATCGATCCGCCGTAAACGAAGATGCTCGGCACATTCAGCCGCAGCATCGCCATCATCATGCCGGGCAGGCTCTTGTCGCAGCCGGCAAAGCCGATCAGCGCGTCATAACAATGGCCCCGCATCGAAAGCTCAACCGAATCGGCAATGATGTCGCGGCTGACCAGGCTGGCCTTCATGCCCTGATGGCCCATGGCGATGCCGTCGGTGACGGTGATGGTGTTGAAGCGCCGCGGCATCCCGCCCGCCTCGTTCACGCCGATCCGCGCCGCATCGGCCTGCGCATCCAGGGTGGTGTTGCATGGCGCCGAATCATTGCCGGCGGACGCAATGCCGACGAATGGCCGTGCAATCTCTTCCTCGGTCAAGCCCATGGCGTAATAGTAACTGCGATGCGGCGCCCGCTCCGGACCGACCGAAACATGGCGTGATGGCAGTTTGGACTTGTCGAATCTTGTCATAAACAGGCCTCATTCGATAACAAAATTTCCGTGCCTTAGCCGCACGGGCGCGTCAAGCCAGACTGCGCCGCACGCTGGCGATACAATCGGCCAGGATGTGCGTCCAGCGCGCCACGCCTTCCTGGTCGCGCAAGCCGTCGTTGCGCACTTCAATGCCAACATAGGGGATGCCGGCAGCTTCGGCATGGGTGTCGAGCGTGTAGTTGAGTGTGGCACCCGAATAGGGCTGATTGTCCCCCACGTGCAGGCCGCGCGTCGCCAGCGCCAGGATCGCGGCGCGCGCACCGCGATCATCGTGATTGTAAAGGATGCCCACCGGCCACGGTCGTTCCTCGTCCGGCCGTGTGGCGAGTTGCGGCGTGAAACTGTGCACCGCGATGATCAGCGCCGGGCGCTGGTTGGCGATCTGCGCGGCCAGACTGTCATGATAGGGCCGGTGGATGGCGGCGATGCGCAGATCACGCTCGGCGGCGGGCAGATCCCAATTGCCGGAAATGATATGGCCATCGCTGCTGGCCGGCACGGCGCCCGGATCATCCGGGTCGCGGTTGAGATCCACCACCAGCCGCGACACGGTGGCAATGATCGCCGGCGCCGCCAGGGTGCGCGCGAGCCGCCGGGTGAGCGCATCGGTGCCGATATCCACCGCGACGTGATCGCCCATCAATGCCGGCGGCACGCCCAGGTTGATGCCGGGCGGCACATCCGCCGCCGCATGATCGGCGACCAGCAGGATGTCGGCGGTGCCAGGCAGGAGTTCGGGCCGGTGCATGACATCTGCATAGCCGGGGTGCGGCACGGGCGAAAGCGGGCAAAAAAACGCCCGGCGGGGGGCCGCCGGGCGTTCGAGTTCATCCTGGGTCAGGATGGAGGGAAAGCAGTCGGGGCCGATACCCCGGCTGGATCAGTTGCCGGTGGTGCTGGTCGACAGCGCGGCCAGACCGGTGCCGAGCAGCTTGGCGGCGGCGGCAAACTTCTTGCCGGCTTCGAACTTGGCGTCTTCAGCACATAGTTTTTCGCCCGTGGCGACCAGCTTCAGCGCCTTGGCGGCATCTTCACCGCCCTTGGCATCGGCCAGGGTACGGATCTGGGCCGGGGTGGCCGTGCAGCTGACCTGCGTGCCGGCAGCGGCCGGAACGGCGGCAATGGCGAGAACGGCGAGCGGCAGGGCGATCAAACGGGTGAACATGGTGTGTCTCCTGGGTCGGCGGATGGGTGAACAAGTCTGGTTGATCTGAGCGCCACAAGCCGGCCCGAGGGGGGGAGGGTTGAGCGCTGACTGAGCAGCGCTCAAATCAACTGTGGCCGGTTTAAGCGCGGCTCAGTTCACCGTCAACAGCTATTTTGAGCACAAATCAGCTTGTTGCAGCGCAGCGTATTAAATACAGTCACTTGGACGAATGACGTAGGATGAATTTCGGCGCTGCACCAAAGAAATTGGTGCAGATTTCCCGCTGAAATTCCCGAATTTTCGAGTCGCACTTCAATCATGTGAGCGCGACTCAGGGCGCTGACCGACTCAGAGGATATGGGTCGGCCAAAGCCACCAGCCCTGCCCGGCCAACGCCGCCGCCGCCCGGTCACGCGCGCCCGCATTCGGGTACAGCGCCAGGCAAGTGGCGCCCGAACCGCTCATGCGGACCAGGCTCGCCGCCCCGTCTGCCGCCAATGCCGCCAGTACATCGGCAATCACCGGCTGGATCGCCACGGCGGCGGCGGTCATGTCATTGCGCAACGCCTGCAATGGCAAATCAGCCGCGATGCCGCCGCGATCCTGCCGGTCCCAACCGGCAAACACCGGGCCGGTCGGCACCGATACGCGCGGATTGACCAGCAGCACCGGCGTGCCGCCATGATGGTGCGGCCAGGGCGACAGCGCCTCGCCCTTGCCCTGCCCAAGGCGTGTCTGGCTGAACACGCACACCGGCACATCGGCACCCAATGGCTCGGCAAGCACAGCCAGCCGCTCCAGCGGCCAATCCAGCGCCCACAGCCGGTTCAGCAGGCGCAGCGCCGCCGCCGCATCCGCAGAGCCACCCCCCAGCCCTGCCGCGACCGGAATCTGCTTGTCCAGATGCAGGCGCGCGCCCGGCTGTACGCCGCCTGCTGCCGCCAGCATCCTTGCGGCGCGCAGCACCAGATTGTCGTCACCCACATCCGCGGCTGCTGCGGTTGGCCCGGCCAGGCTGAGCGTCAGTGTGTCGGCCGCCTCGCCGTGCAACATGTCGCCGAAGGCGGTGAAGGCAAAGATGCTTTCCAGATCATGATAGCCATCGGCCCGCCGCCGCCGCAGGTGCAGCGCCAGGTTGATCTTGGCCGGGGCGGGTTCGATGATCATCGTGGCCGGCATTGGCGCGGCAAGCCGCTTCCTGCAACTGCTATCGGAGCGCCAGCATGGCGCCGGCTGCGTCCAGGCCGAAATCCAGCCGCGCCTGCAACTGCCGCCGCTCGTCGGCCGCGACGGTCACCGTGCCGGCGCCGGATGCCGTCATCGCGCCCGTCATGGCCAATGCCTCGCGCCAACGGAAGCGCGCTTCGATGCGGCGCCCCTGCCGCCACAGCGCATCGCCAAGATGGCTCATGATCGTCGGGTCCTGCGGCTCCAGGCTGACGGCGCGTTCCAGCGTGTTCACCGCCTTGTCGATCTCGCCCAACCGCAATTGCATCCAGCCCAACGAATCGATGATGCCGCCGTCCCCCGGCCGCAGCGCCGCCGCCCGTTCGATCAGGCTGCGCGCCTCGGTGGCGCTCCCCCCTGCTTGTGGGCCGGCTTGCGTGTCGCGCTCCAGCAGGCTGTAGCCCAGATAATTCAGCACACTCGGCTCTTCAGGCATCAGCACCAGCGCAGCCCGCAGATCGGCCTCCGCGCCCGGCCAGTCGCCGGCGCGATCACGCATCATGCCGCGCAGATAATGCAGGTTCCACGCCGTCGCGCCCAGGCTGGCGCCGAACCGGTCGATGGCCACGCCATAGGCGGCCGCCGCATCGGCATAGCGCTCGGCCCGGCGGTGCCAGCCGGCCAGCCCAGCCCAATCTTCGGCCGATGCCCCAGGTGCGTCTGCCGCCGTCTTCAGCAATTGCCCGGCCGCGGCCGCCTCGCCGGCGGCTTCCATCACCTCGGCCCGCCGCGCCCGCACCGCTTCATCCAGCCCCAGTCCGGCCGGCACCTGCGCCAATGCCGCCAACGCGCTCTGGGCCTGGCCGGCACCGCCCAGCACATCGCCGACGGTCAGCCAGGTGGCCGGCAGGTCCGGCGCCATGAAGCTGGCCAGCCGCGCGAGCAGCAGCGCGAGCGGCTCCGCGCGTTCGCGCGCCAGATCGCCCGCCAGCCGCACCGACAGCCACGCCAGCGCCTGGCGCGGTTCCGTCACCAGCAGGCCGAGCCGCTTGCCGGCCAACAAGCGCTCGCGCGCCGCCGCTGTCGGCCGATCGCTGGGGAACAGCACCGCCAGGGCCTCGTCGCGCCGCCCGGCCATGGCAAGGGCATCGGCCTGGCCCTGGCGCAGGAACATCGCCGCGACGCCGCCGCCTATCCGTGCCTGGCGATAGGCCGTCGCGGCCTCGTCCCAGCGGCCCAACCACGCCAGCATATGCGCGCGCTGTTCGGCGACATAGGCGCGCATGAAGCCTTGCGAACGCTGCGGATCGAGCAGCGCCAGCGCCGTGGTGGTGTCGCCGCGCGCCGCTGCCGTCCACGCATCGATGATTGGCCCGGCCACCAACGGCCACCCCTGCCGGCCCAGCTTGCCGCGCAGCACTGCCACTTCAGCCCAATCCTTGCGCACGGCGGCGTCCGCGAGCCGCGTCATGGTGATTTCGGCATCGGTCGCGCCGGCTGCGGCCAGGCTGCGCGCCAGCTTGAAGGCGCGCGGCTGATCACCGGCCGCCACCGCCAGATCCCAGGCCCGGCGCGTGACCGTGGCCGCAGCCGGGTCCGCCGCACGCGCTTCTTCCATCAGACGGGACGCGAGGCCGAGTTCATTGTCCAGCGCGGCGTAGCGGCTGACGACATAGGCATGCAGCGCGGATTCAGCGGCCCTTGGCGGCGCGGCCTGGGCCGGAACGGCAAGGGTGAGAAGGAGGAGCGGGATGCGCATGCGGCGCGAGTGTGGCGTGGTGGGTATGGGTTGTCGAGGGGGGTGCGCTTCGGCGACAGGGTGTGTGCCGGGCGGGAACGGCCAGCGGCAGAGCCGCCGAGTCCGTTTGGGGTGCTGAAGGAAGCAAGGAAGGAAGAGCGCGGCGGAGCCGCAAGGCCTGCCCCGGACCTGATCCGGGGTCGGACGAGTCAAAAAAGGCGGCCTGAAGGGACCGCCTTTTTCGCTCAATGCCTGCCCCGGCGAAGGCCGGGGTCCGTGCTTGCGCGAGTCAGGCTGCGGCACGCAGCCAGCCGCGCTGCGCATTACATATTCGGATAATTCGGGCCCCCGCCACCCTCCGGAACCACCCACTGTATGTTCTGCGTCATGTCCTTGATATCGCAGGTCTTGCAATGCACGCAATTCTGCGCGTTGATCTGCAAGCGCGGGGCATTTTCCTCCACGCCGACGATCTCGTACACGCCGGCCGGGCAATAACGCTGCGCCGGTTCGTCATAAAGCGCATAATTGACCTCCACCGGCACCGACGCGTCTTTCAGGGTCAGGTGGCAGGGCTGGTCTTCTTCGTGGTTGGTGTTCGAAAGGAACACGCTGGTCAGCCGATCGAAGCTGATGACGCCATCGGGCTTGGGATAGACGATCTTCTTGGCCTCACCCTTCTTGCGCATGTGGGTGTTGTCGGGCGTCAGCTTGAAGGTGAACGGCAGTTCATAGCCCAGATATTCCATCCACATCATCACGCCGCCGAGCACGGTTCCGACTGTGGTGCCGAACTTCTCGACCGCCGGCAGCACGTTGCGCACCATCTTCAGCTCTTCGGATACCCAGCTCTTCTTGTAGGCGGCCTCATAGGCGGTCAGCTCGTCGCTGCCGCGCTGCGCTGCAATCGCCGCCACGGCCGCTTCGGCCGCCATCATGCCGGTCTTCATGGCGGTATGGCTGCCCTTGATGCGCGGCACGTTCAGGAAACCGGCCGCACAACCGATCAGCGCGCCGCCGGGGAAGGCCAGTTTCGGCACCGCCTGCCAGCCGCCATCGTTGATCGCGCGCGCGCCATACGACACGCGGCGCCCGCCTTCCAATATCTCGCGGACCGCCGGATGCGTCTTCCAGCGCTGGAATTCCTCGAACGGCGACAGGTGCGGATTGTCGTAATTCAGCCAGACCGAGAAGCCCAGTGCCACCTGGCCATTGGCCTGGTGATAGAGGAAGCCGCCGCCATTGGCATCGCTCAGCGGCCAGCCCTGGCTATGGATCACCCGGCCCGGCACATGTTTTTCGGCCGGAATGTCCCACAATTCCTTCAGGCCGATGCCGTAAATCTGCGGCTGGCTATCCTTGCGCAGGTCGAAACGCTTGATCACCTGCTTCGAAAGATGCCCGCGCGCGCCTTCGGCAAAGAAGGTGTATTTGGCATGGATTTCCAGGCCCGGCGTCCAGCTGTCCTTGCGGCTGCCATCCTTGGCGATGCCCATATCGCCGGTGGCAACGCCCTTCACGCTGCCATCATCGTTGTACAGCACTTCGGCGGCGGCAAAGCCGGGGAAAATCTCCACGCCCACCGCTTCGGCCTGGCCGGCCAGCCAGCGCGTGAGATTGCCCAGGGATACGGTGTAGCAGCCGACATTGTGCATGAACGGCGGCAGCAGCGCGTGCGGAAATTCGGTCTTGCCGGTTTCGCTGAGGATCCAGTGGTGATTTTCCGTCACCGGCACGGTCATCGGCGAATCCATCGTCCGCCATTCCGGCAACAGTTCATCCAGCGCGCGCGGATCGACCACGGCGCCCGACAGGATATGCGCGCCGATCTCGCTGCCCTTTTCCAGCACGCACACCGACAGCTCCAGCCCCAGCCGCTGCGCCTCCTGCTTGGCGCGGATCGCGGCCGACAGGCCGGCTGGCCCGCCGCCCACGATCACCAGATCATAGGGCATGGATTCGCGTTCGCTCACGTGGCTTTCCCCAACTGTGCCAACAGTCGGACGCTTCGGCGGCGTTCCGACTGTCGCAGACTTGACATGATCCGACAGATAGCGGGCCAGACAGGGCTTGACCAGACACGCCGGCCTGCGGCTTGTGCGGGATTGTGCCGCCAAATGTCGCCCCCCTCGCTACAGACGCCGCCCGCGATGCGCTGGCGTTCCTGATCGCTTCGGGTTGCGACGTGCCCCTGGATGCAGCGCCGCGGCGCTGGCTGGAACCGGTTGCGGCACCCGCCATCGCAATCGCGGCGTCCCCGGACGCTGCTATCCCCGCCGCTGCGCCCCCTGCCACCGC
>Ga0164294_10003200_pt1 | contig 14596 bp, 15 predicted proteins | sample GEODES005metaG_FD_111479 | JGI IMG/M metagenome (GOLD analysis project Ga0164294, IMG submission 111479) | Oligotrophic lake water microbial communities from Sparkling Lake, Wisconsin, USA - GEODES005 metaG | ecosystem: Environmental > Aquatic > Freshwater > Lake | place: USA: Sparkling Lake...
ATTTGATGGCTTGTCCCATTCCTGTCCCACTGAAGGAATGTAGATGGCTTCTTTTCGCTTTCATGGCAATCGTTGGCAGGCCCGGGTTCGCCGGGCCGGTTACCCAGTTCAGACCCGGAGTTTCCTGACCAAGGCAGACGCTGAACGCTGGGCACGCACTGTCGAAGTGCAGATTGACTGGGGCACCTACGAAACCCCAAGCGACTACCAGCAGGCTTCACTCGGTGACTTGATCGACCGGTACATGCGGGAGGTCACGCCTAGGATGAAAGGAGCAAAAGAAGACCTGATTCGCTTAGCCGCGATCCGGCGACGGGAAATTTGCAGCATAAAAATCAAAAACCTGACCGCATCGAGAGTCGCAAGCTACCGGGACGAACGACTCCAACAAGTCAGCGCCGGGACCGTAATACGAGAACTGGCATATCTCTCAGCGATCATTAACCATGCCCGGCGGGACTGGGGTATTCAGGTAAGTAACCCCGTGGCAATGGTCAAAAAGCCCCCTTCACCGAGGGGTCGGGACCGCATCATGGACTTGGAAGAGCTGGATCGCCTGTTCACATTCCTCCAACCAACCGCCAGGCGGAACGCCCTGATGCTGCCACTCGTCAAGTTCGCCCTTGAAACAGCGATGCGACGTGGCGAAATTCTCTCGCTGCGCTGGGACTACATCGATCTCGCGAGGCGAACGGCCTTTTTGCCGGACACAAAGAACGGGCATAGCCGAACTGTTCCGCTATCTTCAGTCGCTGCTGCGATCCTCCAGAACCTCCCAAGAAGCATTGATGGCCGCGTCTTTCCATTGAGCGAATGCGCCGTATCGGCGGCGTTTTCTCGAGCGGCTGAGCGAGCGGGGATTCAAGGGGTTCGATTTCACGACCTAAGGCACATTGCGATCACGCGGATAGCCCAAAAACTTCCAAATCTGATCGAGTTGGCAGCGGTGTCAGGTCATAAAAACGTCGCCATGCTTAAACGTTACTACCATCCGAATGCAACGGAATTGGCAATCAAACTTGGTTGAGTTACCCCAACGGAAAAACCAGTGGGCCGCAAGAAACGTCCTAGTACCCACTCCCGACCCTCTAGGTCGCTTTCGACCCTAGCGCAAGCGCGATCCATATACTGCCTCGGCAAATCAACGGAAGCTTACTTGTATGCGTACCCACCAGCATTCGCACAGTATTCCCGATGGCGTTGAGTTTTTTATGGATCACGGTTCCACGACCTATGCCATAAGGCAGTGACAAGGCCATTTGAGAAGGGGCTGAACCCGATCGAGGTTGGAATGGTAAGCGGGCACAAGACGCTGCCAATGCTCAAAAGGCATACGCACTTAAAGGCCGAGCCTTAGCGAAAAATTTGAATAGGACTTGGTTTGCTGTTGTGTATTGTTGAAATTGCAAATACAATCAGGGTGCCTCGCGGTAATTATCGAGCTTGGACCCTGCCACGTCGCAGCAGGGAGACCATAGACAAAGTTACTGGCCATCGGGACCGATACCGACCGCACCCTCCCATTAGGCGACGATTGGGGTAAAACGGGTGGACTGGAGTTTCGACTCAAGCGTATTACGCACGGAGTTGGAATGCATTCACGAAACAAGCCACAAGATAATGATCAGGTTTCTGGTCACTTGCCCGCCCACGAACGCATCCTGCGTTCCGCAGATCTACTGACTGTCCTAAATATCAGTGGACCAACGCTATGGCGTAGGGTTAAAGACGAAAGCTTTCCACAACCGATCTCCCTTGGAGGGCGAGCTGTAGGCTGGTTACAGTCTGAGGTAAACGCATGGATTAAAGCACGTGCAGGGGTTCGTGGTCAGAGCCTTGCGGCGAAGCGTGAAGGGGTTCAACTATGAATGAACCAAACTGTGACTTTAATAAACTACGCGCCGGTTTATGGCCCATCGCAGCTGAACGGCTGTTCGTAACATGGAACTTAGGGCCAATACGAGAAGGAAAAGTTAAGCCCCCAAAAATTGCTTACTTGCGCGGTGGACAACTTCTTCGTGGGTCTTACGCATCTGCGCAGGTGCAGGAAGGCTTAATGACGTTAGACGAAGCTATTGCCACTGCAAATCGTCTAGGGCACCCAGGGGTAGGAATTGCATTTTTCCCCGGATGCGGTGTTGTTGGTCTTGATGTAGATAGTTGCATTGTTGGCGATCAATTTACTGGAACTATAGAGCAGCAGCTTGCATGGGACACTTTCAAGTCGAGCTCATTCACCGAGCGGTCTTACTCCGGCGAGGGTGTCCATGCCATTGCACTCGGCAACTGCGAGACCATTAAAGCGAACGGACTTTTAGAACTGTTTGGGGATAAAAACTTTCTGGCATTGACGGGCTCTGCAGGCTGCGGCAACGCCTCTCAAGTCTCTTCCGCCGACATCGCTGGTGTTACTGCCCTAATTGCTTCGCTAGGCGTCACGAAAAAGGTCAGTGCCCGGGGTAAAGACCTAACTTCGGAGCTGACTAGGCACCCTAAGTCTCCGGAAGGAAATGCGTGCGTTGATGACGTGCGCTCCGCGCTTAACTACATTGATCCGAATTGCGGCCGTGAAATGTGGCTTCGTATCATTTGGGGTATTAGGCACGGGTTAGGCGATACAGAACAGGCACGCGAATTGGCAGACCAATGGTCGAAGGGAGAGGTTTATGCAAAATAAATACGTATCGAATTACGTAGGCACAGGTGACGTAATGGCGGCTTTTGATGGGTATGACCCAGAGCGGATTGATGGCATCACAGTCGGAACGGTTTTCAAGGCAGCTCAAGACAACGGCTGGACTCGTGAGTTTAATCATAGTTCCGGATTAAAGCCCTCCTGTGCAAGGGGCATATTTGGTGATGATTCGGGCAATATTTGTATCTCGAACAGCTGCCCCCCAAAGCGCTCTTACATTTTCGCCGACCGAGTAACCCCCGGTACTTTATGCACTGTTGGTGGTTCAGGGGGAACGTCCAAGACAATGCTGATGATGCAAATCGCGGTGGCAATGGCGTGTGGAATTAGGCTAGGTGACCTCCAGGTGACTGAAGGGGCTTCTTTGCTCCTTTTGGGCGAAGAGGATCATGCTGAGCGCGATCGTAGATTTGGTGGTATCTGTGAACACATGAGTGCTGACCCCCAGCTGGTCCAGCGTCGAATTAAGTGTTTTGCTGCTGCCGGTATAGATATTCGATTAACGTTAAAGAAGGACCGTCACTCACAAGAAACAGCGTTGGGCAACGAAATCATTCAGCTAGCAAAACAGCACTCTGATGAGGCAGGCGTTCCCATTCGATTAATTTTGATTGACCATGCGCGGCTCGTGCTTGGCGGGGACCCCAATGCGGCCGACGATGTAACTCAATTAACTCGGGTTCTTACAGGTATCGCCAATCAGACTGGCGCAGCGGTTGTCCTGATTGCCCATAGCCCTAAGAGCGTAATGGGTAAAGAAGGAGACCAAATCAATGCTGCTGATATTGCAGGTTCCAGTGCCTTTGTTGACAACTCGCGAGCAGCGTTTATGGCTTACGGAATGCGTAAGGATGAGGCAAAGTTCCACCACATCTCGGAGGCCGATAGATCAAGTTATGTTCGTCTTTCAGTCGTAAAGGCCAATTACGCGACGTCTTGGGGGGGATACTGGTTTAAGCGGGTGGTCATGCCCAACTGGGAAGTTGCGGTTTTGGAATCCGTGAATCTCCAGAGTTCTTCACCATTTCAGCGCAAATCAATCACTGCACTCCGCGACCGAATCCTCAGCGAGTTGCGGGCCAAGGTTGGCGGCGTGACCAGCCGAAATCTTCGTGCTATCTCAGGTGTTGCTGGGCGGCTCAAAGCATCTGACGCGGCTGTACGCAGAGAGATCGGAGCAATGAAGGAGGAAGGGCTAATTGAATCGCGCAAACCCACTGCTGATGAGCGGAAGCGATTTAAGTTGTCCCAGACAGTCAGGGAGGTTTTAGTCCCGGTCTAGTGGGGTGGTTTGGTGTGGGGTAAATCTCACACCACAACCCCGATCTCCAAAAAGCTCATGAAATCATAGACTTATGGACACGAATGTGGGGTTGAAAAAGGGGATCAAAAAATGCGATTTTTTCTATATAAATCAATGGGTTATGTGGGTTTTAAGTACCACTGTCCCTACCGGGACTATTACACGTCCCGAAGTGTAGGAGGCGAAAGATGCAGCCACCTCTGATTCAGCGCTCATTGAGAGAGCAAATGCAGTGGCTTAATGAGCAGGTGCACGAGGCGGGCAAGGTCCGGCCAATCGAACTCAAGGTCCATCCAAAAATTGTCGACGAGTACGTGTCCTTAATCCAGAACTGGCAGGAACAAGCGACGCCTGTGCAAAGGCTCCGACTCTTTACCATTGAAGAACTCATTCGGTTAGCGAACTTGTCTGGACGGTTTCGAGTATCCGCCTCACATCGTTACGCCGCCGAGGCCCTCCGGCGGTGCGGGTTCAAACAAAAACGTGACTGGACTGCCAACGGTAGAAACAGGCGCTATTGGATATGGAGCAAACAATGATCGCTGCGACACAAAAAACCGAACTCGATGGCATTGCACAGCGGATGCCTGAACTCTCTAATCAGATTTGCGCGATTTTCGATGCATGCATGGACTTGGAGATCGCCGTTGGCTGGTATGAAGACCCGGACCCTAGATGGGGCGGCCCCCCCGACTAAGGAAAATTTAATTGCGCTTGCCAGTCAATTGCGACAGACCTATATGAACATTGCCGCCCTAACCGGCCTCGACCCGTGCGAACAATTCCAAGATACAAAGACAGCAATTCAGGCAGGTCGTCTAGCAAAAAAGCAGTCTAGGTAAAATGTGGGTTTGCTAAATTATTGATCGGCAGCCAGCAAACAGAGTGCAAGACGAGGCTCACTGGTAATGCTGTTACTAAAAGACGATCGCAAAGAACCGCCTGCCTACAAATAAATCAGTGCCTCCATAAAGGGTCCTAAACTGGGGCACTCGATAAAACATACACACGTCCTTAAAACCAACCTCGCACTGAGAGGCACTCCAACCACCTGGAGTGGAGGGGGGTGGGGCGGGGGTCCTGGGAGGTAGCCGCGATCCGGGTAAACGTCCGAACTAGTGTTGGCTTGATCGAGCACGGCTTCAAAATGCTGACCGTCATGAACTCTGGCGGTATCGGTTTCGATTTTGCAGATCAGCTTGTAACGCCTATCCGCATTCACCGAGAGCTTGTAGCCAAAGTAACTCTTGCGAGACTTTTTCGTCCAAATGGCATCCGCATCCTTTTGCCGGCGTTTGGCCGGCACCCGGTCTGCGGGCATAGCCCTCTCATCAATCAACGTCCGTTCCTCACGGCTAACATGCTACTTTACGTTGGGTTTCACAAGATACGAGCACCGCTCAACGACTAATTTTATGAAAACCGATACCAAATGCTTGCAAGCGCAATCTTCTCCTGATTGGAGGCCCCCAATAATCGAGTTCTGACCATTCGGAATCACCCCAAATCGCCAGCGTCTATGCTGGTTTTCAAGGTTTTGCAGGGACGACTAACTAAACGTACTACAAAAACCAATACCATATTAATCCACACAGCCCGAGAAAGAAGAGTATTCCATTCCACATCAATAGAAGCAATGCCGCGAATGAGAAAATCTTGGGGTAGGCCACAACCCATTCGGCAATAAAATAATGCCAAAGGGCCCATCCCGATAGAAGAAGAAGCCCAAACATAGAAAACGCTATCATATTGTTCATACGATCCTGTCTTCTTGCTTCATCAGCAGCTATTTCAGATTCACGACGCTGAGCCTCCGCCTCCTGTTTCCGACTAGAAATAGCCTCTGGGGTATTCTTCGAGTGAAGATAATCAGTAACCCCAGAGAGAAAAGAGTTATCGACGTCTTGGTTATCAAACGGCAATTTGGAGTAGCGAAACTTTAGTATTGCAGATTCACTATCCTGATAGATTTCCGCGTCTTTGGCCTGGCATGGCGATGTTGTAAAATAATACTCTCTTCCGGTTTTATTGCCACGCACCTTCCATTCAATAAAGACCCCTGTGGTCAATCCCAGTTGGGCGAAACCGCATCTGTAAGCAGCATTTTTCATAAATTCTAGTCCTGGGCCGCTGTCAACTCCTTCATCACAAAGTCGCTGCCATGCTCCAGTGTCGTACTCTCTGCATAAACTATCAGATAAAAACTTATCAGAATAAGTAAATTGCGTCAGGACTCCAGATGCATCAAGAGTCTCAAGAAACGCGTTGGGATGGGCTGAGAGGAAATCTAGTTCATAGCCTTGTCGATATGCATCAGCGTCGGATATTTTTAATTCAAGAGTGGCCTGAATTAGTTTCTCTTCACGCTGCCTCCTTTCGTCTTCAATTTTTGCAGTTACCGCAAGAATAGCAAGCTGGACGTTTATGTGCCCTTGGGCAATTCTCTCGGCAGCTCTGGTCGCCTCCCTGGCATGCATATCCCGAGTGGCAGCTAACTGCCGTTCTTGTTCACGATTTTTCTCATGCTCCTTTTTCAACTCTTCGGTTTGTAAGCAGGACGCGCACTTAAATCCATAACCGGAGAATTTTTGGCCACAACTTAAGCAATTTCTTAGCATCAGAACCTCCATAAAAGGAATGCAAAAAGTAGCCTCGTCTAGTTGGAAAGTTTTGCCCCGCGAGCCCAAAAGTCAGAAGCTGACTGGAACATATGTGAGACTGCCCACTGCGTCTTACTTCGCTTGCCACAAACGCCTATCTGTAGCAGACAAATCGGTTGACTACCGATCAATCCGTCTCACCGCAGGTGCCTATGGACATCTCTCGATACATTCCGAATTCAGGGCCCCATAAGTGTTGGGTAAAAACAATTGGCCTTCTAGCTCGCGTACCTTTCTCAATAAAGATCGAAGTAACGCTGTCATTATTTTACCCACTTCAGGTCTCAGAGGAGAGAAAATGAAAACCATAAGACTCACATTTTTGATGTGTCTAGTCTCGCTTGCGCTTTAGGCCTGCTCGACGCTCGGCAATGCAAGACGGGCAGAGGGAGATGGAGTCAAGAGGACCTATCCCGGGACGGTTGATGCAACTTGGGATGCAACGATGAAAGTCCTATCAAAATTAAATCTAGACGTTGCAAGCGAGAACGGAGCAACTAGATACGTCCTTGCCCAGCGAGGATTGACAGCGTTTAGCATGGGCGAAAATGTGGCTATTTTCGTGAGGAAGAAGACAAAGACTTCCAGCGAGGTTGAGGTGGTATCGAAAAAGGCAATAGCTACGAATGTGTTTGCGCCGGATTGGCTTGATGACATCCACAAGGAGCTAGCTGCTCGAATACTCGCGAAGTAGCGATTTGCTCGTCATCCCCCAAAAAATCAGGACTGACCGCGGGCCTTCGGATCTAAGACGATTGCCCCGACTATCCCGATACCAACTCTACCGCTGCCCCATGTACGCGACGAGTTGCCCCGAGTCGAAATTGTTCATGACGTGCCCGAGTCCGAGCGGGTCTGTCCGTGCGGTACCCCGATGGTTGTGATCGGCCAAGAGGTGCGCGAGCAGCTCGACGTCATTCCGATGCGCATCCAGGTGCTGCGCCACATTCGGTTGCGCTACGGCTGCCCCGAAGGTGAACAAACTCCGGTCGTCGCACCCGCCCCCTTGCAGGTTCTGCCCAAGAGCAACGCGAGCGAGCGGTTTCTGGCCACTTTGCTTGCACTCAAGTGCGTCGACAGCCTGCCGCTTGCGCGCATCGAATACGTGCTCGGGCGCGCCGGTGCCCGGGTGAACCGCCAGACGCTGGCCCGCTGGGTGATCGGTACCGCACAAGCCCTGTAACCGATCGCAAACCTCATGCGCGATGCGCTGCTGGAATCTCGGCTCACTTACATGGACGAAACAAGAGTCCAAGTGCTCAAAAAGCCCGGGCGTGATCCAACCACTCAGAGATACATGTGGGTGCAGCGCGGTGGGCCGCCCGAGAAACCGGTGATTCTCTTTGATTACGATCCGAGCCGATCCGGCCAAATACCGATCCGACTCTTGCAAGGCTTGCAGGGCTTTCTGATGACCGACGGTTACGAGGGCTATGGTGCTCTGGCACGAGAACCCGGTATCGAGCATCTCGCCAGCTGGGCCCATGCCTGAGGCTGTCTCGAACCATGCCATCTGCAACCGTTATCTCGTTGTGGAGTTCTTTCCCCGGCAATAGAGGTCGTGAGCGTCTTAAGCGCAGCTGGCAGTGCGCTGCTTCCAAGAATTCCTCAGCTGCAGTTTTGCGATTCTCACCACGGCCTGAATCGAGCCCAGTGCTGAGCCATTGTCTCTGAGCCAATCGATCGATTCACCGCTGCGGGTTAGCCCTGTATTGCTCGCGCATCGAACGGCAGTGGGATTCCGTGGTCCCCCGAGGCCACAGGGCGTTTCGTGATTTCAGGAGCAAATACCTCTCCCCACAACGCGCCTCAGTCGCTATGATTTCGACGGGAGGACTTTTCCCGGTTTGTCCCAATCCTGTCCCACTTGACCAAAGGAATTTGGGCCAAGAGTCTCGTTCTGTTCTCGCAATTGATTCAAAAAGTAAGGTCTAGTCTCTCCAAAACCCGCACCAAGTCTGGGGTGCAGACGGCAGTCTGCTGCGCAGTTCAGGTCGGTCTGCTCACCATTTATGACATGTGCAAGGCTGTCGACCGCGGCATGGTGATTTCGGACGTGCGGTTACTGGAAAAGCAAGGCGGCAAGTCGGGGCATTGGGTGGCGGAGAAGTGATCACTCAAAGATCAACAGCGGAGTCTCCATCGGCCTGAGGCTTTGGCCCATTTCTGTCCCACTCGGGAGCAGATATTGCATCGTTCAGACAACATTGCAACGGCTGGCAGGGCCGCATTCGACGCCGGGGCTATGCGGCGCTTAAGTGAACTTGAAAGCTCGGGCATAAGTTGGTTTTATGTCAGGCCCTCGAACGGCGGAAAGAAAAACCAACTTGGTTTTGGAGTGCCGACATACCCAAGATGGGACGGGATTCTCATCAAGCCGGAGGCCAAGGTGCCCAGCTTCTGCCTTCAGTTCAGCACCTGCCAAAGCAACTCCATTGTCAAACGGCTGTTCTTTGTGTATTTTCCGCGGCGTGTCCAGCTGCTGTATAGGAGTTGTTTCAACTAGCAATTTGGGTGACATCGCGACTCAGAGGATCATTTAAAATGAGGGCAAACCCTTGTTTGCCCATAAATGCAAAACAATATAAAATCAACAACTAGTTGGCCAACTCACCTGAACTAAGCCATCTATGAATAGTGTTTCAAAGTTACCAGTTAATAATTTTCTAAGTAATTGGAGTAAGGCGCCGTGTTAACTTCCTATCGCAGCTATTTAATAGCACTTTTCGTAACGACTTTTTTGTCTGCGTGCGGTGGAGATGGCGGTGGGCTATTGTCTGTAACAAGCCCTTCAATTACAGGATCTGCCGCAACTGGGGCGCCTATTGTTGGTGGAAAAGTCTATGTGGTTGACAGCCTAGGAAATACTCCTGTAGGTCAAAACGAAGCAACAGGAACTGCATTGGCAACCACCGATGCCAATGGTGCCTACTCTCTGACAGCGAGCATGCTCAGTGGTCTTAAATCGCCTTTCATGATTCGCGTCTCGGGTGAAATGGTGACTGACAGGGGTGATAAAGCACCAGCGGTATTTCATGCCGTTGTCATTGGCTCCGGCGCTATGGTGGCCAACATCACTCCGCTGACAGAGGCGCATGCAGCACTTGCCTTGGGTGCGCAGCCTGTTTTTGCATATGGATCTTCCACGGCATTGACTGCTTTGACTGCAAGCACATTGGATACTGCCAATACGAAGTTGGCAACCGCTTTAGGAGATGTGGCAGATTTCAGCAGCCGTCCCAACTTCGTGTCCGATGCATTGGACGCCACCCCCGGGACCAGCGTCAGTAGCAACGCGCGTAAACACGATGCTACATTGGACCAACTGTCAGTTAGTGTCAGCAACGGAAAAATCATTTTGGCCGACCGCAACCAGGACGACTCCACTTTTGCCGTGGGCCCACGCGTGGTGGTGAACGCGTCCACGCAGCAAGTCAGCAAACCCGCAGGCGAAATTTCTGCCAAACCCACGCCGATCGACTCGACCCGGGTTCAAGACTTTGCGACGCGGTTCACGACGCAACTGGCCGCAGGCTGCGTGCTGGACGCGGAGCCCACTGGCCCTACTTTGGGCAATTGCACCGGGGTCACCAATCCTGCGAACCAAATTTTTCATGCGCAGTTCAAAGACAAGGGTATGGGCGGATGGCGTTGGATGAAAGCCTGGCTGACCGATGCCTTTGAGACCACCGACTTAACTGGTGTTCAGGTTTCAGTGATTTCCGCCAATTTGGGCTCTTTCCTCACCGATGGAGGGGTACGCGTTTATCGTGTGTTGCTCAAGTTCACCAAGGGCTCAGATGTGGTTGTACGGCCTCTGTTGGTGGTCGATGATCAGACCACCGTGATGGCGTTTGGCAATCAAAAGGAGTTCTTCTTCTACATCGCCCCCCGCTTCAATTACAAAGCCGACGCCAATGGTTTGTACCCGTATTACCCGAAATATGAACTTGGCCTGAGCATGATGGTCAAGCATTGGTATGCAGGCGTTAACAACGTCATCTTTGGCGCCAAAATCACCGGGCCTGGTTTACCAGTCTCTCGTCAAAATGAAAGCGCGGTCAGAGGTTTGCTGGGCGGTACCGACGTCAACCGCAACCTATTGACTGCCGGTATCGAGGTCTTTGATCGCACGTCGTACGGCTGCTCCGCATTTGCGATTGATCCGTCTGTCTACGTGGAGAGAAATACAACTTCATGGTCCCAACGAGGTGACATGACCGCAGGAAACATCCGTCAAAACCCCATCTCGACGACCTGCAACCCCCTATTTGACATGCTTCGCTATGACTCTGGCCGTGACATTGACAGCACGGGCTTTACTGTCCCCAAAAAGGGGGATGCATATTCGGTGACTTTGTATTTGGATGTGGCTAAATTCGCCCCCAATACCAGTCTGGCCGTGCCATCAGGTGTGGGCACAGCTCGTATTGTGAAAAATGCCGACGGTGCCTCCAGGAATGTGTACCCCTATACGTTCATCTACAACTTGCCTTCAGATGGGTTTGCGCTGCCCACTTCGGATTTCAATCCAGCCACTTTCGGCTTCCCGGGCGTCAGTGATGCCACACGCACCAATTTGGCTCAGCTAAATGTGACTCAAGATTTGAGCATCAGTTGGGCGCGCAATAAAACCACGCTGGCCGATGGCGCAGTGTTTGCCAGCTTCTACGCGGGCCGCTACATGAGTGCTTATGACCAGTACAGAACTTTGGACAGTGGTTTGAGCGGTGTCTTCATTTATGACGATGGCACCTCCGCTCTTGCAAATTACAACGACTACTTGACTTCGACTTCAGCCAATTGCGGAACCGCTGCAAGCACCAAATACAGGAATGGATCGATTTACTCGGTGCCGTTGATCAAGAAGACGCCCTCTTCAGGCTTGCCAAGTTACACCCTGACGACCTGCGCGGGCGCATCTGCCGAGAGAGCGGCAGCAGCAGCCGCTGATAGCTCCGCCACTTATACCGTGGTCTATTCCAGCCAACGGGCCAGAAAACAGTATGTGTCTGACCGCGGCCGTTTAGTGGCGACCTCAGACACTTCGCAGACCTTGGGTTTCAATGACCTGATCTCTCGAGAGGTCACGAACGACCTGAACTTCTGCTCTTCCTATGATGGCTTGATTCGAAGTCGCCAGGTATATGTCCAATTGGCGGACATGAACGGCCGCCAGTTGATGGAAATGCGTGAAGTGTGGTGGGATTACCCGAACAAAAGCGCGGCCTCTTACGCGGCCGGCGACCCTAACGCGTCAGTTTCTGACCGACCATACCAAGCGACCGATCCTTTGTATTTGGCCAACACCTCGACGGGTAAAACAAGCTATGCAGGTGAGCGCGGCTTTGTTCACACGGCGAAATACAAATCGTCCAACAGAACATGCGTCGATAAAACGGTGGCAAGCTGGTAATGATTTTGGCCCGAGATAAATTTTGTTAGTTGCATTTTTTAAGATGAATGCGATAACTTTCACGTAGCCTAAAAAGAGGTGCGACTCGGGGCTTTGTTAAGCAATTAGAAATTTTCGCTCAGATGGATTTGCAATTCGATTTCATGCAATGCATGAACGATTGAAGCCGCAGGTTCGTTGATCGCCGCGTCTTTCCAATGAGCGCATGTGCTGCATCGGCAGCATTTTTTCGAGCGGCTGAGCGAGCGGGGATTCAAGAGGTTCGCTTCCACGATCTAAGGCACATTGCGATTACGCGGATAGCCCAAAAACCTCCCAATCTGATCGAGTTGGCAGCGGTATCAGGCCATAAAAACGTCGCAATGCTGAAGCGGTACTACCATCCGAACGCGGCGGAACTTGCGATCAAACTTGATGATGTCGGGACCCAAAACTCCGGGTAGAAGATACAATCCCTTCAATTTAAAAAATTTTGCAAGGCGAAACCAATGGACGAAGCATCAAAAACTAATCGGTTTAGAACTCCAGAATTTTTTAATACATATTTCTCCGGGGCAGTACTAGATATTGGTGCAGGACAAGACTTGGTTTGCCCTCATGCAAAAGGGTTTGATTTAATCGATGGCGATGCCAACTTGCTCGATGAGTACTTTCCACCTGGGAGCTTTGACACCGTGAACAGTAGTCACTCCCTTGAGCATATGCATGACCCAGTCGATGCGCTAACTCGATGGTGGAAACTTGTTAAGTTAGGCGGCCACTTGGTTATAGTGGTGCCAGACGAGGACATGTACGAACAAGGCATTTGGCCCAGTGCTTTTAACGCAGATCACAAAAGCACCTTCAGATTAAACAAGGTTGATAGTTGGTCCCCTGTTTCATACGATATTGAAAAATTATGTTCTTCTCTGGCCGGGTCTAAGGTAATAAGCGCAGCTCATCAAAGCTACAACTATGACCACTCACTCATTCTACCAAGTAATTTGACCCCAAAACGACGTTACACGCGCTGGCAACGGAGAGCTTTTAGTATTTTAAAAAGGCTGCCCGGCGGCTCTGACCTTGTTAAAAATATGCAAAAAAAGCTTGTCAAAAAGGGGCATCCAATTGATCAAACTAGATATGACGCTTCTGCACAGATTGAAGTAATTGTACAAAAACTAATTGCTGGCTAAAACTTATTGGTGAGCTTGAACCTAACGCTGCTCTAATGACATTTGCAAGGCTGTCGACCGGGGGATGGTGACCACTCAGGTCCGGTTACTGGAAAAACACGGCGGCAAGTCGGGAGATTGGGTGGCGGATCAATCGTGACTCTGAACCCACATAGCGGCCCCTTGGGGATTTTTAAACTCTTCGATTGAACGGGCCGGGATCGTTGGGTACCTGCGGTTCCAAAGACTCGCCAGGGCGCTATTGGGGCCGATTTCGAGGACGCAATGAACACCGCGTTCGGCAATGACATCCATACATTCTGACCAATTGATCGTTGTACAGAGTTGCGCGCCGAGTGCCGTTTTCAATTCACCGATTCGACGTCCGACGGTCGCACAAAAATTCAGGACAATCGGAAACTCTGGCGGTTGAAAAGTCACCCCTGCGAGTACTTCAGAAAACCCCTCAGATGCAGACGTCATCAACGGTGTGTGCGATGCCACATTGATTGCGAGCCTTTTACAAATCGCACTGGTGCCCGCCAATTCAGTTTGGACCTGATCGAGGTCACTGCTCAAGGCTCCAAAAATAGCGTGGTCGTAGTCGATCAGGATTGCGCAGTTGAGCCTGGGGAATTGCCCCAGAACAGAACGAACAGCCAGACCAGAAATCGATAGTAGGCCGCTTTCCTGCCCTTCAACCGAGCGATCCATCCAGTCAGCCCGAATCGTGGCAAGACTCATCGCGGTCTCGACCGAAATCACGCCAGCAGTGGCAAAAGACGCCAACTCTCCAACGCTGTAACCCACGACCAAAGTAGGCGGGCGCGGCAAGAGGGGTTTGAGCACAGCCCAGGCGGCCAGTGCGGTACCAACCACCAATGGCTGGGCAAAACCCCCTTTGCTGCGCAGTTCCTGATTATCAAGAGTCGTACGCCAGGCGGCTCCGACCACCCGCTCCATCTTGAGGAGGGCGGCTGACGGGTTCTGCTCAACGGTCAACCACGGCATCATTTGCGGATGCTGGTTGCCTTGCCCAGCAAAAATTAATGCATAACTCACAAATAGAAAGGAGTCTTCAGTGGTGCAGCGAAATCTTGACCCGCCAAGCTCTCCATCTCATGGATCCAACAGGCACATGCAAGCATGTCCGCTGCCCCACCTGGCGACAGTCGGAGTTCGACAAACTCGGCATGAATGCGCCGCGCCTGATTCAACCAATCAGGCTGCCAAACACTGCCCGACTCGATAAAGCCAGTCGCTCGCCCCTTCACAAAATCGATCGCTTCAAGTCCACCACGATGCGCCACGTTGGTATCGTCCAACTCGGCAATGGTGGCAAAAAGGCAGTGCACTTTCGCCGCACGC
>Ga0164294_10003201_pt1 | contig 14595 bp, 12 predicted proteins | sample GEODES005metaG_FD_111479 | JGI IMG/M metagenome (GOLD analysis project Ga0164294, IMG submission 111479) | Oligotrophic lake water microbial communities from Sparkling Lake, Wisconsin, USA - GEODES005 metaG | ecosystem: Environmental > Aquatic > Freshwater > Lake | place: USA: Sparkling Lake...
AACTGGCGAAGGAAGCCCAGCGTTTTGGACAAAGTCAAGGGCCGAGTCGCCCCGCCGGGCCGCCCTCGACGCTCCAGTGCGGGGACCGCGCAGGTGGCGGAGGGCGCTAAGTGATCAGCAATGGAGGTAAAGGTTTCGGTCGTCCCCCACGTCGTCACAGGCACGGTGCCGTTCCGCTCCTCGCCTGGAAACTGCCGTCTGTGCCAATGCGCAGCGCGAAAAGCCAACGCATGCCCTGGCGAAACAGAGAGAGTTGATATGCAGGCCGCGGGCGGGTCTTGAGCCGCTCGTCGAGGCCGGTGCGCTCTCCGGCGGAGGTGCGACCATGACAGACCTCAGCCATACCGTGGGCCCATAAAAGTCTCAGCCGCCTGACCTCGGCGCCAGACAATCGACGGGCGCTGGTGGCGACGCTCCAGGCATCGACCATGCCGGGTTCCTCCACAAGGATGAGCTGCGGCACGCGTGTCGGGTAACCGGTAATTGCACCCCCCTCAATTCGCTGGAGCCGGCCGAACTTGCCTATCCAGTCCTTGACTTTGCGCGTTTTCCCATCCGCGTGTCCGACTTGAAAAAAATGATGGTTTCGAAGTCAAGCACCTCGTTTAAGGTAGCGAAGCCGCGATCGGCCACCATGGTGATACGAATATCCTTTGGCTGGCGGCGCCGAAGTCAGAACAAAAGCTCGTCCTCGTGGTCATTCCGCTGGACCATCAGCTCGGACTTCTTCCACGTCTTCCACAGGAGCAGTGTTGATCGCCATTGGCCGTCTGCACGCTCGCGACAAACAGGGTGTGATCGTCGCCGTCGCACGCCGTCCAGTCCAGTTTGACGCCGGCCTGAGGGCGGTCGTCCATCCGAATGTTGCCCCAAGGCGCACCCATCGGGTTGAGGTCGATGCCTCGGTTGCTCCAGAGCAGGTCCATCCGCTTCACCGCCTGCCGGTCCAATCGGGAGCGGGCCGCCGCCAACCCAGGCCCCACCGCGTGAATCGCCAGCGACGAAGCATACCGCAGGCCCAGGGTGCCGTGTGCCAGTGAGAGAACCCGCTCTGCGTGCAGATCTTCGCCAAAGAGCCCGCCGACCATGCGCTGCGCGTCCCGCCCGCCCAGCCCGGGTCGCGGACCCACCTCGTTGATGGTGCCGGCTGCAGCGCTGTCTGGCGCGCCTCATCCTCACCGCCCAATCACCGCGCCCCCCACTTGCGCCCCTCCGGGCAGCGCTCGCCCTTGTGGACCAGCCCCACCTCCTCCGGCAGCTCCCCCGGCGCCGGGGTCGAGCAGCAGACCTCCAGGATCTCCACCCCATCCGGCCGCTCCGGGCGCACGGCCACAGCGGTGAAGCCATCGCCGGTCTGCAGATGCAAGCGCCGCTGCGGGCTCGCCCAGGTCAAGGTCAGGCGGCCATCATCGCCCGCCAGCACGAGCCCCTCACCCTCCACCACGACCGTCCGCGCGTGGACCTCCACATCCTCCTGGCCCAGGCTCATCGTGGCCACGCTGCCCTTGACCGAGAGCGTCTGGCGCTGGGCCTCGCACCAGTCCCGCGACCGCGCCTGCCCGCCCTCGGTGTCGACGAGGTACCACAGCCCCTCGACCTCTTCGGGCTTGGGCGCCGCCTTGCCGCCCAGGCCCGCGCAGGCCAGGGTGAAGAAGCCAAGGGGGAGCCATCGCCACATGCGCACCTCAGCGCCAGCGCCTATCTCGCCGCCTTGCCGCGCGGGGCGCGCCCGGGGTAAGCGGCCGGCCCGCCCCGGAGAGCCCCATGGCCCGCACCCCGAAGAGCACCCGCCCCAGCCGCGCGCGCAAGACCGCCCCCCTTGAGGGTGCCGCCGCCCCTGTGGCCGAGCCCGAGCCCTTCTCGCCGCCGGCCCCGCCTCCGGAGGTGCAGCCCGACCTTGATCTTGCTGCCGCCGCCACCGACAATGAGGCGCCCGTCGCCGCCGAAGCGGCGCCCACCCCAAGTCTCGAACCGGAGATCCCCATGACCCCGGCCCCCATCCCCCACGTCACCAAGCGCATCGGGCTCTCGCTCGGCGCCGACATCTGCTGGCCCGGCTCCTACGAGGAGATCATCCGCCGGATGAACCTCAACCTCGATCTGGGCAGCCGCACCGTCGACTTCGCCGTTGAGCGGGTCAGCGTGGAGCCCTACAACCTGCGCCAGCCGGTCACCTACGACGTGGTGATCGATCGCCTCACGCACTGGTACCACACCAGCCGCGAGTGGATCAAAAAGGCCATCATCATGGATGGTCTGTATGTGCTCAACAACCCCTGGTCGATCCAGGGCTTTGAGAAGCACACCAGCTACGCCGCCATGCTGAAGTTGGGCCTGCCGGTGCCCGAGACGGCGATGATCCCGCCCAAGGAGCAGTGCGACAACGCCGACGTGGGCACGATGCTGAAGAAGTACGGCCGGGCCTTCAACCTCGACGATGTCGGCCGCGACATCGGCTACCCGGCCTTCATCAAGCCCTACGACGGCGGCGCCTGGGTGGGCGTGTCGAAGGTGCGCAACACCAAAGAGCTGCAGGCCGCCTACGACAGCTCCGGCCAGCGCATCATGCACCTGCAGAAGGCGGTGGACCCCTTCGATCTGTTCGTGCGCACCGTGGGCATCGGGCCCCAGGTCGAGGTCATGAAGTATGACCCCACCGCGCCCCTGCACGCCCGCTACGTCACCGCCTTCAACTTCGTGAACGGTCAGGAGGAGTGGGACTACCTGCAAGACCAGATGATGACCATCAACGGCTTCTTTGGCTGGGAGTTCAACTCCTGCGAGAGCCTGCGCAAAGACGGCGTGTTCTACCCGATCGACTTCGCCAACGCCTGCCCGGACTTTCAGGTCACCAGCCTGCACTTCTACTGGCCGAACATGGTGAAGAACATGATCAAGTGGTCGCTCTTCTGCGCCGCCACCGAGCGCAAGATGGCGATGAACGCCGACTGGAGCCCCTACTACGCCGTGCTCGAAAAGGACCTGCCCTTCCGCGAGCGCCTCGCCGGCTACGCCAAGATCAGCCGCGAGCGCATGCAGGCCGATCAGTTCGCCGAGTTCTGCGAGACCCACCTGTCGCACCTCGATGAGGTGGCCTGGGAGTTCTTCGGCAGCCAGCGCTGCTACGATCTGGTGCGCGAGAAGGTGGCCGCCCTCTTCCCCCGCCACGAGATCGAGATGTTCACCAATCACTTCTTCGGCCTCGTCCAGTTCTGGCGCCGCTGTGAGGCCGACCGCCTCGCCGCCAAGGGCGTGGTCGTCGGCGGGGTGAAGGGATGATCAAGCGCAGCGGACCCTGGTTCTCGCGGAACCTGAACAAAGAGGTGGGCGTGGCCCGCTGGGGCACCAGCGGCCAGCCCGTGCTGCTCTTCCCCACCTGCGGCGGCGACGCCGAGGAGTGCGAGCGCTTCTTGATGATCAAGGTGCTGACCCCGCTGATCGAGGCGGGGCGCATCCGGGTCTACAGCTGCGACTCGGTGAGCGGCCCCATATGGATCGACGACGCCATCAAGCCCGCCGAGAAGGCCCGCTGGCAGAGCCGCTTCGACGCCTTCCTCTACCGCGAGCTGGTGCCTCTGATCCGCGCCGACGCGGGCGATGCGAAGGCCGAGATCATCACGGCGGGGGCCAGCATCGGCGCCTTCAACGCCGTGTCGACCCTCTGCCGGCACCCCGACGCCTTCAAGCTGGCCATCGGCATGTCGGGCTCCTACGATCTGTCTGGCTTCATGGACGGCAGCTACACCTACGACTTCCACGTGTCGTCGCCCCAGCACTTCGTGCCCCAACTGCCCCCCGGCGAGCAGCTCGATCTGCTTCGCCAGCGCATGGTGATCCTGGCGGTGGGCGAGGGGCGCTACGAGCGGCCGCAGAACTCCTGGAAGTTGGGCCAGGCCCTCGGCGGCAAGGGCGTCCCCAATCGGGTGGACTTCTGGGGCCCCGAGCACGACCATGACTGGATGACCTGGCGCGAGCAGCTCCCCCAGTACCTCGACCACCACTGCCCCTGAGCCATGGAGCGGCGGGCCGCGCTCGGCGCCCTGCTCGCCGGCGGGGCCGGGCTTTGGGGCCTGCTCCGCCTCGGGCGCCACGGCGAGCACGGCCGGCTGCGCTTTCCCGAGGAGGCCGCCGCCGCGGTGGATGGCCTTGTGCTGGGCAGCTCGGTGGCCCGGGCGGCGCTGGACCCTGCCGGGCTGCCCGGGCGCTGGTCGGCCCTCTGTTTACAAGGCAGCCAGCCGGCCCACTGGTTGGCCCTCCTGCGCCACCAGGTCTTCGCCGCCGGGGCCCGCCCGGCGGTGGTGCTGCTCTACGCCCCCCTGCACAGCCTGCTCGGTGGGCCGCTGGCCGATCCCCATGATCAGGCCCTGCTCATCGATCTGCTGAGCGAGCCCGACGAGGCGCTGATCGTCGCCGCCCTGCCCCAGGCCTTCGACCCCTGGGAGCGCCTCCATCGGGGCCGGGTGCGGGCCCGGCGCCTCCTCCTCGAGGGGCTGGGCCACGCCCTCCCCGCGCTCCTGCTGCCCGCCGAGGCCGTTGTTGCCGCCAGCGCCGCGGCCCCCCTGCCCGCCGATCCCGATGCCGCCTTCGCCACCGTGCCTGGCGCCCCCACCGCCGGCCGCCCGCCCGCCGCCGCGCCGCCCCTGCTCGCGCCCGAAGAGAGCCTTCTGCCGGCCCTCCAGGCCGCCTGCGCGGCCCAGGGTGCACAGCTCCAGGTGGTGGCGCCGGCGCGCCGGCGGCCTGCGTGCGCGCCGGGCCCCCGCGAGAGATCCCTGGTGGACTGGCTCGCCGCCCAGGGCATCCCCTTGATCGACCTCGGGGGCGAGGCCTTCGCACCCGACCTCTTTGACACCGACTGGCACCCCAATGCCGCCGGCAAGGCCGCCGTGACGGCCCGCCTCGCCGCGGCCCTGGGCGGCGACCGTCTGCGCTGTGGCGGCTGAGCGGGCAGGCGCGCCGCGGCTGTGGCACAATGTCGCCATGCGCCCCACCGCCCTCCTCCTCGCCTGCCTGCTCGCCTGCTCCGATGACCCCGCCGCCGAGAAGGGCGATGGGAGCGACGGCAGCGAAGACACCAACCCCCAACCCACCGATGACACCGGCCCCGGGCCCGACACCGGCCCCGCCCCCTACGACCCGGTCGAGGACTGCACGGCGCTTGGGCTCGGCGTGGTGCCCTTTGAGGCCAGTGCCACCGATGACCCCACCCTCTATGCCCTGGCCGCCGACTTCGAGGTGCCCACCCTCGACGGCACCTGGCGGCTGAGCGAGCAGTGGTCGGGCTGCGACAATTATCTGTTCATCCCCGAGACCCCCCGCCAGGAGTCCGGGGCCCCGCGCGGCATTTGGGAGCGGGCCGGCGACTTCGGCGACCTGCTGGAGCGCACGCCCCCCAACACCCACATCTTCTTTCTGCCCAAGTCCGCCGACGCCGAGGGCCGGGCCGAGACCCTGGCCGACCTCGTGGAGAAGGTCGAAGGCGCCTACGAAGACATGGACGAAGAGACGGTGGCCTGGTGGCGGCGGCACGTCCACTTCGTCGATCTGCGCGGCAAAGACATCGAGGGCTGGCTGGGCGACACGATCACCAATCCGGGCTGGGGCACCGGCATCGATCGCAGCCAGCGGGTACGCTACATCGGCTCCTTCGCCGATCCGCGCCGCTATGACGGCGACTACGGCTGGTTCGGCCCCAACCTGATGATGGCCGCCAATGAGGCCATCTACTACAACCATGAGCACGACCGTGACGCGCGCCTCGCCGCCGAGGATGCCCTGGTGGTGCCCACCTTCACCGGCGAGCTGGTCTCGGATGGCGGCTGGAGCGGCGCCCCGGGCACCGTCTCCTTCGAGCTGCCCGACGCGGCCACGGTGGCCGGCTACGACACCCTCGAGCTCGACATGGAGCTGCTCTGCGACGGGGCCGGCGAGTATGGGGAGTGCCCGGCCTGGGACTACCTCACCTACCTGTGGGTCTGCCCCGACGGCGACTGCAGCCCCTGCAACGGCGGCAACCACAAGGCCTGCCCGGAGCTCGGCCGCTACATCACCACCTACCACCGCGAAGGGCGCTGGGTCCACGATGTCTCCGCCCTGCTGCCCCTCTTCGCCGAGGGCGGCCCGCAAAAGCTCGCGTTTTGGACCGTTCAGCCCTACAACGTGAGCCTTGATCTGCGCTTCACCAACCAGGGCAAGGAGGGCCGGGCCGAAGACGCCCAGCTCATCTTCGTGGGCGGCACCTTCAACAGCACCTACTCCGACCGCGAGCCCGTGCTGGTCGACATCCCAGCCGATGTCGTGAAGGTCGAGGTGGCGGCGGTGCTCTCCGGCCACGGCATGAACGAACCCGACAACTGCGCCGAGTTCTGCGTGACCGACCACCACGTCTATGTGAACGGCGCCGACTACCTCTGGGACCTGTCCACCCCCGAGGATGACAGCCAGTTTGGCTGCATGGAGCAGATCGAGCAGGGCACGGTGCCCAACCAGTTTGGCACCTGGTGGTATGGCCGCAACGGCTGGTGCCCGGGCAAGCCGGTGGACATGCTCACCCAAGACATCACCGCCGACATCGTGCCCGGCGCGGTGAACGAGCTGCGCTACGCTGGCTACCACGAGGGCCTGCCCTACACGGGCTCGGCCACGATGGACGCGGCGATCTGGCTGGTGGTCTACAGGTAGCCAGCCGCGTAGGCGAGGCCGAAGACCAGGATCACGCTGGCCAGGAAGGCGGCGGCCGGGTGGGGGGCCAGGCCGGACGCTGCCGCGGCCGACCGCTGGTTGACCAGCAGGGCCGTGCGGATGGTGAAGGTGCGCTCCAGATCCTCGAGGGCCATCCCGCCGCTTGCCGGGGCCACCGGGGGCGGCATCAGGCTGAGGACGAGGGCGCCCACGCTGTCGGCGGTGGGGCGGACCTCCAGGCTGGCGCAGAAGGCGTCGAGCTCCTCGGCGAGGAGGTGGGCCGCGGCCTGCCGGCGGCTCGGATCCCGCGACAGGGCCCGGCTGAGGATGGAGGCCAAAGCCGGGGGCAGATCGGCGGAGAGCGTGACCGGGTCGACCATCTCGCCCTGCACGGTGCCTTCGTAGAGCGACCGCAGGCTGTCGTCGGGGTAGGGCGGCTGGCCGGTGCAGAGCCAGTGCAGCAGCACGCCCACCTGAAAGAGGTCGGCGGCCGGCCCCTGACCGGCGAGGGGCCCGATCCCACGCTGCAAGGCGGCGGCCACGCCAAAGTCGACGATCTTGGGCCCGCCCACCGGCGAGACGATGATGTTGTCGAGGCGCAGGTCGCCGTGGACGAGGCCGAGGGGCTGGTCGTCTTCGTCGCACAGCTCGTGGATGTGGGCGAGGCCGCGGCAGAGCTGCGCCATGGTCCAGGCAATGGCGCCGTAGGGGCGGGCCTCGAGGCGGCCGATGCGCCGCTGCAGCGCGGCCAGGGTGGGACCGGAGATCCGCTCCATGGCGATGTAGGGGATGCCCACCTCGGCGCCCAGCTCGAAGACCTGCACCACCTGGGGGTGGCACATGCGGGCAGCGAGGCGGGCCTCATCGAGGAAGGCGCTCACCACATCGGGGTCGTCCACCCGCTCGGGATGGACCGCCTTGACGACGAAGTCCTTCTCAAAGCCCGCCGCCCCCTGGTGCAGGCGCGCCCACCAGATGCCGGTCTCGCGGCCAGAGGAGATGGGCATCAGCACGCTGTAGCGCCCGAAGCGGGGCACGGGCGGCGCGGAAGCAGGGGAGCTGACTCGGGCGGATTCAGACATGCAGCGGCTCGCGCCTCAGCGCCGGGAAGGCCGAGAGGGGTCAGGAGGGGTTCGAGGTCGCCATGCGCAAAGTAGCCGCATCCGCGCGGGCTGCCTGTCCCTTCTTGTCGCCGGCCGCGCAAAATCTGCGCCAGCGCGACGCCCTGCGCATCAAACGTCAGGTTTACAGCCTCGCCACAGCCCGATGCTGAATTAGCGAAGCGCCGCGCGGCCTCGCCGCGAAGGGAGCCACATGAACATCGCGATCCTCTCCGGGAGCCACCGCCCCGACAGCCAGAGCGCCCGCGTGGCGCGCTACCTCCAGCAGCAGCTGAGCCCGATGGCCAGCGCCTGGATCTACGAGCTGGCCAACAACCCCCTGCCGCTGTGGGACCAAGGCGTCTGGTCGGGCAGCGAGCCCTGGCCCACCCTTTGGGGCCCGGTCGCCGAAAAGCTGCGCGCCAGCGACGCCCTCATCGTGGTCGCCCCCGAGTGGGCTGGCATGGTGCCCCCCGGCGTCAAGAACTTCCTGCTGCTGTGCGGCAACGCCGAGTTGGGCCACAAGCCCGGCCTGATCGTGGGCATCAGCTCGGGGATCTCCGGCACCTGGCCGGTGGCCGAGCTGCGGCTCTCCGGCACCAAGAACAACCACCTCTGCTGGGTCCCCGACCACCTGATCCTGCGCGGGGTGGGCGCGCTGCTCCAGGGGCCCACCCCCGAAGGCGAGATCGACGCCCAGGTGCGGGCCCGCATCGACTACAGCCTCGGCCTGCTCGTGGAGTACGCCAAGGCCCTCGCCGCCGTGCGGGCCAGCGGCAAGGTCGACCACAAGACCTACGCCTTCGGTCAGTAACTGGCGCGGCGCGTCAGGCGGGCGTGGGCGAAGAGCAGGGCCGGAAAGCACAGCGCCCAGGCGAGGCCAAAGGCCGGCGCCGCCCAGGCCGCCTCGCCGAAGCGCAGCACGCCCAGGCCCTCGCCGGGCAGGTAGGCCAGCGGAAAGCCGAGCCCGCCCACCAGCGCCGCGACCCCCGCCCGCCCGGGCGCCATCAGCCCAGCGAAGCTGCGCGGCAGGGTGCTGGCGAAGGCCAGCCACATGCCCAGGAGCCAGGGCGGCAGGGCTCCGCTTTGGGGAGCGATCAAGGCCAGAACGCCGGCCTGGGCGAGGGCAGCGTCGAGGCTGGCCCCCAGCGCGGCGACGGCGAGCAGAGCCGGGGCCTCGGCCCGCGGTTGGGCGGAGAAGAGGCCCAGCTGCAGCCCGGCCACCACCGCCCCCGCGAGGAGCCCGAGCGCCCCCAGGCCGGCCTGGGCGGCGAAGACATTGGCCCACCAGCCAGCCTGAAAGAGCAGGAAGCTGCCCAGGGTGCTGCGGCTCACCGGCGCTCCAGGGCGAGGCGCAGGCCGTCGCGCGGCCGGGGCAGGGGGATCAGGGTCATGGAGAGATCTTGCCCCGGGAGCAGTCGCCAGTCCAGCGTCCTCAGGGCCAGGGCGGCCAGCACGCCGGTCTCCAGCCAGGCGTAGTCGAGGCCGGCGCAGACCCGGGGCCCGGCGCCAAAGGGCAGGAAGGCGAAGCGATCGCGGCCGGCCACCGCCTCGGGCGCGAAGCGGTCGGGGTCGAAGCGGGTGGGCTCGGGAAAGACGGCCGGATCGTTGTGGTTGAGGCCCAGGGCCACCAGCACCGCCCAGCCGGCCGGAAAGCGCCACCCGCCAAAGGAGCAGTCCTGCTCGACCTTTCGGAAGACCCCCGCCACCGGAGGGTAGATCCGCATCACCTCGTTCAAGGTCTGGCGGAGGAAGGGCATGGCCTCGAGGTCTTCGAGGCGCAGGGGCTGGGCCGGATCAAAGGCGGCCTGCTCGGCCACGAGGCGCGCCCGCACCGCCGGGTGCTGGGCGATCAGCAGAAAGAAGCTCGACAGCGTGGAGCTCGACGTGTCGTGGCCCGCGAAGAGCAAGGTCAGGAGCTGATCCGCGAGCTCCTCGCGATCGAGGGGCTGGCCCTCCTCACCCACCGCGCGCAGCAGCACGCTGGCCATGTCGCTGCCCCGGTCGCCCTGGTCGAGGCGGGCGCGGATCAGCGCCAGCAGCGCTTCGCGGGCCTGGAGCGCCCGGCCAAAGGCCGTGAAGGGCAGGTTGATCGGCAGGCTGAAGAGGCCCTCGCCCCAGGTCGAGAAGGTGCTGCGGTAGGCCTCCACCGCCGCACCCTCGCCCAGCACCACCGCGCAGGCCACGGCCATCGCGTAGCGGTTGAGCAGGGGCACCAGGGTCACCTCCGGGCGGGCCGCCCAGACGGCGAGGTGCTCCCGGGCGATCTCCTCCACCCGCGGCAGGCTGCCGGTCAGCTCACGGCGACCGAGCACCTGGGCGAAGAGGCGCCGCCGCTGGGCGTGGACGGCGCCGGACTGGGTGGTGATCGCCTTTCGGCCGAGCAGGCGGGCGGTGGACGGCGGCCAGCGGGGCCCGAAGAGGCGGCCCTCCTGGGTGAGGACGAAGCGGGTGGCCTCGGCGCCGCTGACCACGACGGTGGGCGCGCCAAAGAGGTGGACGGTGAAGACCGGGCCGTAGCGCGCGCGCTGGTCGGCGAAGAAGGCGCCGCCTGCGCGCAGAAAGCGCAGGCTGTGCCCGATCAACGGCGGTGCCCAGGGGCCCGGCGGAGGTGAGAGCGGCTGCAGAGCGGTCATCGTGCTTCCCAGCGCGGCGCGGGCGACGCCACCGCAACGGGCCCCAGCGTAGCCCAGACAGACCACCGCGGGCCCTGGCCGATGGGGCCCATGGGTTAGTCGGCTTCGACGGAGAGCCCGCGTGACCGAGACCCAGCAGGAGCCCCAGCCCGCCCCGGCCGTCGCCGAGCCCGCCGCCGCGCCCGCCGCACCGGCCCCCGCCGACGCGCCCTCCCCGATCGAGGAGCCCGCCGGCGCCGCGCCCGCCACCGTCGAGCCGGTCGAAGAGGCCCGCGCAGACCGGGTCAGCGACGCGCCGGTCTCCGCTGAGGAGGGCCCCCCGCCGCAGCGCGAGGCGCTGGTGCTCGACGATGTGACCACGCTGGCCCCCGAGGGCCGGATGCGCGTCGACGAAGATCGCAACGTGCCGCGCGGCGACACGCTGATCCCCTCCTACGAGGAAACCGCCGCCTCTCGCCTCGGTGCCTCGCCCGGCTTCAACGCCCTGGGCACGATGGACCACCGCGGCCGCCTCCGCCCCCTCGAAGAAGGCCCCGAGCGCGCGCTCTCCGCCTTGGCGACCCCCGATGATCGCGGCGGGCTGGCCCCCCTCGCCGAGCCGGCCGATCCTCAGCTCGACGCCCTGACCCGACCGAGCGACAAGGGGCGCAGCCGACCGGCCGCCGAAAAGGTGCAGAGCCCCTCGACGATGAACAACATCGACGGCGGCCCGGCCCGGCGCGGCCCCGGCGACGCAGCGCCCCTCCCCCAGGCCAGCACCCTCGATCCGATGGAGCCCTGGGATCACGGCCTCGCCCGCCTGCGGCCCGAGCGCCCGCGGGTGGAGGCCGGGCGGGCCACCCTCGACGGGGCGCTGGAGACGGTGGAGGACCGCAAGCTGCGGATGCGCCGCGAAGAGGCGCTCCACGCCGAGGCCACCGAGGGCCTCACCTCCTCGATGGAGGAGCTGGCCAACCCCACGCCGATCCCCTTCCCCGAGCGGGAGGCTCGCCCGGCCGCGCCCCCCGAAGAGGACGACGACGCCCCGCCGCTCTGGGCCAGCCAGACGATGGAGGCGGCCGGTGAGCCGAAGACCGACCCCCGGGCCCGGGTGCCGCTGCCCCCCGACGCCCACCCCTCGACCTGGCCCGAGAAGGTGCTCGAAGGGGCCGGCGAGACCACGCCCAACCGCGCCGCGCGGATGGTGCCGCCGCCGGCGATGGGCGATCCGGCCCAGGGCTCCACGGTGGAGGGCGCCGGCCACCCGGTCGCCCAGGCCTGGGCGCGGGCCGACGAAGACGCCGCCTGGGGCGACAGCCTCCTCGAGGGGGCCGGCGAGACCTCCGCCCAAAAGGCCGATCGCCTGCGGCCGCCGCCCCGCGCGCCCGGCGAAGACACCCTCGCCGCCGCCGGCGACCCCTCGGCCTCTGCCAAAGACCGCCTCCGCCGCGAGGCCGATGGCGCCGAGGCGATCGACGGCCTCGCCAGCGCCGGGGAGACCTCCGCCGACAAGGCCGACCGCCTGCGCGCCCTGCCCGCTGCCCCCGGCGAAGACACCCTCGCCGCCGCCGGCGAGCCCTCCTCCAGCGCCAAGGATCGCCTCCGCCGCGAGAAGGCCGATGGCGCCGATGGAACCGACGGCCTCGCCGCCGCCGGGGAGGCCTCGACCGACAAGGCCGACCGCCTCCGCCGCGAGAAGTCCGATGGCGCCGATGGAACCGACGGCCTCGCCGCCGCCGGCGACACGTCAAGCCACCGGGCCGACCGCCTCGCCTCCCTGCCGGCGGCCCCCGGCGAAGACACCCTCGCCGCCGCCGGCGACCCCTCCGACAAGGCCTCCGACCGGCTCCGCCGCGAGAAGCCCGACGGCGTCGACGCCACCGACTCCCTCGCCGCCGCCGGTGCACCCTCCGACAAGGCCGCCGACCGGCTCCGCCGCGAGCGGAGCGAGGGCCCCAGCACCCTCGAAGGCCTCCACGAGGGCGGCGCCCGCCTCGTCCCGCCGCGGCCCGCCGACGAGCTGCCCCCCACCAGCGAGGGCGCCGGCCAGCCGGTCGACGACGCCAGCGCCCGCCTGCGCCCACCGCCCACCGCCGGGGTCGATCGACGGCCCACCCTGGAGGGCATCGGCGAGCAGGAGGGCGGCCGCCTCGTCGCCGGACGGCCCGCGCCCACCGTTGTGCTGCCCTCCCCCCTCGAAGGCGCGGTGGTGGTGATGGTCCTCTCCGGGGCCGATCGCGACCCCGCCCCGCCGGCTGCCCCCGAGCCGCCGCCGCCGCCTCGGCCCAGCGCGCCGGGCGAGGTGGCCCGCACCGGGCTGGTGCCGGGCGTCCAGGCCTGCGGTCGCTGCGGCGGCCCCCTGCGGCTCGTTCGCGAAGAGCCCGAGCGGCGCCTCGACTTCGCCTGGCAGAGCCTGCGCTGGCTGACCGTGCACCGCCCGGTCTGGGACTGTCCATCCTGCCCCAGCGAGGCGGCCCGCAAGGCCACCGAGCCGGCCTTCGCCGCCCGGCGGATCCCCGTCGGAAATGGGCTGCTGGCCGAGCTCCTCTGCGCCCGCTACGAAGATCACACCCCCTTGGCCGCATTGGGTCGCCTGCTGGCGAGTTGGGGCTGCCCGGTCTCCGACCTCACCCTGGCCGAGGAGCTGGCGCGGCTCTCCAAGGCCGTCCTCCCCGTGGCCGAGGCCGTCCGCGCCGAGGTGATGGCCCATCCCCAGGAGCAGGACCCCGAGCCGGCCCGCTACGCCGAGGTCCTCGGGCAGACGGTGCGCAAGGGCGCCCTCGCGGGGCGCAGCAGCGCGCGGAGCTGCGCCTTCTTCGTGATGCCCGACGGCAAGCGAAGCCTGGAGTCCACCGGCAAGAGCCGGCCCCTGGCCCGCCTGCTCACCCTGGCCACGGTCGGCCGCGGGCCCGACGGCGTTCTCGGCGCCACGCGCCAACGCTTTCGGGCCCAGGTCTGGGTCGAGCCCGAGCGGGCCGGGCGGGCCCTGCACCTGCTGCACGGCTTTGGCCTGGCCCGGGGTCTCGGCGACGCCCGCGCCGCCGAGGCCGCCCTGCGCGCCTGGGCCGAGGCCGAGCGCGCCACCTTCGTCGACCCCTCCACCGGCTACGAGGCCGCCGTGGTCTACGTCCTCGCCCAGTGGGAGCGCCTCGTGGCCGACCCGCCGCGCGAGACCCTCACCCTGGCCAAGGGCACCCCCCGCGAGTGGGGCTTTGATGCCCAGGAGGGCGGCGCCAGCGCCTTCGCCGCCTGGTGCACCCTCATCGCCTCCTGCCAGCGCAACGGCCTGCGCCCCTGGCGCTACCTCAACGCCCTGCTCGACGCCCTGGCCGCCGGGCGCCTCGGCGAGCCCGAGCGCTGGCGCCCCGATCGAGTGTCTCTGCCCTGAGGGTCAGCCGCCCTCCAGCTCCATCTGCGCGGTGGCGGCGGCATCGGCGACGAGGCTGTCGGGATCGTCGAGGGCCGGCGAGACCAGGGTGAGGCCCACCGCCGGCCGACCGGCGGCGCGGGCGGCCCGGGCGATGGCGCGGGCAGCGGCGGCGCGCACATGGGGGTCGGCGTCGCGAAAGAGGCCCGACAGCGTGCGCAGCGACGCCGCCTCTCCCAACTCGCCCACCGCCACGGCGGCGGCGGCCCGCACGCCCGCGTCGGGATCGGCGAGCAGCGAGCGCACCGCCGGCTCCCACTCACGGCGACGGAGCAGTTGGGCCGCGAGGCAGAGCCCGCGCCCAACCAGGGGGGGCCCGCCGGGCCGGTGGTCCTGCACGAGGCGGGCCAGCTCGGCGGGATTGCAGCGCAGCAGCTCGGCCACCACCGATCCGCGGGCGGAGGGGCGGATCAGGCCCATCAACACCACCAGATCGCCGATGTCGCTGGGGGTTGGGTGGGGCATCTCCACGGTGGGATCGGCGCTCCAGAGCACGTCGCCGCGGGCGAAGACCAGCAGCCGGGCCGAGCGGGGGCGCACAAAGGGGCGGGCGACGGGCGCTGGGGCGGGCCGGCCATTGGGGGTGGTGGGCCGATCGGCGAAGAGGTCGTCGAGGCTGAGCGCCGGCCCCGGCGCCGCGGCCCGGCTGACCACCGGGCGCGCCGCCGAAGGGGCGTGAACGTCGAGGGCGGGGCGGGCGGTGACGCTCATGCCCTCGCGCATCACCGTGGGGGCCGAGGCGCTCACGCTGCGCGGCGGGGCCGGCCGGGAGGGC
>Ga0164294_10003203_pt1 | contig 14590 bp, 8 predicted proteins | sample GEODES005metaG_FD_111479 | JGI IMG/M metagenome (GOLD analysis project Ga0164294, IMG submission 111479) | Oligotrophic lake water microbial communities from Sparkling Lake, Wisconsin, USA - GEODES005 metaG | ecosystem: Environmental > Aquatic > Freshwater > Lake | place: USA: Sparkling Lake...
ATCCAGCTCCAAGACACCGGTGAAAAAATCCTCAACTGGACCGGCCACGTTGGACGCACGTACTTCATTCAGTCGTCGCCGGATCTAATCGATTGGAGTTGGGCGCCCAACATCGAGGCGGGGAAAAACCGGCCGATGAGTTATGAAGTTGATGGTCCTGCAAGTGCCGGATTTTATCGTCTCCAATACACCGACCTCACCGCGCCGAATCTCGAAGCCGCAGACTTCGATGGAGACGGCCTCAGCAACCTCGCCGAGATCACCCAACGTCCCCGTCCCACCGCTGCCACGCGCAGCCAAAGCCTCCAATCGAGCTCGGTCCAAACGAGCTCCGCCCTACCCGTGCAGAACGGCACGAGGAAAATCAGCAGCAAAAGTACGCGCGCCACTCTGAGCGCATCCATCCAGACCAACCCACTCAAGACCGACACCGACGACGATGGCCTCACCGACAAGTGGGAAGAAGATCATCAACTCGACCCCACCGACGACGGCAGCTACAATCCAAACAGCGGACCTAACGGCGATCCAGATGGAGACGGCATTACCAACATCGACCAACAAGCCGCTCAGACCACGCCTAACACTCTCACGAATACAGAAACCTATGGCATTGAAACAGAAACAACCGTGGAACGCAAAGACGACTTCGCCGTCAACGGTTTCACAGAGCTAAGCTACGACTCCAGCGGTATCTACCAACCCGGTGTTGTAACCGACTCAGATTTCATCTATGGCACACAAGTCAGCACTTATATCAAGAAAGTCAGTGGCTCCTACAGAATTCAAGATCTCAACTATTCGAAAACTTCGACCCTATCCTACGGCAGTCCGGGCTCACGCCAGTCCCCACTCACATCTGAGGCCACCACAGGCAGTCTGACCACCGTCCCGCAACCGTCTATCGAAGGAGTTTACTACCACTTTGGAACTTCCACCACCGAACGCGTAGACATCGTCAAAACCGCCATCGAGTACACCTACAAAATCACCAACAAGTTTCCATGGAGAGGAGAGCGCGACAATATCGTCAACGGCGTAAAAGTCGGAGTCATTCCAACAGGCACCGGCACCGAAGAAATCGAGGAAACCACCTCCGTTAAGTTGTTTGGAAAAATCACCGACATGCCAGCGGCGTGGCGGACAGCAAGTGGCCTAGCACCCAGCACCAATTCAGTGATCAAAACAGGCCCTGGTTATTATTTCGCGATTCCAGGCACCAATCCGCAATCATTTGGTCATGCACCACCATTCTTAGAAGATGGCAATGATTCTTATCAAAATATCATCACAAGCCAACAATATGCCTACGCAGCAGGCGGGAATTGGCCCGGCACGAAGGTCGAGACCATCCGTTGGCGTTGGGTCCATTACACAGGCCCTGACGAATATGATTACAGCCCGCCACCTGAAACATTTACCGCAAATCTGGTGATGAAAATTGATCAATTTGATGCTGCCCAAACACGTGACACGCCGTTCGTTCCGGGTATCACCAAAACAAAAGGTATCGACATCATTAAACTCCAGGGTGGACTAAGCGGTTGGCAGAATCTTGAAATTGACCTTACAAAATTGAACGTAAGTGAGCCAATAGACCTTTCCACCGCCGCTTACCGAGACACCCGTTTCACCCGGATCACAGCAAACCTCCTCCCGGTGGAGGTAGCGCCCGAAGTGCTCGCGGTGAACTCGGATTTCGACGAGGGTCGCATCGATCCGGCGACCGGTTATGCGATTCCCGATTGCGATGACATTCCGGGTGTGGACACGAAAACCGGTGCAGGAAACACCCTGATTGCCCTGAACGCCAGCCGAGCCCATCTCGACGGCTTATTTGCCAACGATGAGAAAGTAACCGACGACATGCACAAAGGCTGGTTCGGAGTGAATCCCAATCAGCTTGGCGACGACTTCTGGTCCGGAGCGAATGTGACCATTCGCAAGATCGATAAAGACGATCCCGACACAGGCCACAAGGAAAGCGGACAAGTCCGCTTTTACGCGAAATGGAGTGGCGGCTATTATGGCATCGCGCCCTATGACTTCCAAACCTTGCAACCTGTCAATCTCGTTTCAGCAGGTGTGAACGGCAACAATAGCAGTGTCTACGGTGCGAGTTCCACGATTCCGGACGGAGCCGAGTTTTACATGGAAGGCGTGCGACCCGGCAAAATCACCCTCGAATGGCGTCTACAAAAAGGCAGCATCGACGTGAAGCACGAGCAGACTTTCAAAGTTGAAACGAGAAAGACGCGGGATGAATGGCGGGACGAAGTCGTTTATCAGATCCGCCTCCAGACCAAGGTGAAAAGCGGAACCGAGGTGGACTTGAGAACCTACGATCCAAATTTGGGATTTTATGGGGATCTTGGAGACCAGACTCCGAAGGTAAGGGCGATTTACTATTACTATCGCCAGTTGTTCCAACAAATGCCTGAGAAGTTCATGTGGGCGGGCATGGCAAAAGTTGCGGCCGCTCCGATTTATGCGGGGATGAGTGATCTCACCGAGTGGTATCATACGTCAGAAATCACGCCAGGAACTGGATTTGGCACACGCGATCCCGGAACACGCTCGTTCATCAACAATCTTTTACTCAGCGGGCAGCAGAGGATTTTTAGAGACATGGCCTGGACACACAGAACTTATCAGGCCAGTGGCATTTGGGCGATTAAACACGTGGTAGAAAATGAAGATGACGTTACGGATCTGGAGGCGTGGAAGACAATTGACAAAGGCATCCAAGAAAATTTGCAGAGTGAAATCAATGCAGGAAACAAGGAGCTTTTGAGGCGTGAGCAGCGAGATGTAGTGCAAACAGATTACAACGCAATTACGACATTGAGATTGAGGCAGCCGCCTTGGTATCTTAGAGGATTGTTCGGTGCCGTGGGTGTTCCTGAGGATGCGGCTGGATTGTCGAATGCCGGTGTATGGCTGTCTGCAAATTCAAATAAAAATCCGCTCCATCCGGCTTATCCATTCACTCCCAAATTCCACACAACCGTGCCAGGAGGCAGACTTGACACATACCTAGATCGCTGGGCATGGACTTCAAATCCTACCAGCGGAATGTTGGAAATGTGGCTGGGTGCTAGCACTGCTGGCCCTAACTTTGATGCCGCCAAGCGAATGTCTCACAACAATATGTCCATGTATCAAGGCGCCTTCGATTATGCGAACGATCCACCAATGCTTCCCAATGACTAAACGTATCATGATGCTATTTTTTGGACTTTTTTTTGGCATTTCATTGAGTGCCAAAGGTGCGACTCGCTCTGCAGACAAGAGCGATTGGCCTCGTATTGAAATTCGTTTGTCCCCTGAAGGAACGCTCAAAGATCTGTTCGATTCAGGACTGAGGCCATTTCGCCATCCCTCACTTGAAAATAGTAGTCTTCAGGTAAAGCATATCAAAGCGATCGTGGTTCAACCAAACGGCTTCAGACTTCCAGAATATGAAGCTGAAACCATCGACATTTCGGTGCGCGGTGATGGAACATTGGGCCTTATGGAATTCAGAAAAGCAGCTAGCACACCTGAAGAAAGTCGCGCTGAAATGATGCGTTGGATTCATCTGGGGCAAAGGCCAAAGCGGACGGAAAAAGAATTGGATGAGTATCTGGCAGCAGCAAAGGCCGATCCGCTGAATTTTTCAGGTCTCGGCAAAGGATTTACCCATGAATTTAGAATCGCATGGCGAGATGAGCATCAAATAAGATACAACCTCTGGTTTCTCGACTGTGCAAATGCGGAAAAGCCCTTTGCGGTTTCCATGACAATTGGTTTTCCTGATCGCCCTAGAACTTCGTATTACTCCAGTCCGATTCCTCCACCTCCGGGGTATGAGCATGTGGACATGACCGCCCCCAAGGATTTCGGCCCTGATTCGGAACCTATTCCTATCGTAGAAGAGAAAATGCCCGAACGCCCCAAGGAGCCTTACAAGCACATCCGTTCAGGTTACATTCCCCCCGGACACACGAAAGTGCCCCCGCTTGAAGAACCGCGCAGATCACCGACGGTAGTTGTGCTGCCCCCGGCCATCTCGAAACCATCGTTCTCTGTGTTGTTCTGGATACTGGGTTTGTTAGGAATACTGATTGCGGCTCTAGTAATGCATTTCGTCCGCAAACGCCTCCGATGAAGATCGTCGCTCCGCACCGCCAGGCATCCCACTGGCAGCTGATAGCGGAACTCGATGATTTTAAATTCAATTTCCCATACAAATAGAGAGTATTCTCGTCATGCAGAGGGTTTGCGAGGAAAGGAAGGGGATTAGGTAATGAACAAGAGCAACACACACGCCATCCCTGATGCCACCCGCGACCGTGACGGTTATGGACTGCCCGACTGGTGGGAAGCCCAAACCGATTCATTCCGGTGGTCCTACCAAACCAACGCTACGAATTTCAACCCAAATTCGACTGGGAGCGTGACGACAGAATAGCAGACACCGATTCCGATGAACATCCTGTGGGGAATTCTCTCTGGCGCATTGGACCGCCCCGACCATGCAGGGAATCCCGCTTGCCCCCCCACCCGGCCCGCTCTACAGTTTTTGCATCAATGTTGGATCGGATCGTAAAAACCTCGTGCCTGCCCATGGGTCGATTGGCTGGCCTCCTCGTCCTGTTCGCTGCCGGACCGGTTCTGGCCCAAACGCCCGCACCCACCCCACCCGCGCAGTTCGACCCCTCGGACGTCTATTTCCAAGGCTACCTCGCAATTCGCGCAGCGGAAAAACTCGAGGCGAGCGAGGACTACGCAGGTGCCGCAGAGAAATTCCAAAGCGCACGCAAGATGCTCGACACCATCAAGCGCTACTACCCCGACTGGAAGCCTGAGATGGTCGCTGGCCGCAGTTCGAAAAATGCTGAAGCCATCGAAAAAATCCGCACCAAGGCCGATGAGCAACGCCGCAAAAGCCGCAGCGTCGTGGCCGAACTCGAGGGTGGCACCAAACGCTCCGGAACCCCAGCGAATCCTGCAGACCCCTCGCCTCCCCCAACCCCCGGGATCCTCGAAGTCGATCCCATCGCCAGCCGAAAACTCTCAGAAGCGGAAGCTGAGGTGAATCGACTTCGCGCCCTCCAATCGTCCAGCGAAGACCCCTCTCGCGATGCCTCACGCGTGCGCGACCTCACGCGCCAGCGAGATGCCATTCAAGCACAGCTCCGCGCGGCAGAGGCAAACGTCCAGTCCCTTCGCGCACGACTGGCCACCCGCCCGATGGAGCATGAAATGAAGTCCCTCGCCCAACGGATTTCCGGGCTCGAACAAGAACGCGAGGCGATGAATCTCGCCCTCACTCAGAGCCGCAGCGCTCACACCGAAGCACTCGCCCGCAACGCCATCCTCGACGCCGACCTCAAGGTGATGCAGCAGAAGTATGCGAACCTCGACCGCGACCTGAAAGCCGAGCGAAACGTCGCCAACTCGGTGGTCGCTGGCCAACGAACCCAACTCCAAGCCCTCGAGAAGGACCTCGCAAACAAATCCAGAGAACTCGACAAGGCCAACGAGAAAATCAGCGGCTTAATGAACGAACTGCAAGAGACCCACGATGCCTTCGCCCAACTCCGCACGGAGCGTGATTCACTCCTCCTCGAAAAGGACCAATTGAGCGCGATGCTCAAACTCAACCAAGACGGTCGAATCCAAGACCTCGTCCAGCAAAACATCGGCCTCGCCAAGAGCCTCCGCGAAGCAAACGAGAAGGTCGACCGCCTCAACCTCGACAACAATGCCACCAAGGACGACATCACCAGCGCGATGAGAGACCTCGCCATCGCCAAGGCTAGGATCAACAAACTCCAACTAGAAAAACGCGAGCAAGACACCCGCATCGAGGAAATGGAGTCTCGCCTCAAGGGTGAAGAGGCCGCCCTCGTCGATGGCAAAACTTCAACGGATCCGGCCGAGGTCGCCATGCTGCGCGACATCATCCAACGCCAACTCCGTGTACAAGATCGCCGCCGCCAAGCGCGAGATTTACTCGTCGAGGCAGTCAAAGACATGGGCGCCAAAGATGAGCGGGTCGGTGAGGCGATGCAACTCTTCGAGGGCGAGGAGGTCCAATTGACCCCCGACGAGCAGCGCTTGCTTGCCGATAAAAATGTGGACGGTGAATTCGTTTCACCCTTCGCGAAAGACCGAACCACCGTCAACCGCAACACCGACGAACTGAACCACGACATCGCGGTATTCGAGCGCACCGCAGAAAAATCCTTTGCCGCAGGACGCCTACTTCCCACCCGTGAACTCTTCCAAATGATCGTGGAAAAACATCCGGGCCACGTCCCCTCGATCTGCAAACTCGGCGTCGTCCAACTCCGCCTCAAGGATCCCGTCGCTGCCGCCGACCTCTTCCGCCGCGCTGTCGAACTCGATGCCGAAAACCCCTACGCCCACCGCATGCTTGGCTTCGCTCAAATGAGTCAAGGACGCCTAACCGATGCAGTGCGGAATATCAGAAAAGCCGTTCAACTTGCACCGGAAGATGCCAAAAACCAATTATTGCTCGGCATCATCGAGAACCGCCTCGGCCACACCCGTGAGGCAGAGTCATGCTACAAGGCAGCCATTTTTGCAGATCCCACCCCGAGCGAGCCCTACTACAATCTTGCCCTGCTCTACTCGAAAGACAAACGCCTCGATGCTGCACGGGACTTCTACCACCAAGCACTCGAACACGGTGCGATCCCCGACCCCAAGCTCGAACAACGCCTCGCCACCCCGTGAAACGCAACCGCCTCATCGCACTCTTGCCATGCTTGATGTTAGGCTCCTGCGCCAAGGATGCCCCGTCCAAGGAATCCTCCACCTCCCCCGCCCCAGCAGCCCACAGGACGCTCAGCGAACGTCTGAGCGAAAGCAACGGCTACAAGCAAGACGCTACCGGCAACTGGAAACCCCAAACCGACCGTCGAAGCTCGTTCGAAACCCAAGACAAATCCCAATTCGCCTCGAAGTCTTATCAAAAGTCAGCGTACAAAACGGACGACTACGCCAAAACCTCGTGGTGGGGCAACAAGTCATACGATCGCAAATCCTACACGGGAAAAACCGATGGCTCACGCTTTAAGGAAGCCTCGAAATTTCAGCACCAAGACGCGCAAGAAGCCGCCCGTAATACCGAGCTCTCCAAACCCTTCGAGACCTCGGACTACGCAACCCAAGCCGCCGGTGAAATGGGAAAAAACCCAGTCAAGACAACTTCCAACAGCATCGTCGACAAACGCCGCAAGGTGTTCATCCAGCCCCGCATCATCGACTGGAACGAACAACGCCGCCTCAGCCTTGAGCAGTCGAAGAGCCTTCTGGGCCGCTGACCACGACTTCCTCGCCTACCAGCACGAGTGAGTCTAGCAGAAGTTTCTTGAGGGTTTCCCAGCGCCATGGCCGACCTTCGAGAAAGAACGTCTGCGACACGGACAAACGGATCTGCGCATAACGATCCGCAGGGAATGCATTGAGTAGCAGAGCGGCTAGAGGTGCTGGCGCAACCCCACTGACCTGCCGAACATCGAGATCTGCCGCAACCAAACGCGCACGCCACGCTAACGCAAATTTCTCGGCCAACTCCCCACCCACCGGCGTTTCCAACAAGATAAGCCCATCGGTCGTGGGATCGGCATGAATCATCACGTGCAACAAGGCGGGGTATCGCCGCAGGTCTTCAGCGATCCGTTGGTTCAATGCCGCCCGATAAGGCCGTTCATGACGATCTGCCACCTTCACCCGAGTCGCCTCGGGAAGCTTCATGGCAAATCGACTCCAGCGAGCATCGCCCTCCACGCCCAGGTCGATCAATAACCTCGTGACATCACCATGAACCAATGGCGTCCGAAACCGCATCGCAAAGCCCTGTGCCAAATTCAATGAACCAGGCTCCCAGCCCTCCGTCGAGTTCACCACATCCTCAGACCCACGGAAAATTTCGCGGTAAGCCTCCGGCACCGCACAGGTCGCATAGTCACAGCTGAAAAGAAAAGCAGTCATCGGATTGGGAGAATGAACGTGAATGCGATTGTTCGCACGATTCTCACTGAGCGCAATCCCGCATCGCAAAAGAAAAGCGAACCATGCGTGATACCCTGCATGAGAGCGCCCGATCAGCGGGTTTGACGATTTTGTCTGGAAATCACCAAGGTCGCCACCACCCCGCAACCGATAATGATCAGCGCCAACATCAGCCCGCAATAGCGCTGGGTGCTTACCTCATTGGCTCGCTCTTTCTGTTCGTCCATCGACTTTTCCGCAACCTGACCGATGAATGGAATCGGCTTTCGCAAGGCATGGAAAACCATTCTTCGCTCCTTGTCCCGATAGTCATTGCGGAACGTCTCAGCCTCACGGACTAACAAATCGATCCGCTCGTTCACGAAGAACTCCGACGCTGGCTTCGCCTTTGGCTCATGCTCCGGCCAAACCTTGATCGTCTCCACCTCGATCCGAGTCCCAGACATCGCAATCCGCCGGATTCGCGAAATCAACTCCTCAGCCTCACCCGCCGAAGACGCACCGGCAGCCAACAAGCGCCGGAGCCCCTCCTTCACCAAGTCGAACCGTTCGGCTTCCTCCGCACCTAACGAGTCTTCGTGCAATCGCACCCGATCGACGTTGCGCTGAAGCCTCAAGCGCTCGATCTCGAATGGGTTGCGCGTCGCCTGCGCAATGATCATCGCCTCGTAGGCATAGCGCAGTGGCATGATCGCCGCCGGAACGGGAATCCCCCCTCGGTCGCGCACGCCACTCGCATTCACAAACAATCCATGATTCATCTCCTTGTACGGCACCAGCGCACCCGCCAACAACATTTGTGGCACAAGCAACAACGGCACAGCAGTTAGAGCGGCACGCTCACTGCTCACCACCGATGAAACAACGAGCGCCATCGCGGTGCCCGTCCATGCGGTTAGAGTCATCCAGAGCCACAAGGGCCACAGTGTACCACGAATCTCCAAGAAATAATTCCCGACGATCAGATAGACAAGACACTGGACCGCTGCGACCAACCCCAAGGCCGACATCTTGGCAATAATGTAAGAACTTGCGCCAGGCTGACAATTCCTCTCCCTCCGCAAGATCGGACGATCCCGCAGCACCTCGGTCGCCGAGTTGGTTAGACCTAAAAACATCGCCACCGTCGCACTCAGGAACAAGTACGCGGGAATGTGAAGCGCCGTGGAAAACTGATAGGGACCTTCCGCCGAGGACCGCAGGGTGATCGCGATGAGCGCCGCTAACAACGGAGCCTCCAAACATGAACTGTAGAACGTGCCACGGTTCCTCAGCTTGGACACAAATGATCGCAGGAAATGCGTGCCAAACACGGCGAACACTGCCCGCAAGCGCCGAGTGGGTTTCGGCGGCACTGGCAAATGACCACTGACCCCTCCTTCCTCTTCGATCGCTGTCGGGCCACTCACGGTCTGCAGCGACTGCATGAGGTCGACACTTTCAAAGCGCTCTTGCCAAAACGATGGCGGAAATCGCCGCGCAGCTCCGGTGTTCGAACCACCACCGATGGCACTCAACGGTGTCTCTAACACATCAAAAACGAAATCGGCGCCCAACGGAGATTTGGCCATGACCGCCGGATGCGAAATCGCTAACTCTTCGCAGGCGTCGCGGAAATATCCGACCATCCCCGCAGGTGTACCAAAGTACGCCAGCCGCCCGCCACTATCGAGCAAGAGCACCTTGTCGAACAATCGCAACACCGGGGCACCTGGGCGATGCAGCGTCGCAATCACGATTTTCTCGCGCGCCAACGAACGCAAAGTTTCCGCGACGTGCTCGGAGTCCTTCGAGGACAGCCCGGAGATCGGCTCATCAAACAAGAAAACCTCCGCACGACTGCCCAAGTCTACACCGAGATTGAGTCGGCTGCGTTCGCCACCCGACAGTGTCTTTTCCCCAGGCGCTCCCACCCGCCGCCGCGCGATCGACTGCAATCCAAGCTCGGCCAACATGCTATCCACCCGCCGCTCGTGCTCTGCCAACGACAGCGCCGGCCGCCGAATGGTCACCGCATGCCGCAAGTGCTCGCGCACCGTGAGTTGAGGATTCAACGCTTCTTCCTGCGGCATGTGTGCGATGAACGGCACGAGCTGCTCACGGCGATCGTACAAATGAATGCCGTTCAACCTCACCTTGCCGCGCGTCGGTTCACGCTGACCTGATAGAACCCTGAGTAAGGTGCTTTTACCGCTGCCACTCGGACCAATGATGCAGAGCATCTCGCCACGCTTCACCTCGAAACTCACATGGTCCAAGGCCCGCGCGTCCGGACCGAAGTCGTGAATCAAATCCTGCACGTGAAGCGACTCGATCAAGGTCCGCTCTTCATCCAGAAACCCCTCACCAAATCGACAACGAACCGACTGACTGCCCGACAAGCGAATCAGCGATCCATCGTGCAGGGTGGCCGATTGCCGGACCACCATGCCATCCACGAGAATGGTCCCGTGGCTTTCACGGACCTCAAGTTCGCCCTCCGCCCGCTCGGCGTCGTAGCGTATGAACAACACCGCCTTGGGTGCCAGCTTGGGACCTAACAGCAAATCCCCCGGCGATAATGAGGATGCATCATTAGAAACGAGGTACTCTTGGCGATCGCCCGCCAAGCGGAAACGCCTGCCCGACTGCGTTGCCTTGCGGCGAAGTTCGTTGATGGAAAGACTGAAGCCTGAGATATCGCCAAGCCGCTCGTGGTTGCGGCAAATGACCGAGTCCCCTTTTTTCAACGGCCCACGACTGCCCGCATGCAGCTCGGTGTCGCGCAAGGCATCGACCACCGCATGCAGCCCGAAGCTCACGCGCAATCCACTCAACCGCCCGCGTGTCCTTTCCGCGATGATTCCATTCGAACCCGATTCGAGGTAAATCGCCGGGCGGTTTCCGGTGCGTTTCACATCGAGGAAGAACATCAAATCCTCGTGGCTCAAGGTCCATCCCGGCACCACCAAAGGCTGACGCTCACGCATCCGCAAAAACGATCCGGTCTCTACCGATCTACCACGAATCCACAGCGCCGAGTTCCCGGTGTTTCTCACCAAGATCAAATCCCCCGCTCGGTAAACCCGAAATTCGTAATCACTCGCCGCCGGAGGCAAGATGACATCGGCATCATCCTTGCCGAAAACCAACCGCTCAAATGGCAGTTCCTCAGTACCCGCAGGCTCCTCGGAATCCCCCCGCATTTCTCGTAAAATCGCCGAGCCGTAATCCGGACGGCCCAAGCGACGCATGAAAACCTCGAAGCTAGTTCGGTTGCGCTCGGAGCGACCCGCTGCATCCACCAAGGTGAACAACTGCAAGCCGAGCGCCAGTTTCCCGACGTCGTCAAAACTATCCTTCAGCTCAACGGCCAAGGCCTGCAACGGATGCGGATTGCGCACCGCCCGCTCCATCCGCCTCGCCAGCCAACCATGATCGACCTCGGGGAACGCACTCCGCAACATGTCGAGGATGAGATCCGCCTCCAACGAGCTCAGATTGTCATCCGCCGTCGCAAACGCCGCGAACGCATCGACCAACACCCCGACGTGCGCATCCGTTCCTGGCCGCAATGCACGCAGGCGCCCCACCCCGGGAATGGCACGCAGCCAGCCCAGCACCCGCAACCGCCACTGGGGCCATTGGGATGGGTCTTTAGGTGTCGGAACAAGGTCCACTTGCGCTGTCATCGCATATCCAAGCACCACCCGCAAGACTCTCGCAAAAAAGGGGTTTGCTTTTTACCCTCTTGGGCTATCGTCCGGTGACCTAGACCTGACAGCGCAGCAAAATTTCACCAACTGCAAATCACTCGACTGGGACTTTTTTCCTCGAACCATGTCCGACTTACCGAACGCAACACCACCCTCAAACTCCCCAAAACGCAACTCGGGCGATGCCAACGGCTTCAACTGGAAGCTGCTTTTTCTGCTGGGAATCGCCACGCTGATCCTTGGAGTTGCATTCTTCAGCCAGATCACCAACAAGGCCGTCAAGTCGGTCACCTACTCGCAGTTCCGCCAACTTTGGGACCAAGGACGCGTGGTCATCAATGACCCAAAACTCCCGCTCAAGGTGATCACCACGGACACGTCCTACGATGCCACCATCACCGGCTGGATCACCCCCGAGCTCCCCACGCCTAACACCTCTGCCCCGAAAAAGAATTTCAGCGTGCGGGTGAATTTCGCCCTCCAGCGCGACGAAATCAACGATCTGCTCGGCAGCCAAATCCGCGTCCAGCAAGCCGATGCATCGTCCCCATTGCCTCTCGAAGGCGACTCGGAGACGCTGTTGCTCGCAGACCTCCGCAAGCTCGTGGCCCTGAAAATGGTCGACCTCGAGGACCCCACGAACCCGCTCCGCGTGCTGACCTCCGCGGGCTCGGATGACGCCGTGATCGTCGGTTCCCAATTCACCGCCGCCGCTCCGACCCCGATCCTCGATGCCCAAGGCAAGCCCGCCACCGCCGTGGCCTTCAGCGTGCCCGTTTCCGCCGCGATCCAAAGCGAAGACCTCAGCAAGCTGCTCAAGGACAAGGCGACCTACGAGCGCAGCAAGGATTACCTCGGCAATGCACTCTTCACCTTCCTCCCCTTCCTGCTCGTGATCGGGATTCTCTTCTTCCTGTTCCGCCAACAAATGAAATCCGCCGGCCGTGGCGCGATGTCCTTCGGAAAAAGCAAGGCCCGCCTCCTCACGATGGACCGCAACAAGGTGACCTTCAAGGATGTTGCCGGCATCCAAGAGGCGAAAGAGGAGTTGTTCGAAATTGTCGATTTCCTCAGAGACCCCCGCAAGTTCCAGAAACTCGGCGGCTCGATCCCGAAGGGCGTGCTGATGGTCGGCTCACCCGGTACCGGCAAGACCCTGCTCGCTCGCGCAATCGCCGGAGAAGCAGACGTGCCGTTTTTCTCCATCTCGGGCTCGGACTTCGTCGAAATGTTCGTGGGCGTCGGCGCTTCTCGCGTTCGCGACATGTTCGAACAAGGCCGCAAAAACGCACCTTGCCTCATTTTCATCGATGAAATCGACGCCGTCGGACGCCACCGTGGTCACGGCATGGGCGGCGGCCATGACGAGCGCGAACAAACGCTCAACCAACTCCTCGTGGAAATGGACGGATTCGACACGCAAGAAGGCGTGATCATCATCGCCGCGACCAACCGCCCCGATGTGCTCGACCCCGCGCTGCTCCGCCCGGGCCGCTTCGACCGCCAAGTGACGATCTCCCTGCCCGACGTCAATGGCCGCGAGGAAATCCTCCGCGTCCATGTGAAAAAAATCAAGCTGGCCGCCGGGGTGGACCTCTCGAAGATCGCCCGCGGAACTCCAGGCTTCTCCGGTGCCGAACTCGCGAACCTCATCAATGAGTCCGCCCTGCTCGCCGCACGACGCGGACTCACCGCCGTCACGCTCGACGAGATGGAAGAGGCTCGTGACAAAGTCCGCTGGGGCCGCGAACGCCGCAGCCTCGCCATGTCGGAGGAGGAAAAAACAGGCACCGCATGGCACGAAGCTGGCCATGCCTACATCAACATGGTCATCCCCCACACCAATCCTCTTCACAAGGTCACCATCATCCCTCGCGGCCCATATCTCGGCGCGACGATGTATTTGCCCGACGGCGATAAGTATTCGACCCAGAAAAAAGAGGCTCTCGCAAATCTCATCGTCACCATGGGCGGCCGCATCGCCGAGGGCTTCCACAGCGACGATGTCTCAAACGGGGCCTCCGGCGACATCCGCCAGGCAACTGCGCTCGCCCGCCACATGGTCTGCGAATGGGGCATGAGTGACAAACTCGGCATGGTGGAATACGGCGAGGGCGACGGACCTGTCTTCCTCGGACGCGGCGACATGGGCGGCCGACGCGCCAATTACAGCGGTCACACCGCCCAAGCCATCGACGAGGAAATCAAGCGCTTCATCGACGAAGCCTACGCCACCGCCACCCAGATCCTCACCGAGAACCGCGACAAGGTGGAGCTCATCGCCAAGGCGCTGCTCGAGTACGAAACACTCGATGCAAGCCATCTCCGCGACCTGATCGAAACCGGTGAAATGCGTGACCCACCGTCCGCGCCCAAGCCACCCCCAGTGCCAGACGAGCTGAAGAAAAAGCCCGTCGCCAAAGCCGTGGAGGAGGACCGCCCAGAAGGCCCCGGCCCGATCCCAGGCGCCATCGGCGCACCCGCTTAAGCGATCATCGTCGCATCCGGCGAGATGATTCTCAACCTGTTTCATGTACGACTCGTTGATTATCAATCTACGTGTGGCAGTGACCGTGGTTGGTTGGTAGGTTTGTAGTGCAGGGCGCTGCCTTCTCCGGGAGCCTTTACATGCCTCCTGCACCGGGGGTCCGGCCCGTTGTGCACGGGTGCCCGTACATCGTGCACGGGCAATTTTACATCGTGCACAAGCACCCGAACATCGTGCACGGGCAATTTTACATCGCGCACAAGCACCCGAACATCGTGCACGGGCAATTTTACATCGCGCACAAGCACCCGAACATCGTGCACGGGCAATTTTACATCGCGCACAAGCACCCGAACATGATGTACGGGCAACTTTACAT
>Ga0164294_10003205_pt1 | contig 14586 bp, 11 predicted proteins | sample GEODES005metaG_FD_111479 | JGI IMG/M metagenome (GOLD analysis project Ga0164294, IMG submission 111479) | Oligotrophic lake water microbial communities from Sparkling Lake, Wisconsin, USA - GEODES005 metaG | ecosystem: Environmental > Aquatic > Freshwater > Lake | place: USA: Sparkling Lake...
ATCAAAACCTTCTTCATAAGTTACGACTGCACCAATATGAATCCCCAATGCCTCTACTTCTTTTTTAGATCTAGCTCCACAATCTAAAGTCAAATTTTCTACTTTAGGTTGTGGTTCTTTTTGTTCAGGATTGCTCATTCTTGTGTGGATAGCAGGCCATCCAAACACCGCTTTAACTGGTCCTTTTTTACCATGAATCCAAACGCGCATAGAAGGTGCAATTTGATGGTCTACACCGCCATTGCGTTTAAGATGTATTAAACCTTGATCGTTGATATAATTTACAAACCAACTTATTTCATCCGCATGTGCCTCAATCACTACTTTAAATGGTGCATCAGGATTAATCACACCTACTGCTGTGCCATAAGGATCTGTAAAAGTGGTATCTACATATTGCGTCAAATAGTTCAACCAAATTTTTTGACCACTTGTTTCAAAGCCGACTGGTGAAGGATTATTGATATACTCTTTTAAAAATTGATAAGAAGTTGTGTTGATCAACTCTTTTTTCTTAGAGCCACTTACTTTGTTCGTACCTGCTTTATTCGTACTTACTTTTTTTGTTGTTGCTTTTGCCATAGTTTGTTTAATTATAACCCTTGCAAGATACTACATTCTGTATTTATTAATACATTTGTAGCAAACCTAGGTAGTATGAAAGGCGAAACTTGGAACATAGAGGATTTAAAGGACTTGGCGCCCTCCAATTTCTTGCGCACTGCCTTATCACTCATGGCCTATCAAGCTTCGAATAATGCAGTGTATAGTGAGTGGATTCGATCCATGAAACTGCAATTAGATTCGGTAGAATGTCTGGAGCAAATCCCATTCTTACCGATTCATTTTTATAAAACTTTTGCTATTTATTCAGGAACTGAATGCCCCAAATTTTATTTTGAAAGTAGTGGTACCACGCAGGATATTGTGAGTAAACATTTTGTTAAAGATTTAATGGTGTATGAACAAAGTTTTATACAATGCTTTGAACAATTTTACGGTGCGCCAAAAGATTATTGTATACTTGGGTTATTGCCCAACTATTTAGAGCGACAACATTCCTCTTTGGTCTATATGACAGATCATTTAATTCAAGCAAGTACAAATTCAAGAAGTGGATTTTATTTATACGATTTTGAAAACTTGAATCGTACTTTGGCTGATTTGGAAAAGGAACAACAAAAAACATTATTAATTGGAGTTAGTTATGCCTTAATGGATTTTGTAGACGCATATCCTCAAGCATTGAAGCATACAATAGTGATGGAGACTGGGGGCATGAAAGGCAGAAAGCAAGAATTAACTAAACCTGCTTTACATGCCTATTTAGCAGATGGATTTGGCGTTCAAACCATCCATTCAGAATATGGTATGACAGAATTATTAAGTCAAGCTTATTCCAAAGGGGAAGGCATATATACTTGTCCGCCATGGATGAAAGTATTAGTGGCAGACGAATCAGACCCAACTGCGTTGAGAACAACTGGAAGGGGCGTCTTGCATATCATTGACCTTGCCAATTTTAATAGTTGTGCATTTATTGCAACAGAAGATATAGGAATGGTGCACCCAGATGGAAGTTTTGAAGTATTAGGTAGGCTAGACCAAAGCGCAAGAAGGGGCTGTAGCTTATTGGTTGTTTAAAATCAATTCTTTTAAAGCATCAATAAAAATCTTATTGATATAATAATTGTATAGTCTTTTGTCTGTTTCTTCTCTTTGTTTAACAATCAATGCTTCGCTTGCTCTAGTTGCTAATTTGAATTTCTGATTGATTCTTAAGAAGTAGTCACTTCGACTTTTATTTTGTGTGATGGTATCTTTTTGTTGCACACCAATAATTTTATTGATTGCTTTAATGTTAATTTGTTCATTGTTGGTTTGTAAATGATAGATTGCATGAATTAATTCTTTTTCAATCACAGTCAAGGCACTGTAAAAATTTTTATACAAGATGAATTTTAATTCGATTGGGATTTTGGCTTTTTGTCTTTTTTTATTGTATAAAGAATAAAGAAAGACAACCATAAATACGATAAAAACGTTACCAATAATAGGTTTCCCCGGTTCTATCTTTTTTAAGAAAGAGTCGAAAAAACTATTTGTATAAACAGGATATGTATTAGGATCAATAAAGTCTTTGCCATTTAATTCAATTGACTCATATTGTAAATCTCCATTATTTTCGATTCGTATTAAGTAAAAATGGTTACCCATGACAAATTGGTACATGTGTTCAGGAACCCCCTTATATAATTTGAGCCATTTTTCCTTGAATTCAGCTTGTTTGTCTTTAACAATTACGCCAAATTGATTGGTTGAAAAGTTAAGCCAATAGATTTCCAAGTCTGCATGAAATACTAGATAAGGGCCAAATTTTGTTATTAATTGTTGACTTTTTTGAACAATTTCTTTTACGTAGGGATCAAGTTTACCCAAATTCTCCCAAGTTCTTTCTTTAAAATCAAATACACGGCAGGTGTCTGAAAAGGTTGTGTTCATAGAAGCTGGGAAATCCAATTGATTGATTGAATTGGATAAATAAAATTTACCATTTAATTCGTCTGTATAAAATAGGATGCCCTTGTCTGGACTTTGATATACGGGGATTGCTTTTTTAGAACTAAAAAGTTCCCATTCATTTGTTTTATTGCTAAAAAATGTAAAATAGTCTTTGATTTTCCAAAATCCAATGCCGCCTAACTTGAACAAAGTGTCCTTGTAAAGAAAATTGATACTTCCAAAATTCGATCCTGTATGAAAAGTTGAGTCAAGTCTGATTAAATCGTAATCGCCCTTTCCTTGCTTTTTAATTTGGTAGAGCCTCCCTGAGCCCATTAATTGCAAATAAATTTTATCCTTCCTTTTTAAAAGAGTAACGCCATTTGCTAATTTAGTAGATAAGCCGAATCTTAGATTTTCCTTAAATAAATCAAGGCTAAGGTCATTGACAGAATCAGTTGAAATAAAATCTAATAAAGCGAGCTCCGCCAAAGAAAGCTGCTTACTCATAATAGCAGACTGTCCAAAACTATTATTTTGAACAACGAGCAGTAAAAAAAGTATGATTCTAATTTTTCGAAACATGATTCAAAAATATATAAATAATTTATATAAAAATTATTTAATATAAAAATAACTAATTTAATATTTTATTAATACTATAAATATTATTAATCAATGAGTTAAATCATAAAAAGTATTTTCACCACTTAGTATACAAATAGTTTGGAATAAGACTATGTTCTATGCCATATTTACATCATCGTCAAATACAAATTAAAAAAATATTATATATAAAGATTTTATCCTTTGGGGGAAGGATAATTGGGTTGATCGGGATTCGTCTTGGTTGCCCCAACTTTTTTATTTTTTCTAATCCACCTTCATTAGGCTTGCTTTAAACCTTAATGATTAATTTGCAATATGTTTTTAATGGAAGAAGATATTGCTTGCGCTTTAGATGCCTTACAACAAGGGGGTATCATTTTATATCCTACAGATTCGGTTTGGGGGATAGGCGCTGATGCAACCAATCCTGATGCGGTTGAAAAAATTTATGTACTCAAAAAAAGAAAAGACACAAAAGCCATGATTGTGCTCGTGCCAGAAGAAAAATGGATTCTGGATTATGTGGCAGAACCAGCTCCTAAAGTGGCTGATTATATCAAAGGCATCACCAAACCAACGACCGTGATTTATGATCATGCAAAAAACCTAGCACCTAATTTAATCGCAACAGATGGCTCCATTGCTATAAGAATTTGCAAAGCTAATTTTGCACAACAATTGATGCAAGCTTTTGGAAAACCTATTGTAAGCACTTCTGCGAATATTTCTGGGTTGCCCACACCAAAGTGTTTTAATGATATTTCTTTAGATATTATTGAAGGCGTTGATTATGTGGTGCGATCAGAGCAAGAAGATAGTTCTTTAAAAGAGCCTTCGGCTATTGTAAAATGGGAAAAAGATCAAATCATCATTATTCGTCCTTAAATCCAATCCATGGCTCAAAAAATATTGGTGATTCAAACAGCTTTTATTGGAGACGTAGTGTTAGCTACCGCCATCTTGGAATCTGTTCATCAACAAGATCCTACTGCATCGATTTCAGTTTTAGTAAGAAAAGGGAATGAGGCATTGTTTAACATGCATCCATATATAAATAAAGTCTTGGTTTGGGATAAAAAACAAAACAAATACGGGCATTGGCTCCAACTACTTTTTGAAATAAGAAAAAATAAATTTGATGCAGTCATTAACCTGCAACGTTATGCTGCCACAGGATTATGGACGGTATTGTCTGGAGCGAAAATGAAAATTGGTTTTGATAAAAATCCTTTTGCTTTTTTATTTACTAATACAATCCAACACCAGGCCGTTGGCAATGGATTGCATGAAATAGAACGTAACCATGCATTGTTGAATCCTTTGGGTTTATTCCCAAATGCAAAGCCAGCATTATATCCTTCTTCACAGGATCTAAAAGCAGTGGAGGGGTATCAGTCAGCATCTTATTTGTGTATGGCACCAGCTTCGGTATGGTATACCAAGCAATTTCCAATGCATCAATGGATTCGGGTGTTGAATTCAATTCCTTTTGAAGGGCCTATTTATTTACTTGGGGGGCCAGCTGATAAATCTTTGAACGACCAGATTTTGCAAGCAGTGCAGAAAAAAAATCTAGTCAATATGGCCGGAAGACTTTCATTTTTAGCATCAGCTGCTTTACAAAAAGGGGCAGTGCTCAATTATGTTAATGATTCTGCACCCATGCATTTTGCTTCTGCAGTGAATGCGCCTGTTGCAGCTATCTTCTGTTCTACTGTGCCAGATTTTGGCTATGGTCCATTGTCGGATACCTCTTTTATCATTGAGACAAAACAAGCTTTATCCTGCAGGCCCTGTGGATTGCACGGAAAAAAACAATGCCCATTAAAGCATTTTAATTGTGCCGAAACCATCCACTTAGAACAAATCTATCAACCGCTCCAACAAGTGCTACACAATTAGTACTTTTGCAACAATGTCTATTGAATTAACAGTACAAGAAAAAGACCTTTTAACCATAGCAGGAGCTGCTGCGGAAAAACTAGGGATACCTGCTTATGCAGTAGGTGGATTTGTGCGCGATAAAATTTTAAATAGAAATACAAAAGATATTGACATTGTTTGTATCGGAGATGGGTTGCAATTAGCAACTACATTCGCCAATCAATTTAGTCCAACGCCGCCTGTTTCATTATTCAAAACTTATGGTACTGCACAGGTGAAATTGACAGATATTGAAATTGAATTTGTGGGCGCCCGAAGAGAATCTTATGTAAGAGAAAGTAGAAATCCAACTGTAGAGCCAGGCACTTTGATAGATGACCAGAACAGAAGAGACTTTACCATCAATGCCATGGCGATCGATTTGAGTGCATCCAATTTTGGTGCAGTTTTAGATCCATTCAATGGGTTGAATGATTTAGCATTAAAAATCATCCGCACACCATTGGCACCAGAACAAACATTTGATGATGATCCTTTAAGAATGATGCGTGCCATCCGATTTGCAACACAATTAGATTTTGTCATTGAGGAAAATACATTCAAAGCCATCCAGCAAATGGCAGATAGAATCAAAATTGTTTCTCAAGAAAGGATTACAGATGAGTTGCAAAAAATAATGAAGAGTAAACAACCTTCTAAAGGGTGGTATTTATTAAGAGAAGCAGGTTTATTAACGCAAATTTTCCCGGTTTTATTAAAATTGGAAGGCGCTGAAACCCTTGATGGAATTGGGCATAAAGACAACTTCTCTCATACCTTACAAGTATTAGATAATATCGCTGCAAACACAGATGATGTTTGGTTAAGATGGGCTGCCTTGTTGCATGATATTGCAAAACCAAATACAAAAAGATTTGAACCAGGGACTGGTTGGACCTTTCATGGGCATGAAGTGGTGGGTGCAAGAATGGTGCCTAAAATTTTTACACAATTAAAGCTGCCACTAAATGAACATATGAAGCTGGTGCAAAAATTAGTGGCTTTGCATTTACGTCCTATTTCTTTGACAAAAGAAAATGTGACAGATAGCGCCATTCGAAGATTGTTATTTGATGCTGGAGAAGACATTGAATCTTTGATGTTACTCTGTGCAGCAGATATTACAAGCAAGAATCAAACCAAGGTTAAAAGATATTTACAAGGTTTTGAAATGGTCAAAGCCAGGATTGTGGAAGTGGAGGAAAAAGACCAGATGCGCAATTGGCAACCACCTATTACTGGAGAGATGATTATGCAAATTTTTAATATTACCCCTTCAAAGCAAGTAGGCATTATAAAGGACGCCATTAGAGAAGCTATATTGGACGGAATCATTCCAAATGAGTATGAAGCTGCGTATCAATTCATGATTACAGAAGCGGCTAAAATAGGCTTACAACCGGCCCTATAAAAATGCCATAATCAGACCAATAAATACTAATTTAGCGTTTCAAAATCACTAAAATGGCCATTTTAAAATTTAGAATTTCTTGGGAAGAAGACGATGCGATTTATAGAGATGTAATGGTGAAACATTCGCAACATTTTACAGATCTGCATCATATTATTTTGAAAGCTTTTGAGTTTGACGAAAAACATGACGCTACTTTTTTTAGAAGCAATGAAAAATGGCAGAGAGGGAGAGAAATTAGCAAAGCGGTGTACGAAAAAAATTATGTGGTGCCGCCATTGATGATGGATGAAGTGTTGATAGGGTCTGAAATTTTAAATACCAACCAACAATTTGTTTATTTGTATGACTTTGCAAAGTCTTGGACTTTCTTAATACAATTGATTCAAGTGATTAAGAATGCGGATGCAGATATGGAATTGAATTATCCAATGGTGTCAAGAATTGAAGGTGTTGGTCCAATGCAATATGGCACAAAAGGTTTACTAGGTCCTAATTTTACAGATATCGAAGAGAAGTATGATTTAACGGAAGCCCAGGATGGATTTGGGGAAGAAGGAGAAGCAGACGCGCATGCGTCAGAAGAAGAAGGGAATGGACTTTTAGGGGAAGAAGACGCGGATGCCTCTGATGAAGAAGAAGACGCGGATGCGTCTGATGAGCAAACAGATGATGACGCAAGTGGTATGTTTGATGATAGCTCCGAAGCCTACTAATTTCATAATATATTTATTTTGATGCCTACCGTATATATCGTTGTTGGTCCTACAGCTGTTGGTAAAACAAAGTATGCGATTGCATTAGCGCAAAAACTACAAACCGAAATTATTTCTGCAGATGCAAGGCAATGTTATCAGGAATTAAATATTGGTGTAGCAAGACCATCACTCGAAGAATTGGCTACAGTCCCGCATCATTTTATAGCAAGTCATTCTATTCAAGAAACGGTGAATGCAGGAACATTTGAACAATATGCATTGGCAAAAGCAACTGAGCTACTTGCACAATTTGGATCGGTGGTCATGGTAGGTGGCACTGGATTATACATCAAAGCATTTGTAGAAGGGATGGATCAAATCCCAGCGATTGATCCAGCCGTACGTAGTCAAATTCAAGAGGATGTATCATTGAAAGGGATGGAATGGCTTCAAGCGCAAGTACAAGCAAAGGATCCTGCCTATTGGGCGCAAGCAGACCAAGGGGAAAAACAAAATACACAAAGATTATCAAGGGCTTTGGAAGTGGTGATTGGAACAGGTCAATCCATCCTTAGTTTTCAACTGCAGTCTAAAAAAACACGTTCTTTTGACATACAAAAAATTGGATTGGAGCTGCCTAGGGAGCAATTGTATGAAAGGATCAATCAAAGGGTCGTGCAGATGGTCGAAATGGGGTTAGAGGAGGAAGTCAACGCTTTACGTTCTCAATTTCATTTAAATGCCTTGCAAACGGTTGGCTATCAAGAGTGGTTGACCTATTTTGAAGGGCAACAATCCAAAGCGGAAGTGATTCAGGCTATTCAGCAAAACACCAGACACTATGCTAAAAGGCAAATGACCTGGTTTAAAAAAGACGCTGAAATTATTTGGGATCAAACCTCAAAGTAGCTCCATGGCACTATAATTTCACTCTAATTTGAATCATATACATGTCCTGGAGATATTAGATAGCTTAATATAATTTTTAAACTAGTTTAATCAATACTTATTCTAATAAGGCTTATTTTTATCTTAATATATACATTCCTAAATCAATTTTATGCAAAAAAAAATCGTCCTATTTTTTATTTGTATATTGACTTTACAATTCACTCAGGTGATTGGTCAAACCATACAATTTGAGAAATACACTTTGCCAAATGGCTTAAAAGTCATTTTACATGAAGATCATTCAGCGCCTGTTGTGGCTGTAACGACTTTATACCATGTAGGTTCTAAAAACGAAGACACTGCAAGAACAGGCTTCGCCCATTTCTTCGAACATTTATTATTTGAAGGTTCAGAAAATATTAAAAGAGGGGAGTTTGATAAGTACATCACCAATGCAGGTGGTGCATTGAATGCGAATACATCACAGGATCGTACCTTTTATTATGAGTTACTACCTTCTAACCAAGTTGAATTAGGCTTATGGTTAGAAAGTGAGCGTATGATGCACGCTAAAATTGAACAAATTGGTGTGAATACGCAAAGAGAAGTGGTAAAAGAAGAAAAGCGTCAACGTGAAGACAATCGACCATACGGTTCTTTCTTAAATCAAATGTTAAAGCGTGCTTTTAAAGTGCATCCTTACAAATGGGCACCAATTGGAAGTATGGATCATTTAAATGCTGCAAAATTAGACGAGTTCATCAATTTTTATAAGACATTCTATGTGCCAAATAATTGTGTCTTGTCAATTGCGGGTGATTTTAATAAAGCAGAATTAAAAGCGAAGATTGAAGCTTATTTCGGTCCAATTAAAATGGGTACTAAGCCAATTCCAAGACCAACGATTAAAGAGCCAGCATTAGGTGGTGAGGTAAGAGATGTGATATACGATAATATTCAATTACCAGGTGTGTTTCAAGCCTATCGTGCACCAAGACAAGGTGGGGATGAATATTATGCATTCAATGTATTGTCTACCATTTTATCTGGTGGGGAGTCCTCTAGAATGAATAAAACTTTAGTGGATAAGAAGCAACAAGCAGTGGCTGCTCAGTCTGTGCCATTTTTTAATGAGGACGAAGGTTTATTCATTGCCTTATCTATTGCGAATATGGGTGTTAAAGTAGAAGAATTAGAAAAAAGCATGGATAGTGTAGTGAATGAATTAAAGATGGGATTAGTAGGGGAAAGAGAATTTCAAAAAGTAAAAAATCAAATCACTACATCAGTTGTTACAGGAAATGCAACTATGGCGGGAATAGCAGAAAGCTTAGCGAACAATGAAGTGTATTTTGGAGATGCGAATTTAATTAACACAGAATTAGAGAAATACAATAAAGTAACAAGACAAGATGTATTGAATGTGGCTAAGAAGTATTTAAATAAAGACAATCGAATTGTATTGTATTATTTACCTAAAGAAAAACCTACCACTAAATAATCTAGTCATTCTAAAAAGTTTACCTTAAAATAATTTTATGAAAAAACAATTATACTTATTTCTATTTTTAGTTCCATTGGTTTCAATGGCACAGAATATAGATCGTTCAAAAGCGCCTATGCCAGGCAAAGCGCCCCTTATTCAAATTGGTGATCCAGTTAAATTTACTTTAGCAAATGGGTTACAAGTATTTGTCGTTAAAAACACTAAACTACCACAAGTGAGTGCTACATTGGCGCTAGACTATGATGGTTTTGCAGAAGGAGATAAAGCAGGTGTGGCTCAAATGGCTGGTCAGTTGTTAAAAAGAGGCACTACCACAAAATCAAAAGCGCAATTAGACGAAGCCATTGAATTTTTAGGAGGAAGCATGTCTACTTCAAGTCAATCGGCATCGGTTAGTTCATTAAAAGACAATTTCCCAAGTTTATTAGGGTTGTTATCAGAAGTGGTTTTACAACCAGCTTTATCTACAGAGGAGTTGGAGAAAATTCGCAAGCAAACCTTATCAGGCATCGAATCAAATAAAGACGATGCGGACGCGATTTCTGGCAATGTGGTTAAAAAATTGGTTTACGGAGCAACGCATCCTTATGGTGAAATGATGACCACCAAGACCGTGAATCAAGTGTCTATCGCTGATGTTAAATCATTTTTAAATTCTTATTGGATACCAAATGCAGCTTATTTGGTTTTTGTGGGAGATATCGAACCTGCTACTGCAAAAATCTTAGCTGAAAAAAGTTTTGGCAATTGGAAAAAAGGCGTGTTTACAAAACAAAATTTTGCTAAACCTGTTCAGCCTAAACAAACTTATGTGGCCATTGTGGACAGACCCTCAAGCGTGCAAAGTGTAGTTGCTATTGCTGGCGCAGTAGATTTGTTACCTGGCTCTTCGAAAGTGATTGCAGGCTCAGTCATGAATAATATTTTAGGTGGTGGGTTCTCAGGCCGTTTGTTTGCCAACCTAAGAGAAAAGTACGCATTTACTTATGGCGCTTACTCTTCTTTAAGTCCAAGCCGTCAAATTGGTATTTTCCAAGCAGAAGCATCTGTTAGAAATGAAAAAACGGATAGTTCTGTACAAGAATTATTACGTGAAATCAATACCATCAGAAATGAGCAAGTAGGAGAGACAGAATTAAGTAGAATGAAGAATTATTTATCAGGTGGATTTGCAAGATCACTTGAAAATCCTGCAACCATTGCCAACTTTGCATTGAATATAGCTCGTAACAATTTGCCTGCAGATTATTATCAAAAATACCTAACCAATTTAGCAGCAGTGGACGCAGCAAAAGTGCAAAATGCAGCTCAATTATTTTTGAATACCAATCAAATGCATATTGTGATTGTAGGTAATGCAAAGCAAATCACGAAAGGCTTAGAAAAATATGGTCCATTAAAGTATTTTGATATAGAGGGTAATGAAGTGGCAGCTCCAACAGAAGTAAAAGCAGATGCGAGTTTAACACCAGCTGCGTTGATGGAAAAAGCCATTGCAGCGATAGGTACAAAGGAAGCATTAGACAATGTGAAAGATGTGCAATTAAAAGGAACTGCTAATTTAATGGGACAGTCTTTAGAAATGAAACAAACCATTGTAATGCCAGGTAATTCAGTAACTACTATGTCCATGGGTGGTATGGCAATGATGAGACAGGCAGTCGTAGATGGTAAATACTCTGTTTCGCAGCAAGGCCAGGAAGCGCCTATTACAGATGATTTAAAAGAAGGTCTTGACGAATCTGCTTTTCTTGCTCCAGAGCAGTTATATCTTGCAAAAGGATATGGTTTAAAAATTGTAGGCGCAGAAAAAGTAGACGGTAAAGATGCGATTGATGTAGAAGTAACAACCCCTTCTAAAAAAGTATCGCACCGTTTTTATGATGCTAAAACATTCTTATTGGTAAAGACTTCAAAATCAGAAGAAGTACCTGGTCAAGGAACAATGACACAACAACAATATTATACTGGCTATAAAGTTGTGAATGGCGTTCAAATTGCTTCAGAGCAGCTTATGGATTTGGGTCAAATGAAAATCAATATTAAGTATACGGATATCAAAATGAATCAAGGATTAAAGACGAGCGATTTAAAATAGAGTTATTATATCCTGCACAAAAAAGCCATCCCTCGGGATGGCTTTTTTTATATCAATGCGTTATGATTAGGTTGTATTAGAATCTGATACCGTATCCAATATTGAACATAATAGTCTTACTATTTTGAATAGCGATAGGGCTTGCCTTGTCAATTAATCGGTAAGGTACCACCGCATCTCGATTGTTTGCACTAGAAATAGTAAAGTCTACAAAGTATTTATTTGTTCTATAACCAATACCACCAGATAAAATCATACGAGAAGGATTTACTACTACTGTACCATTTCCATCTGCAAACTTATTTTTGTAGGGGCTACCATAATATGCTGTACCTGCTCTTGCCATCCAGTTGCTTGTTAATTTAATTTCAGATCCAAGTCTAATATTAAAGTTATTCTTATAAGTTGATTTCATGGTATTATTTAAGTCATCATAATATCCTGCAGATGCTTGGTCAACATCATTGGCATAAAAACGCGTGCCAGCATAATTGACCCACTCAATATCAGCACTGATGAAACCTAATGGTTGAGTAGGTTTTCCTGGACTCGCAAAAAAGTAGCTACCACTAAAAGTTGCTTTGGTTGGCGTCATGACCGTATACTCTCTTACACCAACATTGCCATTGTTTAATTCATCTGAACTAGCAGCAACTGTTTTTGCATATGACTCTGTATTAGTAATCATATCCGCAGATAGTTTATCTCTAAAACTAATCAGTTGTGGGGTATGCAAAGCAAATCCAAGGCGTAAGAAGGATTCTGGTTTATAGATGATACCAAATTTGGCACCAATACCCCAACCGTTAGAACTAAAATTTTCATTGAATTCAAAGTACTCAAATTGATTTGATTTATTAGTTAAATCCAAATCAGTTTCAGATACATAAAGTGATCGATTAAAATTCACAATAGGCAATACGACACTTGCTCCTAAGTATAATTTATCTTGCACATTACCGCCCCAGCCAAATGTTAATTCATTAGAACTTCCACTTGTATAGGAATCAAATGTTTGGTTAACACCACTTGAAATAGGAACTAAACTTTGATAGCCTACTACATTGCCATTCTTATCCGCTATGGTATCAATTAAAAAAGTTCTAAATGCCAATGAGCTACCAAAAATATAATTATTTTCTGCAGCACTCATACCAGCATTGTCATCAATTAATTCCTCTAAGAATTTCTCAGAGTAACTACTGAAATTATTGACGCCTTTAAAACGTTCCCTGCTATTAAAATTTGCAATTTGTGTGAAGCTAATTGAAAACGCAGTGCTAGAATAACCTCTTTTCCTTTTACCGTCTGCAAATACAATGCCTAAATTACCCAGTGTAGAATTATTGTTAGAAGTGCTTGAATTGGTCCCTCTATATTTATAATCTGTTTCGGTATTTAAATACTTACTGGTTACAATTAGTTCACCTGACTTATAAAAACCTAAACCAGCAGGATTGATATGTGCTGCTGATAAGTCACCACCTAAAGACCCCATTGCGCCGCCTAATGCATTGCTACGTGGTGTTCCATAGGGTGCAAGCCAAGATAATCTTAATCCATCTTCGGGGCTTTGTGCATTTAATGTTGCACTTACGAATACTAAAATTCCTATTATTATTTTTTTCATATTGCTTGCTATTGTACTGTAAAAATTCAACAAATTAAAAATCCCATACTACTTACCTAAAGGATTAATTGCCTCCTCTTGGTGGTCTTGAACTTGGAGCAGAACCACTACTATTAAATCCACCACTTCTTCCACCTGCATTGTTATTTACTGATGGTGTAGTATTCGTATTGGAGTTGCTAGATTTATTTTGATTGCTATTGCTAAATCCACCATTGTTAAAATAACGTGCTGGTCGATCAAAACTATTTGCTTGATTGGCGTTGGTGTTATTGGTTGTCACACGTCTTAATAAATTGCCAAATCCACTGTTTAATGTTGGATTACCCGTATAGCGTGTTGTACCATTGGTGGTATTCAAAAAATTATTTGCATTGTTATAATTTCTATCTGTTCTATATGCAGCTAAAGCAGGTGCGCTTGATTGTAAGGCCCTTGGCGTGTAATTATTTCTTTGCATTGGGAAATTACCTATACCTCCACCATAATAAATGGGTCTATATGGATTCCAGTATCCTGCAAAGTAAGGGTTCCATCCACCCCAACCTCCGAATCCGCCACCCCAACCTCCAAATCCACCACCCCAACCTCCGAATCCGCCACCCCAACCTCCAAATCCACCACCCCAACCTCCGAATCCGCCACCCCATCCACCCCAACCTCCGAAGCCTCCGCCCCAGAATGGATCCCAGAAAGGGTCAAAGCCAAAACCGCCGCCCCAACCTCCAAATCCTCCACCCCATCCACCAAGTCCTCCGGCCCATCCTCCAAAACCGCCCCATCCACCAATTCCACCCCAGAAAGGATCAAAGCCAAATCCACCGGCCCATCCTCCAAAACCGCCACCCCAACCCATTCCAAATCCCATATTAAATCTTGGGTTGTTCCAATAGCCAAAATCGTCGATGCTTGACCAACGGTTTCTGTTCGCCACTTTTAGTCTTAAAAAGCGATCGTCTTGATAATTTTGGTAATCTTGGTATTCGGCTTCTTCTGAAGCTGTTGCTTCATTTGAATTATTTCTTGTAGTCGTTTCCGCCTCTTTAGAAGGTGTAAAATATAGATCGTCCGTGGCAGCAGTCGTCGTTTGTTGTAAACTAGTGCAGCTGGTTAAGAAAAAACTACAAGCCATTAATAGAACGATGGCGTTGAACCCAATGAGGGATAGGTTGCGTTGCTTTTTCATGTTGTTCATTTTTTGGTTTTAATATGCCCTTGATTTAGCATACATTTGACATCCTAAAGGTAACAAAGTTTAAAACATAGAACGTTAATAGGAGCGGTTTTGTTACAATTTAAAATGTTAAGAATTTTTAG
>Ga0164294_10003206_pt1 | contig 14586 bp, 11 predicted proteins | sample GEODES005metaG_FD_111479 | JGI IMG/M metagenome (GOLD analysis project Ga0164294, IMG submission 111479) | Oligotrophic lake water microbial communities from Sparkling Lake, Wisconsin, USA - GEODES005 metaG | ecosystem: Environmental > Aquatic > Freshwater > Lake | place: USA: Sparkling Lake...
AACCGGGCTCAAATGGACGCTGTGATTGATTTTGAATTGTTCTTCAGAATCACCGCTATCTTCAGTTTTTTTATCAAAGCAGAAAAAAAAGGTGGGTTTTTGCGGTATCACCTCGAAGGGCTTTATCGGGGGTCCGTCTATAATTCCGGTTGTCATTTCAATCAAAACACACACATCGCCAAAAACTTCCTCGCATTAACGAAAACTGTTTTGGGGGACTCGAACGACTTTCCTGAATATAAAAACAACCTGAATGTGGAGGAGCTTGTTTTGGCCCCGTATCAGTCTCAGGCGAATGTCTTAGCGGAATTAAGCAAGAAAATCCCTGAATTCATGTCCAACCCTTATCTTTTGGTGGCACCGGATGTCGGACCGAATCTGTCTGTCCGGAATTATCCGCTGGATCGGTTGTCGGCAGTTCTTAAGGAAATTCTTGGGGAATTTCCCGGTTACCGGGTGGGGATGATTGGCACGGGGGAAAACATCCGAAGTTGTGAAAAGCTAGCGCATCTCGTTCAGAGTGACCGTTTGGTTTCTCTGGCAGGTCGTACGACGATGGATGAACTTTTCGAGTTACTCCGTGGGGCAAAACTTTTGATCAGTAATGATAATGGCCCAGTTCATTTCGCCGCCATGACGGATACTCCAACTTTGGCTCTCTATAGCACAGATTCCCCATTCGTCTACGGATCCCTGGGAAAGTGCCTGGTCCTTTATAGCTTCTTTCAATGCAGTCCGTGTATCATGGCTTATAATCACAAGCGTTCGGACTGTTCAGATAATAAGTGCCTGCAGGCTATTCCGGTATCGACCGTTTCGTCCTTCGCTCTGCGAATTCTGCGTAATGATCCGGCGATCCATTATCGAACCATCAATAATACACCCCGTATCTTTACTAGGGGTTGGGTTGTTTTAGGGTTCGAACTCCTGGGGTAAAAAGGTAGAGTAAAAAGTTTATGAAGGTTCCCATGTTGGATTTGGTGGCTGAACATGCTCCCTACCGGGGGGAGTTACTCGCTGCCTTTGAGCGTGTTTTGGATAGTGGGCGTTTTGTTTTAGGACCTGAGGTGGAGGCTTTTGAGCGTGAGATTGCCGCTTGGATTGGGATCCCTCACGCGATTGGCGTTTCAAATGGCTCAGATGCACTTCTCTTGGCCCTTCAAGCGGTGGGGCTCGGGCCTGGGGATGAGGTGATTTGTCCGACCTACACATTTTTCGCCACGGCTGGGGCAGTAGCCCGCTTAGGTGCTAAACCCGTCTTCGTGGATAGCGCCGAGTGTTGTTACAACCTGCGGGCCGATCAGGTGGCGGCCAAGATTGGGCCTAAAACAAAAGCCATCATTGCCGTTCATCTCTTTGGTCAGTGTGCTGATATGGATCCGATTTTAGGTGTAGCCCAAAAACACGGGATTCCTGTCATTGAGGATGCGGCACAAGCTCTTGGGGCCAAAGACAAGGGGCGACAAGCGGGCACCATGGGAACGTTGGGAACTTTTTCCTTTTTCCCAACTAAGAACCTAGGGGCCCTTGGGGAAGGGGGGTTAATCACCACGAAGGATGCGTCACTCGCTGAAAAGATTCGCAAACTGCGTGTTCACGGAGCCAAGCAAAAATATTTCCATGAAATGATCGGCGGAAACTTTAGACTGCATGAGCTTCAGGCGGCATTCCTGCGAGTGAAGTTGAAGCATTTGAATTCAGCCTTAAGGAAGAGACAGCAGAATGCGCAAAAGCTTCTTGAGGGGTTGAGGGAAAAGTGGGACGCCGTCATGCCTCTTGATTCATGTGTATGCCAAGGACAGGGGGGAGCTATGGATGCCAAGCCGGGCACTGTTTTTCTGCCATTTTCATGCCATTTTGGGGAAGGGGAGCATACTTGGAACCAGTTCGTGATTCGGGTGACCGGCGCAGGCAATCGGGATGCCCTACGAGAAAAGCTTGCAACTAAGGGGATCCAAACCGAAGTCTATTATCCCCGCGCCATGCATGAGCAGGAGTGTTTTTCATCCCAGGAAAAGAGATTCCCAATAGCCACTATCCTTTCGCAGGAAACTCTGGCTTTACCTCTTTTCTTAGCCCCCTAAGTCATTCTTTGGCAAAGGGTTTCTTGATTACTTGCCCCAATCAGGTTTAGCATAGAAATTAATGAAGTGTGTGATTCTCGCCGGTGGCATGGGGAGTCGTATTGCGGAAGAGTCGCAGACGCGCCCCAAGCCTATGGTGGAGATAGGGGGCAAACCCATCTTGTGGCATATCATGAAGATTTATTCGAGCCACGGGATTAGCGATTTTGTAATCTGCACCGGATACAAGGGGTATGTGATCAAAGAGTACTTCGCGAACTACTTTCTTCATATGTCCGATGTGACCTTCGACATGCAAAAAAACAGCATGGAGGTCCATGAAAAGCATGCCGAACCCTGGCGGGTAACACTTGTTGATACTGGCGAGGGAACAATGACGGGTGGGCGTTTGAAGAGGGTTGCAAATTATATAGGGAATAAGACCTTTTGCATGACCTACGGGGATGGGGTGGGGGATGTGAATATCAAGGCGCTAATCGCGGCCCACAAAAAGGCGGGCAAAAAAGCGACGGTTACTGCTGTTCAACCTCCAGGCCGTTTTGGAATCCTCCAAATTGAGGGATCCTCCGTGACCGGTTTTATGGAAAAAACCAAAGGGGACGGAGGCTGGATTAACGGTGGGTTTTTCGTTTTAGAGCCGTCCGTGTTAGGTCATATTCCGAGTGATGATACCCATTGGGAGCAGGGGCCACTTCAATCCATTGCTGTGCAGGGGCAACTGCATGCCTATCAGCATCATGGATTTTGGCAATCGATGGACACGATGCGTGACCGGCAATATCTCGACGAACTTTGGGCAAAAGGGAAGGCTTCTTGGAAAAACTGGTGATCTTGCGAAGCGCTTTTCGGGGTAAGCGTGTCTGGCTAAGCGGACATACTGGGTTTAAAGGGGGGTGGTTGGCGACATGGTTGTTGGAGGCCGGGGCGGTAGTGACTGGTTTTTCGCTGCCTCCTGTTACGCCATTTTTCAGGCAACTGCGAATAGGGAAGCTTCTCCGTCATGAAATTGGCGATCTCCGGGATCTTAAAAAAGTTCGCCAATCCATCCTGCATTGCCGGCCCCATTTTGTTTTTCATTTGGCCGCCCAACCTTTGGTGCGTGAGTCCTACCGAAGTCCTTTGGAAACTTTTGAAGTCAACGCCTTGGGGACAGGGCATGTTTTGGAAGCTCTGCGGGAACTTCGTAACCCTTGCGCCGCAGTCCTGGTGACCACCGACAAGGTGTACCGAAACGACGAACAACATCGCCCATTCCGAGAAAGGGACGCCTTGGGAGGAAAAGATCCCTACAGCTCCAGCAAGGCCGCCGCTGAGATTCTGATCGATTCCTACCGGAATTCATTTTTTCAAAATCATCCCGTACGTATTGCTTCGGCTCGATCCGGAAACGTAATTGGGGGTGGGGATTATGCAAGTGACCGAATTGTTCCGGATGCTTTTCGGGCACTACGTATGGGGCGAGCGATTCCAGTGAGGAACCCTGCTTCCATCCGCCCTTGGCAACATGTGCTTGAGCCCACGGCCGGTTACCTGGCTCTGGCGCTTCATCTCTCGAGGAACCGTAAAACGGCTCAGGCGTACAACTTTGGGCCTTCTCCAAGGGACCAGAAAGCGGTCTCTACTCTTGTCCGTCAGATTTTAAAAAACTGGCCAGGACGTTGGCGGCGTATCTGGGAAAAAAATCCCCCCCACGAGGCGGGTCGTCTGCAACTTGATAACCAGCAAGCTTGGCGGGACCTTCGATGGAGACCACGGTTGAACTTCACCCGCTCTGTCGCCATGACGATGGAATGGTATCGGGTATCCCTCCAACCGAAGTTTAATGCCTTTCAGACCTGCAAACAGCAGATCCAGGAATATTCAAGCCTTTGAATTCGATGCGCCAAAGAAGGTGTATGGAAAAATCCTTAAGCGGATTGTCTGGATGTCGTTAAGGTTTTTGAAAGGACGCTCATGAAATTTATTAAGATCCCACTTGCCGGAGCTTACATAATAGAAATGGAAAAACGTCTAGATGACAGGGGATTCTTTGCTCGGTCTTTTTGTAGGGACGAGCTTTCACTCCACGGGCTGAACAATGAAATCGTCCAAACAAACAACTCCCTTAGTAAAGTTTCTGGAACTTTGCGAGGGATGCACTTTCAGAAATACCCAAAAGGCGAGGACAAGATTGTCCGTTGCATCCGTGGTTCGCTTCTAGATGTGATAATTGATCTACGACCGGAATCGCCGTCCTTCATGCGGCACTATTCAATTATGTTAAGTGCCGAGAATTGTACATCCCTTTATGTTCCTAAAGGTTTCGCGCATGGTTTTATGACCCTGGAGGCTGACACCGAGGCTTTCTACCTAGTCACGGAGAAGTATTCACCTGAATATGAGAGCGGAGTTCGGTATAATGATCCTGCATTTGGAATTCGTTGGCCGATGGAACCTGTGGAAATATCTGCGAAGGATAGTTCGTATCCTGCATTCGAACCTAAAAAACATTCCCTTCTGTGAAGATTCTTTTTACAGGTGTTAGCTCCTTTACGGGGTTTTGGTTCGCCCGAAGACTTGCGGAATCCGGTCATGAACTCGTCTGTCCGCTCCGTGGAGATGAAACTGGTTCTCCTTGTATTAGGCAAGATCGCTTAGCCAAGCTAAGGGGATCTTTGCAAATCATTCCAAGTGCTCCTTTTGGATCAGAAAAGTTCCTCGGCCTGGCATCTGAGAGAAACTATGACTTGCTTTGTCATCATGGTGCCGAGGTCAGAAACTATCGATCCCCGGACTTTGATGTAGTGGGCGCATTAAAATCAAACACGCTGAATCTGCCTCGGGTGATCGCTGCTCTGAACGGAGTCCCGATTGTTCTTACAGGTTCTGTTTTTGAACAAGATGAGGGAGATGGTGGTGACTTTGTGGGGGCCTTTTCGCCTTATGGTCTCTCCAAGGGATTGACATGGCAGTATTTTCGGCATTTTTGCGAATCTTCTGGGGTTCGATTGGGGAAGTTTGTTATCCCGAATCCCTTTGGTCCTTTTGAGGAACCCCGCTTTACCGCATACATCATGAAGACATGGAAAGAGGGGAAAGTGGTCGACGTAAAAACCCCAGACTATGTCAGAGATAATTTACCCGTTGATCTTTTGTCGGATGCCTACTGCTCATATGTTCGGCAAATAGCGTCAGATCAAGCCAACCCGAACCCAGACGCTTTTCACCCGAGTGGATACGTCGGCACGATGGGAGAGCTTGTTAAACTAGTTTCCAATGAAGTTCAGAAAAGAACAGATTGGGCCTGTGAGTTTACCTTAACCAGGCAAACAGATTTCCCAGAACCGCTAAAAAGGGTAAACCGTCAGTCGATATTGTCGGCATCTGGCAAATGGAATGAGTCAATTTTCTGGGATGAGTATGTAAAATATTACACTGAAAATCCAATGAGCGACTCTGAATAGGCTAGATATCAGCCTATCCATGCCCACTTCTATGCCTCATAAAAAACGCGAAATACAACGAAAAGGCTTCTTTCATGGCCTCGCGCGATACCAAATCATTCATTATCTGGTCTCTAGACTAGGGATTTACCAACTGGCGAATGCCCTTCTTGAGTGCTTTCCTGTGATCCGCAAACTGCCTTCTAATAAAGGCTTAATTAAGATTAATTCTGTTGCTGGCTGGGTTTTGATGGAAGAAATGTTTTCCGGTCAAGGGTATCTTAAGGCGATCTCGGGTCATGATATTCGGACATTCATTGATCTTGGATGTAATATTGGATGGTTTCCTTGCCTCCTTTATGAATTACAGGGAAGAAAGGAAATCTTCGGCTTGATGTTTGATGCTGATCCGAGAGTGATTCCACATGCTCGATGGCATCTCGTTGCGAACGATCTCACAAAATGTGAGGTGATTCATGGGGTTGTTGGGGTTCCTAGGCAAAGTTCCGATGCAAGGTTCTTTATAAATCCGGCAAGTACCCAGTCATCGGCGAAACCTTTCGGTAAAAGTCATCCATTTCCGATTAAGGGGGTCATTCAAGAGGTTCGAGTGCCGACTTTTGCTATTCAGAGTGAGTGGGAAAAAAGGCATGGGACAACACTTGTAGATCTTCTTAAGATTGATATTGAAGGTAGCGAATTCGATCTTCTTCGAGGCGAGATTAACTTTATTAAGAAGTCCGTAAAGGTCATTGTCTGTGAATGGCATAACTGGCATGTCTCTTTACAAGAAATCGAGCAGTTTCTGACGCTCCATGGATTCTCTCAGGCCAGTGAAACTGAAAGTGATGCGAATGGCGGGCTACTTGTGTTTGTGAATCAGAATCTTCACATGACAAGAAATCCCTAATAACTATGCAGGCAGCTGTTTCCATCATTATTCCTGCGTACAACGCGGCGATCTACCTTGAGGAGACAATCCGCGGAGTCGTTGGACAGACTTTTCGGGATTGGGAACTTCTTGTAGTCAATAACGCTTCCACGGATTCTACGGGTGATATTCTGCAACGAATTTCAGCGGAATTGTGCGATCCCAGGATTCGAATTCTGACAAACCCGTTTACTTTGTCGATGGCAAGAAACTGGAATATCGGATTGCAGCAAGCTAAGGGCGAATTCGTCAAGCTGATCTGTGCTGACGACATTCCTGCCAAGGACTGCCTGGAACGTCAAGTGAGGGCACTTCGTGACCATCCCGGGGCTATTCTGGCCTCAGGTGCCCGTATGATCATCAATAGCCAAGGAAAAAAGCTTTTTATGCGTGATGGGATCCGAAAGAAAGGCATCCACTTTGGTGTCGGGATGATCCGCCGAAGCATTTTGGCTGGCACCAACATTATTGGTGACCCCGTCTGCGTCATGTGGCGGCGAAATGGAACGGAAAAAATGGGATTCTTTGATCCGAGTATTCTTTACTGTACCGACTTAGAGTACTGGTTGCGCTTACTCAGCATCGGGGATCTTTACTATGATACGGTACCCGTTGCTTTCTACAGGATTCACAAGAGTTCAGCAGGCGTAGGACTTGCGGGCGTGGTGGTTGATGATTTTCTTCGTACAGCAAAGCTGAATATAAAAAGAAGCGGCATTCACTTAACGGATCTGCAATTAAAGATCGCAGGATTGAAATCTCTTTTAATGAACGTTGTGAGACAGATCATTTATGGAATTCTGGGGTAATCCACTTGACTCGAGGGAAGGATTTCATTGGGGAGCATGGAGGCGCCTGTCGGTCTGTGGGCAAACTCGTTTCTGCCAAGCAAGGTCAGTGAAGTCTCAAAATCAAAACCTCTGTAGGCCCTGCAAATTAATTATGGGCGCCGAGATTCCGGCTTCGCGAAGTTGTTCTTTGGCAATATTCAATGGGTAGGTTACGGGCTCAATCAGAACAATTGCTCCGATCTTTTCGATTTTTAAGGCTGCCAAAGCAGAAGCGACAAGTTCTGGGGGTGTTTTCCCCTCATTTTCCATGGGGAAATTAAGAGCTCGACGTCGAGCATAGTAGGAAACGAGCGGCGACCAGTCATTACCAATGCAGATAATAACAGAATCTTCCGGCGTGGAGGATCTGATTCGTTCCGCAGCCTCTAGAACCTCCTTGTTATCATTCAATTGTTTTGGAAGATAAAAAACACTGTGACCCAAGATTGCTGAAATTACCGCTATCGATCCAAGGATTACCCCTGTCCATTGCGTTTCTACGGATTCCAATAAACCCACGATCGCAAAACCTATTGCACCGATTAAGAAAACTGCATTGGCATTGGCGTAGTAGTCATGAACAAAGTGGAGATTGGTAAAAATCGCCGGTGCAATCAGGTACGCTCCAATGCATATCAAAGTTTCTTTTCTCCTTCGACGGCACAATAATGCGACCGCAAAAATGGCGCCCAGCAAAAGGTAGGCGAATTGTGGAATCCCGATGAATTCAGGGAAGCGCCCGACAATATTCCCCCAGACAAGGCCGGATAATTTCTGGTCCCAGGTCCCGTAATTCCATGAATAGTTGTGAACGCATTGGGAGGTAAGATAAGCTGCGGCAAGCGGGTTAGCTTCCTTTACGTTGTCCGCAAAACGAACCCAGGCAAAAGCAATTCCCATCGGGATTCCGGTAACGAGTCCAAGACGTATGACATGGAATTTTATTTTCTGAATATCGCGCTCTTTGCGCCAGGTGCCCCATATTCTTGCAAGAAAGAAAGCAATCACCAGAGGTATATAGCCAAGAAATGTTGTGACCTTGGCAAGTCCTGCAAAAACACCTAAAACAACCGCCAGGGCCGTTCTCCAATCACTCCTAAGGTTTGGGTAGTTAATTGCAGCCGCTAAGTAAGCCATTGAAAAGAAAAGTGCGCTCGACTCGATCATGAATGTTCTGGACCAAAAAATATAAAAAGGACTCACAATAAATAGCGTGAGCGGGAGCCACGAATGACCAAACGAAACCCCCGCAGTCCGTAAAAGATAAAAGAGTGGGATGGTGGTGCTGAGGAAAAATAAAAGTGATACAAGCCTGCCTGCTTGATCGAGAGGCATGCCCGAAAATCCGGCAATTCTTGCGACAACCCATTGGTAAATTGGGAATTCCATGGGAATCGACCATGGCTTGCCGAGGACCGGCGTCTCGTATGCCAGTTTAAATGGATGGTTTACCATATAGTACGCAGTTGTTGCTGTTTGTGATTGCCGGAAAGAATGACGGTCGTTGATTGTATGATCCCACCCGATGCTAGCGGTTCGGATCGTGTATATGAGGCATGCCCCAAACAAGATAGCCAGGATAGCTGGGAGTTGTTTGTTGAGCAGGGGTCCTCTAGCGGGTTGGGCTTGTTTGATTTTATCCATACCTGAGTTCTTCTATTAAACTCTGGAACAATTTTAAAGCTCCCTAGTTATTATGGAGATTATCGAAAGTATTATCGGGGTCGATGGTTTATACGAATACCCCGCAACTCCTCTCTTGCCCTTGTTATCAGGTCTTGAAATTAAAATCTTCTTATTTTTCGATTTACTACTTTAGGCATGCAATTCACAAAAAGCTGCTCCTGAAGATTATAAATGATTATCCATCATGGAGTTCTTGCCATTGATCTTTTGTGATGCAGAATGTGTTTTCGTGGACTTAATTAAAAAACGGCCGTATGAAATCGTTTGAAAATAAGGCAAAAATCGACCTCTCGATTGTCGCGCCATGCCTAAATGAGGAGAAACTCGTCCCCGAGTTCTTGTCCAGGGCGAAGGCTATCGCCGACAAGGTTTCCGACCGATGGGAAATTGTTATGGTGGATGACGGCTCTAGTGACAGCACATGGGATGCTATCCGAGCGCAGCATCGGCAAGACGAAAGAATCAAAGGGCTTCGCCTCTCCAAAAATCATGGTCATCAGACTGCCTTAACAGCAGGACTTAAGGCCTCGGGTGGGGCTCGGGTGTTAGTCATTGATTCCGATTTGCAGGATCCTCCTGAACTCATTGTGGAAATGAACCGCTTGATGAGCGAAACAAGGGCTGATGTTGTCCATGCGGTGCGGAAAACGAGAGAAGGGGAAACTTGGTTCAAGCTTTTCACGGCCGCCGGTTTTTATTGGTTACTTGGGTTTTTGTCGGATCTTCGCATTCCTAAAAACAGTGGTGATTTTAAACTGATCTCCCGACGGGTGGTGGATGTCATCAACCGAATGCCTGAAGGGCACCGGTACTTGCGAGGAATGATTTATTCGGTGGGGTTCCGGCAAGTCACTCTTGAATACGAGAGAAAGCCGCGGGCAAAAGGGAAGTCAAAGTTTGGTTTATTTCGGATGCTTCGATTTGCCTTGGACGGGATTACCAGCTTTTCGATGAAGCCATTGCGAATGGCCACCCTAGTCGGTTTCTTTACGGGGATTTTGGGGCTGATTTGGGCGGTCTGGAGTGTAATTTGGTCCTGTCGCCTCGGGCAACCTTTCTCCAGTCTTTCCATTTTTGTTCCGATTTTTCTGTTCTTTAGTGGTCTTCAACTGACGGTGGCTGGCATTATGGGGGAATATGTGGGGAGGATCTTTGAACAGGTGAAGAACCGACCTCTTTACATTATCGACGAGCAGGTTGGGGTGGACCTCGATACAACCGAAGTTCTGGATTCATGAAGTCATACAAAGGAGTTTCGCCCCGAGACAGACTGGGGAAACGGCAGGTCGCATTCTTATGGGGATTGATCGGTCTTTTTATTTGCGTGGCAGCCATAGGGTGGTTGCCTCAACCGCCGTCCAATGAGGAGATGGGGGGGGATCTTGGCAGAGTTTATGATTGGCTATCTGCCGGTTTCGGAAGAAATGGCCTTTGGTGGACTCCGGCGTATCTGATGGGACATAGCATGTCTGTTTTTGCTGTTGCTTTTATCAGCCAGCTTTTCATGACAATTTTCATTTTCTTTGGGAATCTATTTCATGTGCCCTTGATCGGGTTAAAAATCTACAACCTTTTGGTGCTCCTGCTTTCGGGGTGGGGAATGCATCGATGGATCAGCGATCAAACCCAAGACCCCAAGGCTGCCGCCATCGCTGCATTGGTGTATGTGACGGGTCCCATGATTACCTTGAGAACATGCGTTCTTGAGCATTCTGGAATGGCGATGGTCTTTGTTTTTGTGCCATGGATCTTTCGCGGGATTTTCATCCTCACTCAGCGTTCAAGTTTCAAAGAAGTTCTGATCCTAGGATTTGCCGCTGCCGGGCTTGCCTTAAGTTATACCAAAGTCGCTCTTTTAATGATACCCTTGCTACTGGTTTGGGCGGTTTTCAGTTTGATTTATCTTCCCAAATGCATGGCTCCAATTGTTCTAGCGCAGTGGGCTTCTTCTTTTGGGGTTTCTGTTGTGCTTACTCTGCCTTTTTTGCTTCCCTCAATTAGGGATTTTCGAATGATGGCGGGATTTCTTTTGGAGCCTCTGCAGGGGTGGCAGGAAAGTTACGCTTTTCGATCTCCCTTGGCATGGATCGATCTTTGGCGGGTTTTCCTCTGGGGCTCATCCGATGCGATCTATCGCAATTCTCACCATTTCCATGTCGGACTTGTTCCTGTGCTTCTTCTCGGTTGGTGCGTTTGGAGTTCGCGTCTTCAAGAATTCCGCAGGACCCAAGTTGGAAAATCTGCGTTAGCCCTGAGTATGGCTGGGTTTCTGCTTCTTTGGTTTTCCTCGGGACCGAAATCTATTCTTGGAGCCTTGAGTGCTTTTCTTGCTGTGGGGCAGGGAATGCGTGATTGGACCATTCCGCTGGCCCTGCTGATGTTTCTTTTTCAAGGGTATGTTTTCTGGAAAACAGTGCATGAAATTTTCGATCAAAGACCCCGCATCGCATGGGTTCTTCTTTTCGGTTTTCTTCTGATACCGGGATTCGTGCTGATCCAGAAACTTCCGCTTTTTCAGGACATTCGGGGACCTGAGGCATTTTGGACAGTGGGGGGGTATTCGGCATGGATTGGCGCTTTAGGGCTTTTTTTGAGCGGTGCGGTTAAGGTGATCAGTCCTTTCCGCCAGGTCCTTATCCTTTTGGTATTCTTGGCAGTCGACGTCCCTCCTGTTCTCAAGAACTATTTTACTCGGGGGCTTTCTCAGCCCCTTTTCGAATCCTATGAAAAACTATGCGGAACGATTCAAAAAGCAGAACCTGGCAGAATCTTGCCGATTTCGGGCAGGTATTTTTATTTGACGCTCCCTCAAAAAACGGGCTTGCCGATCAGCACAGAAGCCGCGGGACGCCATTTTCAATTAAAATGGATCCGTTATATGGAGAGCGCTGGCAACTCCAGTCAGGAAAATCTTCGACGTTATCTGAATGTTGCTGGAGTGTCCTATATTTGGATCGACCGTCAGGACCCCGATACCCCGCTCACCCTGCAACAGTATTTCCAGCAAAACTTCCCTCAGGTTTTTCAGGATGATTTTTTTACCGTTCTACTGAATCCGGACTCTCTTTATCCGGCCTTTTTGGCCAATCAGGGGGTCGCAGTTCCTTCCAACTCTTATGAATCTGCGGCATCCTTTCTGGATTTGTCACGGCTGAACTTTGTTGCGGTAGAATCTCAGTCCATTCCTCTTGAGGATCTGCCTGTTACCGCTGCGACCATGGGAAAGAACAGTGGGGAGTTTGAGCTCTCGCCCGAATTCCGTGACCGAAAAGGGGATCCTTTTGTAAGGATAAATTCTCAGGCCCCACGTCTAAACAACTATGGTAGCATGATGTTTTCAGTTCCAACCCGGTCATTCAGATCCTGGTTGGTCGTATGTGAAGCCTTTCATCCTGATTGGAAGGCCTTTTGGAATGAACGCCCAGTGGCTGTTTGTCGAGCAGTCGGTGGGCTTCTTGCTGTGCCGTGTCCTCCCGATGCTGGGGCGCTAAGGCTAGAATACCAACCTCCCCGGTGGTATTTTATTTGCTATATTTTCGGTGCATCCATGTGGTTAACAGCATCGATTCTTTTGGTATTCGGGTCGCGATTCGGCACCCAGTGGAAAGATTTATGGATTGGTAAAGGATTTGGAATCGATGCGAAAGGCTCTTTGTCATGAACGTGGATCAATCCGTTGCGAGTCCCCGGCAGTGGTGTTGGCCTTTTGATCGTGTCGATTGGGTAGCGGCTGCACTCGTTTGGCTTGTTTCTCAAACGATGTATTTTCTGACCACGCAACCGAATGTTGGCTTACTCGATTCCGGCGAGTTTTTAACGGCATCTGTTCATGTTGGCGTGCCTCATCCGACAGGGTATCCGCTTTGGACGATCTTCTCTCATCTCTTTACCCTTTTCCCGATCGGCAATGGGGCTTGGGAGGTGAATCTATTCTCCGGGTTTTGCACGGCAATTGCAGCAGGGTTGGTGGCTCTGATTCTTTGCAACTCAATGCGCTGGTCTGGGGTAGGAGACCGATTGGCCCAAATCTTGGCGGCGGGTTGGTCCCTCGCTTTGGCATTTAGTGTTTCGATGTGGTCTCAGGCTGTCATTGCAGAGGTGTATGGAACCCATGTGCTATGTGTGACGTTGCTTCTTTGGGTTATTTATCGATGGGTCAGGGATCCTGCATGGACGATGGGATTGGCATGGGCTGTGTTCTTCTTCGCATTGGGGATGACCAACCACCACCTGACCATCGCGCTCAGCTCTCTTCCTGTTCTGGTCATGCTCCTTCGGCGGCGTGATTTTTTGGCAGAAGGACTTCTATATCTGAGCGGAACGGCGGCTTTGGTTTATCTCGGTTTTGGATATCTTTCGCAAGAACCCGCTTCTTGGCATGCTTCTGTCCGTTTTCTTTTCTGTGTGCTTATCGGATTCGCTTTTTGGTTTTTGTGGAAACGCCGTTTCGAGAATTGGAGGACTGGGGTGGCAATCTTGGGCGCGGTTATCGTAGGGCTTTCCCCTTATATCTACATGCCATTGGCCTCCGCGACGAACCCTCCGATGAATTGGGGATTTGCCAGCACCAAGGAGGGTTTCTTTTATTCTTTTAATCGTAGCCAATATGACGGGAAGTTATCCGATCAGCTTCTTAAAACAATCGGCCGTGCCATGGGATCGGCCCCAGTTGAAATGGTCAATCCCAAGGCTCTTCCTCCGCATGCGCCAGCACCGAACTCTTTTCGGGAAAACTTTTTAAAGTTCGCACAACTTTACTGGCGAAAGATAGTCGCCAACTTTTCCCCATTCGGAATTTTGGCATTGGTTGGTACCGTGGCCGCATTGGCTTCAGTTCCTAGAGCGGTACGGGACTGGCTTGGTATTTGTGGCTTTGGATTGCTTCTTTCCGGTTTCCTTCAACCAGCCTTTGCCGAGGTTGGCGCAGATGAGGCGACTTGGCTCCTCCAGATGCCTTACTTGGGTTACTCCCATGCATTTTTTGTGTTGCTGGCAGGATTTGGATCGGGGTGGGCAATTCAGCGTTGGGCTAAAATAGAAAAGGTCGGTTGGGGTATAGCAATTCTCCTAGGGGTTGGCATAGCTGGTTTTTCCTTTCGACAGAATCTAAACTTTTGCAGCCAAAGGGATCACTGGTTTGGCTGGATGTATGGCCGGGACATGCTTGCGGACCTCCCCAAAGACAGTTTTGTATACGGCGGAACCGATCCCGGGAGATTTGTCCCAACTTACATGATCTTGTCGGAAAGTTTTGAACCCAAAAAATTCAAGCGCGATCCGAACTTTGATCGACGGGATCTGTACATCATAACCCAGAACGCATTAGCGGACGCCTTTTATAATCAATATATTCGGAATCATTATTCGACAGACCGGCCGGAGCCAAAAAGCTGGATTGAACGTTGGCTAGGCCGTGACAAACAGTATCCCAAGGCTCCCTTGGTTCTGCCCCGCCAAGAAGACATAATGGCGATTTATCAGTCGGCAATTGAAGCCCGGCAAAAAAATGCCCTAGCTCCGGATCCAAATGCTGATCCCACCGTCCTAAATTCGATGGTTGGGGAATGGATCTGGCAACGAAACAAGGATCAACGGCATTTCTTTGTGGAAGAAAGTTTCCCCATGGAATGGTC
>Ga0164294_10003207_pt1 | contig 14586 bp, 12 predicted proteins | sample GEODES005metaG_FD_111479 | JGI IMG/M metagenome (GOLD analysis project Ga0164294, IMG submission 111479) | Oligotrophic lake water microbial communities from Sparkling Lake, Wisconsin, USA - GEODES005 metaG | ecosystem: Environmental > Aquatic > Freshwater > Lake | place: USA: Sparkling Lake...
CACCTGGTAGCCACGAATCACGTTGCCGTACAGATCATCTCGTGTGATAACCAGCGCAGAGTAGTCACGCCAATTCTTCGGATAGCCGATCTTCGCGGTGAACTTGTCCAGCTTGGCCAGCGCACGCTGTCTCGTCGCGGGCGTCATCCATTCCAGGTCGGTGATGCTCACCCGGTAGGCCTCGCGAAGGTTGGCGACGAGGGTGTCCATCCGCGTCCTGGCCTGGGGCGGGAAGTGGTGCTGCACATAGAGCCGGCCGACCGCATCGCCCATGAGGCCCTCGACCAGTGACACCGCCCGCTTCCAACGGTCACGGATCTGCTCGGTGCCGCTCAGGGTGCGGCCGTAGAAGGCGAAATCCTCGTCGACCAGCTCCTGGGTTCCGACGGCGGCGCGGGCATGGATCAACCGCCAGCGCGCCCAGTCCTGCCAGTCGGTGATGTCCGCACCCGACCACAGTTCGGCGAACGAGCTCAGGTAGTCGGGTTGGCGCACAACGAGTTCGGCGACCACCTCGGGTGCAATTCCCAGAGCGGCCATCCAGCCGGTCCAATCGAAGTCCGGCGCGGCGGCAGGTAACTCGGCGAAGGCTCGCAGGTTGTAGCTGAGGTCGGCATCGCGACGGCGCACCACATCCCAGTGTGCGGCGGCCAGCTTGGTCTCCAGGGCCACGATTCGTCCCGCCCGCTCGGCGTACTCGTCGGCCGTTCCGCCGAACACCAGCGCGAACATCTTCGCGATATGCCTCGGGTAGGCGGCCAGGATCGAGGCGTGCTGATCGTCGCGGTAGTACGACTCATCAGGCAGTCCCAGACCGGATTGGCTGAGATGGATCAGGTAGCGGGTGGAGTCTTTGGAATCGGTGTCGACGTAGAGCCCCACCCCGCCGCCGACGCCGGTGCGCTGCAAACCTCCGATGACCCGCGCCAGAGCATCCGGGTCGTCAGCGGCATCGATCAGCGTCAGGTCGTCGAGCAGAGGCTGCAACCGGAGTTGCTCGACGGCCTCCGCGTCGAGAAAACTCGCGTAGAGGTCGCCGATGCGTTGCTCGTCGGAGGCTTCCGTGCCGGCGCGCTCTGCCGCCTGGGTGATCAGTTCCCGCACCTGCTCCTCGGCCCGGTCGTAGAGCAGGCGGAACGCCCCGTCGGTGGCCCGGTCCGCGGGGATCGCGTATTCGGTCAGCCAGCGACCGTTCACATGGCCGAACAGATCGTCCTGGGGGCGGATCGCGGAATCGACATGGGCGAGATCGATCCCGGAACGCTGAGTGTCTACCGTCACGTCACCATCATTACCATGCGAGGTAACCTGCCCTGCATGCCCGGCGTCGACGAGGTGCCCGAGACCGGAGCGCAGCGATCCAGGGTGTTTTCCGGCTTCGGCGTTGCTTCCGCCGTCCTCGCGATAGCGGCGGTGGCTGCGGTGGCGCTGATAGCGGTGATGTGGTCCGGGCATCGCGCGTCGACCGCCGAGCGCAGCTACCAGGCCCGTTCGATGCAGGCTGCGGCCGAGTGGACCGCGGTGTTGATCAATATGAACACCGATAACGTCGAGGGCAGCCTCCAGCGACTGCGCGACGGCACCGTCGGTGAGCTCAATTCCGGTTTCGATACCTCGATCGCGCCCTACCGCGACGTGGTCAAGGCGTTGCGCTCGGCCACCACCGGGCAGGTCGAATCGGTGTCGATCGAGGAGATCCATGACGATCTGGACGCCCGGGATCCTCAGCGGCCAACCGCACCGGCGAGCCTGGCGCCCGAATTCTCCGCACGTACCGACACCGTGCTCGTCATTGCGACGTCGGTGAGCGAGAACGCCGGCAACAAACCCACCACGGTGCGGTGGAATCTGCGCCTGGGTGTCTCCGACGTGGACGGCAAGCCGATGATCTCCCGGCTGGAGTCTCTCCGATGAGGAACCTGGCCAGGGTGCTGGCAATCGATATCGGTGCGCCGGTGGCTGCGATCTCCGCCTTGCTGATCATCGGGGTGATGCTCGACTGGCCGCTCTGGTGGGTGTCGGCGTGTTCGATCCTGTGCCTGCTGATCGTTCAGGGCGCACTAATCAATCTCGTTCTGTACCGGCGTGATTCGGTGACGGTGGGCACCGATGACGACAAGCCGGCGATACGACTGGCGGTCACGGGGTTGGCTGCGGCCGCGCTGGCGTCGGCGGTGGCGGTGGGTTACACCAACTGGATCCTGCCCGACCGGACTTTCACCACGGACTCTGCTGAAGTTGTGCGCATCGCCACCCAGGTATCCGAGGCGACCGCGACCTTCACCCCAACCGACCCGAGCTCATCGATCGAGCGAGCCGCGGCGCTGATGGTGCCCGAGCGCGCGGAGGCGTTCAAGGCCCAGTTCGGATCTGCGACCGCTGATATGGCCAAGCGCAATGTGTCCGCTCAAGCAAGCACCGTCTCGGCGGGCCTCGAGGCGCTGGGACCATCGTCGGCCAGTGTGGTCGTGATCATGCGGGGCACCCAGAATGCGCCGGGTCAGGATCCCGGTGTCGCGGTGCTGTCGCTTCGGGTGGCCCTCACCAAACAGCAGGGCGACTGGAGGGTGATCGACGTGGCGCCGATCAATTCCCGCTAAGGGTTCGAATTCTCAGTCGGATTCGGGTTCGGAATCCCCGGCGCCGCTGTCGTCTGAGGGCTCGCCGTCTGCGGTCTGCTGGGTCCGGATCTTGGCGAACCGATCCGACAGTCTGCGCATCCGGATCATCAGCGAGGCCTGCGGGCTCGTCGTCGCATTCAGGTAGGCCGCCAAGTCCTCTCGGGTGACGCCGATCCTGGAGGCGAACTCCGGCTCGTCCAGGGCTGAACGCTCCAGCAGCACCTGAACGTGACGAGCAACCTGGGCCCTTTCGTTGGCATCCAAATGGCTGCGCGAGCGCGCCAGAACTTCGTTGAGCGCCTTGGCGATTCCCTGGGGTGCGGCGGCTTCCAGCACTTCCTCGACCTGACGTGCGGTGCGTCCGTACGGGTCACGTTTGATGGCCACGACGATGCGTTGCCAGACGGTGATATCGCCGGTCTCCAGCGCCGCACGGATTGACGCCGTAGGCCAGAACTCGACGGGCTGGTCGTCGATGATCAACGTCAGCTCGCCTCCTCCAGGATCGCCACCGCGAGCGAAAGGCACCGCGTCCGGACATCGTCCCACTCCGCCGTCGCGTCCGGGGTGGACCAGCGTGCATCGTCGGCCGCATCGGTGGGAACCGGATCCGCCAGCCGGCAGACCAGTTGGGTCGCGATCCAGTGCTGATGCGGTTGCCCAGAACTGTAATACCCGTCGATTCCGGACAGCACCAACGCCGCGTTATCAATGGCCATACAGTCGACCAGGTCAGCGAGTTCGGCGTAGTCCGAGCGGTTGTTCCGGCACAGTACGAGGTAGCTCTGGAGGCGGAGGGTTTCGGCACCGGTCGGGATCTGCAGCCGATCGCCGGTGGGTAGTTGCACGTTGGTGGTCTCGACCGGACTCAGACGCTCAACCTCGGTCTCGGTTTCCAGGGCGTCGAGTGCAACCGCGAGTCGGCCCCGCCACATCGTCACCGGGTGAATCGGCCGCAGCGTCGCGGATCTGGCGCCACGGGATCCCCTGACGAGCCGGCGGCCTCGGGTCTGGCCGTGAGAATCGAGCGGCTCCATCGGGGTCCCGCAGCCGCTGAAGGCCAGCGGGTCGGCCACACTGACGGCGTCGGGCGCCAATTCTTTGAGCCGAGCCGCATTCCTGACCACCATGCGCAGATCGGCGGCGGGCGGTGCGGTCGTTGATATCTCGTCGGGGATCACCACCAGATCGCCAAGATCGAGCTTGGGTAGCGGCTTCTCGAAGTCGACCGACGGCAGAACGCGGTCAAGCCAGCCGGGCAGCCACCAGTTCCACTGATCGAACATCGCCATCAGCGCCGGCACCAGGATCAGGCGGACAACTGTGGCGTCGACGGCGATCGCCACCGCGCACGCGACGCCGAGTTCGGCGACCAGTGGCATGCCCGCGAAGGCGAAGCCGATGAATACGGCGATCATGATCAGCGCCGCGCTGGTGATGGTGCGGGCGCTGGTGGCCACCCCGTAGGCGACGGCGTCGCGGGTGTCGCCGGATTGCAGGTAGCGCTCCCTGATGCGGGTCAGCAGGAAGATCTCGTAGTCCATCGACAGGCCGAACGTCATCGCCAGCACCAGTGGCGGGATGGTGCTGTCGACGGAGGCGATCGGCTCGAACCCGATGCGCTCCAGCCAGCCCCACTGGAATACCACCACCAGGCTGCCGTATGCCGCGGCGACCGATAGGACAGTCATCAGGACGCCTTTGAACGCCAGGAACAACGACCGGATGGAGATCAGCAGCATCACGAAGGCGATCAGTGAGACGAAGCCGAAAACCATGAGCTTGGTCGCCGAAACCCGTTCGTCGAAATCCTTGATCAGCGCAGTGGGACCGCCGACGTCGACGCGGGTGGCACCCGCCGCCGCCGGCAGTTGCGCCCGCATCCAGTCGATGCTGTCGCGGGCGGACAGATCCTCCGGATCCACTGATAACACCGTCGAGATCAATGCGCTGCTGCCGTCATCGGCGAACACCGGCGGCGACACCGAGACCACGTGGGGAGCCTCGGAGATCTTCGCGGTGACCGCGTCGAGGGTGCCGGTGTTGTCCGGGTTGGACGCGTCACCGCCCGGGAACGTGACCAGAACCCGCACCGGGCCCAGCGCACCGGGACCCAGTGCTTCGGCGGCGGCTGCCACACCACCGCGGATCTCGTGTGACGACGGAAACTGCCGCAGCATGCTGTTGCCGAGTGTCATGGAAAACGCCGGCGCGGCAAGTAGTAGCAGAAAGGCTGTCGCTCCCAGCGCCGCGGCCCATGGCCGGCGCATCACCGCTCCGACCCAGCGGGTCCAGAACCGCGACTGGGTGGACTCCGGCCGACGAGACCAGTGCAGAAGTGGTGACCGTCGTGCCGCCGCGTGCCCGAAGGTGGCCAGTACAGCAGGGGTGAGCGTTGTCGAGGTCAGGACTGCGACCGCTACGGCGAGGATCGCGCCGGTGGCCATCGACTGCAGAACCGGGGTATTGATCAGGTAGATGCCGGTCAGTGAGGCGATCACGGTAAGTCCCGAAAGCAGCACTGCCAGACCAGATGTCGCCATGGCGGCATCGGTGGCTTGTTCGGCGTCTCGCCCGGCGCGTAACTCCTCGCGGAAGCGCATCAGGATGAACAACGAATAATCGATCGCCAGCGCGATGCCGAACATCGACACCGTGGAGGTGACGAACACCGACATCGTGGTCAGCGTCGACAGCAGATAGACCACACCCATGCTCACCACGACCGTGCAGATGGCGAATATCAGGGGTATCGCGGCAGCCGCCAGCGAGCCGAACACGGCAATCAACACCATCAGGACGATCGGGAGATTCCACCGTTCGGCGGCGGCGATATCGTATTTTGTACTGGTTTGCGCAGCCGCCCCGAGTGCGCCCTGCCCGATGACATAGAGCCGCACTCGGCCGTTTTCGATAGCGCCGGGCCGGTCACCCTCGACTCCGATTTTGGCGCGCAACTGACGGGCGACGTCGACTGCGCCGGAGTTGTCGAAACCCAGTCGCAGCGACACCACATAGGGCCGGTCCGGCGCCGGCGCCGGCTGGGCGGGGTTATCCACCAGTTCGACGCTGGGCACCTGCTGTGCCGTCTGTTCAAGCTGGGCCACCGCTGCGGCCATATCGTCGTAGGTGGCGTCTGCTCGCGGCGCGGCGACCAGTGCCAGTGGTGAGGCGCCCTGCTGCGCGTAGTGGTCTTCGAGGTTGCGCTGGACGTGCAGCGACTGCGAGTCCGACACCTCGAAACCGCCGCCGGTCAGCTGATTGGACTGCGTCAGCGCAAGGAAGACCGACGGCAGGAGCACCAACAGCCAGCAGCCGAAGACCAGCCACCGGTGTCTGCGCAGCTTGCCGCTCAGGCGCATCATGAACTGCTGGATGGCGTGTCTCCCCGCATTGCCCCGAATCGCGTGGCTGCGAGCCTACCGCAGCACATCTAGCAGCCTTTCTGCCCTAGGATGGACTAAACGGCAACGTGTAAGGAGTCCGAGGATGATCACTGTCCGCCAGGCTGGTCGCGCGATCAGTGGAGTAATCGGCGCGGGCGCTGCCGCCGGCACACTTCTAGTAGGAATGGCGCCGACGGTGCTCGCCGCGCCACCGAACTGCACCGCCGCGGATCTGGCCGGTGTCGCCGCCGGGGTTTCCGCCGCGACCTCGGTCTACCTGTTCACTAATCCGGACGTCAACGATTTCTTCACCGGACTGGAGGGCACGCCCCGCGATACCCTGCGCTCGTCGGTGCAGGCCTATCTCGATGCGAACCCGTCGGTGCGGGCGGAACTGGCGGGTATCCGTCAGCCGCTGGTGGATTTGAAGGCTCGCTGCGGTGAGTCCGACGACCTCAACGTTCCATCGCCCTAACGGCGGCGATTGGCGAGCCTCGCCAGGACGGCTCGCCACCCGAGTAGCAGAACGGCCATGAACAGCGTGGTCACCGCGATGAAGCTCATCGCGATGCCCTCAGATGTGGCTTTGCGCAACAACATTCCCACCGCAACGGTGCATACCCACACGGTGAGGCCGGTGGGCATGACGGCGGTGGGCCGACGCCAGCCGCGCGAGAGCAGCCAGCCGACCGCAGCCCCGACCAGGAACGGCCACGCCGTCTCGACGATCCCGCCCGGGCTCATCCCCTCGGCATGGTTGCGGCGGCCCAGGGCCGCGAAGAACACGACACAGGCGAGGTCGGCAACCAGCGCCGGTAGGGTGCGGGCCTTCTCATGGTGAATCGGCACGGTGTCTCGAGGGTATTTCACTGCTGTTCGTCAGCGTCGTGGCTGGTTTCGGGCGGGACCTGGGGGTCCTCGGCAGCCAACTCCCGGGCGGCCAATTCCTCGACCGGAACCTCGGGGTCCAGCGCCCCTTCGGTGCGGAACATGAAGAAGAACACCACCCAGCCGATCGTGGAGATGAAGACCCAGCTGACCAGCCGGTAGATCAGCATTGCCGAAATCGCCTCCGGCAGCGCCATTCCACTGGACACCAGGCCGGGCACCAGTATTGCCTCCACGACCAGCAACCCACCGGGCATGAGCGGGATTGCGCCCACCGCCCGGGCAGCCGCGTAGGCGACGGTCAAGCCCGCCAGTGACGGATGTCCGCCGGCCGCGTAGGCCGCGAAAGCCAGGCAGCCGACATCGGCGATCCAGTTGAACAGTGACCAGCTGAAGGCCTCACCGAGTTCGCGACGGCTCAGGCTCACCGATTCCAGTTGGGTGAGCGTCTCGCGCCATTTGTGCAATCCGGTCTCGACGGGCTTGCCGCGCGCGGAGTTCACCCAACCCAGTACTTTGACACCAATTCCGTCGATAAGTTCAGGCCGGCTCGCCACCGCTTGCGCGAGGAGCAGCAGCGCGATGAAACCGCCGAGGGTGAACAGCAGAGAGAACGGATTGTTCTTGGCGCCCAACAGGAATGCTCCGCCGAGACCGATGAGAGCCAGTCCCACCACCTGCAGTGCACCCGACATCACCAACTGCCAGGACGCCACCACCGGAGAGGCACCCCAGAGTCGCTGCTGACGGTAGACGAACGTCGCCGAGAGTACCGGCCCGCCCGGCAACGTCGTACTTAATGCGTTGCCCGCATAGAACGCCGCCTCTGACCGCCACTGATGCACCGTCACCCCGGCCGACCGCAACAGCGTTCGCTGAATCTGGGCGAAGCTGTGCATCGAGGCCATTGCCGCGGCGATCGCCGCGAGCACCCACCACGGGTTCGCCGAGATCAGGCTCAACCAGGCCTTGGCCAACTGATCCCACACCAGGGTGGCCTCTACCGCGAGCACGATCACCGCGACACCGAGTACTGCCCAGCGCACCCACCAGTACTTCCCCCGGGGCTTGGGGCGGGGACTTCCCTCGCGGGCGGAGTTAACCGTCGCGTCGTGGGCCACGTGTTTCAGGGTATCGGTGCCGGGCGTTTTCCCCGCCGTTCATCTCGGGATGTCGACTCCGGCCGGTTAGGCTTGCCCGATGCCGTCCGACGACGACGCGGTTGAACCCTTTGTTCGCAAGGCGGCGGCGTGGTCGTGGCGTCTATTGGTCATCCTCGCTGCCGTCCTAGCTCTGGTGTGGTTGATTCAGCGCCTTCAGGTGATCGTTGTTCCGCTGGCACTGGCAGTCATGGTCACCGCATTGATGGTGCCGGTGGTCGACTGGCTGGACCGGCGAGGCATGGCCCGTGGCGGTGCCGTGGCCCTGGTTTTGCTGGGTGGCTTCGCTGTTTTCGGAGGGATCCTCACTTTCGTTGTGAGCCAGTTCATTTCGGGTCTACCGGATCTGGTCGAACAGGTCACCCGGAGTATTGATAACGCCACGCGCTGGCTGATCGAGGGCCCCGCACATCTGAGTCGTGAGCAGATCGACAAAGCCGGCGACACGGTCGTTAAAGCGTTGCAGGACAACCAGGAGAAGCTGACCAGCGGGGCGCTGTCCACCGCGGCCACCCTGACCGAGATCATCACCGGCGCGCTACTGATGTTCTTCACCCTGATCTTCCTGCTCTACGGTGGCCGCAACATCTACGCCTACCTGACGACGATCGTGCCCGCGCGGGCCCGCGAACGTGTTCGCGACGCGGGCCGGGCCGGGTTCGGTTCACTGATCGGCTACGTCCGGGCGACATTCCTGGTGGCGCTCGTCGACGCCGTCGGAATCGGCACCGGCCTGGCGGTCATGGGCGTGCCATTGGCGCTGCCACTGGCCTCGCTGGTGTTTCTGGGCGCTTTCATCCCCCTCGTCGGCGCTGTGGTCACCGGTTTTCTCGCCGTCGTGATCGCCCTGCTCGCCAAGGGCGTCATTTACGCGCTGATCACCCTGGGGCTGGTCGTCGCCGTTCTGCAGTTGGAAGCCCACGTTCTGCAACCGCTGGTGATGGGCCGCGCCGTGTCGATCCACCCGTTGGCGATCGTGCTCGCCATCTCAACCGGCGCTGTACTCGCGGGGATCATCGGTGCGCTGTTGTCGGTCCCCGTGCTGGCCTTTTTCAACAGCGCCATCAGGGTGCTGGCCGCACCGGACCCCGGTGCCGAGGCGGCGCAGTTGGAAGCCGGCGAGGCTCCGCTGATCATGCACGCCCGGCCTGATAATCCTGCGGACTAGAGCCGGCCCTCGCGCCGCAACAGGTCCTGTGCGCTGACCCCGCCGCCCTTCTTGGCGCGGGCGTTGAGTTTCTCGGTGGCCACGTCGGTGTCGCCGGACTCCGCTCGGCTCACCGGGATGGCCCGGGTCTCCTCGGAGGAGATGGACCCCGAGGAGATGGGCCCCGAGGAGACGGGGCCAGACTGCGTCGGAATCGCCGTGGTGGCATCCTCGGCGCCCGGTGGATTGGCGCCCGGTGGATTGGCGCCCGGTGGGCGCTTCTTACTCCTGAGTTCTCCGAGCCAGGAACCGATGTCGCGATCGTCGTCTGCTCGTACGGCGGCGAACTTCGTCGTGGGCGCGTCGTTCACCGGTGCGACTGGGACCCCCGGTGTGATGGGGACCGCCGGTGCGATGGCGATCGCAGGGGCGGCGCCAACGAGTGCCGGCTCGGGTTCGGCATAGCCGGGCCGCTTGCGCTCAACGGGCAGCGTGGTCTCACCGAGGCCGATCTTGTTCTGCAGCCGTTTCATCCACTTCGGCGCCCACCAGCAGTCATCGCCCAGCAACTTCATGATCGCCGGCACCAGGAACATACGCACGATAGTGGCGTCCAGCAGCAGGGCGATCAACAGACCGAACGCCAGATACTTCATCATCACCAGGTCGGAGAATACGAAGGCCCCGGCCACCACGGCCAGCACCAGCGCGGCGGCGGTGATCAGACGGCCGGTGGTGGCGGTACCGATCCGGATCGACTCGGTGGTGGACATGCCGCGGTCGCGGGCCTCCACCATCCGGGATACCAGGAACACCTCGTAGTCGGTGGACAGGCCGTAGATCACCGCGATGATCAACCCGATCATCGGGGCCATCAGGGGCTGCGGGGTGTAGTTCATCACTCCCGATCCGTGGCCTTCGACGAACATCCAGGTCAGAATCCCCATGGTCGATCCAAGTGTGAGCGCGCTCATCAGTGCCGCCTTGATGGGCAGCACCAGCGAGCCGAACGCCAGGAACATCAGGATCGTCGTGGTGGTGATCAGCAGCAGCACCATCAACGGCAGCTTCGAGTACAGACTGTGGATGCTGTCCTGTTCCAATGCCGGCGTGCCGCCCACGTAGACCGACACCCCCTTGGGCGGCACGATGTCCCGCAACTCGTGGATCTTCTTGGCGGCATCGTTGCGATTCACCAGGCCGTTCTGAATCACCCGTACCGACGGGTCATTGGATGTGCCGGGGCGGGCCTTCCACATCGCGTCGGGGTTGTTGTCCGGATCGGTGAAGCCGCTGATAGCCATTGCCTTGCTGCGGATCTCGGCGACTTGCTGATCGGTGATCGGTTTGCCGTCATCGCCCTTGATCACCAGGGTCAGTGGCTCGGTGCGGAAACCCGGGAAGGTTCGGTCGAACTCTTCCTGGGCCACTCGGACCTGGTTGTCCGGCGGCAGGTACTTCTCGCTGATACCGCCCAGGGCCAGCTTGCCCAGCGGGATGATCATCAGGATCATCAGCACCACGATCGGCGCGGCGAACATGATGGGCCGCTTCATCACCCGGTTGACCAACTTGCCCCAGAAGCCGTTCTCGACCTCTTCGCGGGTCTTGGTCTTCTGAGTCTTTTCGGCCAGCCACTCGATGATCGTGCGGGAGAACGACCAGTTGCGCAGGAACGGAACACGCAGCAATGTGCGCACTCCGAGCGCGTCGACATTCGGGCCGAGGATGGCAAGGCTGGCGGCGAGCACGGTGATCGACAGAATCGCGGCGAGCATGACCGAGGCGATGATCGCATAGGTGATCGACTTGAGGAATCCCTGCGGGAAGAGCAGCAGCGGTAATGACGACGCCACGATGATCACCGCGGAAAACACCACGGTTCGACCGGCGGTCATCACGGTGCGCCGTACGGCCACCTCGGTGTCATAGCCCTCGGCGAGCTCTTCTCGGAACCGGCTGACGATGAACAATCCGTAGTCGATCGCGATACCGAGACCGATCAGCGTAACCACCGGTTGGGCGAAGAAGTGCACGGGCGCGTAGTCGGCGACGAGCCGCATGATGCCCAGCGCCCCGAGAATAGAAAGGCCGCCGATGATGGCCGGGAGACTGGCCGCCACCACACCGCCGAAGACGAAGAAGAGCAGCACCGCCACCAGCGGAATCGCCGCCACCTCGGCGCGTTGCTGATCGACGCCGATCGTTCCGGTGAGCTCGTTGGCCAACGGGTTGAGCCCGCCCAATTTGATATCGCCGTTGTTGACCTGTTTCAGGTCGGGTGCCACGGCCTGGTAGTTCTTCAGGATCTCGTCGTCGCCATCACCTTTGAGCGGGATGCTGACGAACGTCTTGCGCATGTCCTGGGTCTTCATCTGCTGGACGGTCGCGTCGGTGCTGTCGGGCGCGCGTAACCACCCCGCCCAGCCGGCCACCTTGTCCTCATGCTTCGTGGCGAACGCGTCCAGCTCGTCGACCATCTCTTTCGACCACTGCGGATCGTCGACCTTTTTGTCATCGGGCGGAGTCAGGATGGCCACGATGTGACTGGTGCGATCCCGGCCGTAGGCGCCGTCGGCGAGCAGGGAGGCGCGCACTGACTGGCTGCCCTCGTCGTAGAACCCGCTCTGGGTCACGTGCTTGCCCAGATCGATGCCGTAGATGCCGCCGCCGACACACAGCGCGACCATGAGACCGATGACGATGTATCGGTACCGGTATACGGTTCGACCCCACCAGGCGAACACTCGATCTCCTAACTACAGCCGCGATGTCAGCAGCGAGGACAGCGGCCAGCACGGCTTACGCCGTGCCCCGGGATAGCGGAAAACACCGGGAATGTCCTCTAAGTCGACGAAATCCAAGGTATCCGACGCTAACGCGCAGCTGGCATGTTCGCGAAATCCGAGCGCGCCGACCCCGGTGCCGGACCGCGGGATGTCGTCCACAGGGGTTCGGAAGGCCTGCCCGTCGGCAGACGCCACCAGCAGGTTTACCAATCTGCCGCCCGCGGTTCCCTCGACCACGGTCACGGTTGCCTCACCCACAGAAATTCGGTCACCGCGCTGCCCGCATGCCGGGCTTTGGTCTCGTATTTGGTGGTCGGCCGATCCGCGGAGATCGGCAGCGCCTCATCGGGCAGTGCCCTGCGCAGCAGCGCCTCGCCGTCGCCGACTTCGGCGATCTGCTCGGCGTAGCCGGCATGGTCGGTCGCGGCGTGCAGGACACCGCCGGGACGCAGCCGCTCGGCGATCAGTGCGACCGTCTGTGGTTGCAGCAGCCGCCGTTTGTGGTGCCGGGACTTCGGCCAGGGATCCGGGAAGAAGATCCGTACCCCGGTGAGCGTGCCGGAGCCCACCAGATGCTCGAGCACATCGACGCCGTCACCCCGGATCAACCGGATGTTGGATACGCCCTCGCGGTCGATCCCGCTGAGCAGCTGCGCCAGTCCGCGACGGTAGACCTCGACGGCGATCACGTTGATATCAGGCTCGTCGCGCGCCATGGCCAAGGTCGACGTCCCGGTACCGCAACCGATCTCGAGAACCAGCGGCGCGCTGCGGCCGAACCAGTCCGCGGTGTCGAGTTCGCGCGGCGGCTGGGCCAGCATGCCCAACCGGGGCCACAGCCGCTCCCAGATCTCCTGCTGTGCTTCGGTGAGCGCTGCGCGTCGCGAGCGGAAACTGGTCACCCGCGGATAGGAATGCGTCGGGGATCCGGGCGTGGTCGAGCCCCCCTGACGCTGCGAATGCATTGGTCCATGGTGGCGTATGAACTGCGGCTGACCACCACCAGGACGCAGATTGATACCCAACAGTTGCCTTTGCGGCTGACTCGCGTCCCAGCTGCGGGGCTGCCACCATGGCGCGATGGCCGAGCACCCGTTTGCCGCACTGCTGGCCGCCGCTGTGAGTGCACCGCTGCGGGTGGGTGTGGTCGGAAGGTCCGGCGCCGGCCGGGACACCGTGCGCCGGGCCTTGCGGGGCGCCGGCGCGGTGGTGGCCGACCCGGGCGAGCCCGCCGATATGGACGTCTACGTCTTCGTCGAAACCCTCACTCCGGAGGACACTGCCGCACTCACTGCGACTCGCGGGCCCGCGGTGGCGGTGCTCAACAAGTCCGATCTCATCAGCTTTCGAGGCGCCGGACCCATGGTGGTTGCCGGCGCCCACTGCAGGCAGTTGGAGAGCCACACCGGTGTGCCGACCCGGCCGCTCGCCGCGCAGCTCGCGGTCGCCGCCTCGGACCCGGCCATCCTCGACCGATCTCTCGTCGACGCCCTGCGCGCGGTAACGACCGATCCAGCCCGGCTGACGCCCGCTATCCGTCGGCGACTGCTCTCCGAACTGGACCTTTTCGGTATTGCCACCGCCTCGGCGGCGGTATGCGGCGGAGCGGATCGAGCGATGCTGGCGGCGCTACTCCGCGGCGTCAGCGGTGTTCAGGCCGTGCTCGACGAGATCGACCGGGCTGCCGCGGCGGTCCGTTACCGGCGCCTGATCGGCGCGCTGGCCGGACTGGCTGAGCGGGCGGTTGGACCCCGTGGTGCCCGGGTGGCCGATTTTCTCGCCAGCGACGCCGTTGTACTGGCGCGGATGGCCGCCGCGATGGACGCGATGCAGGCCCAGGACCCGCCGCCCGGTTCCACCGAGGGAGCTGCCGATCACCTGCGCCGGGCCATTCATTGGCAGCGCTACGCGCGGGGCCCGGTATCGGCGTGGCAACGCGGCTGCGGCGCTGATATCGCACGCGGTGCGCTGCGGCTGTGGTTGCGGGCGGGCGGCATCCCCGAGCCGATGACATGAGCGGTGACCGGGAGATCATCGCGGTGATCGGTCCGACGCGTTCGGGCGTGACGAGCGTGGCCTGCGCACTGCGCGAGCAGTTCGGCCGATACCGCGTCGTCGAACAACTCCGGTCCGGTGAGCAGCCGGCCGCCGTGGTCTTCGTCGTCTCCGCGGCCGCCCCGATGACTGAGTCCGACGCCCAGCTTCTCGATGCCGCGGCTGCGAACACCGATGCCGTGGTGGCTGCGGTGTCCAAGATCGACGTTCATCGCAGCTGGCCGCAGGTGCTCGCCGCCGACCGGGCTCTGTTGGCCGGTCACGCGACCCGGTATGCCGGTCTGGCCTGGGTGACAGTGGCGGCTGATCCGCACGTCGGGTCGCCGAAGGTCGATCAACTCGTTGATGCGGTGCTGGCGGCAGTGACCCGCAACGGCCGAAAACAGCGAAATCTGTTGCATACAAGGGAGTCTCGGGGGAAATCGCGGGCGGTGCGGGCCCTCGCGCTGCGTAGTCAAGTTCAGCAGTCGCGGGCGCACATCGCGGGGCAGGCGCGTGCCGCATGCGCGGCTCTGCGCACCGAACTGCGCCACGAGGCGG
>Ga0164294_10003208_pt1 | contig 14586 bp, 12 predicted proteins | sample GEODES005metaG_FD_111479 | JGI IMG/M metagenome (GOLD analysis project Ga0164294, IMG submission 111479) | Oligotrophic lake water microbial communities from Sparkling Lake, Wisconsin, USA - GEODES005 metaG | ecosystem: Environmental > Aquatic > Freshwater > Lake | place: USA: Sparkling Lake...
GACCGGGTGCGCCCCGCCCAGGCGGCCGTCGCGGCTGCGGCCGCCACCCCTACCCAACCTGGCTCGAGGAGCGCGGCGAGGCCGCGCGCGGCCTCGGTCGTGGGTGCCAGGGCGATGCGGGACTCGACCCCGAGCTCCTGCCAGAGCAGGCGCGCCACGCGCTCGGCGACCTCCACGCCGTCGGGGCCGGGCGCCGAGGGCCCCGACACCCGCACGAACAGGCCCCCCCGACGGGTGACCACGGGGCCGAACCACGCCTCGAGGCGGCGCGCCACCTCCGCCGTGAGGTCCACCCCGCCGGAGGGAGCGTAGGTGACCAGCTCAGGGCAGTGACGACGTGCCAACGCGAGCGACATGCCGCGCGCCACGCCGCGCGCGCGCGCCGCTGGCGACACGGCGCGCACCCAGCGATCCGCCACCGCCACCGGTCCGTGCCCCGCGGCCGGCATCACCAGCCGGAGCGCGGACCACGCGAGCCCCGCCGGGCGCACGCAGAGCCACGCGCCGGGACCCTCCGCCCGGGCGGGGGGAAGGACCACCGGCGCCGGACCACGGGGGGCGGGGATCGCGCGCAGCCACGCGCTTACCCCGCCCGCCGGCACCCAGCGGGCGGGAGCGCAGGGCTCGCCGGCGGGCTCCGCGCGGAGCTCCGACCCGATCCGGCGCCCGAACAGCGGGTAGCCGAACCCGCGAGGCACGAGCACGGTTGCGCTGCCGCCGACCTCGGAGAGGGTGACCGTCACGTCCCCCGGGTGGGCCCGCAGGGCGAAGGCACGGCCGCCGCGGCGGGCCAGCCGAAGCTCCATCGCGAGGGGCAAGGCGGCAGCGCCGACACGGGGCGGGGCGAACTGGGGAAGGGGCAGCATGCGCGTCTCCGGCATGACCCCAATCTACTGAACCATCCGACAAAGTGGCGGACAGATTTTGTCCGCCTATCCGATTTCTCGTTCACAGCTGCGGCGGAAGGAGCAGTACCGGCAGCGGGCATCGCCTTCGGGGACCGTTGGATACGCATCCATGTTCGCCGTGTTTCTCGGGATGTCGGTCAGCAGGGCGCGCATTGCGGCCACGCTCGCCTCGATCTCCTCGCGCGCGGCGTCGATCTCGGCGGGCCCCACCGGGTGCAGGGTCTGGGTGCCGTGCCGCAGGTTGACGTGCATGGCCTTCACGCGATCGGTGGGGACGCCGAGCTCCTGGGTCACGTAGATGCCATAGACGCCGAGCTGCGCCGCGATGACCTCGTCACTGTGGGCCTCGCCGGTCTTCCAGTCGATGATGACCACGCCGCCGGCGCCGTCCGCCATGAGCACGTCGAGCGATGCGTACACCTCGGCGTTCCCGACGTGAAAGCGCCTCAGCTCTTCGACCTCCATCACGCGCTCTGGCACCTGCGCGATGCGACGAAACACCTTGTTCTCGTGGAGGCCGCGCACCTGTCGCTCGATCTCGGCAAGCGCGGCGTCCCAGGCCGCGGGCTCGACCGTCTCGCCGTAGTAGTGCTCTCGGAAGCCGGTACGTTTCGCGGGCCGCTGCAGCCACGCGCCGGACGCGGAGCCCTCGATGTCCTCCTTCGCGCGCTGGAGGGTCCCGCGCACGCCGCCCTCGAGGTCGAGCGTCGCTCCGCTCGCCAGGCGCCGGATCGCGGCCTCGGCCGCGCCGTGGACGACGGTGCCTGTCCACATCGCGCGCGTCGTGAGCTTTTTCTGCACGTACGCGGCACGGGAGGCCGCGGGGGCATCCGCCGACCATCCCCCCCAGGACCCGTAGTAGGTGAACCAGTAGGCGCGGAGGCAGCCCGAGAAGGTGCGCGCCCGCGAGTGGGACCAGACCAGCTCGTTCTTCAGCTCCGCCACGCCCCTCCCACCGGATTCGCCCCGCCCGCGGGCCCTCCCCTGTAACCGGGCGTCGCGGGGGCGCGGCTACCAAGCACGCGAGCGTCGTGCCGGCGGCGGTCGCCGGCCAGCGCCGCGGGGTTAGCTGCCGCGACGATGGCTCTCCCCGAACCCGACGTCCCAGGCCTCCCGACCCCACGGTCCGCGCCTGCGTCGGCGCTCGCCGCTTTGCTCGCCGTTCAGGTCCTCTTCGGCGCGATGCCCGTGGTCGGGAAGGTCGCCATCGGCGCGTTCGGGCCCACCGGCGTCGCGTTCCTCCGCATGGCGAGCGGAATGTTGGTGTTCCAGGTTTTGCGCGCGGCGCTGCGTCTGCCCGGCATTCCCTTGCGGGATCAGCCCGCGGTGCTCCTCTGCGCGATCCTCGGGATCTCCGCGAACCAGCTCCTGTTCCTCAACGGGCTCTCGCGCACCAGCGCCATCCACGCCGCCCTGCTGACCACGACGATCCCGGTGCTCACCATGGTGGCCGCGGCGGTGCTCGGGAGGGAGCGCTTGCAGGGCCGCCGCTCCGCAGGGGTGGCGGTGGCGCTCGCGGGCGTGCTCGTCCTGGTCGCGGGCAAGGATCCGACGGGCCGCGCCAGCGTGCTGGGCGATATCATGATCTTCGGGAATGCTTCGGTCTACGCGGCGTATCTTGTCCTGTCGCGCGACCTTCTCGCCCGCCATTCGCCGCTCTCCGTGCTCCCGTCGCTCTTCACCTGGGGATGGATCACCGCGTTGCCGTTCACCGGCTTCCCCCTGCTCACGGGGCACACGCAGGAGGGCTGGTTGGCCGCCGCGTTCATCGTGCTCGGCCCCACCATCGGCACCTACTGGCTCAACCTCTATGCGCTCCGCACGGTCCCCTCGTCCGTCGTCGCGCTGTTCATCTACCTCCAGCCGCCGATCGCCGCGGCGCTCGCCATCCCGCTCCTGCACGAGCGTCCGACCGCTCGGCTCGGCGCGGCCGCGGTCCTCACCTTTGCGGGCGTCTGGCTGGCCACGCGCCCCGTTCCGACGATCACCTCGCCGCGCGAGGGATGATCGCGCGCGCGCCCGGTGTCCAATGGGCGAAGGGTGGAGCGAGAGAGACCTCTCCGGTGGCCGATCGCCAGCGACGCGCGATCCTGGTCTCTCTCCTCCGCCCTACTTTCTTTGCCCGTTACTCGCTCGGAAGCGCGATCACGTAGAGCGGGGCCAGGGAGTACAGGCCGTCCGGCGGCGGGAAAACCGCGGCGTCATCCCCGGTGAGGTCCGCCGCGGTGCCCGCGTACCCATAAACGGAGGGCCCGCCGTCCTCTTCCCGGATCCACGCGCCATACAGCGAGTCGGCGACGCCGTCGTAGCCGACGGCGCCCAGACGGGCGCGCGCGTCGGGGTGAAGCGTCCCGACCCCGAGCGAGAGGGCCGCGGGGAGGGGGGCGCACGGAGGCTCGACGGGCTCCACCGGGACGTACCACCAGACCACCCCGAGCTCTCCGTCGACCTCGCCGGCGAGGAGGCCATCCGTCCCGAGGGCGACCGTGCAGTCGATACGCGCGAGATCGGCGTCGATGACTTCGAGCGTGACCGCGGAGTCCACCGCGCTCGCGACGCCGTCCAGCACGGAGAGCGAGGCCCGCACAACGTACCACGCGGGCTCGATGACGGGAACGCTGTCGAGGTCGCCGGTGTCGGAGTCGGTGCCACCGCCGACGGCGGTGTCCTCGAACGAGGCTTCATCCCCCTTCGCCATGTCATAGGCGGAGGAGCAGCCTGCGAGCAGCAGCCCGAAGAAGATCACGATGTTCATGGCGTCACCCCGGTCGGCCCTGACCCCGGTAACGGAGAAGGAGCGTAGCCGGGGAAGGCTCACTCCCGCAAGTCCCACGCGTAGGCGGGCCACAAGGTGTAGGTTTGACCGGTGGTCCAGCCGGGGGAGCCGAGCTCGCCCGCCCAGTCCAGGGCCTCGTCGTAGGCAAAGCCGTAGGGCTCCATCTCGACGCCGTCGACCGACACGTACCAGCCCAGGCTGCGGCCGGGGTAGGGATCGGCGTCGGCGAGGGCGTCGGGCACGGCGCCGATCCCCATCGCGCGCGGGGTGAGGTAGGCGGGGTCGGCGTCGAGCGGGGCGGCGCAGTCGGTCTCGAGCTCGGCCACGTCGAGCTCGTAGGCGGCGACACAGCCGTCGCATCCAGGCAGGGCGGCGGTCACCGCGCCCGAGACGAGCTGCCCGCGGGCGCAGACGAAGGCGTCGGGATCACCCGATTTCGCCCAGTCGGGCGTGAAGAACTCCCAGGTCTGGGTGCCGGTGAGCGCGGTCTCCGAGGGGATGAGCGACGCGTGGTGCACGGCCCAGGAGACGTCGTTCGAAGCACAGCCGGCGGCGAGGAGGAAGATCAGCATGCGAGGCCCTTTCGGCGCAGAGTCGGGGGCGCGGGACGGCGTCCGGTCAGCGGACCCCGAGCGTATCCTTGGCGCGGGCGGCCCGCGGCCCGCTCGGCGCGAGCGCGAGGAAGTTCCTCCACGCGGCCCCCGAGCGAGAGAAGCCGTCGCGCGCATCCAGGTAGAAGCGCCCCTTCTCGTACCATGCGAGACCCAGCTCAGGGCCGAGCTGCGCGGCGCGGTCGAAGTGCTGGGCGGCGAGGGCCTTGCGGTCGGCCTTCTCGAAGTAGCGGCCGGCAAACACGTGTACGGCGGGGTCCTCCGCTCCGGCGGCGAGGGCGTCGGTCACGTACGGCTCCCCGTCTGGAGGGCCGACGACGAGCGCCTGCATCGCGATCAGCCGCGGGAACAGGCGCTGCTCGAAGGGGTCCGCAGAGGTGCGCGTCGCGCCGATGGCCACCTGGAGCACGGCGAGGGCGTCCGGCGAGCGGTCCTGCACGGCGAGGAGGGCGGCGGCGTAGGCGCCGAGCGGCGTGGCGCGCTGCGGCGGGAGGAGCTGCTCGGAGGGCGGCTCCTGGTTGCCCCAGACGCTCACCAGGGTGTCCAGCACCGGCGTGAGGTTGGGGAGGATCTTAGCAGCTTCCAGGCGGAGAACGGCGTTTTCGGCGTCGTCCACGCGATCGAGCTCGAGGAGGAGCAGCACGTACGCGGCCTGGGCCTCCGCCGTGCCGGGGCGAGCGTTCACGACCGTCTCGAGCTCGTGCAGCGCCGGAGAGAGCTGCTGCGCCTTCGATAGGTCTGCCGCGCGCAAGAAGAGGAGATCAGGGTTGGCGCCGTCGCGAGACAGGCCACGCTCGATGGCGTCCTGGGCGTCCTTCACGGCGCCGAGGGTGAGGAAGGCGCGTGCGCGCAGAGCCTGGAGCCGCCCGTCGAGGCGAGGGGGGAGCGCGGCGCCGGCGGGGGACTGGAGGAAGAGGTCCACCGCGGTGACCACTTCGGCGGGAGGGGCCTGGTCGAGCTCGAGCGCCAGGGTGCGCGCGGCCGCGTGGTCCGGCGCGGTGCGGAGCACGCCCTGCACGAGGGCGCGGGCCTCCTCTGCGCGGCCGGCGCCGGCCAGGACCTCGGCGCGGCCGAGGGCATAGCGGGGCTGCTCGGGAGACTTCATGGCGTCGAAGTGCTCGAGCGCCCGTTCGAGATCGCCCCCGCGCGCCGCGATACGCGCGAAGAGGTAGCGCTCTTCGTCGTCTTCAGGGCGCTCTCGACCGAGGGCCGCGCTGGCGCCGGCGATGTCCTGCCGCGCGAGGGCCTCCGCCGCGCGCAGGACCGCGAGGCGATGCACGTCGAGTTGGCTAGGCTTTTCGAGCCCTTCCCGCACCTTGCCGATGCGGGTGGGGTCCCCGTTGTAGTCGGACCAGAGGACGAGCTGCGTCTCGGCGAGGGCAGCGCGAACCTCCGCTACCTCGCTGGCGCGTGCGCCGTTGGCCACCCGCTGCTCGAGCCGCCCCTCCTGGGTCAGGAGCGAGTTGTAGTCCTCCGCGGCGAGGGCGCGGACCAGCTCCTCCCGCGCCGAGGCGCTCGAGCGCGCGTTGAGGCTGCCGACCGCGACGACCGCGACGAGGGCAACGGCGGCCACCACCGCGGCGATGGCCGCGAGGAGGAGCCGCGAGGTTCGCCTGGGCGGGGGCGGGAGCACATCCTCCAGGACATGCTCGGGGACGGGCTCGGCGCGCGGGACGGCCACGGGGATCGCGTGCTTCTCCACCACTTCGATGGGCTTGCCGAAGGTCGCGGACGCCTCGCGCATCGGCTCCGGCGCGGGCGCCCCGCCCCGGGTCATCACGACGACGTTCTCGTCCTCTTCTTCGAGGAGATCGTCCGGTGTATCGCCGAGATCACTCGTGTTCGGCACGCCCATGGCGTCCTGCCAGGCGCGGAGGTTCAGCGTCTCCCGAAGGTTTTCGGGCCCGCCCTCCTCGCGCTTCCTGTGCAGCTGGTTCGGCCGATCCTCGCCGGGGCGGAGGACCAGCATGATCTGGGTGTCGCTCGGGTCGGACGTGGGGTTGAGGTCGACCAGGTGGCGCCCGGGATCGGTGTTTCCGCCGCCTTCCCCGCCCATCTCCGCGCGGGACGCGAGGCCGGAGGCCTGGGTGGCCTCGTGGGGGTCGTCGCCGCTGCCGCCCGACGCGCTCGGCGCATGCTTGAAGAGGGCGGGGAAGTTGGTGGACTCGGCGGTCTCGGGGTCGAGATCGACCGCGCGCAGGTCGAAGCTCTCGGTGTGTTCGGGCTCGTCCGGTAGGAAGTCAGCGCCGACAAAGGAGGGGGGGAGGAGCGTGGCGACCAGCGAGTCGACGCCCATGTCTCCCCCGCCGAAGTCACCGGCGAGGCTCCACAGGAGCTCCTTGACGCGCGCGTTCTCGGGCTCGGCGCGGCGGAGGCGCTCGAGGATGCCGGTGGCGCGCAGGAAGCTCCCGGTCGCGAGGAAGGACTCGGCGAGCGCGAGGAGGCGTGCGGGGTTCGCGTCCCGCTCGATCTCGCGCGCGGTGGCCTCGGGGCGCACCGGGTCGAGCTGGGCGCGGGCCCAGAAGCGCTCGACGTCGTCGCGCCCGGCGGGGTGCAGCTCCCGGAGCTGTTGGAGGGGCTTGCGGGCCTTGAGGGGCCAGCCGCGCTCCAGGTAGATCTCGGCTTGAAGCAGCAGGGCGTCGGTGTTGTCGGGCTCGGCCTCGAGGACCTCGCGCGCGCGGTTCAGCGCACGATCCATCAAGCGCAGGTGCAGGAAGGCCCGCGCCTCGCTGAGCTGGGCGCGGCGGGTCGGCGTGCCCTGAGTGGCCCAGGTCTCCACGACGCGCACGACACCGACGAAGTCCCCACGCCCGGCGAGCGTCGCCACGGCGTCGTCGAGATGTTGGTCCCTCGAGGAGGGGGGGGCGGACGGCTTCGTCATCGCGGCGGAGTCGGATGATAGCAGGCTGCCCGGGGCTCGGGGGCCCAACGAGAGACGGGCCGGCGGATCACGGAGATCCAGCCGGCCCGTCAGGGGGGAAGCCGCTACGCGAGCGCCTTCACCAGCTCCTTCTCAATCGCCGGAGCAACCTCGAACAGATCGCCGACGATCCCGTAGGTGGCGTACTGGAAGATCGGCGCGTCGGCGTCCTTGTTGACGGCGACGATGACGCGCGAGGTCCGCATGCCGGCGAGGTGCTGGATGGCGCCGGAGATACCGAGCGCGATGTACAGCGAGGGGTTCACGACCTTGCCGGTCTGCCCGACCTGGTCCCCGTGGCCCGCGTACCCGGCGTCGACCGCGGCGCGCGAGGCGCCGGGGGTGGCGTGGGCGGCGGCCGCGAGGGGTCGCACGACCGCGTCGAAGCTCTCCTTCGACTTGAGCGAGCGACCGCCCGACACGATCCGGTCGGCCTCGGTGAGGTCGACCGCCTGGGTGGCGGGCTTGAGGGTCTCGGTGACGACGACGTCCAGATCGGCGTCGGTGAGGCCGACATCGAGCGCGACGACGGAGGCCGACCCGCCCGGCGCGGCGCCGATCGGGAAGGAGTTCGGGCGCACCGTGAAGAGCGCGACGGGGGAGGTCACCTTCACGTCGACGAGGGCCTTGCCGGCGTAGACCGGGCGACGGCCGACGATGCTGCCGCCTTCGACGCGGAGATCCGTACACTCCACCGCGAGGCCGGCGCCGAGGCGCGCGGACAGGCGGGGGAAGGCTTCGCGCGCGACGGCCGCGGCGGCGCCGAGGACGACGTTCGCGCCGGAGGCGGTCACGGCGGCCTGGAGGGCCTTGACCCACGCGCCGGCCACGTAGGTGCCGAACGCCGAGCCGCTGGCGACGTAGACGGTGGAGGCGCCGGCCGCGCCGAGGGCCGCGGTGTCGGTCTCACCGAGGACGACGGCGCTCACCGAGCCGCCGGTGGCGGCGGCGAGCTGGGCGGCCTTGCCGAGGAGCTCGAAGGCGGTCTTCCGGGGCTTTCCGCCTTCGGTCTCGCAGAAAACGAGGATGTTGGTAGGCATGTTCGTGGCTCCTCAGATGACCTTGGCTTCTTCGCGCAGGAGGCGGACGAGCTCGGCCGCGACGGTCGCGGCATCGCCCGAGAGGATGCGGCCGGCCGGGCGCGCGGGGGGGAGGGCCATTGCCTCCTCCACGACGAGCGCGGCGGCGGCGCCGACAGAGCCGGCGGCGAGGCCGAGGGCGTCGGCGTTCTTCACGACGATCGCCTTCTTCTTCGCGGCCATGATGCCGGGGAGCGTGGCGTAGCGGGGCTCGTTGAGGCCCTTGTCGCAGGTCACGACGGCGGGGAGTCGGCCGGTGACCACCTCGCGCGTGCCGCTGCCGGCGGCGCGGTGGGCGGTGAACGACTCGCCGTCGATCACGAGCTTGTCGACCCAGCTCGCCTGGCGCCAGCCGAGGAGCTCGGCGAGGGCGCCGGGGACGGTGCCGGTGTCGGTGTCGATGGACTGGCGGCCGGTGAGGACGAGGCCGATCCCCTCCTGCTGGATGGCGGCGGCGAGGATGCGGGCACGGCCGAGGGCGTCGCTGCCGGCGAAGGCGGCGTCGTCCAGGCGGACGGCGCGGTCGGCGCCGCGGGCGAGGCCGTCACGGATGCGGGCTTCGGACGAGGCTTCCCCGAGGGTGAAGATCACGACCTCGGTGCCCTTTCCGGCCTGCTTGAGGCGGATGGCCTCTTCCAGGGCGTACTCGTCGTAGGGGTTGATCTCCCACTTCACGTCATCCGTCAGGATGCCCGTGCCGGTCGGGTTGACCCGGATCCGCGTGTCGGTCGCGGGGACTTGTTTGAGGCACACACCGATCTTCATGACTACTCCACGGTGTGGGGCGCGGACGCCGGGGAGCCCGCGATGGACCCCCCCTCGGCCATGCCCCGGATGAACACGTCGGCCACCGTGTCAGCGGTGGCCTCCAACGAGAACTTGTCACGACGTTTCGCCAGCACCCACTGCATGGCGATCTCGTCCAGGGCGCCGAAGAACGCCCACATGAGCACGAAGGGGTCGAGCTCGGCGCGCACGACGCCGCGCTCCTGGCCCTCCCGCACGATGTTCGCGAACACGTTCAGGTACTCCCAGAGCTTCTCCGGGCGGTACTCCTTCAGGAACTTGTTCGAGAGCCGCAGCTCGATCTGCAGGACCTCGGCGAGGGCGCGGTGATCCTCGACCTGGCGGAAGTGGTAGCGGGCGAAGATCCGCACCTTCTGCAGCGGGTCATCCACCCCGTCGAGCGCGGCGAGGACGCCGGCGATGAGGATCCCCATCTTCTCCTCGAAGATGGTGAGCAGCACGTCGTCCTTGTTGCGGAAGTACAGGTAGATCGTACCATCCGCGACGCCTGCGCGGCGCGCGATGTCGGAGATGCGAGCGTGATGGAATCCCTTCTCCGCGAACACTTCGATCGCGGCGTCGAGGATCAAATCATGCTTGTCTGTCCGCTCTCGGGCGGCGGGATCCACAGGTGGCATTTTCGACTGAATGGCGATTCAGCCGCTTACCCGAGCCGACGCCCCCTCGCAACACAGAGTCGAGGGGACGTGGCTCCGGGTGGGCCCGCAGACCGATTCTGGGGGGCTAGTTCTTGGCGCGCGTGGCGAGGAAGCGCTCGACTTGGCCGATGATGTCCTGGTCGGGCACGGAGGCCCAGTCCTTCAGGAACGCGGCGTTGCCCTTGTCGGTCAGCGGGTGGAGGACCATCTGCTTGAGGACCTTGAAGGGGATGGTCGCCACGTCGGCGCCGGCCTCGGCGGACTGCACCACGTGGAGCGGATCGCGGATGGAGGCGGCGAGCACCTCCGTCTTGAGGTCCGGGTAGTTCATGTAGATGCTGACGATCTGCTGGATGAGCAGCATGCCGTCCTGGCCGATGTCGTCGAGGCGGCCGATGAAGGGGCTGATGTAGGTCGCGCCCGCCTTCGCGGCGAGGAGCGCCTGCGCGGCCTGGAAGCAGAGCGTCACGTTGACGCGCGTGCCGTCACCCGAGAGCGCCTTGCAGGCCTTCAGACCGTCCACCGTGAGGGGGACCTTGACGACGACGTTCTTGTGGACCTTGGCGAGGAGCCGGCCCTCGCGGATCATCGTCTCGGCGTCCTGCGCGACGACCTCGGCGCTGACGGGGCCGTCCACCATCTCGCAGATCTGGTGGATGGTGGCGATGAAGTCACCACCCTCGCGCGCGATGAGCGAGGGGTTGGTGGTGACGCCGTCGATGACGCCCCACTGCACGGCGTCACGAATCTCGTCGAGGTTGGCGGTATCGAGGAAGATCTTCATGCGAAAGCACCCGGAGAGGGGCGCCAACTACGCCGGTGTGGGGGGTTTCGCAAGGGGGGGGGCGGTCGGCGGCAGCGACGCGCGTCCGTCTGGGCGCGCGCCGATCTGTGCGCCGGCCAGTCGCGCGGATAGTCTCGCGCATGTCCCTCGCGCCGCCCTCGTTGACCGTGCTGCTGCCGTGCCACGACGAGGAGCGCGCCATCGCGAGCGTGATCGAGGAGTACCGCGGCGTGTTTCCTGACGCGCGGATCCTGGTGGTCGACAACGCGTCCTCCGACCGCACCGCGGAGATCGCGCGCTCGCTCGGGGTAGAGGTGATCTCGGAGCCCCGGAAGGGCAAGGCGCGCGGGGTGCTAACGGCCCTGCCACACGTCGACACGGACCTGCTGCTGATGGCGGACGGCGACGCGAGCTACCCGGCGGAGGGGGGGCGGCTGCTCGTCGAGCACTACGTTCGCACCGGCGCGGACATGATCAACGGGCTGCGGGCGCCGGGTCAGGGGCCGGACGCGGCGGTGTTCCGCCCGGCGCACCAGGCGGGGACGCGGGCGTTCGAAGCGGCGGTGCGGTTGCTCTTCCGCGTCCGCACACGCGATGTGTTCTCGGGCCTGCGCCTGTTCTCGCGCCGGTTCTACGAGCATGTGCCTCTGCTTCACGACGGCTTCGAGCTGGAGATGGAGCTCACTGTGCAGGCGGCGGACAAGGGCTTCCGGAGTGAAGAGGTGGCGGTGCCGTTCCGGGCCCGCTGGGAGGGCACCCAGTCCAAGCTCAGCACCGTGCGCGACGGCTTCCGCATCCTCCGCGCGCTGCTCCTGTTCCATCGCGACTACCGTCCCCTCCAGTACTTCAGTGTGCTCGCGGCGGGGGCGTTCGCGGCGGGGATCACGGCCGGGTGGTTCCCGGTTGCCGAGTACTTCCGCACCGGTCAGATCCTCCGGCTGCCCCTCGCCGTCCTCGCGGCGAGCCTCGTCGTGGTCGCGGTGATGACGTTCTTCGCGGGGATCACGCTCGAGAGTGGGCTGCGCGCGAACCGCGAGCTCTTCCAGGTGAACCTGCGGGCGGCGGACGCGGAGCGGATCCGCGCCGCCCGTCGGCTGCGGCAAGCGGACACGGCGCCGCGCATCGCCCGCTCGTGACGCGGCCGCTCTGGGTCACCGTCGTCTCGAACTTCATGCCGCCCCACGCCGGCGGGATCGAGACAATGGCGGTGCTGCTCTGCGATGGGCTCGTAGAGGCTGGGCACGCCGTACGGTGGGTGGCGTCGGCCGAGCCCGCGCCGCCCGGTCGGGACGACCACGTCACGCGACTACCCGCGTGGAACCCCCTGGAAGCGCGGATTCACGTCCCTCTCCCGATCTGGGGCCCGCGCGCGGTGGCGCGGCTCGCGGCCGAGGTGCGGACGGCCGACGTGGTGCACGTGCACGAGTGCGTGAGCGTCACGTCCTGGGACGCGATTGCGGTCGCGAAGGCGCTCGGCAAGCCGGTGGTGCTTACGCAGCACGTGGGGTTCGTGCCGTACGGCGGCGCGCTCGACCGCGTCCAGCGGCTCGCCTACCGCACCGTGGGTCGGGTCGCGCTCTCTCGCGTAGATGCGCGGGTGGCAGTGAGCCCGCACGTGGCAGCGTGGTTCGCGGAGCAGGGCATCACCGCGCCCTTCGAGCTGGTGCCCAACGCCCGCGACGAGCGGCTCTACCGCCCCGCCACCCCGGAGGCGCGTGCGGCTGCTCGGGCGACCCTCGGCAATCCCGAGCGCGTCGTGCTCTTCGCGGCGCGCCTGGTGCCCAAGAAGGGAGTGGACACGGTGGTGGCGGCGTGGCCCGAGGTGGCCCGGCGGAACCCGGGCTGGCGGCTCGTGGTGGCGGGGGCGGGACCGCTGGCGGACCGATTCGCGGGCGTCCCGGCGACGCGGATGCTCGGGCAGCAGCCCCAAGAGGCGATGCCGGCGCTGTTCGCGGCGGCGGACGCCTATTGGCTCCCGTCTCGCGGCGAGGGCTTCCCGCTCACCGTGCAGGAGGCGATGCTCTGCGACGTGCCTGTCGTCGTGTCGGACGACCCCTCCTTCCGCGCCAACCTCGACGGGGCGCCCGGCGTCACCATTCTGGGGCCGGGGAGCGACGTGGCGGGGGCGCTGGAGGCGGCGGTGCGCGCGCCGCGCGATGGCCACGTCGCGGCGTGGGCGGCATCACGGTGGGCGCGGGCGACGATGGTGGGGCGCTATGTGGGGATTTACGAGCGGGTGCTCGGCACGCCGCGGGCAACATAGGAGGCGAAGGGAATGTCGGTGACCCTGGAGTCGGTGACGCGGGTGCTTGCGCAGCGCTTGCCCATGTACAAGGCCCGGAAGCCTGTGTACCAAACCGCGATGCTGGCGAGCATCGAAGCGGCGCTCCCGCCGAACGTGACGCGGTTGTTGGACATCGGAGGGGGCACGGGCATCATCGCCCAGGCGATGCACGAGCTGTTCGGCATCGCCGAGGTGGTCTCGGTCGACGTGCACGACCGCTTCCTCCCGGGCCTGGGCGTGACGACCGCGACGTACGACGGATCTACGCTGCCGTTCCCCGCCGATCGTTTCGACGCCGTCGTCATCAACAACGTGCTCCACCACGTCGAGCCGGCGGCGCGCCTCCCGCTCCTGCGCGAATGTGCCCGCGTGGCCCCGCGAGGGGTGGTGGTCATCAAGGACCACCTTGCGCGGGGTCCCCTCGATCACGCCCGCCTCGGCGCGCTCGACCTGCTTGGAAACGTGCCTTTTTCCGGCATGCTTCGGGCCCGTTACCTCTCCGCGGGGGAGTGGGCGTCCCTTGCCGAGGCCGCGGGATACCAGTTCGAGGTGGTCGGCGCCCCAGCTTATCGGGGCCGGCTGTTCGCGATCCCGTTCCCGAACGAGCTGGAGATCACGATGAAGTGGACGCGCGCCTGAGCAGGAGCGCCCCGCCCACGGCGAGCGCGCCGACGAAGCCGAGCGCCGCTCCCGGCGGATACGGCTGCAGCGGCCCCGGAACGAAGGGCATCCACGCCCACCACGGCGTCGGGAGCCAGAAAACCGCGTACGGCCGCATCCAAGCCGGGCCGGCACTCGGGATTGCGTAGCCGTTCGCGTTGGTGACGTCTGCCGGGTCCGCCGTCACACCGAACTGCCGCAGCTCGCGCGGCATCCCTTCAAGAAACACGTCGGCCACCTCCGCGGGGCGTGCGAGCAGCGCCGAGCCGGTGAAGTAGACCTCCGGGTGCTCGATCTGGAAGTTGCTCGGGAGGCGGTGCTCGAAGATGTAGAACGCGTAGTCGCGCCCGAGGGCGAGGAGCTGCACCACCAGGCCGAGCGCGATCACGCCTCGCCGCGCGTACGACGGGAGGGCGCACCACGGCGCGGCCGCCATCAGGACCACCGCGGGCACGAGCATGTACCGGGGCCCCCAACACCAGTCCCCCCCGAAGAACGTGAAGCACGCGTAGACGGCGGTGTGGGGGGCGGCAACGCCCACGATGGCGAGCGCTGCGGCGCGGTGCTGACGAAACAGACCCCGCAGCCCGAGCAGCCCGAGGAGCACGGGCGGGCTGTACCAGATCAGCCCCTTGCCGGGGCTCACCGTGAGGCCCAAGAGCCCCACCAGCGGGTTGCCGAAGATCTGGTGCCCCGCATCCGCCACGCCCGGCGGCATCACCGATCCCGTCCGCCAGATGTTCCAGGCCAGCACAAGCGCCACGCCTGGAATGAGCCCGGCCGCCAGCTTCACGAGCGCCGCGAGGCGCGCGCGCCCGGAGAGCGCCGAGGCCGCCGCTGCCATGGGCCCAAGGATCCAGATGCCGTGCACCTCGCGGTACGCCAGACCCAACCCGACGAACAGGCCGGGGACGAACCAGGCTGCGCCCGCCGGAGACTGCAACGCGCGGACCGTGGCCCACACGGCGCCCATTGCCACCGCCGCGTGCTGGGCCTGATCGAACGCGGAGCCCCCGTACGGGAGGAGCAGCGTGGCCCCCGCGGTCACGACGCATGTGGCGAGCGCGGCGGGCGCCTGCACGCCGAGGCGGCGGCAGGTATCGAGCAGCAGCACCGTCC
>Ga0164294_10003210_pt1 | contig 14581 bp, 14 predicted proteins | sample GEODES005metaG_FD_111479 | JGI IMG/M metagenome (GOLD analysis project Ga0164294, IMG submission 111479) | Oligotrophic lake water microbial communities from Sparkling Lake, Wisconsin, USA - GEODES005 metaG | ecosystem: Environmental > Aquatic > Freshwater > Lake | place: USA: Sparkling Lake...
CCTCGAAGAGTTCCCCCAATGGCGCCAGCGCAAAAAGCAATACAATAACGCAGCCAATCTGGCCCAATATGTTGTGGAGGGAATGGCGTGGGGATACCTCAACGGCCATTTGAACGACGCGGCCGTAAATGATCTGCTCGCCACAACCCGCGAAACAGTGCTGTCTCTGCTCGAAGACGCCACGCCGAAGAAAAGTAAGCGAGTTGCCGTCAGTGCCAAGCCTTCACGAGCTACAACGGGACGCTAACCGGCCACAATCTCCCGTGAATCCGCTTCGTCGCCCGATGGTGTGTTGACGAGCGCCAGAAATACCAACCCCCCGAGTAAGAGGGGCACAACGGCACACCACGTGAACGCTGTCGCCCAGCCAAGACGAGGGGCAAGGTAGCTCAGTAGCAACGGCGAGATAAGCCATGCGGTGGTAACAGCTAGCGATCCGGTAATCGCGGTTGCTGTTGCACGGACAGCGGTCGGAAACAGCTCACCGATCAAGGGCATACGCACTGCCTCCGAGCCATAAAAGAATACGATCGAAATTCCAAGACCCAGAATCAGTGCAGCTTTGCCCTGAGCGAACCAGAGCGTGGCTGCAAAAGCTACAGCACCTGCAAAAATCCAAATGATCAAGGTGTTTCGCCGAGTGGTCAGGAACTCGCCGACGTACGAGGCCGCCAGATAACCGATCGCACCGATCGCATATGAGTAACCGGCGATGCGACTCGCCTCGGCGGGGACAAACTCGTGTGCTTGAACAAGATAGGTGGGTAGAAAATAGGTCGTGCTGCCGATGGCAAGACTGATCAAGAAGCTACCGCCAAAGCACACCAGAGAGCGACGTTTCAGATCTGGCATAAACAGCCGCTGAATCCGTTCCGCCGCGCGTGTCGGTATACTGACAATAGATTTTTCCTGCTCGAACTTGGGGGACTCTGGGAGCAGCCATCCAAATACCGGCGCCAGCACTGCTACGACAAAACCGGCGTAGAAGATCGAGCGCCACCCATACGCAGCAATCATCGGCGCTGCAATTAGGGAAGCAAACGCAAAGCCAAGTGGGTATCCCATCTGCAAAAGGCCCGAAATGAACCCTCGATAACGGCGAGGTGCTGCCTCAACCACCAGTGTGTTAGCAATTGGGTACAGGCCCGCACCGATCGCGAACCCTAGGATGCGGAACATTCCGAGATACCAAAGAGAAGGGGCCAGCGCATGAGCACCGGCGAAGAGTGATGAAATTGCCAGTAGCGCTACAAAAACCCGGCGCCGACCGAAATGGTCTGCCGCCAAACCCGCCATGACCACGGTAATGCTCGCAGCAAGAAAAGACAGCGACAGGAGTTGGCCGATCACCTCGAGGCCGATGCCAAACTCTGCTGTGATATCGGGGATTGCGTAAGAGAACAGCGACTGGTCCGCTGTCGATAGCGTCACGCCCGCAATGCTCACCGCCATGACCATCACCAAGCGACGGTCCAAAGAGGCGCGAATATCGGTCCAAGAGAACGCGCGCACAGTCTTACCAAGCCACAAGCGGTTTACCGATGGACAGCAGGAACGCCTGATGATCGGCATACCCCTGTTCCACCAAACGGCGCGCTACTCCCGCTGCCGGGAAGCCCCCCTCGAGGCCTGCGAGCAGTAACGAACCCTCCACCTCAGCTCGCGAGATGCCGTGATGAATCGCGGCACGCACGAAATAACGAACGTCCTGATGAACCGCCGCGCATACCGCGATCGCGATCAGCAGCTTAACCTTAAGTTCAGGAACGGGAAATTCCCAAATATTTGGTGCAATGCGACACATCAAGACAAGATTGAAGTGGCCCTCGCCCAATTGCTCCGCAAGGACTGTTCCATAGTCATCGCCGAAGATTCGCCGAAACATGCAGAGGGCGTTCTCACGCTCTACAGCGCTTATTCCAAGAAGGTCAGACAAGCAGTAGCTCCCGCGGCAGATCGTAAAGCCGCTCCGCGCCATTTCGGGTGATCAGCATGCTTTCCTCGAAAAACATACCACCCCACCCGATCTCGTGGAGTTCCATGTCAAAGTTCAATACCATGTTCTCCAAGATTTTGAAGTCGCCTAGCTGGCCGCCGGCGATGAATGGCACCTCAATGTGGTCGAGGCCAATGCCATGCGTGAACGCAAGTTCGAACGTCGGAATTCCGGAACTTCGTACTGCGGCGATCGTCTCGTTTCGCAACGCAGCCGTACTGGCGCCAGGGCGCAGACCCCCGTACGCCACTTCGATGCCGGCTTCGTAAGCTGCCCAGTATCTCTTCAGCTTGGCGCTGGGTTCACCGAGAACAGCAGTGCGCTGCGCATCCCCCATATACCGCTGCCACTTGAGCATGGCATCGAAGCAAATCTGATGTCCTTCTTCGATCGGATAGCGCTTGTTGACGCGACCTGCACCCGCACTACGCGGACCAGCACCGTTGAATGTGGCAAAGACGCGCGCTCCCTGCGACGCGACAGAGACTTCATAAGCCCGGTAGACGTCTTCCCACGTCGCACCATGGCGAATGGCAGACACTGCCGATTTAACGGCAATCGCGTTCTTGCGAGCGCTTTCCCGTAACAAGACAATTTCATCCGGCGTCTTGACCATCCGGATCTCGATCAAGAGATTGCTAGCATCTACCACTTTCGCGCCGTCGAGCGTAGTGCCCAACGCCGCGGCGAACCGCGTATCGTCTAGCCCGATACGACCAGTTGTCAGCCCCTTCTCGCGCATTGCAGCCGCTGCTGCTTCCATCACGCCGGAATACGGCCGCGCCTCGAGTTGGTGGACCCATTTCGCGATCTGGATATCGGAAGAATCGGTCAGTGGTTGGTCAGGATTGAAGGTATGCACCTTCAAGACTCCGCCATAGATCCCAAAGTAATACATCCGAACATCAGGCATCCATGACGGCCGCTCCACAAGTACGGCAGCTTCGATTTCAGTGACAATCAAGCACGGTTCGATCGAACGATCTCGCGGTAAAATTGCGCATGCTACCCACGGTACATCGTAGAGAAAATCTGATTCATAGTCGCTGAGGTAGTAGACGTTGTTGGAGGACACGACCACCAGAGCCGATAGATCTTCGCGATCCATGATCTCGTCCGCGCGATCCCGGTTAAGCAACATGACGTTACCGGTACCTTTCCGATGCAAAATAGGTCCCGACGCGGGTTTCCCAGTCGTCGACGTCGCTATAGATACCCGTGTAGTGATCGGATAGGTAGATTAGGAACAGCGCGCCGTTCTGTGTACATACCGGACCATGACGAATTCCCGGCGGCCGACCGATATAGAAGTCTTTGTGCAACACGAGATTCTCTTTGAAATCCTCGCGTTTGTGGTCGTACGTGAGACCGATGTAGCAATCCCCGGCGATCAAGTACAGACACTCGTTGTGAGGATGATGTTCAGTGCCTGGATCAACAAACCCGGGCGAGAGGACGGTCAACGCGACGACCTCTTTGGTTCCATCATCCTTTCGAAGCGCTTTGGTAAGAACGCCGGGAGGGCGACCTTCTTTCCCGGTGCGCGGGTCGACCCAAGTGGATTTCTTGACGATGTCCTTCATGGGATCCACCCACGGACGCTTCCAGGTGTCGGTGTGGGGGACGTATCGATCGAGATTTGTTCCGGCGCGCGTCTCAGCACTGGGCTCGAACGCGTACGGGCTGTCGGTAAAGACGAGCACCTTCGCTCCCGTGGCGGAGGTGACTGGTCCATAGGCCATGCCCGCGGGAATGTAGGTGTAGGCACCAGTCGCAAATGACTGGTCGTCAATCTGCATTTTCCCTTCGAGGACATACAAATCCAAAGACGCTGCATTGCAACCCCGCGGACAGTGCCAGCCAGCCGGTACGTCCAGCACAAGATGCTGACCCCCGGTCTTCAGCTCAACCGTCAGTGTCCGGGCGATTACGCCTGGGGCGGTTCCGCCGTTGAGGGGAAAGCTATCGGCCCGACTCACGTCAAGGCAATCCTGTCGTTGCATGGCCATCAGCGTGAACTCCTCGTAGCAGCCACCGGCTTCCGGGTGGAGCGGGTAGGCCGATCCAGCGCGTTCAGGAACTTGTTCACCGCAGCGCAGCAATCCTTTGGCCGGGTGATCATGCAATACGTGCTGCCGGCGCCCTTGATGGTTGCGAGCTCAACATCTGGCTTCAACACCAGAAATCCATCCATGAGCGTTTTGTAGCTCGCGGAGTTGAGTTTCTCATCGCTGTTCAACGCGCTCTCGTCACCCATCAACAAGAGCGTCGGGCATCGGATATTCGGAAGGTCTCCAGTGAGATCGACGTTGCTATACGCCTCTAGTACTGCATCAATCGTTGCCAGATTCACGTTGTTGCGGTAGCAGCCTTTAGCCCAGCGCTCGTAGCTAATGCCTTCTTTAGAGTAAAGCAGCTTGGGTGGCAGCACGACGCCAGCAAACAGCCGGGAAAGGGTTTCGATGCCAAAAACCCTCCCGACTCCTGCAGAAACCCGATAGATCTCTTTCCATGTCTGGTCGGCACGAACGAACGGGTACGCAACGAGCGCGTGCATCAATTCTGGGTATTTCGCTGCGAACCGCAGTCCAATGGACGACCCAGTCGACGTGCACCAGAGACTGATCTTTTTGATTCCCTCGTGATCAAGAATCGCCTTGAGATCATCCACCCATCGTTCGGTAGAATAAGGACCGGATTGACTCCAACCAGACTTACCAACGCCCCGGTAATGCCAATGCAGAATTCGACGGTGCGGCACGAGATGCGGGTCGCAGAACTCGAACTGTTTATCGACCAGTGCGAATCCGCCAATCATCACGAGCGGAATCTCGCCTTGGCCCCGCAGTTGGTACCAGAGATCTACTCCATCAACACGTATCTTCGGCATTGCTCTTCCCCTCAGCTCAAGTAATCGTGGATAACCCGCACACCATGCAGACGAAATCCCATGGGCATCCAGTAGCCGCCGTATACCTCGCGCGGCTGGATGGGCAGAAGTTCTTCATTATCAGCCTCAAAAAATTTCAGCGTTGCTGGCCCATGCAGTACTTCGCCGAATGTCGTGTCCGTCATGACCATTTGAGTCAGGTCGTGCACTAGCGGCCGACCACGGGGCGGTACTTCGCAGTCGGGGACGTGGCGCTCGCAGGTCAGTGGCAGGTGGCGCGTGTAAAACTCCATCGCCGAGGATGGCGATGTGTATTGCGGCGAGAAGTTGATGTCGACGAGCTTTTCACCGTGGCGGGAAACGGTTCGTCGCAAGCGACTGCCTAGCACAGCGGTCTGGCCTCCACCCGGCATCAACGGATGCAAGCCGCTTTGCTCAATAGTCGCAAACTTCGAACAAGCCCCAAGAAACCAGCTGAGCGCAACGAGCCAGTCCCGATCACCCCATTGAAAGGCGGAGTACATCGTTCGAGTGCCGTTGAGTAGGCAGGGCACTCCGATGACACAGACGTTGTAATGCGTACGGGCAGGACCCATGTCAGCTGGATTTAAACTCTCCGGATAACAGCGCAGGTGTGGCGTCCAGAGAAATACCTCACCCGATTCATCCGCTTGTTTCAGCGGTGCCGGCAGCAGTGCCGCCAGTGCTTTCGGATCGGCTCGAAAATGAATCACGAGCAAGTCGCCGGCGAAAGCCCAAGGCAGCGACGCCACCATCGAAGCCTCTCCATGCGGCGAAAAAGGCCTAGTGAATCCACGCCCTGGGCTCGGAAGGCTCATGTGATGGATCCCCATGGCTGGCTCAATGGATGCGGTTCGCCGCCAGTCGCGAGGTAACGACGACTGCGCTCCGCGGCCCAATCCGGCGAGTCGAACTTAAAATCGATGCGCCGCTCGCCGCGGCAGAACCACGTGGCACCGGGAACAGTGGCCTGCGGACCGTGCGGTCGCAAACCCGGTCGAAAAATGTAAGTGCCTGCCGAAACCAATCCGGTGTTGCCCATCAAGAATTCGCCCTCAAGCAGCAGCAGTTCCTCCCAGGTGTCGTGAGACTCCAGCCGAGGGTCGGACCACGCCGGCCCGTGTCTCGTCAGCAAGGTGTAGGCACCAGTCTCGGGGTGTTCCCGCAGGAACTTCACCCCCAATCCCGGACCCGTATCCTCTGCTGAGCGGCCTTCAAACGAAGGCGGGGGCAGCCAGGGTAAAGCGGGGATATGGGTAGGACCATTGCGCCACATCGGCGCTGAACTTCCGGTCTGAGCCCACTGGCTGGGACCCGCAGACATCCATACGAGCTCGCAACCGCTTTCGCTGTCGAGCAGGGATATTGCAACGCCCGGCTCATAGACCGCATAGTCCCCGGCACGGAGTACCGTCGTCCCCCACGTCAGCTCACCACGAAGCACCAGCAACTCAATCTCGGCCGCGAACGACCCGAGATTAGGCCAGTGCCAACGAGGGGGAATCTGCAAGTAAAGCGACTCAGCTCCCGACACCGGGTCCGAGCTCAGCCGTGCTAGGCGAGCCCCGGAGGCAACCCCATCAATGTGCCAGATCTCCTCGGCGATCCTGCCGAGCGTGAGGTACTCAACATGACCGCGGCTCATCGGTTACTGCCCGACCGCAGGGTCGTAGGCTTTAGTGAGGTATTGGACAGCCATTTCAGCGACCGGGAAGCCCGCCTCGAGACCAGTCAACAGCAGGATCTCCTCAACCTCTTCACGCGGAATCGCGTGGTAAGCTGCCATCTTCATGAAAAACTCCACCTCCGTGCGGTTTAGAGCAGTGAAGACGCCGATACAGCAGAGAATTTTCGTCCTGATGTCGAGTCGATCCGATTCCCAAATCGGAGTCATTGCCTGAATAGCGAGGGAATGGAAGTACGCAGGGCGGGTCTTCTTGATCCAATGATAGGTTTCTTCCCCTCCTTCAGGACCCCACAACTTCAAGCATACTGCTTTGAAACGAGCTTCCATGGCTTCCATACTCAGATCCTCTTAAGAGTGTTAGTTAAGCGTCTGCCCGCTTCTCACCGATAGTCATCCACCACGGATACGAACCGAAGAAATAGCTTTCTCCTGACCCCCACCCGGTCAGCTCGTTTGGCAGAGCTACGTCACGAACAGACGTGAACCCGCCACGCTCAAACATCTCAATGCGATCGGACTGAAAAAACTCTGGAATGTAGGGATCGCTCATTCGACGACCGGTTGAATCGAGCAGAAACGCCGACAACGGGCTGTAGTTCTCGCGCAAATCACGAAACGGCGGCGACTCCATGATGGCGAACACTCCGCCTGGGCGGAGTATTCGCAGCGCCTCGCGGACTGTGGCATCGCGGGCTTTGCGCGGAATCTCGTGAAACAGCCAGACGGCGACCACCAGGTCGATGCTTGAGTCTGGAATTCGTGTTTGCTCTGCATAACGCTGCAGAAACCTCACGCGTTTGCCGCGCGACTCAGCGAGTCGGTGCCCATACTTCAGCATAGCGGCGGCGTAATCTATGCCGACAACCTCGGCCTCCGGATACAAATCACAGTAGGGCAGCGTGCTCTTACCGACGCCACAACCTAGATCTACAATTCGTCGATAATCGCGGCGGGGAACTCCACGCGCTAACGCCCACCCCATCTCGTCGTGATCATCACGATGAACGAGAAAAGGGCCGATCATCGTGTGATAGAGCACGCCCGCAAACTCGGCGTGGTAGTTACCGGGTTGGGTATGAATATCAATGCTACGGTAGTAGGTCGGCGGCGACAGAGCTGGATCGAGCTCTATGGACCCCAAAGCCCCAGGCTGATTCACTGCATCGAGCCAGTCGCGAACAGCAGTCTTCTGGCGCTCGATAGTCCCAAGCAATGTGCGAAACAACCGGGCGTGATTGTGAAATTCGAAAAAAGCGCCGAATCGGTAGGATGTGCTGGGCTCCATGATTTCGGCGATCTCGCCGATGGTGGGCTTCTCTGAGGGCAGGCGTGACTGGCTCGCATGAAAGTGCTCGGTCATCGCCTTGCCAATCCCGGTGGAGTTGTAACGCATCAGCGCCTCAACAAATTCAAGCTTAGCTCGCTCGGTGCAGGACGTCTGAATCGTTGACTCCATGTCGACCCCCCCTGTGGAATGCTCGTATTGACAAACAATGCAATCGTATTGTTTTTTTTAGAAAAATACAATATAGTCAGAAGTAATTATCAGTATAAGAAACTTTAAGACTTGTTTTTACGAGATTTCTGAGTGTTAGTTAAGAAGTAAGAAAGACTAACAACCAGCCAAATTGCTGGTGAAACGACTCCAAAAATTCTTTGACGAACTCATGCCCGATGGTATTTTCAGGGGGATTAGAAGGTCATGAATAAGAAAGCATGTCGAGACCCGCGCCACACCATGTTGGCGGCCTGCGGAGCACTAGGTGCAGCACTATCAATTGGCGCGGTCGCGCAGACGCCTGTAGAAGTTGGGGCGTTAGAAGAAATAGTCGTCTCCGCACGTAAACGCAATGAAAGTATTCAGGACATTCCCATCGCCGTATCGGCCGTCACCGAGGCCGCCATGGAGCGTCAGCAGTTCCGGGACCTCAGGGACATGAGCTTTTCGGTACCTAATCTGATCGCCTACAAGAACCAAACCACCGCAAACAGCTCGGCGCCGTTCATACGGGGTATCGGCCAAGACGATTCGACGCCCGTAGCCGAGCAGGGCGTTGCCACCTACGTCGACGACGTCTACATGGCTCGCTCCCAAGGTGGCCTAGTCGATCTTATCGACTTCGAACGAATCGAGGTTCTGCGCGGCCCGCAGGGCACGCTGTACGGGCGAAATTCTTCTGGTGGCGCCCTAAAATTCGTTACCCGCAAGCCATCATTGACGGAGACTCGTTTTGTCGGCGACGCCACACTCGGCAGCTTTAACCGCATAGATCTCCGAGCGGCATACAGCATGCCTTTGATCCAAGACAAGCTTGGCATAAAGATTGAGGCCATCAGTCGAGACCGCGACGGTTATATGACTCGAGTTGACAATGGTGACAAAGTCAATCGAATTGACCGCCAAGCCGCTCGGCTGTCAGCCCGTTATGCCATCTCGGACAGTCTGACAATGGACGTTGCCATCGATGCGGCCCGCGACCGGTCTGGCATTCAAACGCCCTCGGCGATTCGACCTGCCGCGAATGGATCGCTACCGGGCGGCTACGAATTTGTCTATGGAAATCCGTACCGGACCGGTGCCGACGTTATCGACAAGAACGTTTTCAACGGATGGGGCGCGTCAAACATACTGACCTGGCAAACTGGTTTGGGCGAGTTCAAGTCGGTGTCCGCGTTTCGACGCTTCGATAACGAGTTCCATTCCGATCTCGGCGGACGCCCAGCAAATCTTGATCTCTACAGAGTACTCGATCAGCGTCAGTTCACCCAAGAGTTCCAACTCGCATCCTCAGGGGAAGATGCATTTAATTATGCCGTTGGCTTGTTCTACCTTGATGAGAAGTTCCACAATGTCGATGTCTTCTTATTTCTTGATGACTACGTGCAGAGCACAAAGAGCTATGCAGTTTACGGTGAAGGTAGCTACAAGATCTTTGACCGCACTCGCATAACTTTTGGTGGCCGGTACACTCAAGATAAGAAAAGTATCGATGGCAACTACATCGGTATCGGTGGCACCTTTTCAGTTACGGGTTTAGAGGCCAACTTTAATAACTTCTCACCGAAGCTCGGTGCGGACTTCCGATTGACCGATAACGCACTCCTCTACGCGACGGTGACCGGGGGTTACAAGGCCGGCGGGTTCCAGGGCTTCCCACAGAATCTGACGGACATCACGCAGGAAACCGTCAGACCTGAAGAGGTTCGAGCGTTCGAGATCGGAGCCAAGACTGAGTGGCTCGACGGACGCGTCATTGTCAATGGCGCCGCCTACTTCTCCGACTATAAGGACAAGCAGGTCAATTCGTTCAATCCAGCAACGCTTGGCTTCGTCGCTCGAAGTGTTGATGCCGAGATCAAGGGCATCGAGTTGGAGGTTACGGCGCGCCTGACCAACGACCTGATTCTGTCCGGCTTTCTATCGACGCTGGATGGTAAAGTGACCAAAGCCGACGCAGCGGATCCCCTCGTCCCCCCGGTGGGAAAAAAGCTACCTTTTGTACCGAACGTGAGCGGCAAGATTGGCCTTGACTGGAACGTTCCGCTTGCCGGCGGTGGTGAGTGGTTCGTCGGCGCAAATATTGCTTACAAGGGCAAGATTTACTTTGCCACATCCAACGAACCTTTCGCCATCCAGAAAGCGCATGAACTAGTTGATGCCCGCTTCGGATACCGAACCGCAGACAACAAGCTCGAGATATCAGTGGGTGGCCGCAACCTTACTGACGAGCAGTGGGCGGATACCGGCGCGCTCATCGATGGCGGCGTGTTATGGATGGCAGAGCCACGCACGTGGTCAATCACTTTCCGTTATCAGCAGTAGACCGGCATGGCCAAGGCGCATGTCGAGAATCTTTGCGTTTATGGCGTGGCGCCACGTCCGTGGGAGGCCGCCGGTATTGCCGGCGGCGCCCAGTTACGCCTCCTATCCGAAGACCCTGCTAATGGAGCGATGACGGGGGTGATAGAGCTGCCTGCGGGATTCGACTCGCAGGTGGCCTTAGCAACAGAGGTTGATCTGCAGTTCTTCGTCCTAGACGGCCGGCTCCAACTCGGAGAAATTGCCTTACCACCGGGCGGATACTGTTATCACCCTTCGGGAAGTCCCATAGGGCGATTTCGGTCGCTACTTGGGGCCCGTGTGCTAATTGTCGCAAGTGCCTCACCTACATTTCGCACCACGGCCAAGAGTACGCTTCCACCTACTGCCATCGCACTCGTCGATAGCTTTGCAATGAACTGGGTGGACCCACTTCAGGCGTCGGACCCCAGCACTGCATTTCGAACCGGCATCTGCGTCAAGATGCTACGTATCGACCCCGACACCGGTGGCACCACTCACCTCGCTGGCCTGTTGCCGGGGTGGTACATGCCAGGGATGGAAGTTCATCCTGTCTACGAGGAGAACTATTGCCTGTGTGGGGATGTGCACATCGCGGATATCGCAGGGACAACTGGATATACAATGACCGAAGGAACCTTCTTGTGTCGGCCGCCGGGCATAGCCCATGGCCCCGTAGTGTCCAAGAACGGGAACGTGAATCTGGTGTACGCACACGGCCGCCTCGGCATCGATTACGTGGAGCATCCAAACGCTAGCGCGCTGATCGACAGTCACCTGTATGACTCAGCGTGGAGATAGGAACGTGCTGCTCAATCTCGAGCGCAGCCGGCAAAGGATGGCGTTAGACGCCATCGATGCATGGGTTTGTGTCCTACCGAAGCACGTCTACTATTTGAGTGGGTACCAATCCGACTGGCTCTTCGATCTTCCATGGGCGGCCTGCGCAATTCTCCCACGAGCTGCGGATATTCCAGCAACCCTCGTCGTCCATGATGTCGAACTGACTAATCTCGCCGAATGCCCAACGTGGATGCCCAGTGTTCGTCCATACTTTGCAGCCGTTAACGGCCGTACGTTCCCACATTACGCCGCTGTCGAAGGCGTTCCGCTAAACGTAATAGAACGTCAAGTTCTCGAGACTGAAACTTTTTGGTCTGGGTCCGCTGCCGGTAGCTGTGTGGACGCCGTATGCGCTTCGCTGCGCTCCCTTGGACTCGCCGCCGGCCGAGTCGCCTTCGATGATCTACGCTTCAGAGACGCATGCATTGCCGAGATCAAGGAGCTTAAACCCTTCGACGCCCTACCCGGCCTAGTCCATACCAGGCAAATTAAGACCGCAGACGAACTTGAATTGATGCGAGAAGCGGCGCGGCGAAACCAACACTGTATCGAGTCCACGCTCAGGGCGATTCATGAGGGCAGCCTGTGGAGCGACGTGAGGCGGCACTACTGCGTCGAGGCTGTGCGCCAAGACTGCATGCCGTTTTCATTTTTTGTCGGTGCAGGGCGCAAGAGCATGGGCCTGTGGGCTGACCATGACTACCCGGTTCCGGCCGGAGAACCCATCTGCCTCGATGCCATGCTGACCTATCAACGGTATTTTGGGGATGCCCAACGCACCGCAGTGGTAGGTACCCCCTCAAAAAAACTAGAGAAGTACTGGCAGGCCGTCAGCATGGCTGCCGCGGAGTGTTACGCAGAGATGCGTCCTGGCGTCTCTACGGCGACGTTGTGTGACCGCGCAATCGAGACCGTCCAACGCCTTGGGGTTTCACACTTCCGGCATGCCTTTGTTCATGGATTGGGTCTTGATCACTTGGAACTTCCTGGTGACGGACGAGGCTTCAACCACTTTACGCTCGAAGCGGGAATGGTTGTCAATATGGACTTGGAAGTTTGTGAACTGGGATTTGGTGGTATCTACTTTGAGCAATCAATGCTGATCACGCCAAATGGCAGTGAGAGCCTGTATTCCATGCCGCGAGAACTTGCGCGACTGACCTAATGTGCTTTTATTGAGGAGACGATACGATGGCGCAGCCAAGCTTTCTCGGTGATCCTATGTCTGATCGAATTATGCAGGTTGTGATGAACCTTGCCGAAAAGCTTTACGTCACTCGCTATCGTATGGAAATCATGGAACGCCTGCTGGATCAGCATGGGATTCTGCGTAGCGCTGACATTGAGTCATTCGAACCCGATAACGCCACTTCGATCGAGATGAAGAAGTCCCGTGATGAATTCATTGCGCATCTTTTGGACCCAGTAGTCCGAACGTCCGGCACGGATTAAATCTGGCATGACCGTTAGCCAACCGCTCGACGTCAATCTACCTGCGGATGCTCCGTTCGATGGCTATGGACGGCGGGTTTTTCTAATCTGCCTGCTCGGTTGGATTCTGACCAACATGGATCAGTCTTTCTTCGGCTACGCCGTGCCTGAAATCATGGCGGAATTTGATATCGGGCTAGTCACAATCGGCCAGATACTCTCTGCGGCATTTATCCTCGCGGCCGTTTCCGTAGTCCTTATCGGCCTGCTGGCCGATCGCTATGGCCGCCGTGCCACGTTCACCGGCTGCCTCGCGAGCTCCGCCCTATTGGTCGGACTACAGGGATTTGCGCCCAATCTGGAAACGCTCGCTGTACTTCGCTGCCTCGCGTTTGCGCTCTCAAGTGGCCTGGTCCCAATTACCAATGCCATGGTAGTAGAGGCAGCGCCCGCTCGATATCGCGGATTGTTATCAGGCCTACTGCAATGCGGCTATCCGCTGGGTTGGTTTCTTTCATCTATGCTCGCCACACCCATCATGCAAAGCTACGGTTGGCGTTACATGTTCATACCGGCATTGGCTGTCGTACCAATCGCTTTGGTCTTAGGACGTTTCCTTCCGGAAAGCCGTGTATTCGAGGAGTCACGGAAGCTGAGCGCGGAAACCCAACAAGAATCTGCTGTAAAACGCGTCGCATCGCTCTTTCTGGGCAACTACCGCAAGCGAGCGATACTTGGGTGGCTGGCCTTCTTCATGTTTGGTGGAGCTTATGCTGGCACCGCTTTCTATTTTCCAACGTTCTTTCAGCAGGTGCGCCACTACACGCCGGAAGACGCGACGATACTAGTAGGCATCTCCTACGGAATTGGTTTCCTAGGTTACGTCGCCGCTGCATTCGTGGGTGAGTTTGTGACCACTCGCCGCAATACCGTGATCATATGGACTTGGACCGGTGCAATCGCAGTGCTCGGGGTGATCTGGATTGACCAAGGCTACTACGGCAACATGATCTGGTTCGGGCTGACTGCCGTTTTTTTCTATGGCACCGCGGCGGTTCTGACAACGTTCATTGCAGAGATCTTTCCCACACGGATCAGAGCGACCGCGGTCGCAGTGGTTGCGGGCCTCGGCATCAATGTTGGATTCGCGATCTACCCACTCCTTGTAGCAGAACTCGTCGGGTTGCGGGGCTGGGAGTTTGCCTTCACGATTACCGTGGTGCCGTCACTCATTCTTGCTGGATTGTTCACGCTATTTCTGCCGAACCTGCGTTCCGGAACGAGCCTTGAGGACGCCGGAACGGTCCGCTAGGCGACGACCGTGCCCCCGTGGTGGGAGGCCGCAGTCGAAGCTTTGGCCCGCGTCAGCGCCAAGATACGGAGGGCCGACGACGCGGCTGGAGTCTCACGCGCGCGAATCGTGATGTCACCCAGGCGAGGCAGTTGCTGCCGAATTGCAGGCAGCCGACGTTTCGTACATTTTGGGTATGTAGATAGGGAGAGCCACCCTAACCTCCTTATTTATATAGAGAGCGGATAACGGAGAGCGAGGGATTGTGGGGCCTGAAGGCCGCGTCCCTGGCTGCGATCGGGACCATCGCCGCACCGCGGCGATGTCCTGCCCGTCGCCTAGCCGCGCCAGGCGGCCGAACCCACGTTTTCATGATCGAGGGTTCGAACCCCTCAGCCAACTGCCGTAAACGACAAAGCCCAGCCCCCTCTCGCGAGGGGACTGGGCTTTGTTTGTAAATGGCGGAGAGTGAGGGATTCGAACCCTCGATGGGCTTTTGGCCCATACGCCCTTAGCAGGGGCGCGCCTTCGACCACTCGGCCAACTCTCCGCAGCAGCAGACCTTGAAGGGGCCTACAAAC
>Ga0164294_10003212_pt1 | contig 14574 bp, 11 predicted proteins | sample GEODES005metaG_FD_111479 | JGI IMG/M metagenome (GOLD analysis project Ga0164294, IMG submission 111479) | Oligotrophic lake water microbial communities from Sparkling Lake, Wisconsin, USA - GEODES005 metaG | ecosystem: Environmental > Aquatic > Freshwater > Lake | place: USA: Sparkling Lake...
AGGTATGAAACTAACAAAACTTCGCACAATCGCATCCATCATCACCGTTTCCGCAGTTGCAGGCGTCATCGCCCTTGCAATCCCAGCCAATGGTGCTGGCACATCAACTGATCGATACATCACTCTGACCGGTGTTGGCACGATCTCAGTTGTCCCAGATGCAGTTCGCTTTAACGCAACAGTCTCTGTCCTTGGTTCAACAAATGCTGCGGCACTTTCATCTGCCAGCAAATCAGCAGCAGCAGTGCGCGCAGCGCTAAAAGATAAAGGAATTGCGGTAAAGGATATTCGTTCAGCAAATATTTCTGTCTATCCTGAATACACCTGGACACAAGAAGCTGGCACAAAGATCACTGGCTATCGCGCCTCACAAACATTTGATGTCCTCATCAGAAAAGCATCTGATGCAGGCAGCATCATCGAAGCAGTTGTCACAGCAGGTGGCGACAATGTTCAACTTGGTGGAGTAATCCCAACAACTCTTAATCCAGCTATTGCAACAGAAGAAGCTCGCGCAGCAGCAGTTGCAAATGCAAAGTCAAAAGCAACTTCTTATGCAAAACTTCTTGGCACATCAATCGGCAAGGTCATATCTCTTGAAGAGCAATCTTCGCCTGTCTACTCATCACCTTTCCCAATGGCAAAGGCAGGAGCAGCAGATGCTGCAGCTGTTGAAGTTGATCTAGGGGAGCAAGATGTAACAGTGACAATTACTGTTCGTTGGGCGCTTAACTGAGAAATTTACAAAATTACGGATTTATGAGGACTTCGGTGGCCACGTTGAAGTAGAGTTTCAGGATGGATCTCTATCGAAAAGTAAAAAGAACTTTTAACCTGCTTGCGTCAAGAAGTAAGGTTAGGTTTCTTTTACTTACTGGCCTCCAAATGATTCTAGGATTATTAGATTTACTAGCCATTGTTATTGTTGGTGTCTTTAGTCTTGTGGGTAGTGCCTACTTAGGAGTATCTGAACTACCAAATAGTTTGAGAGATTTTTTAAGAATTACTACTAATGACACTGGCAGTTTGGGTAGGGCTCTTGTTTACCTAGTTTCAATCGCCGTGGCATTGATTATTACAAAAAGTATTCTTGCATTATTGGTTTTAAAGAAGATTTTTCTCTTTCTTGCTAATCAAAATGTAGAAATTTCGAAACAGTTAGGCCGCCGATTTATGAATGCTTCTTATGAAATTATTTCGAAACGTTCCAGTCAAGAAGCGACATACGCTGTCGGCCGTGGCTTACATATTAGCGAAATATTGGGTAGTGCCACCGTTGTAATTTCTGAAATCACACTACTTTCACTAATGCTAGGAATGATACTCATCTTAGAACCTCTGCTTGGGGTTAATATTTTGTTGTATTTTTCGATCGTATATTTCATGTCTCAAAGAAAATTAGATAAATGGTTGAGTAAAAATTCTCTTATCTTTTCGCAATCAAATGTGAAAGGTGATCAAATATTTCAAGAAGGCGTGACACTTTATAAAGAACTTTATGTTGCAAATAGACTAAATGAGATAGTCGAGAGATTCTCATCTATGAGAGCAAAGGTGGCGAATGCCACTGCGAATATTCAGCTAATAAACTACATTCCAAAGTTTACATTTGAATCAGCGTTGGTCATTGGCGCATGCCTGGTTGGAATTCAATCGATTCTTTTAGACTCAACTCAAAGCGCCTTGACTTCTCTAATTGTTTTCTTCGCTGTCGGTAGTCGAGTTATGCCGTCGCTATTACGTTTACAGTCAGCGACAAACGCTATCCAAAGTTTTTCTGGAGCCTCGGAGATTTCTTTTGAACTGATTGAAGCACTTGACCAGGACATGAAAGATCCGAAAACATCAAATTCAACTTTAGTAAAAATTGATAGAAAATTTGATGGAACGATTCGGATGATAGATGTTGATTATGATTACGGTGCCGAAAGTAAATTCTCCATAAAGGGTGCTTCTATCGCCGTCTCTAAGGGGAGCTCGCTCGCTATCGTAGGGCGCACAGGTTGTGGCAAATCCACCATAATTAACTTGCTACTTGGAATACTCAAGCCAACTAGCGGTGAAATCTCCCTAAGTGGGATGGAGCCATCCCTTGCAATCCAAAACTGGTCCGGAGCTATTGGGTACGTACCACAAGATGTTGCATTTCTGAATGGAAGCGTTAGGGAGAATGTGGCAATTGGTTATAGCACCCAAGAAATAGATGACGAGCAAATTTGGAATTGCCTTGAAATGGTACATCTGGGTTTGCTTTTCTCTTCATCTGAACTTGGCTTAGATGCTTTAATTGGGGAGCGTGGAATTAAACTAAGTGGAGGACAACGTCAAAGACTAGGAATTGCGCGAGCGCTTTATTCAAATCCCCAACTCCTTGTTCTTGACGAAGCTACAAGTGCATTAGATGCTGAAACTGAAGAGGCAATCTCAAAAACAATTCAAAACCTCTCAAGCAAAATTACTTTGATTGTTGTCGCTCATCGAATTTCAACCGTGCAGAATGTTGATCAGGTGATTTATCTAGATGAAGGACAAGTGCGCGCGAAAGGTGCCTTTGCTGAGGTACGTGCTGCTGTGCCAGATTTTGAGAATCAAGCCAGTTTGATGGGTCTGTGAGTGCCACTATCAAGTGATTGGGTGGTTTGTTCGTACCTTCAAAGGGATGTAAGATTGCCCAGCCTCGCACGTCCCCATCGTCTAGGGGCCTAGGACATCGCCCTTTCACGGCGGTAACACGGGTTCGAATCCCGTTGGGGGCACGTTGTACCGCAGTAAATGTTTAAAGAAGTAAAAGTAGTAAAGGCTTTGAGAGTGACATAAGAGCCACTTATGTTTATCTAATTCTTAAGGCCCGGTAGCGCAGTTGGTTAGCGCGCCGCCCTGTCACGGCGGAGGTCGCGGGTTCAAGTCCCGTCCGGGTCGCAAAGGTTTTGGTGTTGTATACAAATATATTTGTATGCCATACGTACTGGTGGGCAACTGCTAGCAAGATCTTTGTTGGCTTGGTAGCTCAGTTGGTACGAGCGAACGACTGAAAATCGTTAGGTCGCCGGTTCGATCCCGGCCCAAGCCACATTAGCGCCATAGATCACCGGGCACAAATCATCGCGATCTCATGTAAGTTTTTGGGGAAGCATAAGTACACCCCAATCCCAATTAGGCCAACTTTATTTATTAACCCCTTGCCACAATTTCTTGTGCCATGAGAAAAAGAACAATTACTGCGACTTCTTGGTAGAAACGTTCTTAGCTTCTTGCTCACACACTAAAACCATATGCATCGCAGCTCAATACAACCCTAAGAAATAAATGTTGCCTAAAGAAATCACAGGAAATTTTCATCGGCTAAAAGATACGTCCATTATGGTGGGAATAGAAAAAGTCTTATCCACAATTTCATTTAATCGAGAAGAAATCCGACCTTCCAAGGAAGTGCTCGTCCAAAATGCGCACGTGACCTCAAGAACTCTTGGATATTCGCCAAGTTGCTTAAATGTAAAGGAGGCTCTCGAAATGCTGATTAAGTCTGGCAAAACAGCAGCCACTTTGAAGAGTTGATGATGGGACTGACAAATTGTTGATGATTCCTCAGAATTGTGCTTATAGAGGTTTTTCTGCTTTCTGCCAAAGTTCATGTCTTCAGATCCTCACTAAACATCACTCGAGAGACGAATCGAAGAGGGCTTAATAGTCATTTGTTCAAAACACCCCAAATTTGGGTAAATCACTACAAATATTGAGTAAAAGATACCTGCTTTGATGTAGATTCTAAGTGTGCTTTTTCTACATACACTCAGCAAGATAGTTGACTTGATTGTTTTTTCCAAGTTTACAAAACCTTGGCTATTTGTTGCTATCTTCAACATGCGTTCATTTTTTTGGTCACGGATGAGCAAAAATCATGCTGTTAAAGTCAAGCAAAATTCTGAAAAGTCTGGGTATCTTGTGCTTTCTCAGGTCGCAAATCGCTATGCAAATAACAAGGATCTAATTAATCATGTTTACAAACGCGGTGTCATCAATCGTGGATTGGATTTAGGCCATGCCTATCACCATGATAGAATCTCTTTTTCACCGGGTGATCTAATCGTAGATTGTGGGGCCAACCTAGGTGATCTTAAGCTCTATTTTGATTACATAAATGCAGGCATAGAGTACATAGCTTTTGAACCTTCAAAAACAGAATTCATCTGCCTAGAGAAAAATTCCCATCCTTCCACCTGCTACAACTTGGGACTTTGGAATTGCAAGACAACATTAGAGTTTTTCCAATCTTCGGCAAATGGAGATTCATCATTTATACCCTCACAAAAAATTGAAGATGTATATAACATTGATGTCGTTCGCCTAGATGAAATCATTTCGAGGGATGTAAAGTTACTCAAACTTGAGGCGGAAGGTGCAGAGCCTGAAGTCATTATGGGTTGTGAAAATTTGCTTGATAGAATCGAGTACGTAGCCGCGGATCTAGGGCCTGAGCGTGGCTTGCGGAGTGAAAACACTGTTCCATTTGTGGTCAACTATCTTTTGTCGCGAAATTTCGAAGTATTACATTTCACCGAGAACCGTTGCTTATTTCTATTTCGAAATACAAGATTTAAGAAAGTTAAAGAGACAGACAATGTCAATACTATCTATGGGCTTAAGTAAATTATGAAAATAGTTTTCGTCATTGGATCGCTTGGAGCAGGTGGGGCGGAAAAACAACTACTTCTTCTAGCGAAGGAATTGACCGCGGACCACCAAGTTCAAATCTTAACCATCACAAAGACAAATGTGGGTGGAATGCGCTCCCACTTTTGTAACATGAATAATCTTGAGATTTCTGCGAAAGGTCCAAAATTAAACATTCAAAAAAAGTTCTTTGAGATTATTAGTTTTGCTTGGCACCTATTTAGATATCTCAAGAACAATAAGCCTGATATTGTGCATGCCTGGTTGATTCATTCATATATTGTCGCATTACCAATCGCATACCTTGCCCGTGTCCCAGTAAGAATTTCGGCGAGACGGGGGTTATGGAGTGGGATAGATGGTCGAATTTGGGTTTATCTTTCAAGATTTTCAAATCTGTTCGCAACACACTTCACTGCAAATTCAATTGAAGTTGCACGCAATGCGTCTTCAATTGAATCCATATCCGAAAGCAAAATTACAGTGATCTCAAACATGGTAGAGCCAGATGATAGAAGACCTGATATTCTTCATGAGCCTGCAAAAGTAGTGGTGGTTGCAAATCTCATTTACTATAAAGGACACCTAGATCTGCTTGAAGCCATTAAGATTTGTGACGCCCGCTTGAGGTTTGTCTTTGTTGGTCAGGGTCCAATGTTAGAAGAGTTACGTTTGAAGGTGACCTCTCTAGGTATAGAAAATAGGGTCGAATTTGTTGGTTACAAAGAGCACCCAATTGAAATAATGCTAACGTCACAATTTGGAGTATTGCCAAGTCATTCTGAAGGTCTTCCAAACGTTATTCTGGAAGCTCAGTCAATTGGTCTCCCGATGATTGCAACTCGAGTGGGTGGTGTTCCTGAAGTGATTCAAGACAGAGTGAACGGATTGCTGGTTGAACCAAACGCACCTGCTGAACTATCAGCGGCAATCACTTGGATGAGTCAACACCCTAATGAACGACAAAGAATGGGCCTGGTCGCCTCGTCCTCCATTAAGAGATTTGATCCGGAGATGATCACTACGCAATATCTGGATTTGTACACAAATTTATTGGAAAGTATTTAAACATTTGTCATCAAATCTAGTTGGAGTGTTGTTTCAAGAAATAGCTTTTCAAGTTGTTCTATAATGGCATACTTGCCCGCATGTTCGAGCTTTTTCTTATTCTTTTGGAGGTAATTAGTTTTGAAAGATAAAAAGCATTTTGCCTTTGGAAAAAATTGGGATTTATACTCACGCCAAATTAATTCTTCACATATTGAAAGCTCAAAGAAAGACCTAATCAGCTTGATTCAATTAGAAAGTCTTGAGGGAATGAGGGTATTAGACATAGGATCTGGTTCAGGAGTCCATTCACTCTCTTTGATGTTACTCGGATGCAAAGATTTGATCGCACTAGATTATGATGCTAACTCTGTTTCAACAACGAATCGTGTTTTATCTGGCAAAAGTTTTAAAGGGAATTTCCAGGTGATGCAAGCCGATATTCTTAAACACATTCCTGGGATAGATGGACACACTTTCGATCTTGTCTATTCTTGGGGAGTTTTGCATCATACGGGTGACATGATGAAAGGTATAGACAGGTCCATAAGTTATGTGAAGCCGGGCGGTTTAATTGCACTCGCGCTTTATCGAAAAACGCCTTTTTGCACCTTCTGGAGAATTGAGAAATTTATTTATTCAAAATCTCCAGAAATTTTTCAAGTTATATCCCAGAAAGTCTATGAGTTTTTCTTTGGATTGGGAATTAAGATAAAGACAGGGCAGACTTTACGGGATTATAGGCTTAGTTATTTCCAAAAACGGGGGATGGACTTTTCTCGTGACGTTCATGATTGGCTAGGTGGATATCCATATGAGTCAATAGACCCTGACGTCCTAATCCAATACATGGAACAAAGGGGATTTACTGTACTTAATTCGAATATCTCAAAGAAGCAAAGTGGGATTCTTGGCTCGGGGTGCGATGAGTTTTTGTTTAAAAACAAAGGGTAAAATGTGTTGTGCCATTTGACAATTAGGGAAATATAGAATTCATCATGGATGAGTTGATTATTCTTGCGATTTGTATAGAACTAAGTTGAATCTGCAGTTGCAAAATGTCATGAAAATTAGCCCTTCTGTACTAGGATTTAAATCATGAGGATTCTGATTACCGGTGGTGGTGGCTTTATCGGGTCTCATCTAGCTGATCGTTTGATCAAGAGTAGTCATACGGTCACTGTCCTTGATGATTTTTCAACCGGTTCTTTGTCTAACTTAAACACGATCTCTTCTTCACCAGACTTACAGATTGTGAACGGCTCTGTCTTAGATATTAATTTAGTTACAGATTTGGTGGCTGCGTCGGAATATGTATTTCATTTGGCGGCGGCTGTTGGAGTTTTTAATATAGTTAATCGACCATTAGAAAGTTTAATGACAAACATTAGAGGCACTGAGAATGTTCTTGAGGCCTCTTTGCAAAACATGATTCCGGTTTTCTTAACTAGTAGTAGTGAAGTCTATGGGAAGAATTCATCTGATTCCTTGAGCGAATCTGATGATAGGATCGTCGGGCCACCAACCACTTTAAGATGGTCTTATAGTGAGGCAAAGGCCATAGACGAATCCTTGGCCTTTGCGTATTTTTCTGAGAGAAAACTTCCAACAAGAACGGTTAGATTTTTTAACACGGTCGGACCCCGACAGGTCGGTGATTATGGAATGGTTATCCCGCGACTAATTAGATCTGCCCTCAATAATGAGCCCATTATAATTTATGGTTCAGGGATACAAACTCGTTGTTTTGCACATATTGATGACGTGATTGATGCGGCCATATTAGTTGCGTTCAGCGAAAAGACTCTTGGCAGAGTTGTTAACATTGGGAATAACTATGAAATATCAATGAATGACTTAGCTGAAAAAATCATACGCCAAACTAATTCGAAGAGCCTAGTTCATCATATTTCTTACGAGGAAGCCTATGGTCAAGGTTTTGAAGATATGTCTAGACGAGTACCAAATCTTTCACTAATAAAAGAGCTGACAGGTTGGTCACCAAAACGGGATCTATCAATGATAATCGAAGATGTTTCCACCTCGATTCGGAATAACTCAAATTAGGGTTACGCCACTCAAACCGGAATAAGAATTTGTGCAATCAAGGATTGGGACTCCCTTATTCGAAAGGTAGTTAACATCAATCCCAGGCTGGTTCGTGACAATTACGGCAACATCACAGTTCCAGGATATATCAACAGGATTTGATTCCTCCCACTTTTCAACTAATGGATCATGCCATTCGACTACACAACCTTGATTCAATAACTGTTGTCTCAAGGCTCTTGCTGGTGTTTCGCGCACATCACTGACACCAGCTTTATATGCAACGCCCAATAGCATTACATTAACTTTATTTTTGTGTTCAGGGGCTAACTTCATCACTCGTTTAGCCACATAAGTCGGCATTGCATTACTTATTTCATCAGCAAGCTGGACAAGACCAGCTGATTGGCCGTTTTGGTTTGCCCACCATGTTAAATAAAGCGGATCCACAGGTATGCAATGGCCGCCAATTCCAACGCCCGGTCGGAAGGGCATAAATCCATAAGGTTTCGTTGATGCGGCATCAATTACTTGATTCACATCAATATCTTGAGAATCACACAACTGTGTGAACTCATGAATAAGCGCAATATTTACTAAACGAAAAGTATTCTCTAATAGTTTGCCTGCTTCCGCGATCTCTGGCGATGACACTGAAATTACCGAGTCACATATAGAGTTGTAGAAGTCGAGTGCCTTCTCTTGTGACTCTGGATCAAGTCCTCCTACTAATCTTGGTGTATTTTTCTGATTCCATACTTGATCACCAGGATTAACACGCTCTGGCGCAGCAGCGAAAAAGACTTTTCTATTGATTAGACCTAGGCCTTCTTCAAAAATTGGAATAATTACATTTCGTAAAGTTCCTGGATAAGAAGTAGATTCTGAAACGACAACCGCACCCTTCTTCACATTGGGTTCGATCGACCGAACTGCGGCCAATAGTGGTTGAAGATCGGGCTTTCGATCTAAATCAAGAGGGGTTGGCACGCAAATTGCAACTACATCCGCACTTGCTATATCTGAGAATACGTTAGTGGCTGTATATAAACCAGCTGCTAACGCATTCTTAATTTGATGGCCTGACACGTCCTCTATGTGACTAGCGCCTCTATTTAGGCTTACAACACGTTCGTCAGAGTTATCCACACCGATAACACGCCAGCCTGCCTCCACGGCTGCCATCGCTAAAGGTAGTCCTACATATCCCTGGCCAATAATTGCCAGGACAGAATTTTTATCAGGCATGAACACAATTGTATGTTATTCCAGTGTCTAATGATGTAATTTGATTTTATGTCGGAATCGATGAGTGTGCCTAAATTGACAAGACCTATTCGTGTCTTGAGAATTATTTCGCGGATGAATGTTGGTGGGCCAGCAGTCCAGATATCGGGATTGATGCGTGGCCTGGACTCTACTGCTTTCGATCATAGGCTCTTGACCGGTCACTGCGATGAAAATGAATCTGACTACATAATTAATGTTGCTAAAGATGTAAATGTCACTCGAATAGATGGATTAGGAAGAAGTATCAAGCCTGTTTCAGATTTAGGTGCACTGATTTCAATAATCCGGATTATTCGAGATTACAAACCGGATATTATTCATACTCATACTGCCAAAGCGGGGGTCATCGGTCGAATTGCATCAATCCTTTCTAGACATAGATCGTTTCGTGTTCACACATTTCATGGTCATTTACTTCATGGCTACTTTAGTCGAACAAAAACAAATTCAATAATTTTAGTCGAGAGAATTCTTGGTTATTTTTCAAATAATTTGATAGCTGTTGGACAAAAGGTACAACAAGATTTGATTAATGCGGGCATAGGAGATGTTGAAAAGTTTCAAATAATCCCACCGGGTTTACAACTTGAAGACATCCCCTCTCAAATTGAAGCTAAAAAGATTTTGGGGCTTGATCCAGATTTTTTATACTGTTCACTAATTGGAAGAGTTACTAACATAAAAAGACCGGACAGATTCTTAGAAGTCGTTGAGGAATTGCGTAAACGCAATGTGAATGTTAAGTTTTTTATTGCGGGTTCCGGAAATTTGCTTGCTGAAACCTCGGAGAAGATTAAATTAGAGGATCTAGCTGTTAAATGTCTAGGTTGGCGATCAGATATCGAAGTGGTTCTAGCCGCTTCAGACATAGTATTACTAACAAGTGACAACGAAGGCACTCCTCTCAGTCTTATTCAAGCCGGGATGGTTGGTGTTCCGGTTGTCAGTACTGATGTTGGTTCGGTATCAGATATTGTCTTGAATGGAAAAACGGGTCTAGTTAGGTCACTAAACATTCAAGACTTGGCGGATGCTGTGGAATCACTGGTAGAAGATTTATCTTTACGTCAGAGCTTAGGAAGTGAGGCGAAAAGTTTTACTCTTAAGAATTTCTCTGTAGGGCGTTTAGTTGCTGACCATGAGAATCTCTACAGGAAACTGGTTACTCATCCAACCAATTCCTAGCCCATAGTTCTAACATTAATATCGGCCAGATCACAATATCTAGATCTAGGCCATCCATGTGGGTTCGAAGAAGTTTGTCGATTTCTTTCTGATCAAACCAGCCGCGCTGTTTTGCAGTTTGATCGGTTAAGAGATCAAATGTCATCTCCTTCAAATCTGCTCGCAACCATGCGGCCCGTGGAATGCCAAATCCCATTTTTGGGCGTTCGATCAATTCTCTTGGCACCAAATTTCTTGCGACATCTTTCAAAACATGTTTTGTTTCAAACCCATTTATCTTAAACTTCCTAGGTAGCTGCAATCCCCAATCTACAACTTCATCGTCTAACAATGGTGATCTAAGTTCTAAACCATTGGCCATCGAAGATAAATCTGCTTTGACCATTAAATCACCAGGTAGGTAGTTCGATAAATCAGACCGCACCATCAAGTCGAGTTTATTTTTAGTTCCCGACCTCTGAAGTTCTTTCATGAATTGATCTTGTGCAGGAGAGTTCTCAATTTTTACATTTAGAAAGGCATTCACTTCGCCGAACTGTATTAGTGATTGAACCGAGTTATACCTTTCAGCTAGGTTCCTTTTAACCCTTAAGTGTCGTTTTACACCACGAGGCTTTCTTGAAAATGGATTTGTTTGAAGTCTTGTTATATTCATAACTCCTCTAATGGCAGGCAGTAATGGGTTTAGCGCCTGCACTAAAGGGGTTAGCAGATACCGGTCGTAACCACCGAATACCTCATCGCCTCCATCCCCACCCAAAGCCACAATCACCTTCTTTCTTGCATGCTCACTCAATAAGTAAGTTGGGATTATCGATGAGTCGGCGAATGGTTGATCTAGAAGTGATGAAATTTTTTCAATCATGAGTGCTGGGTCGGGATCGACAATGAGTTCGTGGTGATTTGTACCCAAGTAATTGGCAATTTCTCGGGCAAAAGGTGCTTCATTGAATCGAGGGTCTGCAAAACCAACAGAAAATGTATTTACTTTTTGATCCATCAATTTAGCCATGATCGCCGTTACGACAGTTGAATCATAGCCCCCACTTAAAAATGCTCCAATTGGACGCTCAGAAATCAATCTTCGCTCAATAGATTTAGTAATAAGTCGCTCGGTTTCGATAACAGCCTCTTTGTAACTAATATCATTTTTTGGCTCAAATCTTGGACTCCAATACCGTGATTTGGTTATGCTGCCAGATTTCCAAGATAAAATTTCTGCCGGATTAACTTGATTTATTTCATTAAAAGCAGAGTTTGGCGAGTTTATGTATCCATATTGCATTACCTCGGAAATCATGTCGGTACGCAAGGTTCTATCAGGCCGTGCCAGCATAAGAGCACGAACTTCCGATGCAAAGAACATGGTTCCATCGCTTAATTGTGAAATCCACAAAGGTTTTTTTCCCATTCGATCACGAATTAGATGAAGGGTATTGTCACGGGCGTCATGAATTGCTATCGCAAACATTCCGTTGAGCTTAATCATGAAATCTAAACCATATTCAAGGTAAAGATTGATTATGACTTCCGATTCACTTGTATCTCTACAATAGACCCCACGCTGTTCTAATTCGGCTCGAAGTTCTCGGTAGTTATAAATCTCGCCGTTCCAAACGACATGAATCTTTTCACTGGAATCCGACGCAGGTTGCTTTCCAGCAGCAACTTCAACAATCGCCAACCTGCACATTCCCAATCCCACACCGTCGCCGAAATAGGTACCTTTATCATCTGGTCCACGGTGCTCGATAGATTTAAGTTGAGCCTCTAGTAATGCTTGTTTTGGTGCACTAGGGCCTACACCACCAGATATTCCACACATAAATTCTTCAATTAATCCGAAGTTTGCGGACCATTTGCAACGCTCTGGCCGAACTCTTTGAGCCAAGTAATTGTTTCAGAAAGTGCAACTTCGAAAGCCTTCGGCTGGACTGCAGGAAAGAGATTCTTTAGTAATTCGGGCGAGTTCTGTGACTCCTTTACATCACCAGGGCGATCAACGGTGTAATTCACTTCCAAATCGGGGAAATGCTGTTTCATTAAACCTATAGTTTCATTTAGCGAGATACGATTTCCATAGGCAAGATTGATTGCGCCATCTGATGTCACTTTTTGATTCATCGCGGTAATTGCGACATCCAATACCGTATCCACGTATGTGAAGTCCCTGGAAGCTGTTCCATCACCAAAAACTTGAATAGGTTGATTGTGCATAGCGAGCCAGATCCATTTAGGAAGAACTGCTGCATACTCATGGTCAGGCCTTTGGCGTGGTCCAAATACATTAAAGAATCGCAAAAGAGTGGTTGGAACTCTATAGGCTGATGCATAAGCTTGTACGTATCCTTCTGCCGCCAACTTGCTAGCAGCGTAAGGTGTCATTGGACCCAGCCACATCGATTCATCTTTTGGAAGCTGCATATTGCGGCCATACACCGAAGAAGAAGAAGAAAAGATTACGTGCGCACCGCTTGATCGGGCTACTTCTAACACATTCAATGTGCCCGTTGCATTAACGTCATGGGTTGCAACAGGGTTTTTGATCGAGCGCGGGACTGATCCGCGAGCGCCTAAATGAAAGATTGTTTGGCAATCCTTTAGCCCTGTTTGTAGTGCTTTAGGGTCAGTTATAGATGCACTGATAAAAGTGCAATTGGACTGATCAACGTTGGAGATAAGGCCTGTAGATAGGTCATCAAAAACCACAACCTCGTGCCCCTCGGAAATTAGCCGACGAGTTAAATTTGAGCCAATAAATCCAGCGCCGCCAGTGACTGCCACTTTTGCCATGTCAGCAATTCTATTGCAGAAGGCATTGGTTTAATCAAATCTAAATATACTTATGGCCTATCAATAATTTGATTGCCGGTTAGGGAAGGATGGAGCAACGGTGACCTCACACGAAAAAGATAAAAACTTAGACCAAGGCGTTATTGATTCCTTTGGCCACGAGTGGGCAACCTTTGATTATGGTGAAACTGAAACAACTGAGGCTCTAAATGCCCAATTCAAGGCCTACTGCGCTCCTATTGATCTAAATCAATTCAATCCAAAAATGTCAGTTGCCGCTGATTTTGGCGCAGGTAGCGGTCGATGGGCATCAAGATTGATTCCATTTTTTCTTTGGTCTATGTACTAGAGCCAAGCGATGGTGCAAGTAAAGTCTTACAAAAAAAAGTTTTCGGATGAGGCAAAGATTATGGTGCTGCAAGAAACTGTGGGTGCGAACTCGATTCCTTTAGAGTCATTAGATCTAGCAATGTCTCTTGGGGTCTTGCATCATATTCCCGACACTGGCCTGGCGATTAAGGATGTGTCACTCAGGATTAAGCCAGGGGGCATGTTTCTTTGCTATTTGTATTACAAACTTGAGAACAAGCCAACCTTGTACAAATTGATCTTCAAAGGTGTAAACGTGGTGCGAAAAGTGATTTCTGGGCTTCCCCAAAAAATTAAGTACATTATTACCTCAGCTATTACCGCACTTGTTTACTGGCCGCTAGCAAGGTTTTCAAAAGTCATGAATAAGTTTGGGGTAAAGACTTCAAACATTCCACTACATCATTACGCGGACATGCCCTTTGTGATGCTGGCCAATGATGCACTGGATCGTTTTGGGACTTCTCTAGAACAGCGCTTTAGCAAGGCTGATATAACGGAAATGTTGCGGTTGGCAGACTTTGATATTTCGACTTTGAAATTTTCTGATTCTGAACCGTATTGGACCTTTTCAGTTAAAAAAACTGTAATTAGTCGAGAACTACAGATCCCGTAGGTGTTGTTAACTGCACCGCAACAATTCCATATTCACCATCGTTTGTTGATGGATCAACGAAATCAACTGAAGCTCCATTTAAACCACCAAGAATCTCTGACTTAAACCATGAGTCTGATAGATGATCGGTGTCAGCAATCGTAATCTTCTCAATTGTAGCTACTGCTTTGCCATCTTGTGAGGGGTGATCTGCGGTTAACCATTGGATGAAGAAAGGAAGTTCGCGAGAATCGGTAATTTCATTAACTCCGATTTGCTTCCACTTAAGATCGACACCATCTGGGCGTGTGCGGTGACCTTCAGTTGCGCTGCGTCCAAACTTCTCTTCCACCTTTGAAATATCTTCTGTTGCAAATACCCAGGTAAGCCAGCCGCCACCTTCTTGTGCTTTCTTGCTCACAGCTTTACCCCACGGTGTTTGCTCTGTTGCTGGGTGATCTAGTGGGCAGACAACTTCGATGTATTGACCGTTTTGTAGAGCAAGAGTGAAGTTGCGTGTGCCAAAGCGTGGGTGGACTCCGCCATCAACGAAGGTGCTACCAAGGCGTGAGCCC
>Ga0164294_10003213_pt1 | contig 14567 bp, 8 predicted proteins | sample GEODES005metaG_FD_111479 | JGI IMG/M metagenome (GOLD analysis project Ga0164294, IMG submission 111479) | Oligotrophic lake water microbial communities from Sparkling Lake, Wisconsin, USA - GEODES005 metaG | ecosystem: Environmental > Aquatic > Freshwater > Lake | place: USA: Sparkling Lake...
CGAGCCAGCCCGGAGGACCCAGCCAGTCAGCCTGCCGCCGTCGAGCAGGTAGTCGAGCGCCGCCGACTCCGTACCGTCGTGGCGGAGGGGAAAGTCGCGGCCGAACGCCAGGATGCCGTGCACCACCTGCCAGGCACCGTGCACAGACGCATCCAGCCGACGGTCATCCCGGGCATGGGCCAGCACGGCATCGATCCGCCGGCAGAGCGCACGGCGGTCGATCGGCGCGGCCATGGCGGCGGCTCCCCCGTCCCCGGAAGTCGTGGCTGTGGCCCGCTGACTGCAGCCGGTCGTCAGGCAGCCTGCCAGCCCGGCCAGAGCCAGGAATACGGCACGGAGTACGACTGGCGGTGACGGTTGGAGTCGAGTTCGAACAGCGGGGCGGGTGACTGCGTAAAGAAATTCCATGGACGATGCGAACGTGTGGTGTCGGGGTGGGGGAACGGTCCGCTGAACTGGGCCGCTGCTAGAATACTTCCGCGGTGACCGCTGGAGGGGCCACACGTACAAATTTTCAGGAGTGTCGAGGAAATATGCCGTACTTCTTTTTCGATCCGATGTACATGTTGGCCATTGCCCCGGCCATGCTCTTGGCCATGTGGGCCCAGTGGAGAGTGCATTCCTCGTTTACGGCGGCTTCCCAGGAGCCGGCGCCACTCTCCGGAGCGGCTGCCGCCCGCCACATCCTCGACTCGGCCGGCGCCACAGAAGTCGAAATCGAGTCGGTGCCGGGCCAGCTCACCGACCACTACGATCCGCAGACGAAGGTGCTCCGCCTTTCGGAGAATGTCTACGGCAGCCGGTCGCTGGCGGCCGTCGGTATCGCGGCACACGAGGCGGGCCACGCCCTGCAGGATCATCAGGGCTATGCAATGATGTCGCTCCGCAATGCCGCGGTCGGCGTGGCGAACTTCGGCAGCGGCTTCGGTCTGATCGTGTTCATGATCGGTCTGGGGATATCGCTCAAGCCCGTGGCCTGGCTGGGGATCGCGCTCTTCGGAGCCACGGTGTTCTTCCAGCTCGTGAACCTTCCCGTCGAGATCGATGCCAGCAATCGGGCGAAGGCGCAGCTCGTCGGGCTCGGCATCGTGCCGAGCGGCTCGATGTCGTCGGTCAACAACGTGCTCAACGCGGCGGCCTGGACCTACGTGGCCGCCACGCTCCAGAGCGTGCTGACGCTGCTTTACTACGCCAGCTACCTGACTGGCGGCAGCAGCAGCGACTCCGACCAGTGAGATTATTGATTTAAGGAATAGAGCAGCACATTGAGGGCGATCTTCTCGGCGTCGTCCCTTCCGTAGCCGGTGCACTCCATCGAGTTCTGTTTCTCCAGCGCGCAGGAGAGATCGTAGGGGGAGAAGATCAAGACCCACCGATCTCCCATGCGCACGCCCTCCAGCTTCGGCGGTACCTGCCGTTTTCGAATGTTCATCGGGCCGTCGCCCCCGGCTGGCTCGCGGAGCGTCACTTCTCGAATGTCGTAGCCACCGTAGGCGGCCGCGGTGTAGATCGGGTCATCCGTAGGAATCTCCTCGAGCTTGTGGGTCGGGAGCAGCGTGGCGATCTCGGCGCGGAAGGCTGCCGTGAAGGCCGGGGACGCGCAGACACTGTCAGCCAAGAGCGTGCCGCCCCGCTCCAAAAACTGTCTCAGCCGCTCCCGCCGCGTGCCGTCGAAGGCGAAGCCCTGCCGGCCGTGCATGAAGACCAGATGGTAGTTGAACAGCGCTGGATCAGCGGGATCGATCTGGCTCGGCGTGTCATCGACACGAATGCCGAGCTCGCGGGCCGCCGCGCGGAGAATATTGGCAAGGGCCGCCGGCGCCGCATCGCACATCCCGGAGTGCTTGAGCTTCGCGATGGCGATCTGGCCCCGCTCGAGGGCATCTGGTTCCGAGGGAGTCTCGCGGTCGAGGGCAAACAACTCGTCCTTCCGTTTGAGCTCTCGGTTGGTGGCGTAGGCGATGACGTTCGTGCCAATGGCAAGTGCCGCATCCACCTCGCGGCGGATGCCCTCTGGCAGGGCTCGGCTCGACGCGCCGCCGATCTCCCAGAGGCAGGAGAGGCTCGGCATCGCGGCCTCGTTCGCGGGCCCATCCGACGGTGGCGCATAGATCAGGCAGGTGCGACAGCCGTAGTCGACTCCCAGCAATGGCCGATGCAACTCAGGAGGAACGATCTGTTCCGCATGCCATGCCGGATGTTCCGGGGGCAGCAGGTGCAGTTGGTATTCCGGTTCGGGAAAGATTTCGCCAACGAGCTGCCGCAGCCGTCGATCGAATTCGCCGCTCGCCGGACAGCACGCCTCGGCAAAGATAAAGCCACCCTCGTCGAGGTAGCGACGCAGACGGCCGCCCGCATCGGGGCCGAGGTTGAAGGCGTCGCGGCCCGACAGCCAGAACACCGGCGCCTGCAGAAGGTCGTCGAGAGACGCGGCCGGCGTGTCGACGACATGCCACGACAGTCCGGCGGGATGGTCATCGCGCCAGAGCGATTCGACGTGTTCCACGAGGTGCGCGATGTCGTGACCGTGACGGTTCCAGTCGTCGTCGGGGCCGTGACGGCTCTTGGCCACGAGCACCGGACGCCGGCCCTTGGCCAGAAACAGCAGCGCGAAGCTGGTGGCCACGGTCGGATCCTCGATCCGGCCGCCGCGGAAGGCTCCCGTGAGCCCGTCCTGCGTGGCGACGAACATCCGCGCCCCTTCCAGATACCAGTCGGATTCGCCAATGAATCGCCGCGCCGTGAACCGGCCCACCCGCTCGAGACCGTAGAGATAATAGTAGAGCCAGGTCTGGCCTCCCGTGCCGGGGTTTTCCACGACGGAGAACCGGCGGCCCAGCCATTGCAGACCGCGTTCGAGGACCTTCGGCGAAGCCCCGCCGCCACAGCAGGAGACACGGTCGGCGGCAGCCCGCGCATCGGGTGTGCCGATGTGTTCCGACGTGATCCAGATGCTGGCGATGCCCGCACACGTCATGCTGCCAGAGCCGGCCGCGTTGCCGATCGTATAGCCCCACGAGCCGTCGGCGTTGGCGCAGGCAGCCCAGTATTGCTGCGCCCGCATCCACACCTCCCGACGCACCCGGATGCCGGCCCGGTCGGCCTCGTGCAACGCCAGCAGGGCAAACTGGGCGTTGGAGTTGTCACCCGTTCCCTTGTTGGTGCCGTACGACCAGGAGCCCGTTGCTGGCCCCTGCGACACCTGCGCCTTCTCCAGCCAGTCGACGTTGCGTTCGAGGATGGCCCGATCGGCGTCGGGTGAGAGCATGGCCAGCACGAGCGTCTGCAGGGAGACCGAGTAGGTCTCGTCGGGCGTCTGTCGACGCAGCCAGTCGAGGCCCCGCTGCAACGCAACATGACTGCGATCGACCCCCGCATTGGCCAATGCCAGCATCACGAGCGACGTGGCGCCTACCCGCGTCTCCTCCGTGCGCATCGAGCATTCCCAGGAGCCGTTCCCCTCCTGCTCGCGGATCAGCCAGTCGCGGGCCTTCTCGATGGCTCGCTGAATCTTGTCAGGCGAGACCGGAGGCTCCAGCCCGGACGCCTGCGGCTGCATCACGGCCAGGGTGAGCACCGCGGCGAGCAGGCAGCGGGATACCGAGCCGGAAGAGTGCGTCAGGGAGTGCATGGCGATGCCCTTCCAGTGCGGTTGGAACTCTGATCTGACAGGGGCAAGGGAAGGGGAATTGTTTTCCGGCCGACCTCTCCCGCACGACTCTCCCGATGGTACCGGTTTTTCGCCAGGGGCAGGAATGGATGGCCGGAAAGTGGGTGCCGCGATCAGGCCAGACACTGTTCGTTTGCCGGTTTTGGGTCCGGGGCCGATACTTGTAGTTCCAGCCCACAATCAGCGGGCGGGTTCCCAACCGGAGAGATCGCACGAGTGTCCACAGCAGCCCGCCCCAAGACGCTCGACGAAATCCTGCAGGAGTTTGCCCAGCATCGGAAGCTGATGCAGGAAGAACTGCAGAAGGTGATCGTCGGCCAGCACGAAGTGATCGAGCAACTGTTCGCTGCCATCTTTACCCGCGGACATTGCCTGCTGGAGGGTGTGCCCGGATTAGCCAAGACGCTGATGGTCTCGACGCTGGCGCGGATTCTCGACGTCGGCTTCAAGCGTGTTCAGTTCACGCCCGACCTGATGCCCTCCGATATCACCGGCACCAATGTGCTGGAGGAGGACGAGGCCGGCCGACGGCGGTTTCGCTTCGTTGAAGGGCCGATCTTCACCAACATTCTGCTGGCCGACGAGATCAACCGCACGCCGCCGAAAACGCAGGCGGCGCTTCTGCAGGCGATGCAGGAGCGGGAAGTGTCAGTCGGCCAGGAGACCTATGTCCTGCCCGATCCATTCTTCACGATCGCCACGCAGAATCCGATCGAGCAGGAGGGCACCTATCCGCTGCCGGAGGCACAACTCGACCGGTTCATGTTCAACATCAAGGTCGGGTATCCGACGGCGAGCGAGGAGGAGCAGATCCTGATGTCGACCACGCGTGCCGAGAAACCCGAGGTGCGGAAAGTGCTGTCGGGCCGGGCGATCGTCAACATCCAGAAGCTCGTCGGTAGCGTGGCGGTGAGTGAATACGTGGTGAAATACGTCGCCCGACTGGTGCGGGCCACGCGGCCGAAGGATGCGCTGGCGCCAGCCTACGTGACAGAACTCGTCGATTGGGGGGCGGGACCGCGGGCCGGGCAATTCCTCATTCAGGGCGGGAAGGCGATGGCCGCCATGGACGGACGGTTCAGCGTCTCGCTCGATGACATCCGCCGGATCGCCGTGCCAGTGCTGCGGCATCGTATCGCCACCAACTTCCAGGCCCAGGCCGACGGGCTCACCAGTGAGTCGATCATCGAGCGGCTGGTCCGTGAGATCCCGGAGCCCGAGATTCCGAAGCTGGTGAAATAGGTTTCGGAGTCGGGAGGGAAGGGGCACGTCGATGGTGCGGGCGGTCGAGGAATACCTGAAGCCGGAGGTTGTGCGCCAGATCGCGCGGCTCGATCTCCGCGCCCAGTTCATCGTGCGCGGCTTCCTCCAAGGGCTCCATGCCAGCCCCTACCAGGGGTTTTCCGTCGAATTCAGCGAGCACCGCAAATACACCTCCGGCGATGATCCCAAGGACATCGACTGGCTCGTCTACGCAAAGACCGACAAGCACTACGTCAAGAAGTTCGAGGCCGAGACCAACATCACCGGGTATCTCGTCGTCGATGCAAGTGCCTCGATGGCCTACACCTACAGGCAGGAACTGACGAAGCTCGATTACTCGATCTCGCTGGCGGCAGCCCTCTGCTGGCTGATGATCCACCAGCAGGATCCCTGCGGTCTGATGGTCTTCGACGAGAAACTCCACGCCAGCCTGCCGGCTCGGTCGAAGCGGTCGCAGATCGCCCAGGTGCTGTCGGTGCTCGCCAAGGTAAAGCCCTCCGGGAAGACCGACATCGCCCGCAGCCTCGTGCAGGTGGCCGCGATGCTCCGGCACCGCTCGCTCGTGATGGTGTTGAGCGACCTGCTGGCGGATCCGGAGCCGGTTCGCGATGCCCTCCTACGGCTTCGCCATCGGGGGCACGACGTGATCCTCTTCCACGTGCTCGACGAGGCGGAGGTTCACTTTCCGTTCGAGGGGATGGTGGAGTTCACGGAGCCTGAGTCGCTCGACCGGCTGGTGGTCGATGCCGATGCGGCCCGGAAGCAGTATGTCGCGGGTGTCGAGGCATTTCGGGAGGACTACCGCAAGACCTGCTTTCACGCCGGCATCGACTACGTGCCCCTCGATACGAGCATGCAGTTCGACCGTGCGTTGCTGGGGTATCTCTCCAGCCGTCGCAATCGGTTTTGACTTTGAGCGACGGCGAGCCTGTTCGGACGTGGCAACAAGATTTCATCGTGTTGGGCTCGGGACCGGATTCAGCACGTTGAAAACGTGCTGCCACGGGTTTTTGGCGAGCCCGGCGTGAATGCCGCTAAACTAAGGCTATGGGACTCTCGTTTCTCACTCCGCTCCTGCTCGGTGGCATGGCGCTGGTCGCCGTGCCGCTGGCACTCCATCTCATCATGCGGCGAAAGCCGGTGAAAAGGGAGTTTCCAGCGCTCCGTTTCCTACGGCAGAAGGCGGTCGCCAACCGCCGACGGCTCCGGCTCAGCCATCTGTTTCTGCTCCTGCTCCGCATGGCGGCGCTGTCACTTTTGGCACTCGCATTGGCCCGGCCCGTGCTCCGTGGCGCGGGCTGGCTGGCCGATGGCGAGGGGCCGGTGGCGGCGGCGTTCGTCTTCGATACGGCGCCGCGGATGCTTCTGCGGGAAGGGAACCGCACCCGTCTGGAACAGGCCACCGCCATGGCCAAGGTGCTCATCCAGAAAATGCCGCCCGAGAGCAAACTGGCGGTGTTCGACACGGCGGGCGGGGCGGCAGCGTTTTCCCCGACAATGGCAGCGGCCGCCGCCCGGATCGACCGGCTCTCCAGCGCCACTCCCGTGGCATCGCCCTCTCAGTCGCTCGCTTCAGCGGTCCGGCTGCTCCAGGGCTCGGCACTGCCGCGTCGTGAGATCTATCTCTTCACGGACTGCTCGCGTGGCGGCTGGGACAATGCTCCGCCGTTTGACCTCGCGACGTCGCATCCCGACATGACGTTGCTCGTCGTCGACGTGGGGGCGACTGCTCCCCGCAACTTTGCGATCGACGGTCTTGAACTCTCCGGCGACAGGATTCCCGCAGGTACGACGCTCGGACTCACGGTGGCGACGAGCCGCGTTGGCACCGACGGCAGTCGATCGGTGTCGGTGGAGATGGTCGGCGCAGACGGTCGCGCGACGAGGCGGGCCGTGAAGCCGGGCGCGTGGAAGGAGGGCACGGGCGGTCAGGTCGACTTCGAGATTTCGGGACTCGAGCCGGGTCTTCGGCAGGGTCGCGTGGTGATCGACGGCACCGATGACCTCGAGGTCGACAATAGCCGGTGCTTCACCGTTGAGGTCGGTGCTCCGGCCCGCGTGCTCGTGGCGGCTCCTGCGCCCGCGTCACGCACGGGGCTCTTTGTGTCGCAGGCGATCGCTCCGGTGGCGCTCGCGAAGGCCGGAAAGGCTGCCTTCGAGGTGACCTTTGTCGATGCTGACGATGTGGCGACACTGGCCTGGGATGACTTTCGCGGCATCGTGCTGGTCGATCCGCCGCCGCTGCCGCAGGCCACCTGGGAACTGCTCGGCCAGTGGGTGGCGGCGGGCCACGGGCTGGTGGTGTGGCTCGGCCCGGCTGCCAGTGATGCAACGCGGTTCAATAGCGAAGCCTCGCAGCGGGTGCTTGGTGGCGGGATCGTGCGGGTCTGGCGGTCGGCCGGGGGCGACAACTTTCTCGCTCCGGCGGCCCTCGATCACCCGCTGCTCGCCGCGTTCCGGAGGGTCGGCGATGCCGTGCCCTGGCAGGATTTTCCGGTGTCGCGCCACTGGGAATTCGAGCCGAGCCCGGTCAGCCCCACCGCCGACGTCGCCGATCCGACGGCTCAGGTTGTGGCAGCCTATCGCAACGGACTACCCGCAGTGGTCGAGCATCAATTCGGCCAGGGGATGGTGGTGACGGTCACCACGCCGGTCTCGCAGTCCGCCGATGATCCTGAGTCGTGGAACACGCTGGCGACTGGGTTCGAACCCTGGCCGTTCGTGATGCTCGCCAACGAGACTCTCCTGCGGGCGATCGATACCACCGACGCATTGAATGTCGTGGCCGGCCGGCCGGTGAGCCTGCATGTGGCACGGCGTGATGTGCCAGCAGCCTTTGTCAAGCCGCCGAGCGGGGACGAGTTTCCTGTTGCCGTCGATCAGGCCCGCGGCGCGATGAGCGTCACAGCCACGCAGATGCCCGGCAACTATTCCGTGCGTGCGGGAGGAGCGACCGGGGGCGTGGCGACAGGGTTTAGTGCGAACCTCGACCCGGCGGCTACCGATTTCACCCGGCTCACTCCCGAAAGCCTGGCGGCGGTATGGGGGGCCGGCCAGAGGCTCGCGCGAACGGAAGATGAACTTGTCAGGGACGTCAATCTTGAGCGGGTGGGCGCCGAACTCTTTGGCTGGGTCATCCTGCTCGCGGCGGCCGTGATGGCCGCCGACTGGATCGTGGCTAACCGGTTCTATGCGCCTCGCGAGGAGAGCACGGGCGACGTGACTCCAGCAGTGGAGTTTGCGGCGGCAGCCAAGGAGGCCACGGCCGCGCGAGCCAAGGTAGGAGCTGGGGCGACGTGGCCACAACCACGGTCGGGGGACGCCACGGAGCCGCCGCCCCTGCCGAATGCGATGGAGCAGGAGGCTGGAGTATGATCGCCGCGACAACGGTGCAGCGGGTGTCGGTGCACTTTGAGCCGGTCGGTTCCTGGCTCCTGGTCGCATTGGTCACGGCCGCACTGCTCGCCGTCCTGTTTGCCGTGCCCCCCGATCGTTCCCGGGTTTCCCGCAGTGGCGTGCTGGTGCTCGTGCTCCTGCGGCTCGGCGGTTTTCTCGCGCTGGTCCTCTGCATGCTCAGGCCGACGTTTGTGTCGACCCGGCAGGCACGGCAGCAGGGCACCGTGGTGGTGCTGGCCGATGCCTCAAAGAGCATGACTGTGGCGGACGGCTCCAACGGCCGCACACGCTGGGACGAATTGACCGCAGCGCTCTCTGCCGCGCGGCCGGCGGCCGAGGCCCTTGTGGGGAGCGGCGATTTCGACATCGCCACCTACACCTTCGATCGTGAACTGCAGCCCTTGGCTCCCGTGGGCGGGAATCCCTTTCCGTTCGCCAACTGGCAGGCGGGCACGACCTCTGACCAGACGGCGATCGGGGCGGCGATGACCGAGGCCACGCGTACCGTCGCCGGCCGGCAGTTGGCTGGGGTCATCGTTCTCAGCGACGGTGCGCAGCATGCGTATCCGCCCCGCGACGAGCCGCCGCAGTCGGCCGCGCGGTCGATCGGCGATGCTGGAGTGCCGCTCTGGAGCATCACGTTCGGGCAGCCGCTCGGCGCCGGGCAAGGACGCGATGCGGCGGTCGTGAACCTTTCCGTGGGCGAAACCGTCTATCTCAAGAACCAACTGGAGGTCGCCGGCCGTGTACGTCTCGAGGGTCTTGCAGCCCGTGATGCGGTGGTGAGGCTGATGGCCGAGAACGACGCCGGCGTCATGGAGGAGGTGGCCCGCACGACCGTGAAGGGGGGGGCGGAGGTCGAGGAGGCCGTCCGCCTCGCGTGGACGCCGCAGAGTCTTGGCGAGCGGAAACTGTCGCTTGCCGTCGACCGACAGGAGGGGGAGGTGGTGACGACGAACAACGAGCTTTCCACTTTCGTCGAGGTCGTGGACGGTGGCCTCAGGGTGCTCTATCTCGAGGGGAGCCTGCGGGTCGAGCAGCGGTTTCTGAGGCGTGTGCTCTCGGCCAGCCCCGACATGCAGGTCGATTTCCGGTGGATCGATGCGGGCCGTCGGGACACGTGGCCGATCGATCTCAGCCGGCAACTGGCCGGTGAGTACAACGTGTTCCTGATCGGCGACCTCGATTCCGCGGCGGTCCGCCGCGAAGACCTGCAGACCATTCTCCGGGCTGTCCAGTCGGGTGCTGGCATCGGCCTGCTCGGCGGCTTTCATGCCTTCGAGGCGGGCGGCTGGGGCAGTTCTGCGCTCGCGCCGGCGCTGCCCTTCGAGCCCGATCGCCTCGCTCGTCAGCCGTTCGATGCGGCGATACGTGAGAGCCTCCACTTCAAAGGGCCTGTCCAGATGCTGCCCGACGAGCGGTTCGGCGGTGTGTCGATCCTGCGTCAGGGTCGCAATGAACAGGAATCCCGCGGGGTGTGGCAGTCGCTGCCACCGCTGGAGGGGGCGAACGATCTTGGTCGGCTCGTACCTGCGGCCAAGCCGCTCGCTGTGACGCCCGACGGCCGGCCGCTGCTCGTCGGCCGCGAATATGGTGACGGCCGCGTGCTCGCCTTCGCCGGCGATTCCACCTGGCGGTGGGCGATGCAGGGGGCGGTGGAACAACATCGACGCTTCTGGCGCCAGTTGGTGCTCTGGCTCGCGAAGCAGGACGATTCCGAACAGGACTCGCTCTGGATTCGGCTTGCCCAGCGGCGGATTGCACCAGGCATGCCACTCGCGTTTGATGCCGGCCTGACGAAGCCCGATGGCACCGCTGTGACCGACGTGCCGATTGAGGCGGTCGCCATGTCGCCGAACGGACAGCTACGGCCTGTCCGCATCGCGAGGCGTGGTGAGACGTTCACGGGCACGGTGACCGACTTCTCCGACCCGGGCGATTGGAAGCTGATCGTGAAGGCGGCGCAACCAGGGGAGCAGGCAGCGCGGGAACGGAGCGCACGATTCACGGTGGTGCGGCAGGACCTGGAACTAGCCAATCCGCGGGCCAATCCGCTGCTCATGCGACAGCTGTCCGAGGCGACCGGTGGCGGGGTTCGGCTACCCGAGGAACTGCCGGGCATCTTTGAGGAGATAGCCCAGAAGCCGGCGGCGTTTGAGACCGAAGCAGAATGGTCGTATGCGGTCTGGGATAAGTGGCCGATGTTCCTCCTGCTGGCGGCCTGTCTGTGTGCCGAGTGGTTCCTGCGAAAGCGGTTTGGGCTGGTGTAAGGGGGCCGAACTCGCCTTCTGGCGGTGACCATCTTTTGCTACGTTCCCCCACCCACGCAGCCTGCCCGACAGGAAATTCGGACGTGATCAAACGACGCCCCATTCGTAACAAGCTGCTGCTCGGCGGAATGCTCGTCGGCATCATGGTGGCGGTGCTGTCGGCCAGCAGCTTTTTGGGGGTCTATTCCTATCGCCGGCTGGTGCGGTCGCTGAGTTGCCGGGCAGCCGAGTTGCCCCGTGCCAGCGAACTCAATGCCAGTGTCGGCAGTCTGCAGTTGGTCCATGCCCGGACGCTCTCGGGAGACGCTGAGTTCGGTCGTCTGGAGGACCTCCCGACGCTGACTGCGGTGGTCCGGAACGAGGATACGGACGCGGACGAGGAGGAGCCTGTCTTCCCGGGATCGTTCATCGGTCAGATTGCCCGCACCCGTTGGACGCTTGATCGCTACTGCGAGGAACTGTCGGAAGGGGAACTGGACGACATGCCCTTTCCATTCGGCGACCGCAGTCGCGAACGGGAGACGGCTGCTGCGATCGCGACCTGTCTCGATACGGTCGATACCATCGTCACCCCGGACCCACCGGAAGCGGCTGCGGAGGGTGAGAGCACTGTGCCCTGGCAGCGGGGCAGGCTGCTCGAGAGTGGGCCGCACCTCGAACGGTTGGCCGCACTCTCCGCCGCGCTGCCCACGTTTCTGCAGGAGCGGCTGCATGACCTCTCGCACGAGGTCCGCAGCGGCTACCGAACCCTGATCGTCACCACCTGGGCCTCCGCCACGGCTGCCGCAACGCTGTTGGCGGCGCTGGGCATGCTCAGCTACCGCTGGGTGTTTCGACCGTTGCGGCTTCTTGGCCACGGCTCACGCCGGGTGGCCGCCGGGGATTTTGCCTTTCGGCTCAAGCTCGACTCAAGCGACGAGATGGCGGAACTGGCCGCCGCGCTCAACGACATGACGGAGCGGTTCGAGGAGATCCGCGACGATCTCGACCGGCAGGTGCAGCTTCGCATACGGGAGGTGATCCGCAGCGAACAGCTCGCGAGCGTCGGCTTTCTGGCGGCTGGCGTCGCCCATGAGATCAACAATCCGCTGGCGTCGATCGCGATGTGCGCGGAGTCGCTGGAGAGCCGTCTGGAGGGTTTGTCTCCCGATAATGCCGATGCACAGATCGTGAAACGCTACCTGGAACTGATCCAGAACGAGGCCTTCCGCTGCAAGGGGATCACCGAGAAGCTGCTCGACTTCTCGAGGCTCGGAGAGGTGCGTCGGCAGGCGACCGCTCTGGTTGCGCTCGTGGCCGACGTGGCCGACATGCTGCGGCATGTCGGGCGGTTCGCCGGCCGTTCGATCGAGATCGACGAGGGGCCCGACCTGCTGGTGATGGTCAATCCGCAGGAAATCAAACAGGTCGTCCTCAACCTGCTCGTCAACGCCCTCGACTCGATCGATGCAGCAGGGCACGTTCGTGTCGGCGTGAGACGGAGCGGCTACGAGGTGGTGCTCACGGTCACGGACGATGGCTGTGGCATGACGGAAGAGGTGCTCGAGCATCTCTTCGAGCCATTCTTCACCCGCCGACGTTCGGGGCAGGGCACAGGCCTGGGACTGTCGATCGTGCACCGCATCGTCGCCGACCACGGCGGTAGGATCGAGGCAGTGAGCACGGGAGCCGGGAACGGCTCCACCTTCCGGGTCACGCTGCCGTTGGCGGCCGTCGGGGACGCCGCGGCTTTGGCGGGGGCTGTCTCCGAGAACGATCAGCACGACCGTGCCGCATAACGCACACGTTGGAAGGGACACCATGAAGCAGCACGCCAAGCCGATGCGGATCCTGTTTGCCGACGACGAGACGTCGATCCAGGAATTGATGCGGATCGAACTGCCACGGCTGGGGCACGAGGCCACGGTCTGTCCCGATGGCCGTACGGCGCTGGCCGCACTCGATCGCACCTCCTACGACTGCGTGATCGTCGATCTCGACATGCCGGGGGTGGGTGGCTTGGAGGTGATCGCGCGGGTTCGGGAGACCTCGGCTGACACCGAGACGGTGATCATCACCGGCAAGTCGTCGTTGGAGAGCGCCGTCACAGCGGTTCGACAAGGGGTCTTCGACTATCTGACAAAGCCCTGCAAACTGGCCGACATCCAGGCTGTTCTGGAACGGGTGCGGAAGAAACGTGAGTTGACCGGCCGGCTACGGGCCCTGGAACGCCGCGTCCGTCGGGCCGAGGGCACGAGCCAGTTGGTGGGTGGGTCGTCCGGCCTGGACAGGGTGCGGCGGCTTGTCGCCCGCGTGGGGGCGAGCGATTCGAATGTGCTCGTCCGTGGTGAGACGGGCACGGGCAAGGAGCTGGTGGCTCGCGGCATCCACGAGGGTAGCCCCCGGGCCGCGGGTCCGCTCGTGGCGGTCAACTGCGGTGCGTTGCCGGAGCACCTCGTCGAGAGCGAACTGTTCGGCCATCGCAAGGGCGCGTTCACTGGAGCCGACGAACACCGCGCCGGGCTGTTCGAGGTGGCCGACGGCGGCACGCTGTTTCTGGACGAGATCGGCGAACTTCCCAAGCCGCTGCAGTCGCGGCTGCTCCGGGCGCTTGAAAGCGGCGAGATCCGCCGCGTCGGGGACAATCAGCCGATCACCGTGAACGTGCGGGTCGTCTGCGCCACCCATCGATCGCTGGAGGAGATGGTGGCTGCCGGCGAGTTTCGGGAGGATCTGCTCTTCCGGATCAACACCTTCGAGATTGCCATTCCGCCGCTGCGAGAAAGAATCGACGACCTGCCGGAACTGGTCGACTATTTTGTCCGTAAGGGACGGCCGCAGACTCCGCCAGATGCGATGGTCGTCACTCCGGACGTGCTCGAGTCCCTTGCCCGTCATCGCTGGCCAGGAAACATCCGCGAACTCGCCAACGTGATCGAGCACGCACTGGTGCTCTGCGACGAACTGCCGCTGTCGGTGGAGCATCTCCCGGCAAGGCTGGGGTCCGCGATTTCCAAACACAATCCCGAGCCAAAAATCGCCGCACCACACACTGCAGCGTTTGCAGGTGCTCCACCGGCACCGCCGGCTGTCCCCGCACAGTCACGGAAGCCGGAGAGCCTGCGCGACCTCGAAATGCGAGCGATCCTTGAAGGACTCGAACGCAACCACGGCAACAAGGCACGGACCGCCGAGGAACTCGGCATCAGTCTCAAGACGCTCTACAACAAGCTGCATCAGTTGCAGGAAGCGGCCCCGGTTGTCTGACGCCGCTATCCCGTCTTGCGGACCACGCCAACGAGCACGCCGAGAACCCTCGCGTTCTTGACATAGATCGGCTTCATGGCGGGGTTGGCAGGCTGCAGGCGGATGCGATCCCGCTCCGGAAACCAGTGTTTGAGCGTGGCCTCGCCATCCTCGGTCTGGGCGACCACGATGTCTCCAGAATGCGCCGTCTGTTTCTTCTGGATCACCACCCAGTCGCCGTCGGCAATCTGGGCATCGATCATCGAATCTCCCATGACCTTGAGCACGAAGTGGTTTTCCCGCTTGAAGAGCGTTTCAAAGTCGATCCGCTCGCTCTGCTCCTCTGCCGGACGCAACGTGCCGGCAGCCACCCAGCCCGCCAGCGGCAGACCACGCACATGGGCCGGTTCGGCCACCAGTTCGATCGCCCGGGACATGTTCTTACCACGGGTGATCAGCCCTTTTCGCTCGAGCGCCTTGAGATGACAGACCACGCCATTCGGTGAGCGGATCTTGAAGGCTGTTCCAATCTCGCGAACGGTGGGACCGTAGCCGCGGGTGTGAATCTTGTCCCGGACGAAGGCGTAGATTTCCATCTGACGCTCCGTTGGCGCATCCTCGCCTTCGGTGACGGTGGCATCAGTCGCACGGCTCAGCAGACCATTTTGGAGTGAGGCCACGCTTCGCAGGGCGGCCGCCGAGGCCAGCGGCCGCTTACCGGCCGACTTCGCCGTGGAGGTGCC
>Ga0164294_10003214_pt1 | contig 14567 bp, 20 predicted proteins | sample GEODES005metaG_FD_111479 | JGI IMG/M metagenome (GOLD analysis project Ga0164294, IMG submission 111479) | Oligotrophic lake water microbial communities from Sparkling Lake, Wisconsin, USA - GEODES005 metaG | ecosystem: Environmental > Aquatic > Freshwater > Lake | place: USA: Sparkling Lake...
CCTGAGAGATTACTTGTATGATGTATATTTAAAAAGAGCACATGAAAAGCAAATACGCATGGAAATATTCCATGTGAGTACTATAGACCTTTATGTTTGATCACTGCTGGTGTTGGCGATCAAGGGCACAACGTCTTTGTCTGTGAGCACCAGAGTGTCTTGCGGAATAAGCCCAATTTGTTTGAGTGACGCCATGGTCTGCGGATTACTCATGGCATTGAGCAGTTTAGCAGGACTGGGTCTGCCGTTGGCAATGATCTCAGCTTGTATTTCCCGGCCGATTGTGACAGTGAACTCATAGTTGGCATTGGCTTCAAACATTTCGTCATCGGTGTAGGCAGTGCCATCTTCATGCTGTAATCTTGTTGGTTCTACTTCAGCATACAGTTCACTCATGAGTTTTTCTAATATCTTGATTTCTTTGTGGTTGAGTTCAAACGCATGAGCTTGGTCCGCCAGGTGTGATTCTAACTCAATGATTTCTGCTTGTAGATTAAGCAGGATATGTGGTAGCGCAGGTACTGTTTTCAAGTGCTTGAGTTCTTCTAGCTTGGCTTGATATTTTAAATCAGCCACTTGTTCCAGCACTGCGGCACGACGTCGGCCAACCAAGAAGCCTTGCAGTGTTTTTAGTTTTTCCCAAGGGGTGTTACCGATAACCTGGTAACGGTAGTTGAATTCTGAATTTAGATTGGAAGCCATTGAATCTCTCTATAAGTTATAAAGATATTTAATGGCTGTTGTTGGTGAGCAGATTTTTATGTTAGTGAGTACCCAGCGGCTGCTGGCAAGTATCTAGCAGTACCAACTCCAGTGACATCATTGGCAACAACACCTGTGTTTGACACAAGATTGGTCATTGAAACTGGCCCACCGGCGTCACCGTACCCAAAAATAGCTTTATCGCCGCCATACCCAGCGGCAGTAAGAAATGCTCTAGCAGTACCAACTCCGGTGACATCATTGGCCACAACACCGGTGTTTGACACTAGGTTGGTTATTGATACAAGAGTGGTACCGCCATCGGGAGATCCATATCCAAATATGGCTTTGTCGCCACCATAACCTGCGGCTGCTAGAACAGACCTAGCAGTACCAACGCCGGCAGTATCGGTGGCGACTATACCTGTGTTTGATACTAGGTTGGTTATGGAACGTGCGCTAGCGTTATATCCATACCCAAATAAGGCTTTGTCTGTGCCATAACCTGCGGCTGCTAGATAATTTCTAGCAGTACCAACTCCGGTGACATCATTGGCAACAACACCTGTGTTTGATACAAGATTGGTCATCGATGCCACGGTAGCAGAGCCACCGGTGCTACCATAGCCAAAGATGGCTTTGTCAGTACCATAGCCTGCGGCAGCCAAGAATCCTCTAGCAGTACCAACACCTAAGGTGTTGGTGGCAACAACTCCGGTGTTTGATACCAAGTTGGTTACGGCGGTGTCAGTGTTGGTAAATCCAAATCCAAATATAGCTTTATCACCACCATACCCTGCAGCAGCTAGAGCTTGTCTAGCAGTTCCAACACCTGTGACATCATTGGAAACTACGCCTGTGCTTGACACAAGGTTGGTCATTGATACATTGGTAATGCCGTTTGTGCCATATCCAAATATGGCCTTTTGAGTACCACTACTGCCGGCACTGTCACCGAATGTCCACCCGCCTCCGATTGACCATCCAGGTCCGATTGTTATTGCCATAATTAAGTTTCCTTTTGAATATTTATGCTGATTGTGAGATTACAGCTTGTACCAGGCTATCTATGCTGTTTACAATGGGCACACCTTGTTCCTGGTCAATACTAATACTCAAGGGCAATTCAGTACAGCCCAAGACCACAGCCTTTGCGCCACGTGCGATCAGGCTGTGAATTGTTTTCATCAGCAACACCTGTGATTCTTGAATCTTACCTGCCTTGATAAAATCAATAGCGGGTTGCACAAAAAAGTCCATTTCAGCACGGTCCGGCACAATGCAAGACCAGCCCTGTTGTGTGAGTTTAGTCTGATACAGGCCATGTTCTATTGTGCCTTGTGTGCCCATAATGCCAATGGTAGTGTTCTCAAGATTCAGAGCCCGCAGTTGATCTGCAATGCTGTCCACAATGTGAGTGATAGGCACGCCCATTTTGGCCATGTCATCATACCAGAAGTGTGCGGAGTTGCAGGGAATAACAACATGATCGCACCCCACAGTTCTCAATGCTTGTATACCTTGCAACAACCACAGCAATGGTCGATTATCGCCGGCTTGCATGGAGGTGCTACGGTCAGGGATTCTTGGTTCGTTCCACAACACAAAAGGCACGTGTTCTTGGTCACAGGCAGCAGGCGTTTGCTTTATGAGTCTTGACACAAACTCAGCACTGGCCGCAGGACCCATGCCACCCAAGATGCCTAGACGTTTCATTTTTTAAACAGCAAACCAGAAGCAATAACCAATGCAGTTTGTGCGGCTTCTACGTCATCTGGTTGTTCTTTCCACCCTATGCTGATCTGCCCAATGAACACGCCGGGCTCGGCAGGCACACTGATACGGCACATGTAGTTCACGCCGTTGTCTTTGTACACAAAGCCAATTTGACTCTGTGGTTTTAGATAAGGACTGCAAGGAATTTTACCGGACATGAGCCCTATCACATCATTGTTGTTGTCATAGTTTTTAGAGAACAACCCCACATCTAGTCCGTCGTTGCCTTTGTTACGGCCACCATTGCGTGTGGCCAAGTACACAATTTTTCTTGTGTTTACCAAGGTGTTGACTTCCATGATAGACACCAGCTCTACATCAGTGTGCTTTAACAAGAAATTGTATGCTTCCTCGTAACGGCCATTCATCTTGGGCATGGCCTGCTGGGCACGATAACTGGCCATGAAGTTGTCTTTTTCTGAATAAATGATCCAGCCACCAAACCCCAGCACACACAAGAACACAACTGTAAACAGACGAAATGGACTTTCGCCTATGAACTTTAACAGTTCAAGCAGTAGTTCTTTGAGTTTGTCCATCGTCTACTTCCTTGTCGCACACAAACGCTGTCACAGCCACGTTTCCGTGTACATGGCTTGCAGTGCGAATCATGTCCATTAATGGATCCACGGCAATTAGTAATACTAATACTGCTTCACTTGGTAGTTTTAACAGGTCACAAACAACTGCCACAGTGGCTACAGTAAGGATACCTGTTGTACCTGCACTTGCTAATCCTGCTAAGATACTACCAAACAACACAACCAGTAAACCAGTTACTCCCATAGGTGCACCGTATATGTTGGCAATAAACACTGTGGCAATTGCGTAGTAAACAATACTGCCAATGCGGTTAACTGTGAAACTTAATGGTACGGTTAGCTCTACACCAGTTCTTTCAAACTTTAACTTGTGCAGGGCTTCTTGTGCATACGGAATACAGGCCAAACTACTGCGTGAACTAACAGCAACAATTAGCGTTTCCTTAGTCTCACGAATAACTGTCATCAGGCTCAATCCTGAACGTTGCCAAATAACAACGGTACCGGCAATGATGACTAATAATCCACCAATGGCCTGTTGCATGATAAACTCAACCATGGTCAAGAAAATACCAACTCCAACCTTACCAACTTGGCTGCTGATCATTGCCAATAACGCAAACGGTAAAAAGTAGTTTAAGAACTTGAAGATACTGATACTGGCCTGTTGAACACTCTTTAGGATATCCACTAGCATTTCTTGACCAGTTGTTTTTAAATTACCTAATGCAATACCAAAGATCAAACAAAAGATAACAATCTTCAAACTCTCACCAGCGGCCAGTGTATTAAAGATATTTTCTGGAATAAATTTTTGCGCCATCTGCATTGGATCAACGTGTGGGGCAACAGGCATTGGTTCTTTTAGTGTGATGTTGAGATCACTGCCAGATTCTTTATCGTTAACAATTGCACCAAGTTGTGCTTGTTTTGCAGGAGTCATTTCGCTACCAGTCAGAGCAACAGTACCAACGCCAATAACTGCGGCCAAGAACATACTGCCAACAAAACCAATAATAATTTTACGTATCATTGCGGCACTGCCTTCTTTCTGTAGAAGACTGATAACACCAACTAAAATAGTTGCAAGTAAGAAAGGTATTACAACAACTTTAAGCAAGCTGATGTAAATTCCTCCAACGCTTTCAAAGTTCATACTTGTGGCAGGTGCATATACTCCTGCCAACACTCCGATTATGATTGACCCTAAAATAGTCCAAGGACTAATCAGGAAACTTTTTAAATGTGCTGTTGTCATGATGTGTCCTTATTTCTTTGCAAGCAATTGATATAATGCAAGTTCTCTAGCATCTTCTCTTGCGCTTAATGCAACTTCCTCGTCACTGGGAGTCCAAGCCGCTACGCAAGCAGTGGCAAATATTGCCATGGTAATTAATGTTATTATAGATTTCATGATGTGTCCTTATTTCTTTTCTGCTTTGTAACGATCCATTAACTTCTTGGTGTCAATGTTGCTGTATTCATTTTTAATAACGTAATTAACAATGCTCAACAGTTGAACAGATTTTGGATGTACAGCAACAGCAATGTTGTCTACGCTGTCACTGATGGTAATACTTTTGGTGCTAATTGCGGCCTCTGGCTTTTCAAACGCAATTTTCTTAATTTCAAATTCATCACGGTAAGCGGCAGCAATAGTACCTTTAGTAACATTTTCAATAATTACATCCCACTTTTCTTCAGGCAGGAAAATTGCGTTAGGGAAGTTAACACGAGCAAATGTGTCGTAACTAGAATTCTTGATAAAACTTATCTTGCCGTTGAAATTTCTGATCACTTGATATACTTCACGACCTTGACTATTTTGACTGAGCCATAGTCGATTAATAACCAGGCTCTGTCTTAGTTTGATATAAGGATCACTGAATCTAACAACTTGTAGTCTAGGTGCAGTTACAGACAGTTTGCTCACTGCAATGTCTGCTCGGCCGTCACGAACTTGTTCAACAACTTCGGCAAAGCTTTCTGCGTCACGTCTGAACTGTACAGGTACTCCAAGCATGACTCCGATTCGTCGAGCTATCTCAACGTCAAGACCTCGGATATCATCACCTTCTCCAGAGAAGAAAGGGGGAACATCTTTTTTGGTCATTGCCACAACAAGCACATTGGCTTTTTTAATTGCGGCAATATCAGGAGGTAGCGGTATTGTGGATGTTGGTAGTTGTGCATGCACAACTGATGCAAACATCACTAGTAATAATGCGAGTATTTTTTTCATAATTTGTCCCATAGATATTTTTAATGTATATCTATTTATAATAGTAAATATTACAAAACGGTACCCGGGTCCCGGTTTTCTTTGGCTCAGTTTATATCAGTAGAAACCATTAGTATTATTGCGGCACCGCATAAATACATCAGTAGAAACCACGAGTCTCTACTGCAAAAGGAATCCACACAATGAAAACTTTATCAAATTTTATGCTAGAAATCCTGGAACGGTTGGCAGAAATGTTCCCAGGATCCGGCTATCAAAGTCGCTTGGATCAATATCTAAGCACCAAAGGCATTACCGATGCCGCACAGTTGGAAAATTACATCCGACAATTTAATTCTCAAAAGGAAACTTATCTATGAAAAACTTTATCAACACACTGTATGACGGTTTAATTTCTTGGGCTGAAATGATTCATGAATATCGTCAAAGTCCTGCTAGCAAATACAATTATTGGAAATAATCATGAACACGGAATTAGTAGCAATTCAGATTATACTATTTGGGATAATAATTTTTATATACATGGCGCAGGAGTTTGACAAATGACATTTATAGAAACTCTTGTAATGTTGTTCCGCTGGAAAGATGCAGGATGGGAAGTACATCCCATTGATCTTGACAGCGAGTTTACAGGTTGGATTTAATCACGTTTGGTGATTATTTTATCTGCTAGGCCGTAGTCCACTGCTTCTTGTGCACTCATAAAGAAGTCACGTTCCATGTCTGCGGCAAAGTCTTCGTAGGTTTTGCCAGCAGAATTATGTTGCACATAGATTTCAGTTAGATAGTGTTTCATTTTTTGAATTTCCCTAGCCTGAATTTGAATATCCGTAGCTTGTCCACGTGCCCCACCTGAAGGCTGGTGAATCATGTGTCGTGCATAGGGCAAAATATAACGCTTGCCTGGCGCACCAGCAGTGGCCAACAATGACCCCATGCTACAGGCCTGGCCCATCACAATGGTGTGCACATCACACTTGATAAACTGCATGGTATCATAAATGGCCATACCCGCTGTCACACTACCACCTGGTGAGTTGATATAGAAAGAGATATCTTTGTTGGGCTCATCACTTTCCAAGAACAACATCTGTGCCACAATCAAGCTGGCCGAATGCTCACTAACTTCAGTGTCTAGCATGATAATACGATCTTTGAGCAAGCGACTGTAAATGTCGTAACTGCGTTCGCCTTTGGAAGTTTGTTCAAGTACGATAGGGACTAAATTGGGCATGTATTCTCCTGGGTAATGTAAGTATCACAGATAAGTATAACATATATTTAAAACAAAATCAACTATGATTCGTGACATACTTAACAAATTAGACCAAATCCTGCTGGAAAAAAGCCGCGGACTATTGTATCGCAGTGCCGGCGATAACTTTTTTCAAGGTCCCAAAGACAACCCCACTGCGGAGATAGCATTTGATAACGCCGAATATTATCCCAGCATGCCCGGTGCGTATGCCGACTACAACGAAATGGCTGCCGTTGGCCAAGAGCTGTTTAAAAAGTATCCACAAATTTCCTGGTTCAACAAGCCCACAAATGCCAGCAAGGCATTTGCTATCCTGACATTTGATGGTCCAGCACCGGGGCAAAAAACTTATTTTGGCAAGTTCTTTAACGAGATCAAACAAGACATGACCGGCTTCTGGAAGAACAGTGAGCTCCCGGGTGGTTGGCAACTGAACAAAACTGCTAGTTTAAAAGGCAGTTACTACAAACTCAAACCCAGCGACATCTTTCCACCAGACTCAACATTTAGCACCCCCGAGGCTTGTGTTGCTGAGTTGGCAAAAAATCCAAAACAGAATCCAGCAGTGCCCAAAATCATGCCAGGCATGGAGCAACTGTTGGCCGGGCAATTTCCTGTGTTTGAAGATGTAGGAGACATGGCCAGTGCTGTTCGTGATGATCTGGGTGAGACTATTGGCCCCATTGCTTTGGTTCAAGGTATGAACATGGGTGCAGGTGCCGAAGCCGCACGTAAAGATATACTTGGCCCAACAGGCAAGTATGCTGGTAGTGCCATCAACTTCCCAGCCAGCAAAATTAACGGATTAGTAGATAGTTACTTGTACCACCCTAGTGGTGTTGAAATTGGTATCTCCAGCAAGGGCGAGGATGGAGCCACCGCTAGCATTAAAAATATTTCTGACGGTGTCAATAGAGCTCGAGAAAAAGGCATGAACGAACTACTTGATCAGTATGCAGATCAAATCAAAGTCATTGAAGAAGTTAGCAAGCTTGCATCCAAGGACTTTCCACTTGTGTTGGGTGCTCGTCAAGGCCTGATTGATCAAACCACTGCTGACACTGTTCGCAAAATGATTGACGCTAATGCACAAACAATCAACGATGTTCCAATGGATGCAACTACCATGGGTACTATCAGTAAGTTAATGAGTGAATACAAGCCCAAGCCAAATCCTCGATACAATGCTGGGTATCATACACTTGCTATCCTGGCACGTCATGTTGTTACCAATATCAACAAGGATCCCAAGTTTGGCGAAGCGGCATTGAAATTCTTGAACATTGCACCTATTATCCAACTGCATTTGAGCAGTTCTGACAAGGGCGGCAATCTTGCTGTTACTGGGTTCACCAGCAAGTATCCTCCAGACTTTAAAGGCACAGTAGGTCTAGATGCTTCCAAAGTCTATTCCGCTACCGGTACCAACGGTCGTGTGACATTTGCCTATAATGGTGGCGGCAATACCGACACCGATGTTGAAGTTGCACCAGCAAGTGTTGATGATACAGCCAGTGTCAAGGCCAGTACTCGCGACCTTGAACCGGCACCCAGTCGTAGTAGTGTTACTGCTAGAGGCGAGAAAAAGCCGCAAGATACTGCGACTTTTGGAAGAAAACGTAGATAATTTAGGTATTCACTTCTGCAATCAAATCGCAGATGCCATACTCACATGCTTCAATTGCTGATAGATACACATCTTGTGGTGGAAGCAATACTCGCTTGATAGTCTCATCATCTAGACCAGTACATACTCTATAGTGATCTACCATGCGCTTGTGTGTGAGTTCAAATTCCTTGATTGTGGCAAACAGTTCATGTGCTTTGCCTTCGTTGCCCCAGCTGAACTGATGACTTAGAATACTAGTATTAGGGGTGAGTATTCTGCGCCCTTTGGCCCCGGCTAAGAAAATCAACAATCCTGCACTGCCAACTGAACCTAGACCCACAGTCTTTACAGGAATACGACTACTACGCATAACATCAATCAAGGCAAATGCCACACTTAGATCTCCGCCGTCACTGCAAATCATTATTAACAGTTCTTTGAGTTTTTTCTTGCGCACATGATTTTCGTGCAAGATCCATTCTACCACGGGCTTGATAGAGTCTGTGTCAATTTCATCCATGAGCACCATGATACCGTGGTCATTTAGTGCTTGAGATGGAGAGTCAGTTAAGACTAAGTCTTTATCTTGTGTCATAGGGCTGGTTGTTGTAGAGTAAAGCATAATTGTAGCACAGGCCCAAATATACTGCTATTACTTAGTTCACCAAACAATTTGGTGTTCGATTAACATTGTCGGGATCGAACCACTAAAACTTCCACTCGATCCAGTGTTCCGGTGGGCAACGTAGTTAAATCAATTGTGGCTGTGAATCTCTTTGAGTACCCTACGTTTATCATAGCTTTATACCCGCCTAGTTCTACAAAATGCCCCGGAGCATAACTGGTATAATCTAGTTCGGGCACAGACATGCACTGACGGAATTGCACTTTTCCCGATTGATCTTGTATTGAAATCTGCAACTGTGGGCGGCTAATTATCATTTCTCGGTGCATGAGATCGTAAGCCATGGTGTCATCAAAAAAACTAGTACCTTGTCCTGCAATAGAGACTGTGCTGTTGCTGGTACATCGACTGAACCAGCTGTTACAATTTGCTTTTTGATTGATAGACCTTACTGCTTCATTTAGGCTTTGAACGTAATGATCATTCCAGGTAACAACAAAAGGGATGTGTAACTCGCCCCGACGCTGACTGTTCATTGTCACTCGTGTGGGCTCCAGGGCCAGATTAAACGCACGTCGGGGATAGTCTGTTAACACGCTAGACAATAACCGATCTGCAGATGCACGTTCATGCTGAACACTGCGTATTTGTTCAGATATTCTACCGCCTTCGACTGTGCCAGCGGTACGACTGACATTGAGCAAACGATCACTTAGAGCACTATGGCTAACCCAGATTTTCATTTGCACTTGGGTTTGATTGTTTACAGTTTGTTGTTGTACCAGTTGATAATCTTCTACAAAGCCCGAGGCATAGGTAATAATTTCGTTGCGCTGTAGTTGATAATTTACAACTTCTTTTTCGCTGGATACCACAGTTCCCACAGCACGTTCCACTGCCATACGAAACGCCGATTCTCGAGCTGATTCCAGATTATCTGCTTGGGCAGTAACTTCTACATAGAAAATTTTCTTCTGATCTTTAACTATCCACTTGCCTATAGCAATACCAATGGTCCAAGGAGATGGACGTAGTAGTTCAATAACTTGTGTTTGGGCTAGAACCGCAGTTGATGCTATTAGAGCTGCCGCTACAATTAGTTTTTTCATGGCCGATCAACGACCAGAACCAAATTTGCTTTCTAACAGTCGGGCAGTACGCTCAGTGTCTTTGTCCCAACGAATGGTCACAGCCACTTCTTGGGCACCAACAACTTCTTGTTTGATCACTTTGAAACCACGTAGGATTGCAGTACTGTTGGCTCGTACCGTGGTGGTTAATTGTACAGCGGTATCATTGCTGTTTTCACGCACACTCACATTGGTTGCTCGAGCTTCTTTGTCGCTCATCTCAACCACTTCATGATCGCCATGATTGGTGTTCAGCTTGTCTCGAGCCTTTTCAACATTTTTAGCAATAGTAGATGTAACTCTTGAACTAGTGATGTTTTGTTTGATAAAGTGCGCCACGTTAGCACCAGCATACATTTCTGCCACTGTCAGGGCATTTTTGCGATTGGGCACTGTGTTACCAAATGTAGGTGCAGTGGCCACAGCCTCAATTGATACAATTTCGCAGTCATTTTTCCAAGGCTTGTACCATGCACAATTGGTTTCAATTCGGATACCCTCGCCTACAAAACTTGTTGACAATTTTTGGTTTCGAATTTGTTCATTTGTGTTAGTAACAGCAGTGGAACATCCGGTAATGGCAGCGGCAATCACGGTTAATGCAAAAAGCTTGTTCATAATAAGTCCTTAAAGAAAAATCCTGTTCATGTATCTATTATACACGAACAGGATTAATTGGTCTAGGGACCAGTTAGCCAGATTACTTCTTGGCTGTAGATTGGTAAGCTTTCATGATACCTTCACCAAACTTGGTGTAGTCAAACTTCATGGCTTCTTGAGCAGTTTTGACCATTTCGCTAGTTAGCGTAGCAAATGTGTCAGTACCAACTTTGGCAGCTTTCTTTGTGTATGAGGCTTGCTCATCAATGAAAGTGTTCATTGCTTCTGCTACTTTTTCGTTTTGGACAAATGTCTTAACGAATTGTTTTTTACCGGTTTGAACGGCGTCGATTGTTGCGTCTATTGTAAACATAATTTTCTCCTATTAAGCGAGTTTACGGAACAAGACCTTGTAAAAGCATCTTGTAAGTTCTATTGTAGCATTATTTATGTTGCAATGCAACATCTTTTGATATTTTTTCTAGTGAACGATCACTAATTAAATAGTGCATGCAGTACATCTATTCAAACAACCCCAATATCAAATTCTGGCTAGAACTATCAGGTATTGCCCAGCAAACTCCAGTTACCATAATTCAAGATCTAGATGAGTGGTTGGCTTGCCCGGATCACTCCAGAATCAGCTTGCATGAAGAAGTTTGGTTTGCTCCAGAAAACGCAGATCTAGTTCGCATATTGGTTGAACACAGTCGGTTGTGTGTAATCTTCATGCCCGAAATGGTACAAGATGCATGGTGTAGAGAATTTGATCAGCCCAACGTGGTGTTTTACATCGCTGGCAGGCTCAATTACCGCAAGCCAGTTTTAGCAGATGTGCGCAGGCATCACTATTTTTTCTGGAGCACTGTGGATTTTTATCATTCGGTGCCCGCAGTGTTAGACCAGCTGGATCATACTTTGCCCAAACCACTAGAGTTTGATATGTTATTGGGTCGCAAAAAAAGACATCGTGACCTTGTGTGGGAAACTGTAGATCGCAGTCGTAGTTTTGTCACATACTTTAACAATGATGGCGGTCAAGATTTATCCACTGCTGACAAAAAATATTTTGCCTGGCCCACGGAAATACTTGATGCTGTGCCCATTGATAACACAGCAGACATTGTCACAGTCAACGGCACCATTGTGAGTCTAAGTCAACTTGTGCCTGTGGACATTTACAATCACACTGCATATACCCTGGTATGTGAAAGTCAATTTGAAAATCGCTGGAGTTTCTTTACAGAAAAGATCATCAAGCCCATGTTAGCCCAACGTGTGTTTGTGGCATGCAGTGGGCGTTACTTTTTGCGTAATCTACGTGAGTGGGGCTTTAAAACATTTGACGGCATAATTGATGAGAGCTACGATCGAGAGTTTGAGTTGGGTCGCCGTATTGACATGCTTGCCGATAGCATGAAACAATTGGCTCAGCGTGATCAGCGTGAAGTATACGAGCAAGCTCGCCCCATACTGGAACACAATTACAACTGGTTGATGTCACAACCTTGGTTACAACTCATGGCCGATGACATCGGCGCTGTTATCTATGAACGATGCGTAACAACCGCAGTTGTTCCAGTACCTTGATATAAAACCAGCCTAGGTCAAACTCCCACCATTTGATACTGAGCTTGGGATTTGCCGGGGCAATATGGTGGTTGTTGTGCAACTCTTCCCCACCAATAATAATACCCCAAGGACTGATATTATGGCTATGGTCGCTGGTTTTGCCATTGCGATATCCCCACCAATGTCCTAGGCCGTTGACTACGCCGGCAGCCCAGAACGGAATCCAAGCCATTTGAATCAACCACATCATAATACCCCAGCCATTGAACAGTGCTGTTTCCAAAATCAACAAGGCAATAATACCCCATTTGCTGTAAGGTGTATAAACATTGTTTTCCATCCAGTCGTTGGGGGTGCCTGTACCAAACCGGTTAATCATGTCATGATCACGAGATGATTGAACATACAGCCATACCCCACCAAACAACACACGCCATATGCCATACACAATGGGGCTATGTGGGTCATCTGGTTTATCTGTAAATCCATGGTGCTTTCGATGTATAGCAACCCATTCTTTAGTGACCATGCCCGTGGTAAACCACAACCAAAAACGCATGAAATGACTTGCAACAGGATGAAACTCTAGGGCTTTGTGAGCTTGGCCACGATGCAAAAATACAGTGACACATACTATGGTGATATGTGTCATCACCAAGACAATAATAAATTCTAGCATATTGTATCTATGACGTTAGTCGCCTGTAATTACGTTTACTATAATGAATTGCATTCTTTTTTGATTTGCTAAATATTGTATTAGTATTTAAAGGAAATTTTATGTTACATCTTATTAAGAAACTGTTTGGTATTGCACCCAGTGCACCTGCTGTTGATACCCCTTACAAAGTGGAAACTCCTGCTGCCAAAGTGAATCCGTTGCCTGCTGGAACTGAAGCTGTTGTGGTTACACCAAATGCCATTGTACCTGAGGCCATTGTTTCTGCACCAGTTGCTGACAAGAAAACACCAAAGTCCCGAGCTCCTGCAAAACCCAGAGCCAAAAAAACTCCAGCAAAATAAAAAAGCCCCTTCTGGGGCTTTTTGCTGGTTACAAGACTCTAGGCTATTTTGTGCCTAATTTATTTTAATTCCAGTATCGGGATGAATCTAGTTTATCCCAGTATTTCTTGTTGTTGCGATTGACAAAATTCTTTATTAGATACTTTCCCATACCAAAGTATCCCATTTTCTTAAATCTGCGACTGTCTTGGCCAAAGTGGTGTCGAACAATTCTAAACTTTTGAGGACTATACTTCCTGGACAAGAAATAATCTTCAGATGTTACAAACTGTTCAGGGAAGCCGCCGTACTCTTCAAACCGATCTCTCCGAGTCAGCATGAATGCTCCCACAGCAAAAGGACTAAAGTATTTCAATGTGTGATTGATTAGATTAAATGCAGTGAATCCAATCTTTGCTCGTAGGTCCTTGTCATAGCATTTGATGTTCAAGCCAACAAGATCTAGGTTTTCAGACTCGATCATGTTAACAGCATCATTGATTACAGTATCTTTAAAGAAACGTACATCAGCATCAATGAATAAAATATAAGGAGTAGTAACCAGTTGTGCTCCGCTGTTCTTGGCAAAGGAAACAGGACCCCCGTCAATGATTTCAACATTTAATCCAGTGCTATTATCTTGTATAACTTGTCTGGTGTTGTCGGTAGAACAATCAGCAATGATAATTCTAGTATCACCTATGTTCTGAAAACGTAGTGCGTTTAATAAATGATGAATATAATTTTCCTCATTTTTGCAGGGTACTACGATAGTTATTTTATCACTTATTGTTTTTTGCATTCTGCTACCACCTTAAAATTGTCAAACTTTAATTTGTACGTGATTGTATTTAACGCCTGTTGACAAGTCTGCTGGTCCTGAAATAAGAGCTCCACTCGTCCCGGTATGTCTTTTGAGTTGTTTATATGAACTGCTAGTATTATCAGTATCCACATTGTCCTTCTCCTTGGTCCATGTAACTATTTCCCAACGTCCATCGTGATGTTCTACTAGTGCTGTACAAGATTCAACCCAGTCACCATCGTTCATATAGATAACGCCATCTATAGTTTTTATTTCGGCATGGTGTATATGTCCGCAGATGACGCCATCAAATCCTCGTTTTTTACAATATACAGCAAGATGTTTTTCAAACTGGAACATAAAGTCCACAGCTTTTTTTACTCGATGTTTAAGGTATTTGCTAAGACTAAAGTACCCAAAACCAAAACGATGGCGTACCCAATTGAATTTGCTATTAAGCGATAGAATGAAATCATATGCTTTGTCTCCTAAAAATGCTAGCCATGGTGCTAGTCTAGTTATTCCATCAAACAAATCACCATGCGTGACTAGATAATGTTTGCCATCGGCACCTATGTGTTCTATTTGATTGTGTATCTCTATACGACCAAAACTGAATCCGTACGGGATCATGGGCCTTAGAAATTCATCGTGATTGCCTGCCACATAAACAACTCTGGTACCACGCTTGGCATGCCCTAGCA
>Ga0164294_10003215_pt1 | contig 14566 bp, 15 predicted proteins | sample GEODES005metaG_FD_111479 | JGI IMG/M metagenome (GOLD analysis project Ga0164294, IMG submission 111479) | Oligotrophic lake water microbial communities from Sparkling Lake, Wisconsin, USA - GEODES005 metaG | ecosystem: Environmental > Aquatic > Freshwater > Lake | place: USA: Sparkling Lake...
ATTTGTTCACCACTCAGGGGTGAGCAACTGCCACTCACAACTGCAATACATGGGGCTGCAGAACTCTCAGGTAATGCGGGTGTGCCGGGAATCAGCCCCTGGGATCGCCAAAAAGCGGTCAAGGCATATTGCAGGCCTGAAGACGATGCACTGAAGAGCCCGTGCCCCCTGTTTTGCCAAATCAATCGACCTGCTTCAATTTGCGACCGCTCATCGGCAACATCGATCATGATCACAGGCTGGTCTTGTCCCTGGCTTGAATCGAATTGGGCTTGCGCTTGACCTTCAGCGATCTGCGCTAAATCGATGAGCGCAATGCGACGGGGTGTTTGTTGGGCCAAATGCTGCCTCAAGTCGGCCTCCATCATCGGCGTCACAGGATGGCGCGACATGGTGGGATGGCGGTCAATTCGGTGCACGCCCCCCTTGTCTGCCGCAAACAAATGACCAAAGACTTGAAATCTCTTTAATTGGGGTGCACCCACCACCATGGGCGACCAGGTGGATTGAAAATTGTGCACACCCAACTCAATCGCTTGCCCTATAGAGCCCACACTCGGTGACGAATCGAAAGTAGAACAAACTTTATATTGCAGCAGGGGTGCACCCAATGCTTTCAACCGTTGAAACACAACTGGCAATTCTTGACGCATCCATTCAGGACTTTTACCGCGGGATTGCCCCGCCAATCCGATGCAGCGCGCGTCTTTGAATTGCTCTAAATCAGTTTCACGAGGCATCTCTAAAAAGAGAACCGTGGGCACACCCGCAGCAGTAAAAGCCTCCATCACATCGGTCGAGCCCGTGAAGTCATCGCCGTAGTAGGTCAACAAAAGCCCCTCAGGCCACAGTGACGGGCGGGGCTTCATGTGACTCACCAAAAAGTCAATGCGCGCTGCAATTCGGTATGGTGCTGTGCATAGATTGACAGCGGCACACCTGATTCTGCAGCCTGCCAGGCCTGACGGAAAGCCGCCACACCTGAGGCAACGCCATCGGGATGGCCAAAAATGCCGCCACCCGCTGTCACAATCAAATCAGAATGTCCCAATGCACGGTAAGTTTCGTGCGCTTGCAAACCTGTTTGAGCCGAACTGAATACAGGCACGGCCTTCATGGGGGACGATTCAAAGAGGGGGGTTACCACGGAACGCGCAGCGGCGACCACAACGTCATCCGGCTCACTGAATTTATTGCGCAAACCATTCACGTGCAAATGATCAACCCCCGCCAGTCGCCAAATTTTTTGCCAAGCGGCAAAATCCCAACCCAGACTCGGACTGCGGCTCAAATAACCCCACCCCGCGCGATGCGCATGAATGGGCAAAGCACTGTGCTGTCTCAAAGCGGTCAGCCCGGTCAAGCCAATTGAATTCAAGCAGACCATCACGCAAGTCCCGTGCTGCGCTAAAACGGCATCATGGCGACGGCGCATGTGATCCAATTCACCGGTGATATTGAAAGCAACCATGACTTGTCTGCCCATTTTTTGGGAAGATTGATTGACCACCCGCATGACTTTTTCAAGACGCTCATTGAATGGACAATAGCCACCATCGGCCTGTAACTCATCGTCTTTGATGAAGTCTATCCCACCATCAACCAGCAGCTGAACTTGTTCAGCGGTTTCAGTTGCATTCAATCCTACACTCGGTTTGATGATGGTTCCAATCAAAGGACCTGATTTGACACCACTCAATCTTCGCGTTCCCTCCATACCGAATGCAGGGCCTGGATAGGCTGTGGCGAAAGCATCAGGCAGCCGAATGTCCAGTATCTTCAAACCTGAAACTTGAGCCAATTCGAATAAATTACCCGCAACCGTTGACATTAAAGACGGCAGGCAAGGCCCGGTATTTTCAAGGGGCCAAGATAACTCCAGTATGCACCGCGTGTACTCTGCAGAGACCATGCCACCCGGCAAACTCGGTTGCGCAACAGTCTCTAAGACATGAAGCGACTCCAAGCGCGCACCCGAACGCTGCTTTAATGCGGGTGTTTCAGCGGCGAGTTTCAAAAATGTCCCGCTCGATTGCTCTCCTGCAATAACTTCTGCAGCGCGATAAGGATCGTCACCCGTCTCCAGCCAATAGCGCGCGTAAATTCTGTCGGTCATGGTTCAGGTTTTGATGAACTGGCGCTGGGCAATGAGCGGAATGATGGACGGCAACAAGGCTTGCGGATCTCCCTCTTTGCACGCCTGATCGAGTGTTCTTTGGACAGCGCCGGCAACCGTTCGGTCGGCCTGCATGTCCGATGCCATCTGGTTGTAATAGGTCAGGTCTTTCAAGCTGTTAGCCAGGCTAAAGCGCAAGCCGGAGGTATCGCCACTCGCAAGAAAGGGTTTCAATCTTTCTAATGCCGCGCCCCACCCTCCTCCCATTGCCAAGACATCCACAAAGGTCTGCGCATCAACGCCTGCAGACTGGGCACAGGCGGCAGCTTCAGCAATCAAAGTGACTGAGCCTAGTGAAACATAGTTATGCAGCAGTTTCATCCGGTGACCCGCACCAATCGGGCCTGCATGGACGATGTTTTCTGAGAAGCAGGCAAGGATGGGTTTGCAAATTTCAAACAAATCCGAATCGGCACCCACCAACAAGTTGAGTCGTCCCTCGGCAGCCTCCTTAGGTGTTCTGGTCATGGGTGCATCCATGAAGGCCCCGCCCTTTTCAATCACCAACCGGGCCACACGTTCAGTGGAAGTGGGAACAGCCGTTGAGCAATCGATGACGATGCATCCTGGCTTCATGCCCTGCAAAACACCCTGCTCACCCAGCAACACTTCTTCGACTTGAGGGGTCCCGGTGACACACAAAATAATCACGTCAGATTGCTTGGCCAATTCATGGGGCGTCTTGAATGTTTGCGCACCACCCGCTTGTAAATCGTTTAAAGGCTGATTGCCTGCATGCTCAAGTACTGAGAGTGCGTGGCCATGCTTGAGCAAATTGGTCGCAATACCGTGACCCATCAGGCCAATGCCAATCATGCCTATTTTGCAGTTTGTCATGAAACATCCGATTCAAATTATGTCTAAAACAAGATGATACGGGCTTCTGACAGGTCTAAACCTGAGAGCAGATCACTTGAAAATTACCTCTCCAGGGGTTTTCCAGCCAGCCAATCGGCCCCGCGTACGTAAAGGTCCTGAACCGCTTGGCCTTTGAGCATGGGCATGTCCATCTTGACGGTGTAACCAATGCGCGTTTGGATGTAAGCAAGGTGACGATAGCCTTCTGGGAAGTTGGCAAGCGCAGTTGCATCCAACTTCAAAAGGGCTGAAGGATCAACGGGATCGATTCTGTCTTTTTCATAAATGGGTTGGCGATGCACCAAGCCCCAAGCCCCATCGCGACACTCAAAAAAATCGTAAAAACGGCCCGTACACACCACATCGCACAAGATATCTTCGACCATGCCACGTTGTGAAATAGTCATTTTGGTCTGCGCGATGGCCCGAGAACCATTGACATCGATGGACGAACCGCCAAGAAAATGGAGAATGCTCACGCCTTTGTTCCATCCTTCAACAGTGACCCGGATGAACTCTTCATAAGGCCCTTGAAACCAGGTCGCCATCATCACGCCATCGTCATGCCAAACGGTGCGAAAACGGTCCCACAGTCCAGCGTCCCGCCAAATGGCCCAGTTCTCGACCAATTGGCGAATCTTCAGTTGCTCGGTCATTTCGTGTGTCATCGGTTTTACTCAAGGTCAATCTTTTTGTCTTGCACAACTTTTTTCAAATTGCGAATGTCTTTTTCGACACGCGCTTTGAATTCTTGCTGTGAACTGGCAGCAGGCGATCCACCGAAAGCGATCAATTTTTGTTTGACCTCTTCTTGCGCCAAGACAGCGCGCAGTTCTTTGTTGATTTTTTCAATCACGTCTTGCGGCGTGTTTGCCGGCGCAGCAATGCCCAACCAAGATTCGAACACCATGCCCGGATACTGATCCGAAACGGCGGGCACACCAGGCACGGGGCTGATGCCGGGGGGTGACGTCACCGCGATCGCCCTGACCCGTTGATCCTTCAGCAGAGATGCGGTCAAGGTCATGGTGTCGACCATCACATCGACGCGACCGGCCAACAACTCCGTGAGAGGCCCGGTGCCGCCTTTGAAGGGAATGTGTGTGATCTGCACTCCTGCCTCACCAAAGGCCCACTCGGCCACCAGATGCATGGCCGTACCCACGCCTACAGAGGAGTAGGTGTATTTTTGCGGCTCCAATTTGGCCTTCTGAATCAAATCGGCGTAGGATTTAATGCCCGACTGCGGCGCCACAGTAAAAGCCAAGGGATAGGTGGTGATGGTCGAGACCCAGGCCAGGTCTTTGACGGGGTCAAAGGGCAATGACTTCTTCATGGCCGCCCCACTCGCGTGGCCACTGGGCACCAGCAGCAAGGTGTAACCATCGGCCGTGGCACGCACCAGCATTTCGGTGGCAATGTTACCGCCCGCGCCGGGTTTATTGTCTACCACCACGCTGTGTCCCAATCGATCGCCCAAGGGCTTGGCAATCAGACGGGCCACGATGTCAGAACCTCCACCCGCCGGAAAACCCAACAGCAATCGAATGGGCTTTTGCGGCCAGACTTCTTGCGCATGCAATGAAAACGTCCAGGCACATATGGCCACTCCGACCACACTCACAATTTTCGAATGCCAAGTTGTCATGAAGAGCTTTATGGGGTTGGCGTGTTCGGGTTCTGCGTCAAGCGACATCGTCCTGAATCGTATTGCACAAAATACCCACGGCATCAACTTCAATTTCGACCACATCACCAGGCTTCATGAAGAGCTGTGGGGTGCGCTTGTTGCCAACACCACCCGGTGTGCCGGTCACAATCACATCGCCGGGTTCCAGTGGAATGAAGGTCGAAATATAAGCAATTTGTCGCGGAATGCTGTGGATCATCATGTCCGTCGTGGCCTGCTGCAAAACTTCGCCATTCAAGCGGGTGGTGAGGGTCAGTGTCTGGCCGGGTTTGATCTCGTCAGAAGTCACCATCCAGGGGCCAAAACCACCTGTGCGCCAAAAATTTTTGCCTGCAGTCCATTGTGTGGTGAAGTTTTGCCAATCACGCACCGAGCCATCGTTGTAGCATGAATAGCCTGCAATGTGATTCCAGGCATCGGCTTCTGAAATACGGCGCCCGCCCTCACCGATGATGATGGCGATTTCACCCTCATAGTCCAGACGGTGCGACTCTGGAGGGCGCATGATGGCTTGGCCGTGCGCCACTTGAGATGCGCTGACGCGAGAAAAAATTGCAGGCTTTTCGGTCAAGTCACGACCCGTCTCTTTGACGTGGTCGTGGTAGTTCAAGCCCACGCACATGATCTTTTCAGGGTTGGGAATAACGGGCAATAATTCCAATTGGTCAAGCGATAAATCCGGAGCGTGAGTGGCCAATGCCTGCGCTGCTTGCCCAAGCATTTTTTTGGCAATCAAGGTTTTCAAGTCTGGGGCTTGTTGTCCGAGGATGGGCAACAAGTTCAAGACCTTGTCACCTTGAACGGCGCCAAAGCAAGAGGTGTTGTTGAGGATGAAGCTGATGAGTTTCATGGGGAACTACTTTCAAAAAATATATATCTTAAAACGAGCCACGACCGGCCAATTCGCTCAGGGGACGTCGGGCATTGGGCGACTCACGCTGACGCAAGGCATCGGGTAAGGCCGCAGGGTCACCCCTTTTACCTACAGCGGCCAGCATGTGCAAGGTGTGCTCCGCAGGCATCTTCAACACTTGGGCACCGTCGGCCTTGTTGAAGCCGCCAATCCCATGCAAGTCCCAGCCCATCAGATGCGCTTGCATGGCCATATAGGCCCATGCTGCACCTGAATCAAAAGCGTGCATGGCATTTTGTACGGTCTCAGTTGAGCCTGCCTTGGTCGCAAGATGGCTGGACGCAACCGCCACCAGGGCACTGGCTTTGCCAGCCCAGACTTGGTTATTGGGGTTGAGTGTTGCAAACAGGGCATCCCATTCGGGGTCTTGGCGCAAGACCACGGCAAAACGCCAGGGCTGTGCGTTGTTCGAAGAAGGGGCCCATCTGGCGGCCTCCAACATGCACATGACTTGATCGGAACCGATGGGCTCACCCGTGTAAGAACGGGGGGACCAACGCGCGGTGAATTGACCGTTGACGGGGTAATCAGCCTGACGGGGATTGGACATGAGAGGGGCAGTGGACATGGGACCGAATCCGAAACAAATGAGAAGTCATATTCTAGGCGGACTGGGGTGTTAATTATTCAGCCCATTCGCGGCATCATGAAGCAGTCAATCCGGATGTCCATCGACAGACCACTGGCAAGTGGTAAAGACTGGCCATGCGCACTTGAACTTCAAATTGAGAATTTCCGTCATACCGAATTGGAAATAGCCTCACAGACATTCAATTCAAAGAGCCGCCAGAGATTTTCAAGTCGGCTCGGTCGTGACCGATGAACTCTATAACGGCCGTCAAAGCACAGACCAGACCGTCTCGCAAGATCTCAACAGACATGCTCGGCAAACTGGGACCAGATCTCTGGGCTGCTTGCTCTGGCAATAGGGGAATGTGGACAAAGCCACTTAAAACTTGCCCACCCGCCAAGGCATGCTGCAAGCCGAAAAAAACCTGATTACATACAAAAGTACCCGCAGTTTGAGAAATACTGGCAGCAAATCCGCACGCCTGCATTGACTGAACCATGGTCTTGATGGGCAATGTACTGAAGTAAGCGGCAGGTGCACCATCTATTACCGGTACATCGATGGGTTGTTGCCCTTCGTTGTCCGCGATGCGGGCATCACAGACATTGATCGCAACCCTTTCTACAGAAATGTCGCTGCGACCATCGGCCTGACCCAACGCCAAGACCACCTGAGGTTGGTAAGTCTGAATAGCTTGCTGCAATGCCCCCAAAGACGCACTGAATGAACATGGCAATTTCACTGCGGTTACATGCGCCGTCATGTGGGCAGATTGAATTTGCAGGCCATCCATACGCCTCGCCACCTCCCAGGAAGGGTTTAACTTTTCGCCACCAAAAGGTTCAAAACCAGTCACTACTATTTTCATTGCTTGACTTTCGGTGTCAAAGAAATGTATTTGTCGGCGAATGAGAATCCCACAAAACTCTACGCCAATACAGAGCCATGACCACACCCAGCGCCAACCCCATAAGTGAGTACAAGACTGCCGTTGCAGCGTACCCCATGGTCTCAATCAAGGGGCCACTCAAAAACAAACCCAAAGGCAAGCCCCAGATGGCCAGCATCCGCATGCCCATGACACGACCCCGGAAAGCTGGCTCTGATTCTCTGAGCATGACGGCCGCAAGGAGCGTCATACACAAACTTTGCGCAAAGCCGGCCAACACCAGAATCAGCATGCCCATTTGCAGGCTGGTACAAAAGGCAAAGATCAAGTCCAGAAAAAACCAGGCACATGCGGCGATGAGCATGGTTTTTGCGGCGCGCAACTTGAGGCGATGGGTGCTCAAAGTCATAGATGCCAACAAGCCACCCAAGGCGAAACTCGCGCCCAATAAGCCCAGACCCGTTTGATCTGTCAAAAATATGTTTTTAGCCACATAAGGCAACAATCCCAGAGAGAAAGGAAAAGCAAACAAGTTGACCCCAAAAGCCAACAACATCGCCCCCATCAGCACGGGTTTTTGCCAAACGTAGCTGAAAGCAGATTTCAAATCCTGCAGCGGACTGCAGAGCGCAGGAGGGCTGTCTGATTGAGTCAAGTCCTGCACACCTCGGGACAACAACATACTGATGACGTACAAGCAAGTGACCACGGCATAAGCCCAAGTCATGCCCAGACTGGCCACCAGTCCCGCGCCGGCCAAAGCACCAGCAATGCGGGCGGAATCCGAGGTCATGCGTGATATTCCCAATGCGCCCATGAGCTGTTCAGCGGGCACAGTTTGCGCAATCAAGGCATTGCGCATCATTTGATCAGAGGGCCTGAGCAGACCGCATACCGCTGCGATCCATAAAACTTTGTCTGGTGTGAGTGCATTCAGCAAGGACAGGATCATCACACTGGCCGCCAAAACAGCATAAAAGGCTCTGGTACCCCACAGCATGTGGCGATAGCCCATGCGATCACAGACAACACCGAACAAGGGCGACACCAAGGACCCCACATATTGCAGGGCGCCATAGGCCACGAGCATCATGACGGAACCGGACTCGATCAAAATGAACCATCCCAAAAGAATGGTTTCCATCTCGAAGGCCCATGACGTGGCCAAATCTGCGGGCCATTGAAATCTGAAACTGCGAACCTGAAATGGATCGCGCCAATTCAAAATAAGGCTCCGCTCAAGCGCCAGGCTTGCTGCATCAGTAGGCGTTCACAGCTCCGCGCAGTCTTTAAAATCACACCGTTGCGGCTTCACGTTTTTCAACCGTGACATAACCCATTTCATCCAGAGCATGGGTCAATTGCTGGACGCTGCGCGCAGGATCATGCAGCTTTTCCAGCCCGAACAAGCCAATGCGAAAGCTCATGAAGTCTTTCGGCTCGTCGCATTGCAATGGCACACCCGCAGCCGTTTGCAAACCCAGTGAGAGAAATTTTTTGCTGTTGTGTATGCCTGAATCTTGGGTATAGCTCACCACCACACCGGGCGCTTGGTAACCAGTTGCCGCAACGCTTTGAAAGCCTCTCGACTCGAGCAGGATGCGCACCTGCCTGCCTAACTCGATTTGCTCTTCGCGCACTTTTGCAAAACCATAGGCCTGTGTTTCCTGCATGACATCTCGCACCTTGGCCAAGGCATCGGTTGGCATGGTGGTGTGGTACATGTGCGTACCCGACTCATAAGCCTGCATGATGTGCAACCACTTCTTCAAGTCGCAAGCAAAGCTTGAGCTTTGAGTGGAGTCTATGGCCAGGTGTGCTCTCTCACTCATCATGACCATGGCACAGCAAGGAGAACCGCTCCAGCCCTTTTGCGGCGCGCTGATCAATACATCAACACCGGTGGCTCTCATGTTGACCCACATGGCGCCTGAGGCGATGCAATCCAGAACCAACAAGCCACCCACTTGGTGAACAGCCTGTGCCATGCGTGATAAATAAGCATCACTCAAAATCATGCCCGATGAGGTTTCCACGTGGGGTGCAAACACCACAGCAGGCCGCTCGGCAGCAATCTGGCGCTCCACGTCTTCAATGGGGCAGGGCTCCCAAGCAGACCTTGTATCCGCGCTTTGCTGACGGGCCTTGAGCACAATGCTTTCACTGGGAATAGACCCCATGTCGAAAATTTGTGTCCAACGGTAGCTGAACCAACCATTGCGGATGACCATGACTTTTCGACCGTGCGCAAACTGACGGGCAACGGCCTCCATGCCAAACGTACCGCTGCCTGGCACCAAGGCCACTGCGTGGGCGGCATAGACATCTTTCAAGATCGACGAGATGTCGCGCATCACACCTTGAAATTTTTGCGACATATGGTTGAGTGCACGGTCGGTATACACGACTGAAAACTCGAGCAAACCATCTGGGTCAATGTGCGGCAGCAAGGCGGGCATAGCGATATTCCTGAACTAGAAGCAATCCATTATTTTATCGAACGACCACGCTTGTGGACAGTCACTCACGTGCCTCAATACCAAGGGTTAGCACCTATCCTCACGCGTTCAAGTCATGCCCGGCTTGGCTGACTTCAGGTCTGATTTGCAATGCAATCAAAATGCGTGAGACCATGTTGTAGCTGGCAATGACGGTTGTCAACTCAACCAAAGCCGTCGTGTCCATGTGAGATTGCAGGGACTGAAACAAGGCGTCATCGACTTGGATATTTTGCGTCATTTGCGCAGCGTATTGAACGACCAAACGCTCTAAAGGACCCAAAGCCGCCTGCGTGATGCCGTTAACCGGATCTTGCGTAACCGATTGAACAAGCGCAGATAACTCTTCCTCGCGCCCGCCGGCTTTTAGAAAATCAGGTGCATGGTGGTGGTACTCGTAATCGGCGCCCGTCAATAAAGCCACGGTGCAAATACCCAATTCGCATAATTTGCGCGGCGCCGTCAAGTTAGCGCGGACATGCTGAAAATAGGCATGCCATCCAGTGGCCACGGGCCCACTCCACAACAGTGCCTTGTCAAGATTAAACAATTCACCACCTCGGCGGATCAAAACGGTTTGCAACAACTCAGGTGGATGGGGATGGGTTTCTGGGTTCCAGTCGGGTATGCGCATAAGGGCTTTCTGTCAAATCTTTTGGAGAATAAATTCTGAACGGAGCAGACGAACTCGGGGGTCTATGTAGTAGCCACCGTATTCTGTGTATTTCAACAGCAATCGGTGGCATTTCGCGCAGCCAAAAACATCACACCGATTGTAGGGAAAATAGGCTGTCGCGACGGGCGCATCAGGTGAGTCATACCGGGTGCCATTCGGGTGGTACTCTTCAAAAGTGGGTTCTTGCCCATGTTCGATTTCTGGATCACGCAAAGTCGCTAAAGCTTGCATTTGTGCTTGCGGCCAACGTGCATCACTCACACTTTCCCAGCCCATGCATGCGCCGGCGGCGCAATCACAGTGCTTGCTGACTTTTTGCTGATGGTGCAGTGCCAATGCTTTCAGCGCATCGGCTCGAATAAAAGCTACTGTCATGGAAAATCGGTTGGCACGCTTGAATTATAAAAACAGGGTTTTCACCCACTGCGATGCTCTGAGCTCGAGATAGACTAACACCACTTAAATCAAAGCATCATCCAATGACCGACTTTACAACACCCACTCGACGCCAAGCGCTATCACTGATCGCCGGAGCAAGTGCTGGACTGGTCTTGCCGCAATCATTTGCGCAATCTGGCAAATGGCCTATCAAGCCTATTCGAATCGTTGTGGCCTTTCCGCCAGGCGGACTGACAGACGCCTATGCCCGCATGTATGCGGAACAACTCACGTCAAAATTGGGTGTGCCTGCGGTTGTCGACAACAAACCCGGGGCTGGCGCCATCATTGGCATTGATACAGTTGCTAAATCGGCTCCAGATGGATACACCTTGCTGATGACCACCTCAGGCACTGTTTGGCAAAACCGTGTCTTGTACACCAAATTACCCTACAACCTGGACAAAGACCTCACGCCTGTGGCCCTTTTTCCGTCGGGACCTTTGGTCGTCGGTATTTCGGAAAAAGTACCTGCCAGGACCATTCAAGAGTTCATCGAATTTGCTAAAACCAACCAAACCTCGATGGGCACTTATGCCCCTGGGTCTTATCCCCACATGGTTGCAGATCAAATCAACCGCAACCATGGCAGCAAAATACTTTCGATTCATTACAAAGGGGAAGCTGCCATGTGGATTGATGTGGCCTCCAGTCAACTGCAAATAGCCGTTGGCAGTTACCAAGCCTTCAACACGGTGGCAGGTCGAGGTGTTCGCGCGATTGGCGTGACCGGCTCTTATCGTTCACCCAAATTACCAGATGTCCCGACCTTGGTTGAACAAGGTATGAAGGATCCTTTAGTGGCACTTGAGGGTGGGCTTCCACTGATGGCTCCCGCTGGGACACCAGAGGCAGTTTTGAAAATACTTTCGAGTGTGGTCGTTGAAGGGGCTGACTCGGAACGCGCTGCCAAATTGCGCGAGTCATTTTCGATACCCAACAAACCCAAAAATTTGATCGACACCCGTAGAGATTGGGAGCGTGACGTGCCTGTCTGGATCAAGTTGGCAGTCGACTTGGGCATCAAGCTGGACTGATGCAGATACCCAAGCCCGCGCCTGACAAAGATGCGATAGCACTGCTTGAACCTTTTGAACGTCTGGGGCTTGACCGCATCACCTTGGTCAGCAACGCAGACCAGGCTGCTCAAGCGTACGCAAAATTGACTCCGTATCCCGCTTGGGGCTTTGATACCGAGTCCAAGCCCACATTCAAGGTCGGTGAAATTTCTGACGGGCCCCATATTTTGCAATTAGCGACTGCCCAACACGCTTGGGTATTTCAGCTGAATGACCCAGTTTGTCGGGCCACTGCAGCCGAATTGCTGGCCTTGGAAGGCATTGTCAAAGCAGGTTTCGGTTTAGGTGATGACCGCAAAAGAATCATCCACAAGCTGAAAATCGATCCGGTAGGGCTCCTGGAACTCAACACCGTATTTCGCGAAAAAGGTTACCGCAAAGACATGGGGGTCAAGGGGGCTGTAGCCGTCTTGTTCAACAAGCGCTTCATTAAGTCCAAAAAAGCAGCCACTAGCAACTGGGCCAATGTGCGTTTAAGCGAGGCGCAATTGATTTATGCCGCAAACGACGCTTACGCCGCCCTACGGGTCTTTGAAAGTCTGAGCCGTGAAGCGATTGCCTGAATGGCTTACACCACAATCGGGTTCAGTGCCCCATCCATGCTCATGCAAATACCGGTGATGTAACTGGCTTTACTTGAAGCCAAAAACACCACCGCATGGGCTATTTCTTCAGGCATGGCCATTCTGCCCAGAGGGATTTTGCTGACGGATTGCTGCATCACCTGCTCTGCGGAGATGCCCTTTTGACGTCCTTCGGCCGCAAAGCCCTCCTGCAGTCGATCGGTGAAGGTCAACCCCGGGTTGATCGCATTCACGCGAATCCCCTTGTCACCATAAGCCGAAGCCAAGCCTGCACTGACCAGCATCAAGGCCGCATTGGCCGCGCCGCCAGGCAAGTGAATCGGGCTGGCCACCTTGCCGCCATTGCCCACCACATTGACGATGGCACCTTGATGACCTCGGTTCGCCATGCGTTGAATGACCGGATTGATCATGTGAATGTAGGTAAAGTATTTCGCCTGCATGGCATCTGCCCAGGCTTCGGTGGTCAACTCTGCAGCAGGCGTGCGCTTGGCGGCACCGGCCGAATTGACCAAGACGTCTACCGGTCCCAAAACGGACTCCGCTGAGTCCAGCGCAGCCAAAGCCGCCGAAGCATCGCGCAAATTCGCTGCCACGGTGTGAATGCGTTCAGAAGGAAAAGACAGCAACAACTGTTGCTTCGCTGCACTCAGATTAGAAATGTCTCGTGAAACCAAAGTGACGACAGCGCCTTCCTCCAAAAATGCCTGCGCACAGGCCAAGCCAATGCCTTTGCTGCCGCCAGTGATCAATACATGTTTGTCGCGAAGGTGAAGTTCCATGGTGCTCTTTTCTGATGAAATGAAAATTGTATTTGCATTTACTTAGTCCTCCAAACCCCACGGCTGACATGAAATCTCAAAACACAACACTTCGTGCGCGATTGAACCAACCCGGCCTGGTGGTGGCACCCGGTATTTTTGACATGGTGTCCTTGCGACTGGCCGACCCCTTGGGGTTCGATGCGCTGTACATGACAGGTTTCGGCACAGTCGCCTCACACATGGGACTGCCCGATGCCGGGTTGGCAACCTATTCGGACATGGTGGGACGCGTCACGGCAATGGCGGGCATGGCGAAAACACCTTTGATAGCGGATGCCGATACAGGCTACGGCGGTTTGCTGAACTTGCGCCATACCATTCGAGGCTACGAATCAGCAGGGGCAGCAGCCATACAACTCGAAGACCAAGAATTTCCCAAAAAATGTGGCCACACCCCTGGCCGCCGTGTCATTTCCACGGAGGACATGGTGCGCAAAATTCGTGTTGCAGTCGACTCCCGTCAGTCCGGTGAATTTCTTATCATCGCCCGCACAGATGCCCGAACCACATTGGGTCTAGACGAAGCACTGCGGCGTGCCGAGGCCTATGCCAAAGCCGGAGCTGACATGCTTTTTGTCGAGTCCCCTGAATCTGAGGAAGAAATGCGCAAAATTGGCTGCAGTTTTGATTTGCCTTTGGTTGCTAACATGGTCGAAAAAGGACGCACACCGGTTTTAAGTCGTGAGGAACTGGAGGGTATAGGCTATAAATTAGCGATTTTCCCCGTTACTGCCTTGCTGGCCGGTGTCCATGCCATGACGCAGGTATTCAAACAGCTCAAGGAGTCTGGGTCGTCTTCCAACATGACAGTGCCCTTGCATGACTTTGGAGATTTGACAAAACTCATGGGATTTGAAGACGTCTGGGCGTTTGAAAAACGCTATGCTGAAACCAAATGAGTCCCCCAGAACGCACACACACCAGGAGCCAAACATGCGCTGCATTTTTAACAAACCCACTTGCACTTTGACAAAACGCCAATGGATTCCACTCCTGCTCAGCACGGTATTGGCCTGCTGGGCCATGGCACCAGAACGGGCATGGGCCCAAGCCTTGTACCCCGTCAAGCCGATTCGCTTGGTTGTCCCATTTACACCCGGAGGTGTCACCGACACCAGTGGCCGCCTGATTGCTGAGCAACTCTCAAAGCGGCTGGGACAAAACGTCGTTGTTGACAACAAGCCCGGCGCATCTGGCAACATCGGCACTCAAATGGTGGCGACCTCTGAACCCGATGGCTATACCCTGTTGTTGGGCTTTGATGGCACATTGGTCATCAATCCGCATGTTTTTCCCAAAGTGGGTTTTGATCCAATCAAGGATTTGGCACCGATTGGCAAGATTGGCGATGCAGTTTTGATTCTGGTGTC